>Ga0160443_100032_pt1 | contig 340049 bp, 314 predicted proteins | sample HID1972I_E1MG_FD_108244 | JGI IMG/M metagenome (GOLD analysis project Ga0160443, IMG submission 108244) | Enriched pill bug-associated microbial communities from UW Madison campus, WI, USA - HID1972I_E1 MG | ecosystem: Host-associated > Arthropoda: Insects > Digestive system > Unclassified ...
AGATTTCCAGAACCTTGCCCGGGCGGATGAAGCGAAGGTAAATGCCCATGAACAAGGCGATCGGAATGGTCAGGCCCACCGAGTACACGCCCCATGCGGATTCGCCCAAGGCGTTGACCACAACTAGTGCCAGGATGGCAGTAATGATGATCATGATGGTCAGCGTGGCGATCAGGGCGGCGGTGCCGCCGATCAAGCCGAGTTCCTCGCGGGCCATCTGGCCCAGCGAACGCCCGCCACGGCGCATCGAGAAGAACATCACCAGGTAGTCCTGGACTGCGCCGGCCAAAACTACACCGACAATAATCCAGATCGTTCCCGGCAGGTAGCCCATCTGGGCTGCCAGAATCGGGCCAACCAGCGGGCCGGCACCGGCGATAGCCGCGAAGTGGTGCCCGAAGAGCACACGGCGGTCGGTGGGCACGAAGTCGCGCCCGTTGTTCACCGACTCTGCCGGGGTTGCGCGGAAATCATCGGGCTTGACGATCTTGCGTTCGATGAACTTCGCGTAGAACCGGTAGGCGACCAGGTAGGTGGCCACGGCCGCGAAGACAAACCAAATCGCGTTGATGGTTTCTCCTCGCGAAAAGGCAAGGAAAGACCAGGCAATGCCACCAATCAGGGCGATGGCGATCCAGACGGCGATCCGCAAAGGCGTCCAACGCTTTTCTTCGCGTTGGGCGACTTCAGGATCAACGCCGGCCGGGGGCAGCGTATTTTGGGCACTCAAGGTGAGCATCCTCCTCAGGGCGTGACAAGTGATGTGCGCGACCGGCCCCTATAAGGTCGGTCACGTGATTAAGGCTACTGTGTCACTTTACGCGCCTGAAACATTTCCGGCTAAACCCTCACGACGATCTTTCCCGTGTGCTCGCCTGAATCAAAATACTCATGAGCACTAGTCAGATCGGAAAATTCGAAGACTTTGGAGACGTTGATGGACAGTTTGCCCTCATCGACCAACGGCATCACTCGTGCGACGGCCTGCTTGATGATCTCGCTCTTCTGCTCCAGCGGCCTGGACCGGAGAGTCGTGGCGATCACCCGCGCCCGCTTTCCAAGCATCACACCCAGATTCAGTTCAGCTTTCGTTCCTCCCTGCAGGCCAATAACTACCAATCGCCCATCCACGGCGAGCGCATTAATGTTGCTCTGCAGGTACTTGGCTCCGATAACGTCAAGGATCAGGTTCACTCCCTGTCCATCGGTCAGTTCCTTGACGCGCTGCTCAAAATCCTCTTCGCGGTAGTTGATGCCCTCATCAGCTCCCAGCTGCTGGCAGTACGCAAGCTTCTGGGCCGATGACGCCGTAACAATCACCCGTGCGCCGGCCGCTTTGGCCAGTTGAATCGCCATGGAACCGATGCCGCCAGCGCCACCGTGAATCAAGATTGCCTGGCCTTCTTGCAGCCCGCCCTCGATGAACAGGTTGGAGACTACCGTTGCGGAAACTTCTGGCAGCGCGGCGGCTTCCACGCTGGAGAGTTCGTCGGGGATTCTGATGAGCAGTTCGGCTGGCACGTTGACGTATTGCGCATAGCCGCCTCCGGCCAGCAGGGCCGCTACGCGGGTTCCAATGCTCCACTCGGTCACCCCGGCACCAACCGCGGCAATGCTTCCGGATACTTCCAGCCCTGGAATGTCGCTGGCGCCTGGAGGAGGTGGATACACGCCCTTTCGCTGTTGGACGTCTGCCCGATTCAAACCAAATGCTTCGACCTTGACTAGTACTTCCCCGGGGCCGGCAACAGGGACTTGCCGTTCGGTAAGTTCAATAACTTCTGGCCCGCCACCAGCGTTGTAGATGTAGGCATTCATTGTTTGGCTCATGGGGCCCAATTCCTTTCATTCGGGGTTCATGCCGTATACTTTTTCGGGTTGGATGGTTGTCCGAGCGGCCGAAGGAGCTGGTCTTGAAAACCAGTAGGCGGCAACCCCGTCTCATGGGTTCAAATCCCATACCATCCGCGTTATGAGTTTGGCGGGCTGATCTTCGGATCGGCCCGCCAAGCTGTTTAATGCCGTTCGGCCGGCAGCCCTTCGCCCACCAGGAAACCGGCAAGGCGCGCCACTTCGTTGGCCACGTGGGTAGCGTCCTTGAGTGTTCGTGCTGCGGGATTGTTCAGGTCACCGGCTTGTGCAGCAATGGCAGTCCCCCATTGGGCTGAGGATAGCTGCAGTCCCATCACAAAAATGCCGCGGTGGGCCAGGCCCTCGCTGTTGACCAGCCGGTAGGGTTCGCCAACAACATCAAATCCCGAGCCCGGGAGGCTTTCACCTTCAGAATTGCGCCACGTGTGCGCCCGGCCAACGTGGTCCTTGAGCAATTGCTTGATCAACGTTGTGTCATTCTGCAGTACGCGGTTGCTGGGCATCATTGCTTCGCACATGGTCTTGGCTGTGTGCACTTCTGCGTCCACCCATGGCGATGAAGCCGTGAACTGGCCAGAAACTTCATCAAAGGCGAACTCGGGCTCAGGGCCGATAAAGGTCACGATGCCAGCGCGGGACAGCGCCAGCAGCTGTTCAATGCGTTCCAAGGGCGGCCCAGAGGCCAGCCCCTCGACCAGCGGCTCGAAGTGTGCCTGGATCTCTTCTATTCGAGACTGCTCGTCGATAGCGCCTGCGACTATCAGTTCCTTGACCAGCATGCGACCGGCGTTCATGGTCATGATTGCGCAGGACAGCGGGTCATCGAGTCCCGCTGAGCTGTGCCGGGCATTGCTGACCAGATAATCCTGCACTGCCAGTTGGTAGTCCTCGTTGGAGGCAAAACCGATCTCTTCAAAGGGGCGTGCGAGCTTGGGAACATCCAGCCATTGAATCTCCGGGAATTGCGAGATGAATTTGCGCAGCTCTCCCAACCACACCTGGCTGCCTTCACGGTGTTCGGCTACGAGGATTGCCTCTAGCTGGTCAACGAATTCTTCTGCTGTGGACCCCGCAGGCGCACCGCTGATCTGGACGCATTGCCGATAATAGGCAAAGAGCACGTCACGATGCAGCTTGGGCCAAATATGCCGCGAGAATTCTAGTGTGGCGTTTGAATTCGTCGCCCGGATCTCGGCCAAGTGGCCGATCAGATCCTGGACATCAAGAAAGCGCAGTTGAATCTCATCGGGAATGAACTGGTCAACCACCGGCTTGCCCCAGTACGGAGTTCCGCGGCGCGAGGCGACAATGAGTTCCGGCTCCCTCCCTGAACCAACGTACTCATAGCGCTGCCCTGGCTCGGTACCGACTTCCCGGAATATGCCGCCTCGGCCCAAGGTCAGTTCTGCCATGCAGTCAAAGAAGTTCAATCCCAGTCCGCGAATCAGCGCTGGCTGGCCCCCGGAGAATTTATTGAAATCCAGGTCCGCCGGGATATTCGGGGGCAGATAGGTAGCGCCGGAATTAGTCGCGGCTTCCTGAAGCTGCTTTTGCCACGGATTCAGCTCTGCACTTTGATGCCCCAGAGCCAGCACCACGGCGTCCACTGGCAAGTGTTGCACCTCGGAACCGTGAGCCGCCGCTTGGTATTCCAATTGGTACCCGTTGCCCTGCGTTCGCAGCGCCAGAACCTCGGCGGCAACATGCTGGATGCTGAAGGAATCATGCTCACGCAACACCTCGCAGCTTCGGTCAAAAACATGCTCCAGATATTCGCCGTAGATGGCCCGTGAGGGATAGGTCCCCGCGTCAATGCGCTCAATGGTTCTCGCATGGTCTTCGCTGAGCTGCCGTCCATCGCCCTTCAGCTGCACAAACTGCCTGAAACTCAGGCCAGGCTCATCGGTGGCCCGTTCCGGCGCGACCGTAGGAAATGAAGCGGGGGTGTTCATCCAGAAGTTCTCCGACTGGCGTGGATTCCAGACATGCCCCGATCCGGGACGGTACGGGTCAAAAACCACAATGTTCAGCCGGCTGCCTTTGGGCGTCAGCTTTAGTGCCAAGTCAGCAAATCTTTCGACCACACTGGTGCCGCGCGGGCCCGCCCCGACAATGGCCAGGCTGTACTCATTCTTGGGGTTCTCCATCACGGTGCTCACTCCTATAGGTTATTACCTTCAACGCAGGCCACGAGCCCCAACGCATAGACTATGCCCATGACTGAGCAAGTTTCTAAGGCGACGAGCACCGATCCATATTCATGGCTGGAAGGGACCCGCGACGAAGCTGCCCTGAATTGGGTACGCCAGCAGACGCAGCGGACTGAAGACGAGCTCTACGATGACTCGTTCCGCGGACAGGTCCAGCACATCAAGTCTGTTCTCGATGCCCAGGACCGCATCCCGATGGTCACCAAACGCGGCGAGCACTACTACAACTTCTGGCGCGACTCGGAACACCGTCTGGGACTTTGGCGGCGCACAACCTGGCAGTCCTATCTCACCGATGCTCCTGAGTGGGAGGTCCTGCTCGATCTGGATGCCTTGGCGATCGCCGAAGGACAAGAATGGCATTTTGCTGGATCCTCGCTGCTTCGTCCACAGAAGTCAGAACCCTACGAACGGGCGCTGATTCGCCTGAGCCCCGACGGTGGCGATCAGGTGCGCGTCCGCGAGTTTGACTTGGCCAGCAAGGGTTTTGTCGAAGACGGCTTCGACTTGCCGGTGGCCAAGACCCAGGCCTCCTGGATTGACGGGGACACCTTGCTGGTCGGCTCAGCCAGTAGCGGGCAATTCACCACGCGATCCACCTACTCGAGCACGCTGCGCCGCGTCGGTCGGGGCATTGGAATTGAAGAGGCGCCGATACTGTTCGAGGTCGACAAGGAGCATGTGGCTGCCTTCGGCTACTACGATTCCACCCCGGGCTTTGAGCGCGTAGTGACCACTGACGCCATTGATTTCTATCATTCGATCACCGGGGTCTTCCTCGATGGAGAGCATCATGAAATTGATGTGCCCACGGATGTACAGGTCAGCCTTCACCGGCAATGGGTGCTGTTCGCCCCGCAGACTGATTGGGAGCATCAAGGCCAGGTCGTCGCAGCCGGCTCATTGGCGATCGCCCAGCTCGACGTGTTCCTAGCCCATGGAACTATCGAAAGAGTGCTCTTTGCCCCCGATGAAAGCACTGCCTTGGAGTCTTTGAGCTTCACCGCAAACTATCTGCTTCTCACTGTTTTGCATCACGTCGCCGCTCAGGTGCGCGTCATTAGCCTGCGCGATAATTTCAGCGAATCGCAAATGCCGCTGGAAGATCCGATGCTGAGCATTTCGGTGGGTGCCGTCGACGATGAAGACGGCCTCGCTGGCGATGACTATTGGATGACGGTCACCGGTTTCACCACTCCGACGACGTTGTTGAGAGGTGCCGTCGGTTCCAAAGCCGCCACGGTGAAGAAATCACCAGAACGCTTCCCCGCCGATGGACTTGTTGTCACCCAGCATTTCGCAACCTCAGCTGATGGCACTCGAGTTCCCTACTTCCAGGTGGCGCCAGAAGACCTGGTTCTTGATGGGCAGAACCCGGTGCTGATGGATGGCTATGGCGGATTCCAGCACAGCATGACCCCTGGCTATGCCGCGGCGATGGGCGTGGGATGGCTGTCTCGCCACAACGATAGCGGCCGACGAGCAATTTACGTGATGGCCAATATTCGAGGTGGCGGCGAATATGGTCCGGCTTGGCACCGGGCGGCCCTGCGAGAAAATCGCCACCGTGCCTACGAGGATTTCGCGGCAATCGCCGAAGACCTGGTGCAACGTGATGTGACCTCGCGCGAGCATTTGGCCGCTACCGGCCGATCCAATGGCGGTCTGCTCATGGGCAACATGATTGCCGGGTATCCCCAGCTGTTCGGCGCCATCTCCTGCGGAGTCCCGCTGCTTGACATGCAGCGCTACACCCAGCTCGCCGCGGGGCATTCATGGATCGCCGAATACGGGGATCCTGAAATCCCCGAGGATTGGAAGTTCCTTCGGACGTTTTCTCCCGTGCATCGCCTCAGTGACCAGCCTCATCCAGTGGATGACTATCCTGCGTCGTTGATTTGGACCACAACCTCCGATGACCGGGTCGGTCCCTCGCAAGCACGCATCATGGCGGCCAAAATGATGGATCTGGGTATTGATAATGTGCGGTATCACGAGCCAGAAGGTGGCGGCCATGCGGGTTCGACCGACAACGAGTCAACCGCGAAAATGCTGGCTACAAGTTACGAATTCCTCTGGCGACATGTGCAGTAGCCGACTCGTTTTGGAACACGCGCCTATCTTCAGGTAGGCTTGATTCTGCTGGAAACAGCGGATGGACACGTGCCAGAGCGGCCGAATGGACTTCACTGCTAATGAAGGGTCGGGCTAAAACTCGACCGGGGGTTCAAATCCCCCCGTGTCCGCCATAAAACCCCTACTCAGGTAGGGGTTTTCTTTTTAATGTGTCATAGAACCGGCCAAAAGTGTCATAACGGTGGTTCATACTAATTTCATGGCAAGCCTCGACACCTACACCAGCCGAAAAACATCACGAAATACCGTGTCCGCTGGTACTCAGATCACGATCTCCTATCGCAGATATTCGACACCGAAAAAGACGCGCTCCGATGGTTCAGATGACCTAGCAGGTGCGCGCGCCACAGATGGTATCGTCCAGGTAATTCTCACTGCTGATCCCCTCCCCTTCTTGTCCATGTCGATGACTCGCACGATGCCGCCGACCGCATAGCGCGCGGGTTATGGCCAGCCACGCGAGCCGGATGCGGCAGATCCCCCGATCCATCCATCGGAGGCTTTGTCGTGGTTGGGCCAGCGGGTGTTGGCATCGATGTGAAGATCCACAAGGGCAGGAGCAAGAAAGTAGTTCATAGTCGAATTCTTTCGGGCCGAGGAAAACCCAGAGACCTCTCGTGCCCGGGCATTAGACAAGCCACCGCGCTGGGTGGCTTGGGTTTCTGGTGTGTAGTTCGGCTTCAGCTTGCCGACATCCCTGGCAAGTTTGTTTAGGGCTTGTCGGTATCCTCTGCGATCGCTTTATGCTGGTTGAGCGTTGCGATGTTCTCAGCGAGTTTCTCCGCAGTCTCCGCCAACTCAGAGGCTGTTTTGTTTCGCGATCTTCAATGCGCTCCGTCTGGTCTTTGACTGATCCACCCTGAGTCGACGTGACCTCATGGTGGATCCGCCCAGTCCTTTTCTCCAAGGTGGGGATCCGAGCGGAGACACCAAGCGCTGCGGGCTGGATGGTTTTTCCGGCGCGACCCTTATTCTCTGGTTTCCCGTTCCACTCGTCGAGTAAGTCCGCGAATTCTCGTACCCGGCACCCGCTGATCCGCAGCGGCTTCGAGTAGAACGCCGCAAGAGTACGAGGGTGGATATTATCCCCATCCCTTGAGATCAGCTCTTAGGAATTCAGGGATGGGGGGACATCAGTCCCCATATGCCTGACAGTGTGGTTGGCATAATTACTTTGTTTTATAACTTTTGTGCAACGTTGGACTATTGGTGCACAAATAGCACAAACCTTGTGATTAGCTGGGAATCCACGAAATGCTCATTGGGGGAAAATTGGGTTCAAGCAAAAGGTCATCTTCGGAATTCAGACCATTCAACGCGCCGTTGATTGTAAGAGCCACCGATGCAATCCATGATGAGCATGAAGTTTACGAAGTAGCATGGCAATGCCCCGAATGTTCGCACAATTTGCTGGCGTCCGCTGCCTGCAGAGCGTCCGGATTTGACCCTGAAATCTTCGCAGGAAAGAACGAGTTTTGCCCGAATTGCGCTCAGTCGTTTGAAGGAAAAGCCGAAGAGTACTTCCTAGGGCCGTTGGCCAGGCCTGCAGGGGGACATTAGATTATTGGCGAACCTGCCTAAACGACTTGGGGACTAGAAGGACAGGACCTGACGCCACCCTGGTGAACGATGTCTCAGGACATTTAGGTCATGTCAGCAAATGGTTCCGGGTGGCGGAATTGCTGTCTTGCTAGGCCGGATGGATGTGTTGGAACCAGAGGCAGAAGCGTCACCGAAGTCCCAAGAGAAAACAATTTCTTTTTAATCCGCAAATTCACGCGCAGCTCAGAAGCCGCCTGCACTGCGAACACCCAAGAAAGCCTCGAAGATTACTTTGCTGGCGCTATCGGCGCCCGATTCCCGGCAAGTGGAATCAAAAACGGCGCCCCGAGCTTGATGCTCGGGGCGCCGATTTGAAATCCTGCAGGCGAATCGTCAGCCTGCGCTAGTCCTTGCGCTTAACAAAGGTCTGCAGCATGTTCTGCACGATGTCTTCCGGCAACGACGTATGACGCACGATAATCTCTGACATGCGGTCCAGGTCAGTATCGGCGATCGCTTCAAAGAGCGCTTCACGGTCGGCTTCAGGCAGTTCCGCCGCGTCGAAGTGCACAGGTCCGTCAGGTCCTTGGCCCTCAAAACGGAAATCAGCAACACTGCCATCGGTTGCTCCACCGGACATTGGCGAGGTCGCGATCATCCGCTCCAGGTCTTCCACCGGCAGACCGGTGTAGCCATGCAAAATTTTTGCCGCTTCTTCAAAGTTGGAATCGCGCAGCATGGAGAACAGCTGGTCGTATTCATTTGCTGGCAATTGCTCGCTGGAGAATTCGCGGCTCTCGCCATCGAGCTCAAAGGCCATCTTGAAGTGGGTAGCGCTCGGCTCATTTTCCAAGCCGAACTGCTCGCTCCATTCCTGCGGAACCACCCAAAGGTCATCACTGGATTCCGGATGGGAGTCCTCTGCCTTGTCCGTGGATGCCTCGCGGTCTTCACGCTCGACCTGGGCTTCCAGCTTGTCGCTTAAGGCCTTGATCTCAGCATCATCAATTGGAAGTTCCTTGGCTGGAGCAACCTGCGGGTACTTATCGAGGCTGCGCACCGCGATGACGCAGTTCTTTACCGAATCGCCGGTAGCCGCACGGTAGATCTGCACGGCACCCATGACATCGCCCTTGGCCAAGTTGCGGTAGACCGAGTTGCGCGAGGAATCATCTAGTTTCGCGTTAGCTGCTTCGGCCGCTTCGCGGGAGATCGCCTGCGCAACTTGCGCAGTGTTCTTCTTCCGCAATGCCTGCAGACCGAAGTAGCCCAGGGCAATCACGGCAATGACGACGACGAGCCAGATGATAATTTCCATACATCCAGACTACTTCGTTTAACTGTGCAATCACCCTGCTACGCCCAAAGTGAAAGGCAGGACACCTGGCGCCCCGGCAATCCGCAAAGCACGGCCGGCCATCGCCAGCGACCATCGCGAATCTGCAAGGTCGTCAACCAGCAAGATCGGACCGGGAGCCCCCGAAACCAGTTGTTCCAAGGCCATCGGAAGTTCGAAGGCGTCGGCTACCGCGGCCACGCGGAACGCGGAGTTGCCCCCGGAGCCGTTTTGCGGCCCCGCGCCCCGATACTCCAGCTGACCCAAGTATCGAAGCCGCCCCACCTCAGCCAAGTTCTGAGCCAGCGAGGTGATCAGTTGCGGGCGCTTATTCGAAGGCATGGCAACAACGCCCACCGGGCGTTCTTCCCAGTTCCATTCGGCCAGAACCTTGACGCAGGCATCAAGCATCGCCTTGTCGATGGGGTGATCGGCCGGGTCGGCAAACAGCTGGCGCAAGCGATTGCCCCACCCGAGATCGGTCAGCCTGGCCAGTGCGCGGCCATTGGCCAGCTGCTCATCAACAGGAATTTTCCCCTTGAGCGAATAGCCCAATCGGTCCAGTCCCGAGGGGTAGAGCTTGCGCGGCTCGATCGGGATGCCGACCCGTCCCAACGCCGCCTGGGCGCTGTCCTTGGAATTTTCTGGAATGTGGTCATCGAACCAGACCCCGGCACAGTTATCGCAACGGCCGCAGGCCACCGAGCGCGGGTCATCCAGTGCCTCGGTCAGAAACTGCATGCGGCAGCCCCGGGTGTTCTCGTAGCTGACCATCAGGGTTTGCTCGTGAATGCGGCTTTGCGCCACGCGCTTGTACCGATCAGCGTCATAGGCCCACGGCATATCGGTGCGCATCCAGCCACCGGCTACGCGTTCCACGGCCCCGTCCACGGCCAGCACCTTCAGCAATAGCTCCAGCGGGGAGCGGCGCAAATTCACCGCGCTCTCCAAGGCAGGAACGCTCATCGCGCCATCGGTGCTGGCCAAGGCGTCAAGCACCTGGGTAGCGCGGAGCTGATCCGGCATGGAACTGGTGGCGAAATACTCCCAGATTTCCGAATCGTCCGGGCCAGGAAGCAGCAATACGTCGGCATTCACACTGCCACGGCCGGCACGGCCAACCTGCTGGTAGTACGCTACCGGCGAGCTCGGGGCACCCACGTGAAGCACAAATCCCAGATCTGGCTTATCGAAGCCCATCCCCAGCGCGCTGGTTGCAATCAGCGCTTTGACCTCATTGTTTTTCAGGGCTTGTTCTAGCCGCTCGCGCTCCTCCAAATCGGTGCGCCCGGTGTAGGCGGCCACTTCATGCCCGGCTTCACGCAATAATCTGGCGATATCCTCAGCTGCGGACACGGTGAGCGTGTAGATAATGCCGGAGCCCTTGAAGTCGTTGATGTGGCTGAGCAGCCACGCCAGCTGCATGCGCGGAGATGGCAGGCGCAGCACGCCAAGGCGCAGCGAATCACGGGCCAGGGTGCCGCGCAGGGTGAATACCTGCTCGGTCCCGCCGGCCAGTTGTTCAGCGACGTCTTCAACCACGCGGCTATTGGCTGTTGCGGTGGTGGCCAGCACTGGCAGGCCCTGGGGCAAGCGGGCGATCAGGTCGCGAATGCGGCGATAGTCCGGGCGGAAGTCATGGCCCCAGTCGGAAATGCAGTGCGCTTCATCGATTACCAGCAAGCCCAAACGCTGCATCAGCATGGGCAATTGCTGTTCGCGGAAGGACGGATTGTTCAGCCGCTCGGGCGAGACCAGCAGCACATCAAGTTCATTGCGCTGCAGCTTGTCAAGAATTTCACGCCATTCGAGCACATTGGCCGAGTTGATAGCCGCGGCACGGACCCCGGCACGTTCTGCGGCGGCCACCTGGTCGCGCATCAGTGCCAGCAGCGGGGAGACGATCAGGGTCGGGCCATAGCCTTGCTCGCGAAGCAGCAGCGACGCGATGAAGTACACCGCGGATTTTCCCCAGCCAGTGCGCTGGACCACCAGCGCGCGGCGGCGTTCAGCGACCAGGGCTTCGATCGCTTCATACTGTCCGTCGTGGAACTGGGCTTCCGGGTTTTGCACCAGGGCGCGCAATTTCTGCAGCGCCAGTGTTTTCAGATCCACCTGCATTGAGCCATCCATGGCTCAAGTATTTCAGTTTCCTCCCCTGTTTTAGTTCCGGGGCGGGACGATTTGTGCAAGAAGCGGGAAACAGAGGGTGACGGGAACCTTTATTTAGCGGAAGTGTTAGGCATTTCCCATGCACAATAGCGCCATTCTCGATGATTTGAATCAGTCAAACCGGTAGGCTGAAAGGTGTGAGTGAAGAAATTGATCTTAATCAGAGCTTTAAGGCCTACGACGTTCGCGGCGTAGTCGGCGAGAGCCTGAATGCCGAAGCGATCGAAGCTATCGGCGCTGCCTTTGTCGATGTCTTGTCCCTGGCCGGCAAGGACGTATTGGTCGGTGGCGACATGCGCCCGTCCTCGGCAGAATTTTCCCAGGCCTTTGCCCGCGGTGCCACCTACCGGGGCGCCAACGTCATCATGCTCGGATTGATTTCCACTGACGAGTTGTACTTCGCTTCCGGCAAGCTGGATGCAGCCGGCGTCGTTTTCACCGCCAGCCACAACCCTGCCCAGTACAACGGCATCAAGATGTCCAAGGCTGGGGCTCGTCCGATCTCCTCGGCCACCGGCCTGTTCGATATCCGCGACCTCGCGCAGCAGTACCTGGACGAGGGCCTGCCGGTCTCCGGCGATGCCCCGCAAGGAACCATCTCCGAGCGCGATGTCCTGGCAGACTACGCCGCCTACCTGCGCGAACTGGTTGATCTCTCGGCCATCCGCCCATTGAAGATGGTGGTGGATGCTGGCAACGGCATGGGCGGCATGACCACCCCTGCGGTCCTCGGCGATACCGTGCTTGCGGCGCTGCCTTTGGAAATCATCCCGCTGTACTTCGAGCTCGATGGCACCTTCCCCAATCACCCGGCCAACCCGCTGGAACCGGAAAACCTCAAGGATCTTCAAGCCGCGGTGCTGGAGCACTCCGCCGATCTGGGACTGGCCTTCGACGGGGACGCCGACCGCTGCTTCGTGATCGATGAGCGCGGCCTGCCGCTCTCCCCATCGGCGATCACCGCACTGGTTGCGGTCCGCGAAATCGCTCGTGCGCAGGCCGCCGGCGAAGCGAACCCGGTGATCATCCACAACCTGATCACTTCCAAAGCTGTTCCTGAATTTGTCGCCAAGTCAGGCGGCACCCCGGTGATGACCCGCGTGGGCCACTCCTTCATCAAGGCCGAGATGGCGACCCAGGGCGCGGTTTTCGGCGGCGAGCACTCCGCCCACTACTACTTCCGCGATTTCTACAATGCCGACACCGGCATGCTCGCTGCCATGCATGTTTTGGCGGCGCTGGGCGGGCAGGACCTTCCGCTCTCCGAACTGGGCGCCGAGTATGAGCCCTATGTTGCCACCGGCGAGATCAATTCGCAGGTTGAGGACAAGGAGGCCGCCACCGCTTCGGTGCTCGCGCACTTTGACGGACAGCCGGTGGATGTGATGACCATGGATGGCACGACCATTTCTGCTGCCGACGGCAGCTGGTGGATCAACCTGCGCCCGTCCAACACCGAACCATACCTTCGCTTCAACGGCGAGGGCCGCACCGCAGAAATCATCGAGCCTGTGCGCGATGCCGTATTGGCGATCGTGCGCGGAGAAAACGCCACCAACTAGCAAAGGGAAGACATGAATCTCGAATCATTGGATGAGGGCGTCAAGGACGCGCTGAACAAGGTTCTGGGCACCGCGCTGGGCGTGGCTCGCGAACAGCTTGAAGAGCAGGGCGTGTTCCTCCCCTTCGCCATCGCCCTGGAGCCGAAGGAAGGCGAAGACGAGCCTGAGCTGCGCCTGATCGCCGTCCCGCCAACGGACGATCCCGAGGATCCGGACGCCGATATCGACACCGAAGCCATGGCCTCCGAGCTGGTCCAGGTCCTGAATCAGCAGGGCACCCACTTCGAGTCCATCGCCATCGCCTCGGACGTGCTGCTCCAGGAAAACGATCGCGACGCCATCCACGTGGTGGCCGAGCACCGCGTGGGCGCGGCCCTGGCGATCGTCCAGCCGTACACCATGCCGGCAGAACCAGGCGGCGAGTGGCTTTTCGACGAGCCTGCTGCAGAATCCGCGGAGGCTGTCTGGGCCAACGCGCTCTAGAACCGGCCTTGCAGTTTTGGGGTCAGCATGGTCACTATGCTGACCCCAAAATGCTTTCCCCGCGTAAAGTAATAAGCATGAAACTCAGCGCCTTCACCGATGTGTGCCTGCGAACCATCATGGTTCTGGCAACACCCGGCACCGGGCAGCTGACCAGCCGCGAGATCTCCGATTCGGTTGGAGTCCCCTATAACCACGTCGCCAAGGCCGTGCTGGAATTGCGCACGCTGGGAATTTTGCAGGTCACTCGCGGCCGCAACGGTGGCGCGGCCTTGGGCGATAACGCGTTGCACACCTCGCTCGGCGGGCTGTTGCGCCAATTGGACAAGCGCACCGATATCGTCGATTGCTCCGAGCATGACGCCCAAACGGCGTGCCCGCTGTCGGGCAATTGCCGATTGCGGGCCGTCTTCCGCCAGGCTCGTGAAGCTTTCTACGCTTCCTTGGATCCCTTGACCATCCAGGACATCTGCCCTGCATCATCCGCGTCGCCGATCACGTCGCTTCCGTTCCCGATGGTGCGCGATTTTTCCTAGCTTCTCCTCGCCGCTGAAGTGATTTCGATTGCTCTTCGCGGGTGGCCCGCCGATGAATTTGCAATCTTCTTCTACGAGGCGTAGAAATGAATCATAAATCTTGCATTTCATATGCGAGTTATTCCTACTCCCAAGGAGACCCGATGCTGTCCCCCAAGTCCTTCCCTGTCATTGAGGCCACTTTGCCGATCATCGCAGAGCGCATCTCCAGCATTACCCCGAACTTCTACAACCGCCTGTTCGCAGCCCACCCGGAACTGCTCGACGGAATCTTCTCCCGCTCGAACCAGAAGAACGGCACCCAGCAGCAGGCCTTGGCCGGGTCGATCGCAGTTTTTGCCACCTACCTGGTCAAGCACCCTGGCACGGCACCTGAAACGATGCTCGCCCGCGTTGCCCACAAGCACACGTCCCTTGGGGTCGCCGAGGAACAATACCCCATCGTCTACAAGCACCTGTTTGATGCCATTGCCGAAGACCTGGGCGACGCGCTGACCCCGGAGATCGCCGACGCCTGGACAGAGGTCTACTGGCTGATGGCCCACGCGCTGATCAAGATCGAGAAGGGCCTGTACGCGCAGCAGGCCAATGCCGGGATCTACGCCCCGTGGAAGCTCGTCGAGCGCGCTGAAACCGGCGTTGATTCGGTAATCCTCAGTTTTGAACCGGCTGACGGCACCCCAGTCACCGTGGCCAAGCCGGGCCAGTTCGTTTCGGTGCGCATGCCGATGGCCGACGGTCTGCGCCAGGTTCGCCAGTACACCCTGAGCAACGATGTCGAGCATGCCCGCCGCCGCACCATCACCGTGAAGCTGGATGTGAACGGCGAGTTCTCCCCGGTAATCCACAACAACCTGGAGATCGGCGGCGTGATTGAGCTATCGAACCCCTATGGCGACCTGGTCATCGACAACGAGGGCTCGCCCCTGGTGATCGCCACCGCCGGCATCGGCTGCACTCCTAGCGCCGCCGCATTGCAGACCCTGGCTGCCCACGGCTCCACCCGCAAGATCACCGTGCTGCACGCAGACCAGGAAATCACCACGTGGCCATTGCGCGAGCAGATGCTTGAATCCATCGGCAAGCTGCCAGGAGCCACGCTCAGCACCTGGTTCGAACGCGGGGAATTGCCCGAGGGGCTGAACGCCCAATCCGGCTATATGGACCTCGCCGCGGCGCTGTCCGAGGATGCCCAGGTCTACCTTTGCGGTCCCCTGCCATTCATGAACGCCGTGCGCACCCAGGCGCTGGAAGCCGGTATTCCAGCCGAGCGCATCCACTATGAGGTCTTCGGTCCCGACGTGTGGCTCGCCGCCTGATATCAAGGGTGCACTTCGGCGCTGCCGGCGGATTCAGGCAGAATTCGCCGGCAGCGCCTTGTGCCACTACTTTTCGGTATCCGCAGGATCTTCCCGGCGATCGCCTTGCTGCGGCTCCTTCTTCTTGAAATCGAGTTTCGCGGTGAACCTGCCCGGCTTCTTCTGCCCGGCTTCTTCTGCCGCCCCCATCGATTCCTCGGCTGCCCGGCTTTGATCTGCCGGCGCTTCAGCCGGCTGTTCCGCTGGCGCCGGCTTGGCGCCGCGTGCCGGTTTCACCGCCTGCGGGTCAACGAGGATCTGGTGCAGGCCGCCATCGGCAATCCACTTGCGCAGCACCGAGTTGAAGAGGATCGGATTCTCGATATTCCACTGGTGATGCATTCCCGGAACCACGCGGGTGATCGCCTGCGGAAGCTTCTCGCGCAATGCCGCGAACGACTTCTGCACGATTTTCGGCTCTTTGGCGCCCACCAGCGCAAGCACCGGCCCTTGATAGGCTTCGAGGTTCCCAGGCAGTCCGCCAGGATCCAGGTCGTTCATGATGGCACGCATATTTTCGGGCTTCAGCTTGACCCCGTGTTCGGTGAACAGCTCGCGCTCGTCGTCAACCATGCCGTAGGCCCCGGCTTGGAAACGCCAGTACCATTCGCTGCCGATCAGCTTCAGCTGCATCCGGTGGAAGGCGCGGGCTGTGGCGCTGGCCCCGGTCACCGGCGCACCGGTGATCAGCACCGAGTCCACCAGTTCGGGATGCCGTGCAGCCACGTGCAGGGCAATGACCCCACCGAGTGAAATGCCAACCAGATGCACGCCGCCTTCGGAGACTTCATCGGCGATCAGCGCTGCTACATCGTCGGCGGCCGATTCCAAGCCCTCCCAGGTTTCCTCGAAGCGGGCTCCGAAGGCCGGCAGGTGCAGGGTGAGGATGTTGAAGTCGCCGAAGGCCAGGACCTGGGGATCCCAGCTCCAGTTGCCGACGTTGCCTCCGTGCAAGAAGACCAGGGTTGGCACCTGGCGCTGGCCCTCTGCCACCCGCCCCGGGTGGACCTCGGGGTAGTCGGTGGCGTCACGCGCTGTGCCTTGAGCTGGCTTGGGCCCGGAATCTTTGGCGGAAGTCATGGCAGGTACTCCAATACCGCGTCGAGCCATTCCAGCTCGGCGGCTTGTTGTCGGATCGCATGGTCAAGGGTGGCGGCCATCAAGAAGCTTCGCCGGTCGGCGGCCGCGCGCATATCGATGCCTTCGCGCTGGGAGAGGTAGTCATCGAGGATGAACTGGGTAGCTTCGCGACGCTGCACCAGCAATGCTTCGATGTCTTCGCGCTCCAATTCGGCGGCGAAGAACACCTGCCCCATGAAGGGATCACGTTCTGGAGATTGCACGGCTCCTGCCGACAGCCACCCGGTGAGGACTTCGCGTCCCGCGTCGGTGATGTGGTGTTCTTGGCGGTCAGGGTAATTGCTTTGCGCTACGGTGCGCACGGTGGCATAGCCCTTATCAACCAGCTGAGCCAAGGTGCGATAAATCTGTGCCTTGTCCGCATTCCAGAAGTGGTTAATAGAGGAGTCAAAGTGCTTTTTGAGCTCATAGCCAGTCATCGGCGACAAGCACAGCAGCCCAAGAATCAAACGTGCCAAAACCATAGGGTTATCTTTTCACAGTTAGTTGATTTTGCACCCACTTTGGCTCGGTGTGGGAAAACTGTGCCCGGATTGTGACAATTGCGCGCCACGGTTGCTTTTTGCGCAGGCAAAAGGCTCCTCGCCTCTGGAATCCCAGAGGCAAGGAGCCTTTCATCCCTTATTGACCAGCGTTTCAGCCTAGGCGTTCAGGCGCGACTTCAAGCCATCAAGCTCGGCCCGCAGCGAAGCTGGCAGCGCGTCGCCGAAGTTTGCGTACCATTCTTCGATGCCCTCGACCTCGGTGGCCCATTCGTCCTTGTTCACGGCTACGGCAGCCTCGACGTCGGCCGGGGTGAAGCCTTCCAAGCCGGTCAGGTCGATAGACTCGCCGGTTGGCACGTTGCCGATGATGGTCTCCTTGGCATCGGCGGTGCCTTCGATGCGCTCGATAGCCCACTTGAGCACACGCGAGTTGTCGCCGAAGCCTGGCCATGCGAAGCCGCCATCGGCGGTGCGGCGGAACCAGTTGACCAGGAAGATCCTCGGCATCTGCTCAGGGTTGAGCTTGGCCGAGATGTTATCCCAGTGGTTCAGGTAGTCACCTGCGTTGTAGCCGATGAATGGCAGCATGGCCATTGGATCGCGGCGGATCACGCCGGTGGCGCCCGCGGCTGCCGCGGTGGTTTCCGAGGACAGGGTGGAGCCCATGAAGATGCCGTTGGTCCAGCTGCGCGCTTCGGTCACCAATGGGATGGTGGTCTTGCGGCGGCCGCCGAAGAGGATCGCGTCAATCTTCACGCCGTTTGGCGAGTAGTAGTCCTCCGAGAGCATGTCGACCTGCGAGATCGGGGTGCAGAAGCGCGAGTTAGGGTGCGCTGCCGGGCGTCCGGACTCCGGGGTCCAGTCATTGCCCAACCAGTCGGTCAGGTGTGCTGGAATCTCGTCGGTCATGCCTTCCCACCACACGCCGCCTTCGTCGGTGAGGGCCACATTGGTGAAAATGTTGTTGCCCTTGGCAATGGCGCGCATGGCGTTCGGGTTGGTGGACCAGCCGGTGCCTGGCGCTACGCCGAACAGCCCGTATTCCGGGTTCACGCCGCGCAGTTCGCCGTCCTTGCCGATGCGCATCCAGTTGATGTCATCGCCCAGGGTCTCTGCCTTCCATCCATCGATGGTTGGGTCCAGCAAAGCGAGGTTGGTCTTGCCGCAAGCCGATGGGAAGGCAGCCGCGATGTGGTAGGCCTTGTTCTGCGGGCTGGTCAGCTTCAGAATCAGCATGTGCTCTGCAAGCCAGCCCTCATCGCGGGCCATGGCCGAGGCAATGCGCAACGAGTAGCACTTCTTGCCCAGCAACGCGTTGCCGCCGTAGCCCGAACCGAAGGACATGATGGAGCGCTCTTCCGGGAAGTGCACAATCCACTTGTTCTCGTTGCATGGCCACGCAACGTCTTCCTGTCCTGGCTTCAATGGTGCGCCGACCGAGTGCAAAGCCGGTACGAAGAAGGCATTCTCCGCTTCCATCTTGCGCAGGACTTCAGTTCCGATCTTGGCCATGATGCGCATGGAAGCCACGACGTAGGCGGAGTCGGTGATTTCTACGCCGTAGGCAGGAGTTTCGGCATCCAGCGGCCCCATGACAAAAGGAATAACGTACATGGTGCGTCCGCGCATCGACCCGTCAAACAGGCCATTGAGCATGGACTTCATCTTCTCCGGGTCTTCCCAGTTATTGGTGAAGCCAGCGTCTTCCTTCTTCTTGGAGCAGATGAAGGTGCGCTCTTCTACTCGCGCAACGTCCTTGGGATCCGAGAATCCAGCGTAGGAGTTAGGGAAATTTGGATCGGTCAGCTTAACCAGGGTTCCGGCCTCGACCAGCTCGGCGGTCAGTCGATCGGCTTCTTCAGCTGATCCGTCTACCCAATAAACACGATCCGGCTTCGTCAGGGCGGCCACTTCTTCAACCCAGCTTGCCAACGCCTTGTGCGAAGTGGCGGCTGCGTCGATAACGGTCTGATCCGAGCTCGTGCTCATTATTTGTTCCCTCCATTGGGCTCAACTAGCAATGAATCAAGGCTATGGGGAGCATGCGGAGCCGACCGTGTGATTGAGACCTCAGAATTCTCACGCGCGTTAATTCAGAAGTAGAAAATTCCCGAAATTCCGGGGAAGGGGAAAGCGCGACATGTAAAAATATGTGACGAAGGTCACGTAGACCGGTACCTTTTAGCCCGCTTCATATATCCTTTTGTTCACCTCGGCACGGTAGCTTTGCCCGCCAATTTGTACATGCCGAAAACGACCTGTATAGTAATTCGAGGTTCGTGAGAACGAATCAACAACAGAATATGCGCCCATAGCTCAGCTGGATAGAGCGTCTGTCTACGGAACAGAAGGTCAGGGGTTCGAATCCCTTTGGGCGCACAAATTGAAAATTCCCACTCAACCGAGTGGGAATTTTTTTGTTCCCACGGAGAAGTTGATGCGCCAGCTAACCCTTGATTCGCACACCGCCCTTCGACTGCTCAAAGTCAGCGACGCCTCGCAGCTTGCCCAGGCTTACCTGCGCAACAGAGAGCATCTAAGCGAATGGGAACCAGAGCGGGCCGACGAATATTTCACCGAAGCCTGGCAGGCCGAGAATATTTCACAAGTCCTTGCTGCACATCAAAACGGGCTGGCCTACCCCTATGGACTCTTACGAGGAGATGCGCTGGTCGGCCGTTTTAATATCGCTTCAGTCGTCCGCGGCCCCTTCCAGAGCGGCAGCCTCGGCTACTGGGTCGATCACAACTTCACCGGCCAGGGCCTCGCCTCGCGCGCCGTGGCCGCGCTGCGCACCGAAGCCACCGATTCCCTTGGCTTGCACCGGCTCGAAGCCAGCACCCTCTTGCACAATCACGCTTCGCAACAAGTGCTCCTCAAAAATGGCTTTGGCAAAATCGGCATGGCACCGAATTACCTGAAAATCGCTGGCAGATGGCAAGACCACAACCTCTATCAGGCGATACTCCACGACCGAGCCTGATCTCCCGGGCACAGGCCCTGGATTCTATGGCAATCAAGCCATTCAATGCGCTCTCCACTAGATATTTTGTGAATCACGGCACTTTTGCCCATTTCGGTTTTTTCTCCGCCTCAAACTCGTGTACAGTTATTCAAGTCGTCAAGACGACAACAAATAAATATGCGCCCATAGCTCAGCTGGATAGAGCGTCTGTCTACGGAACAGAAGGTCAGGGGTTCGAATCCCTTTGGGCGCACAAATTGAAAATTCCCGCTCAACTGAGTGGGAATTTTTTTATGTTCTTGCCGGAATTCGACCTGCCAGCTAGTGGGAATCGCGCAGCACAAGTTTGGTGTCCATGATGCTCCACTCGGGCACCTGCTCGCCCTGGATCCTCTTGATCAGCAATTCAGCCATGATCTCGCCCTGGCGTTCAGGGAACTGCGCAATTGTGGTCAGGGGCGGGGTGGAACTGCGCGCGAACGAGTCGTCGTCCACCGCAGTCACCGATACATCCGCGGGCACTTTGAATCCTGCTTCGGCCAGCGCCTGCAATGCTCCGAAACCCATCTGCGCACTGGCGGCAAACAAGCCATCAAAATCGGCCTTGCTTTCAATCAGCTGCTGCATGATCCGGTGTCCGCTGGCGGGTGTGAAATCACCAATCCTTATGACCGCCGGTTCTAGCCCGGCGTTGTGAACTGCCTGCTGGAATCCGGTCAAGCGGTCCAAACCGGCGCCCATGTCCTGCGGCCCGGCGATCATCGCCAGCCTGGTGCGCCCCTGGGCAATGATGACTTCGGTTGCTTGGCGGGCGGCAGCAATATTGTCGATGTCTACTACATAGATTTCATTCTGGTTGGTGCTCATGGTGCGTCCGCCGTAGACCAGCGGCAGCAGGGAGCCCAGATCCGCATAGGAGCGGTCCGCCGCATGATGCGACAGCACCAAAGCCCCATCAACGTTTCCGCCCTGAAGATAGCGGGTGGTTTTTGCAGGATCCGATTCGGTCGAGAGCAACAAGGTCAGCATGAATTCGGTGCCCGCCACATATTGAGCGGCCCCCTGAACCACCTTGGCAAAATAGGGATCTGCGAAGAACTTCGCCGTATTTTCGGGAACCACGAGCGCAATCGAGTTGGTCCTCCCCTGGGCCAGCGAACGAGCTGCCCGGTTGGGGACATAGTTCAGCTCCCGGATCGCCTGTTCAACGGCCTTCCTGGCATCAGCTTTCACCCGGTCCGAACCGTTGACCACACGCGATACCGTGGCGCGCGAAACCCCGGCTCGCTCTGCGACCAATTCCAGTGTTGCCTGCGGCTTGCGTGGTTCTTGCATGCTCATTCCTGTGCGCCTGGGTCCGGGTAGTTTGCTGGCCACCCAAGCACGCAAGATGGTCCGCAACGCCCCTAGCCGGGGCCGCGGACCATCACGCTCAGGTGTTATGCCATTGTACGATTAGCGGCAATCAGGCTTGCGTAGGCCCGACCGCTATTCTTGATGATTCGTTCTTGGCTCTGGTAATCGACATAGATGATGCCAAAGCGCTTGTCATAGCCCCAGGCCCACTCGAAGTTATCCAGCAATGACCAAACGAAATAGCCACGGACATCTACGCCGTCCTCGATGGAACGGGCAACTTCATCCAGATGGTCCAAGATGTATTCGCTGCGCTCGTGGTCCTCGACGGTTCCCGCTTCGCTCACCTCATCGGTGTACGAGGCACCGTTTTCGGTGATGTAGAGCGCCGGCAGGTTCGCGTAGTCCTGCCGCAAACGGTTAAGCAGCACCCGCAATCCCTGCGGGTTCACTTCCCACCCCATGGCGGTGCGAGGCAAGTCGCGCGCCGGGAAGGTCACGTACTCGCTGCCCACGAATGGAGAAGACTTGGCGGAATCCGTGGGAACCACCGCAGCTGGCTGGCCTTCTGGAAGCGGGTGGCCGGACACATTGTCATCGTGGTAGTGGTTGACGCCAAGGAAATTGATGGGCTGGTGGATGATTTCCAGGTCCCCGGGATGAATCACGCCGGACAGCCCCAGATGGCCGACATCCTCCAAGAGGTCTTCCGGGTAGGAGCCCTTCAGGACCGGATCCAGATACATCCGGTTCCACAACGCATCGATGCGGCGGGATGCTTCAAGGTCCACCGGATCGACAGGGTCATTGGGCACGGCATTGGTCAGGTTCAAGGTGATGCCAAGTTCTTGCGCACCCAATTCGCGCAGCCGCCGGGTGGCAAGCCCGTGGGCCAGATGCTGATGGTGCATGGCGGCCAGCGCGGCCTCAGGTTCTTGGCGTCCCGGCGCATGCTCGCCGGCGGCGTAGCCGATCAGCGACGAGCACAGCGGCTCGTTGAAGGTGGTCCAGTGCTGCACGCGGTCGCCGAGCTTGCCGTAGACCGCCTCGGCGTACTCGACAAATTGGTAAGCGGTATCGCGGTTGGCCCAGCCACCGCGTTCTTCCAGCGCCTGGGGCAGGTCCCAGTGGTAGAGGGTCAGCCATGGCAGGATGCCGTTCTCCAGCAGCTCGTCAACGAGGCGTGAATAAAAATCCAGCCCCTGCTCATTGACCGCGCGGCCGCCGGGCACCACCCGGGCCCAGCTGGTGGAGAAACGATAGGAATCAAGCCCCAGTTCCCGCATCAGCCCTACGTCTTCGCGGTAGCGATGATAGTGGTCTACCGCCACCTCGAGGTTTTCTCCCCCGGCGATGGCTCCTTCCTTGCGGGCAAAGGCGTCCCAGACGGAGTCTTCCTTGCCATATGAATGGCCTGCGCCCTCAATTTGAGCCGCCGCGGTGGCCGAGCCGAAGAGGAAGTGCTTGGGCCACGAAAATTCTTGGGATAGGTGATGAGTCATTAGCCCTTTACAGCTCCTGCCATAATTCCGGATACAAGTTGTTTGCCTGCCACGACGAAGAGCAACAGCAGGGGAATCGTGGCCATTAGCGCGCCAGTCATCACGATGGTGTAGTCGACATATCGGGCAGATTGCAGCTGGCTCAGGGCCACCTGCAGGGTGGGTGTTTGCGGGGCCACGAGCATCGGCCACAGGTAGTCGGTCCACGCGGTCATGAAGGTGAACAGCGACAGGATCGCAAGGGCCGGACGGGCCGCCGGCACGCCAACATGCCAGAAGGTGCCAATCATTGATGCTCCGTCAACGCGGGCAGCTTCAATCAGTTCGTCCGGGATGTTGTCCACCAGATACTGGCGCATGAAGAAGACTCCAAAGGCAGTGACCAGGGTCGGGATCATGATCGCTCCGAGGGAGCCGGTCCAGCCCAGCTGCTTCATCATCATGAACATCGGGATGATGCCCAGCTGGGTCGGCACCGCCAATGTGGCGATCACGAAGATCAGCAGTCCCTGGCGCCCGCGGAAGCGCAGCTTGGCAAAAGCATAGCCTGCCAAGGTGGAGAAGCTGACAACCGAGAAGGTGATCACCGAGGCGACGACCAGGCTGTTGCCCAGCGCCGCCCAGAAGTCGACCGAATCGAACACCTCGGCCACGTTGACCCAAAATTGCCCGCCGGGCAACAGCGGCGGCCAGGCCGAGGAGAAGACGGCACCGGTGGAGGAACCAATGACGAAGGAATACCACAGCGGGTAGGTGCTGCCGATGAGGAATGCCAGCAGGATGCCGTAGGTGAGGAATCCGGGGCGCCGGTCGGCGGAAAAGTTCTTTCCCCGGCCCGGGCGCGCGACCTTGGGCACTGAGGCCCGTTGCACGGTGGCGTTACTCATCTTTGGCACTTCCTGTCTGCAGGCTGGCGAAGCGATTCCTGGCACGTTTGTCGGCGCGGTTGACCGCTCGGCGGGGTTTCTTCTGCTCCGATGACGAGGCGATGGTGCCGGAGATCAAGAAGTTGATCACGCCAATGACGATGATGATCAGGAACAGGATCCAGGCCACGGCCGAGGCGCGGCCGAAGTCTCCGCGGTTGAAGGCCAGGTCCCACAGGTAGAGCACGGTGGTTTGGTATTGCCGATCTGGCCCGCCGGGGACCGAGCTGCTGGGGTTGAAGAGTTTTGGCTCGGTGAAGATCTGCAGGCCGCCGATGGTCGCGGTGATGATCACGAAGATCATTGTGGGGCGGATGCTGGGCAGCGTGATGGAGAAGAAGCGGCGAATCGCCCCGGCCCCGTCAATGGCTGCCGATTCATGCAGTTCACGCGGCACCGCCTGCATGGCCGCGAGCAGGATCAGCGCGTTGTAGCCGGTCCAGCGCCAGTTCACCATGGCCGCGATGGCCATATGCGAGGGGAACACCTCGGTCTTCCAGGCGATCGCATCCAGGTTCAGGGCACCGAGCAGGTTGTTGATCAGGCCATACTTCTCGTCGAAGGCTGTGGAGAAGATCAGCGTCACCGCCACCGGGGTGACCACATAGGGCACCAGCACGCTCATCCGCCAGAAGGTCTTGGCGCGAATGTTCTGGTCGAGCATCGCGGCAATGAACGTGGCCACCACCAGCTGCGGGATGGTCGAGAGCAGGAAGATGCTGAAGGTGTTAAACAGCGAATTCCAGAACAGCGGGGACGCCAGCTCGGCTTTGTAGTTATCCAGGCCCACCCAGTCGCCAGCCCCGCCCAGCAGGTCCCAGTCGTTGATCGACACCACAAAGGTATAGATCAGCGGGAAGAGCCCGACCAGTGCAAAGAGGATGAAAAAGGGCGAGATGTAAAGATACGGCGAGTATTTAAAGTCCAGCCGCCCGCGCAGGTGCCGTCGGCGCATGGCACGTTCGGCCTTGGATTCCTCCAGTTTTTCGGCGGTGGGAGTGCTTGGTTTTTCGGCCGCGGGTTTCGGCCGTGACATAGGTGTCGTGGTGCTCATCAGTGTCATCTTTTCTGCTGCAGTTGCGTTGTGCGGGGCCGGGCCCGTAGGTGCTGCCCAGCCCCGCACCATGCGGCGGTGGCTATCGGATTACTTGATGTCCAGTTCCTGCAGCGTTGACAGGGCGCTGTTCCAGGCCGCTTCGCCGTCGGTGCCCTGATCGATGGCGATGGTTGCTGGCCCGAAGACCTGCTCCTGGATGACCGAATCCTCGGCGCCCTTGAACTGGGCCTTCACTCCTTCGGCACGATGGCCGAGGATTTCGCCGATGGGTGCGCCGTTGAAGAACTTGGTCAGCTCGTTCTCGCCGGTGACGGCCTTGGACTTCTGGGCTTCAAGGTTGCTCGGGAAGGCTCCCGCTTCTTCGAAGGAAGTGGCCTGCGAGGTGGCGCTGGTCAGGTACTGGGCCAGCTTGGCTGCTTCGGCAGGGTGCTTGGAGGTGCTTGGCACCGTCAAGAATGCGCCACCCCAGTTAGCCGGGCCGCCCGGGAAGACATCGGCAAAGTCCCAGCCGTCCTTCGCATCGCCACCGGCGCCTTCGACTTGGCCCTTGACATTGCCCAGCATCCAGCCTGGGCACGGCATCACGGCGAAGGAGCCATCAACGAAGGCCTGGCCCTTGCCCCAGTCCCACTGGGTCTGCCCCGAAGACAGACCCTTGGACGCCGCAGCGGACAGCTGGTCCCAGCGCTGGCGCAGTTCGGTGTTCGAGTCGATGTTCAAGGTGCCGTCGGCCTTGTAGTAGCCTTCATCGAGCTGGTTGACCATGGCATTCCAGACGAAACCGGACTGGTCGTAGAAGGCCTTGCCGGATTTCTTCACATAGTCCTCGCCGACAGAGAAGAAATCCTCCCAGGTGGCGTCGTCGCCGCCGAAGAGTTCGGCCACCTTGTCGCGATCGCTGGGCAGGCCGGCATCCTTGAAGAGCTTGCTGTTGAAGCACAGGCCCATGGGGCCGATGTCGGTGCCGTAGCCGATGGTTCGCCCGTTGGCATCGGTGGCCTGCTTGACCTTCCAGTCCACCCAGTCGCCCGAGATTTCGCCCGCGCCATATTCATTAAGGTCGGTGAAGCTGTCGGAGACGGTCATGACCTGGCCGAGCCAGCCTTCTTCCACGGCCTGGACATCCGGCATGCCCGCACCGGCGGCTTGCTTGGTCTTCCAGTCGGTCAGCGCGTTGCCGCCGGTGTCGATATTGGTGGCTTCGATGGTGACGCCCGGGTTCTCTTGTTCGTACTTCTTGTAGAGGGGATCCAGTCCCTGGGTGCCGAAGGTGGTGACCGCCAGGGTCACGGGATTCTCGGCCGAGGCTGGCTGGACGGCGTCTTTGCTTTCGCCCGATGAGCAGCCTGCGGCGAGCAGTGCGATGCTTGAGGTCAGTGCTAGTACCTTGGCAAGCCGAGTTGTTCGTGAGGGGTTCACGGTGACTCCATTCAAGTTCGGTTCGTGCGAGTGGGTGGGACCAACTAATTTTGAGAGCGCTCTCAAAATACGGCAAAAATAATAGGGCCCATCCCTGAACCCTGCTTGCCATGGCAATGAAAGCAGCTCCGCTTAGTGATTTTGTGAGCGCTCTCACAAAACTTCTTCATCAATTCTCCACGATGGAACTTTCTTGTCAAGCCCCAAAGAAAAATCGGCCGGGCACCCTTCACGAGGAAGGGTGCCCGGCCAATCAAAGGGGCGGCAACTAGCCCTTTTTATTCAGTTCCAGTCCGACGAGCACCGGATCATGATCCGAAGAGCGGTACTGGTTCGCGGTAAACAGGTCGGTGATGTTGTAGTTGTAGCGGCTGTATTCATAGCCCACGGATTCGATGGCGTTGATATTCCAGATATCCTGCCCGGTCACCTTGGCGGCCAATTCTGGCGAGGCCAGAATATGGTCCAGGGAACCGCTCAATCCGCCATAGATGTAGCTCTGCGAATCCGCCGAGGCGCCCAGGTCAACGTAGCCCGCATCGGCGAGCACCCGGATTGGATCCTCGGCGGCGTAGGAGTTGAAGTCGCCAGCCAGCAGCACCTTGCGGGTATTGCGCGACTGCTTGAGCTGATCGGCAAAGCCAACCAGGGCCTTGGCCTGCTCAACGCGGTCGGCATTCCAGGCTCCCTGTCCGTCGCCGGAGTCGGCATTGCCCGAACCGTCATCGGGGTTGGATCCCTTGGACTTGAAATGGTTGGCCACCACGACAAAACGGGTGTTCTGGTTGCCGCCGACCTTCTGGAAAGCCTGGCCCAGTGGATCGCGGGCATTGCCAAAGGCCTCGTCGTCGAGGATGACCGATTCGTCAATCGGCTTCACCGTCTTGGCGCGGTAGATGATCGCGGTGCGGATCACATCTTCGTCAGCCGGAATAGCCGCCGGGCTTGGCACGTAGCTCCAGATCTTCTGGCCAGCGGCCGAGTTCAGCTGCTCCACGAGGTGGGCGAGGGCGGCGTCGCGGTCCTGTCCGAAGCGGGCCGAGTTTTCGATCTCTTCGAGCACCACCACATCGGCGGTGAACTTGCCCAGCGCCGCAACAATCTTGGACTGCTGGCGTGCGAAGCTCTCCGCGTTGGCAGCTCCGCGGGCATCACAGCCCTGGCGCACGGTCAGCGGGTTTCCCTCGCGGTCCCGGTAATAGCTGCAGCCTTCGAGCTCTTCGCCGGTGGTGGTGAAGTAGTTCAGTACGTTGAAGCTGCCGACACTCACATTGCCGCCCACTTCTTGCGGCGCCTCGTTGTCGATCTGCCCAAATGCCAGGGCAATGTCCGCGTCGTCGGCGCCAATCACCTGGCCCTGGGGCTGCAGCCGCCACAAATCGTAGCGGTAGTCCAGGATCATCGGGCCGGTGAAGGCGGCGTTGGCACCAACGCTGACCCGCTGTTCGGCGTCAATGTAGGGCAGGGCCACCGTGGTGTTCTTGGCGGTGCTGAAGTTCAGCGTGGCGCCGTCGTCAACCACGATGGAGCGCTGCGCATTTTCTTCGGCGAGCGCGGCAGCCTGGCCACTGCCCGGGGCAAAAACATCGGTGGGCTGGCGGAGCAATTTTTCACCTGGCAGGATCGAGCTGGTTCCCATGGCCAGGCTCAGCTCGCCGTACTGGTTCAGCGAGTAATTATCCGAGACGGTGAACTCGCCCTGTGGTTCTACGAGCATGGATTCGATCTGCTCGCGCCCGGCCTCGTCGCTGGGCAGGGAGATGGCCAGCGGCTTGATGGCTTCCGCTGGTTCCTCCAGGCCCTGGATGCTTTCGGCCTTGATCTGGGTGAGCCCGTAGTACTCGCTGACGGTTCCGGAGACCTGCAGGTGATCCCCCACCTGCACCGAGGACACCTCATCTGGAGCGTAAACGAATACCGCCGGGCTGCCGCCGGTTGGCAGCTGGGCCCCGGTGCCGGCGCTTTGCAGGTAAAAACCGCGGATCCCGCCCTCGGCATAGGCGCCGGTGACCACCCCGCGCACGGTGGCTTGCTGGCCAGCCAGCGGAGAGCTGTCGCCGGTGCCCTGCACCTGCTCGATCGGGGTGATCTCGATGGTGTCGGCCTGGGCTGCGCTGAAGCTGGTTGCGGCAACCGCCCCGGACAGCAACGCTGCTGCAATGCGCGTAGTTCGTCTTTTGCTCATGATGTCCCTCAGTTGATGATCGATGGTGTCCAGGCCTGAAGGTAATCAAAGTCCGGTGAACGACTCATGAACTCCACCCGGTCTTTGCGAGGCCTGTCCAAGAACCATCCAAAAGCATCAAGCGGTTTACGTCCAGAGGTGATTAAAGGAATATTCGCACTAATTGAACTGACCGGTCAGTTCAATTAGTCTGTAACTGTGCTTATCGCAGATTCAGTCACCGTCAATGGACGCCACGACCAGCTGGTGCCGCCTACCTCGTTGCAGGTCATGCCCGGCGAGGTCCACCTCGTGGTTGCCGACCCGCAAATTTCGCGCACCGCATTGGCCCTCGCGCTCAGCGGACGGATGAAGCCCACTACCGGCGCGGTGTCCTGGGGCCACGCGGACTCGCTGAAAACCCTGCGCCAGCACACCGCCCTGCTCGATTCCCCCGAGGTCAACGAGCCCGAATCCCATATGAAGGTCCGCGATGTCATCGGCGAGGATCTCGCCTTGATCCCCGGCCCGATCTGGCGCAAGCCGCGGCCCAAGAAGTGGATGGAACAGCACGGATTCAGTGATGTCGCCACGCAATGGGCCGATGCCATCGACCCGGTCCGGCGCCTTGAACTGCTGCTGCTGCTGGCCGCCGAGAACCCGAAAATCCAATCGCTGGTCCTGGACTCCCCTGACCGCCACGACATGCACGACGAGATGTGGCTGGGCCTGCTGCTGGACTTCGCCGAATCGCACCGCGAATTCGCGGTGGTCGCCATCGTCGCCAATGTCCCCTATGACTGGGATGGGCCGGTCAGCCACCTGGGCTCCAGCTGGCGGGAACCCCTTGAAATTTCCCCGCCGGAAACCGGCCTGCTCGATACGGCACTGCTGATCGACGAGGCGCCGGAGGAAGAAGAGCCGGCAGCCGAAGAATTTGTGCAGGAAGAACTGGATCTGGATCTTCCCGAACCAGCCAGCGAAGCGAAGGACAACTAATGACGACGTTGCAGCTCGCGCTCTCCGAACTCAAGCGCATGACCCGCGGCACCCTGCCAAAGCTGGCGCTGATCGCCCTGACCTGCGTACCGCTGCTCTACGGAGCGCTCTACCTCTATGCCAACTGGAACCCGCAGGGAAACCTCGACAAGGTCACCGCGGCCGTGGTCAACCTCGATGACGGAGCCAAAAAGGACGGCGAGTTCACCCGCGTCGGCGATGACGTGGTGGAGAACCTCGAAGAGGACGGCACCTTCAGCTGGGCCCACCTCGACACCCGGAAAGAAGCCGAAGACGCCGTAGCCAGCGGCGAATACGCGTTCGCCCTGGTGCTGCCCGATGACTTATCGGCAGCGCTGGTCTCCCCCGGCGACTTCAAGGATGCCGACCAGGCCGACCTTGAGCTGCTGACCAACGACGCGAACAACTTCATGGTCTCCAATTTTGCGCGCACCCTCGCCGGAGAGGTGCGCACCTCGGTCTCCGAAGAGGTCGGCACGGAAACCGCCTCGGCAATGATCGCCGGCTTTGTGGATATCCACAGCTCCATGGGCGATGCCGCCGACGGCGCGAAGAAGCTCTACGACGGAACCCTGAGCCTCGGCGACGGCGTGCTCACCCTGGCCGATGGCACCACCAAGCTGGTCGACGGAAGCAGCGAGCTCTCCGAGGGCAGCGTGAAGCTCAAGGACGGCACTTCCCAGCTCTCGGGAGGACTGCAGGATTTGCTGGCCGGACAGAAAAAGCTGAGCAATGGGGCCAGCGATTTGGCCGACGGCACCGGCGAATTGGCCACCGGCGCGGACAAGCTGAGCAAGGGGCTGCAAACCATGCAGGCCAAGACCAAGTCCCTCCCTGACTCGGTCAGCCAGCTCAACGACGGCGCCCAGAGCGCCAAGGGCGCTGCAGATCAGCTGGCCACCGGCTCGCGCCAGGTCGCCGACGGCAACCAGCAGCTGGCCACCACCGCCGATGAGGCGATCTCGGTGATCAACCAGCTGCAGGCCGACACCGACAAGCGGCTGGAAAACGTCAAAACCGACGCCCAGGCGCAGCTGGATCAGCTGGTCGCCGAGGGCACGCTGAGCGCCGAGCAGGCCAAGGCCATCAAGTCCACGATCAGCCAGAGCGTCGAGGAATCCGCTTTGCCCAACGCACTGGAATCCAAAGTGGACCAGGTGAACAGCGGCTTGTCGTCGATGCAGTCGAAATTGCACGCGCTTGCCGATGGCTCCGAAAAGGTCGCCGATGGCAATCAGCAGCTGGCCACCGGCCTGGGCACCCTGGCCGAGGGGACCAAGAAGCTGGACGCCGCGGTGCCAAGCCTGGTGGATGGCATTTCCAGCGCCGCCGACGGCTCGGCCGCACTGGCCACCGGCGCCCACAGCGCCAACGACGGAGCCAAGAAACTGGCCGCCGGGGAAAAGTCGGCGCTGGCCGGAACCTCCCAGGCTGCCGGCGGCGCCAAAGCCCTCGATGAAGGCGCCGGAACCCTGGTGCAGGGAACAGATGCGCTGCACGGCGGACTGGTCAAGCTCTCCGACGGCGTCGGCGACCTGTCCAAGGGCGCCGGACAGCTCGAAGACGGATCCTCGCAGCTCTCCAGCGGCCTGCATGACGGGGTCAAGCAGGTCCCGAACCCGGATCAGAAGACCAGCGACCAGCTGGCCGACGTCATCGGCTCCCCGGTGGCGCTGGATAACGTCAAGCAGGCCGAAGCCCAGTCCTATGGCGCCGGCTTGGCCCCCTTCTTCATGACCCTGGCCACCTACATCGGCGTTTTGGTCCTCACCCAGGTCATGCGCCCGATCACCAAGCGCGCGCTGCTCTCCAACGGAAACAACTGGAAGATCTCGATCGGCGGGTGGCTGCCCTTCGCCGCCATCGCGGTGGTGCAAACCAGCCTGCTCTACGCGGCCGTGCACTTCGGCCTGGGCCTGACCACCGCCCACCCATGGATGGCCTGGCTCCTGCTGGTCTGCGCCGCCCTGTGCTTCAGCGCCCTGATCCAGGGGTTCTTCGCCCTGCTGGGCACCGCAGGAAAGTTCCTGGTGCTGGTGCTCATGGTCCTGCAGCTGATCACCGCCGGCGGCACCTTCCCCTGGGAGACCCTGCCGGAGCCGCTGCAGTTCCTGCACCAGATCCTGCCGATGGGCAACGTGGTGATCGGCATGCGCCACCTGGTGTACGGGGCCGATCTGGGCGTGCTTTCCACCGTGCTCGGCTCGCTGCTGATCTACACCGCCCTGGGCTTGCTGCTGAGCATGCTCGCGGTGCGGAAGAACAAGACCTGGACCCTGAAGGTCCTGCAGCCGGAGCTCAAGGAATGAGCACGCCAGCCAGCCAACGCCAGCGGGTGCGCGCCACCGATTCCAAGGAACGGATTTTCGAGGCCGCCATGACCTTGCTGGGCACCCGGGCCCCGGAGGCCGTCTCGGTGGACCAGATCGCCGCGGCCGCCGGGGTGTCCAAGGGCACCGTCTACTACAACTTCGGGTCCAAGGACGAGCTGATCAGCCAGATCCTCGACTTCGGCGCGCAGAAGCTGATGGACGAGCTTTCCCGCGCAGCCGCCGGTCCGCAGCCCTACCTGGCGCTGAAGCACATGGTGGAATTCGCCATGGACTTCGTGGCCAGCTACCCGGCCTTTGTCCAGCTGTGGATGCAGGAGCAATTGCGCGCCGATGACAATAGCGACTTCAGCACCACCACGCTGCACCGCCAGGTCACCGATGTGCTGCTCCAGGTCCTCGAACGCCTGGTCCGGCTCGACGAGGCTGAAAAATTCCCGGTGGCCACCACCATCTTCGGCGCCGCCCTGTTCACCGCCCGGATGCGGGCCACCGGCCGCCCGGATTTGGCGCGCGATCAGGTCATCAGCGCCGTGATGCTCACGGTTGACGGGCTGCTGGCCACCCGCCCGCACGCCACGAGCTAGTTGGTTCAATCCCCGGCAGCTGCCCGGAGTAGATCACCACTCCCGGGTAGCGCTCCAGCCATTCCAGCAGTTGGGCATAGCCCTGGGCCGGCAGCCGGGTGGCCAGCTCATCGAGCACCAGCACCGGGGGCTCGCGCAGCAGGGCGCGGGCCACCAGCAACGCCGCCTGCTGGCCGCGTCCCAGCGGCTGCCCGCCTCGGCGCAGCCTGGTCTCCTCCGCCTGCGGCAGCGCTGCCAGATCCAGCCCGCACTGCGCGGCCAGCGCCAGCGCCTTGCCCATCGAGGCTCCGGGGTGGCGGTAGCGCAGGGCCCGCCCCAGGCTGCCGCGTTCTGGCACCATCGATTCCAGCGCCGCGCCCACCAGCTTGCGCCGGGAGGCCTCAGGCAGGTCCTCGCTGCGCCCTTCGGCGATCCACACGCCGGCTTGGCCCTGGCCGCACTGGCCATAGCTCCCGGTGGCGATGGCCGCCAACAGCCTGGAGCACTGCTCCTGGGTCCCCAGCACCTCAATGCGTTCGCCCGGCTGGGCGCGCAGCACTGGGAAGCGGTCTGGATCCCGCGCCGGCGGATGGATCCGCACCGCCGAAGGCTGGCCCAGCAGCTCCCTGGCATCCCGGGTGCTGGCCTGCCGCGCGTCGCTGCCTCGCCATTGCTCTTCCTGGGCCAGCAGCGGGGCCAGGATCCGGCGCCCGGCCTTGTAGTTCTGCCGGTACTCCACCGCCTTGCCCCATTCGCCCAGGCTCCCGGCGCAAATTCCCATCAGCGTCAACGCCGTAGCCACCGCGGAGCCAGGCAGGCCAGCCGCCGCGCAGACCCCGACCACCAGCGCAGTGCCCAGCAGCGGCACGGCCAATGCCGAGCCGCGCAGGGCGGCGGCATAGCGGGCCCGCTGCACCGACGCGTCGATCACCTTCTGCGCAGAACCCTGCACCCGCGCCACCTCGCGGTCGATCCCTCCCCCGGCGGCGATCGCGGTTCGCGCGGCCACGGTGTCGGAGATCCGGGCCGCCAAATTCCCTCGATGCCGGCGCAGGCTCCTGGCGCTGGCAAAAGTCCCGCCAGCCAGGCCCGCCAAAAGCGCCGCCTCGAGCAATAGCGTCAGCCCCAGGCTCGCGGCCAGCAAGGGATGCAAGAGCCACAACCCGGCACCGCTGACCAGCAACAACGGCAGCCCCGCCACCAGCGGCACCAGGCCCTGCACAATCCAGTTGCGGATCGAGGACAGGTCATTGGTGGAGCGGGCGATGGTGATCCCTGCCGAAGGCCCGCGCGCGCTGCGCAGCGCATGGGCGATCAGCCCGCGCCGCAATTGCGCCACATAGTGCTGCCCGAGTTTCTCGGCGAGCACCCGTTCCAGGTACTTCGCCGCAAAAAACCCGATCACCAGCCCAATCACGGCGCACAGCGCAGCGGTGGCATAACCAGCGGAAAGCTGCCCGATCAGCCAGCCGATGGCGATCGAGAGCAGGCCGGCGAGAATGCCCAGGCCCAAGAGCCCCGCCAGCAGCCTGCGCCGCCCTGGCGCAACCAGCCGGGGCAAGCGGTCCCCAGATGCCAATGGCTGCACTACTTGGCACGCAGCAGGCTGGTGGCTACCTCGGCCTGGCACAGCTCAAAGGTGCCGATCACCGGGGTGGACAGCTGGCTCTGGGCTTCCTGCGCGGCCAGCGGCGAAGCGGTCACCACCCCGCTGACCGCGGCCAGATCGAGCCCGGCTTCCAGCAAAATGCGCTCCCCGGCTTGAGCCCCGAGCGCGTCCTGGGCGCTGAACAGCACCCGGTCCACATGTTCGGCAAACATCGGGTCGGCCAGCAATCGGGAGGTTTCCCCCTGGAACAGCCCGTCGGCGATCTCGATGATCACCGCATCTGCTCCGCTGGCGCGCTGCTCCCGGATCATCGCCACGAGCAGCGAGCGCACCGTCTCATAGTCCAGCCGGTAGGTGGTCGGGTAGCCGAAGTCGGTGAAGTCGCACACGCTGAACGCTCCGGCATCGATGAACAGGTTCGGGTCGTTGCCGGCCCCGGTGCCGGTCGCCTTGCCCGCGGCCACGCTCATCCCGGCGTTGACCAGCCCATTGACCAGGCAGCCCAGGGTGGTGGACTTCCCGGAGTTCATCGAGGTGCCCAGCACCGCGATGACCGGCGGGCGCACCGCTCCGGCGTGCGCTGCGCGGGGCGAATCGTTGTTGATGTCCAGCGGCGCGAAGTCCAGGAGGTTCACCACCTTGCCGTGGCGCACCAGCAGGCCCACCGGCTCCAGCTGCGTGGCCTGGTCGATGGATGCGTGCTGCTCGATCACTTCGCTGGCCACGCCGCCTCCGGCCACCAGCTGGCAGGGCCCCAGATCCTGGGGAACGTGCGCCAGGAACTGGTCCGGCGCGTAGCGGTGGCCGTAGGCCACCATGATTTCCTGGCCAGCAAAAATCAGCTGGCGGCGAGAGGCCGGGGACTGCAAATGCTTATGCTTGCCCAGCTCGGTCACCGTCGCGATCACCACGTCTCCGGGGCCTGGAACCATCCGCGTCTGGCGCACGATCTGGAAGTCCTGCGGATTGCGCTGCAGTTCCGCGGCGACGAAGCGGGTGGTGTAGGCGGCCCGGATGGCCCGGGCACGTGCAGCGTCGATTCGCTGCTGCACGTCTTTGCGTGCGGCGGTGCTCTGAACTGGAAGTGTTTCTGCGATGACGGCCATGGTCCCATTCCTCTTTCACGCAAGGCCCGGTGCACCTGATGGTGTTCCGGTGCTGGCTGTGGTGCCAACAGTCCTTAGTGAATAGAGCAATGATTAAGAGAAGATGAACGAGGACTGAGGCCTCCCGGTGCAATCGATGAGAGGGCTTTCATCTGCTTCTCATAACCGCAGATCATCCATATAACGCGGGTTGACTAGTAGATAAGAAAAAACTTGGTGAGAGTTTTCTCATTCTGGCCGCGGCGCAAGGAAATGCGTGACGCGGGCATCGCGAACATCCAGATGCGAGTACGGGTGGCTGGTTTCCAGCACGGTGGTCCCGAGCGTTGGATAGTTCATCGCCAGCTCGTACACGGCTTCTTCATCGGAGTCGGCCGAGGCCAGCCGCAGGGCCAGTTCCTGGAGAACCGGCTGATGCCCGATCACCAGCAGATTGCTCACCGTATCGGGCACCTCGTTGATGATGGAGCACAGCTGCGCGACACCGGCGCCATAGATTCGCGAGTCCACATAGGGCGTTGGCCCTTTTTCGCCCAGTTCCGAGAGCACCCATGCGCAGGTGGACCGGGCCCGCAACGCGTCCGAGCACAGGATGTAGTCGGGAACCAGATCCTGTTCCACCAGCCAGGCGCCGGCCGATGGGGCCTCGCGGTGCCCTCGGGCAGCCAGCGGCCGATCGTGATCCACGACGCCCAGCGGGTAGTCGGCCTTGGCGTGGCGCATCAAGATGAGCTTGCGCGAATGCATGGTGTTCATCTTCCCAGCTTAAGACAGCAGCGGCGGGCAAACCGAATATGGTTTGCCCGCCACTGCCAGGTGATGAAACTAGATCGAGTATTCAGGAGCCGCCCAGACGACAACTTCCGGGTGCTCGTAGAAGCGGTAGCCCTGGCCGCGCACGGTTCGCACGGTATTGGCCAGGCGGCCCAGCTTGGAGCGCAGGCGACGGATGTGCACGTCGATGGTGCGCTCATTGGGCACCTCTTCGGCATTGCGCCACAGGTTTTCCAGCAGCTCTTCGCGCCCGACGGTGCGGGTGCCGTTCTCCACGAGGAAGTTCAGCAGCTCGAATTCCTTGAAGGTCAGGTTCAGGGTCTCGCCGTCCAGGTACACCTCGCGGCGGGACAGGTCGATCAGCACACCCGATGGGCGCGGGGTGCTTGGACGGGCTTCGGCCCGCGGACGGCGCGAGACGGTTGGGTCTCCCAGCGCCTGGCGGACAACATCAATAGGCTCGCCCTGGGCGCTAGTTGGCGCCAAGGCTACCGCCGCGTGGGTCTGCGCCTGCGGCGAGAGGGTAGCGAGGAATGCGCGAACCTGGGTAGCCAGCTTGCCCAGCGAGGTGCCCTGTGCCTGGGCTGCGGTTTCATCCAGGCCCACATACAGCACGAAGCCGCGGGCTGAAGTGTCAGCGCTTGCCTGGCCCACTGGCTGTACCGGGGTGCTGGTCGACTGATGCGCGGCTTCACGAGTTTCCTGGACGCTGGAAACAGCGCGCAGTGGGCGATAGCCCGCTGGTGCATAGTTGCCAGCTGCCTGCCGCTGTGCAGCAGCTGCGCGGTTCTGCGCGTTGCGAATTGAAACGTGGACGTATCCGGATCCAGCCGACATGATGATTTCCTCTTTTAGTGCGAAGGCCAAGTGGCTTGGCGCTCGTGCTTCGGGTTTTGCTTGCGCTGTTCGCGGCCTTCGTCCACGTCCAGCAGTTGGGTTTCCCGTCAACGACCGGCAAAATCTCGATTATGAAAGGCTCATAATTCCGTTTTTGCGCCGTTGACGCCGAGCATTCGATTGCAACATGCATCGGCAAACCTCGGCTGTCCGCCGGGATGCTTTTTGCTGTTCTGCGCCGTACTCACACATCTAGTTTCCTCGTAACATTGTCAACTTGCAAGTAACAAACCAGGGGGCTGTCCATATAGTGAGATGAAAATGCCCAAAGGTGATGCAGGACACTTTAGGCATATCTAGGGTATCTAAGCGCTTAACTACTCAATATGCTCAAGCTTTCCGACCAGATCATGCATACCGACCAGTCCATTCATGTCCCTGAATATCCATTCACCTCATAGCGTTGTCCACACTCCAATCATTCGCCGAACGCAAGGCTTGACCAAATTAAGCACTACCGGTCAGCAAAATTCCTGCATAAACTCGACATGCAGTCATAGCTCGCACACAGCAAAATCATATTCTTACCCCAAGGCAATAGGAGAGGCTGTTAAACATGAATGAATCCCGGTTTTCACCTTCGCAGTTGCCCCGCCTCACCCATCCGGACGGCACCCCCATCAAAGTCCTCGTCGTTGACGACGAACCCTCGCTGGCCGAACTGGTCGCCATGGGAACCCGCATGCTCGGTTGGGAAGCCACCATGGCTCATGACGGCCCGGAAGCTGTAGCCACCGCGCGCTCGCTGGCACCGGACGTCCTCGTTTTGGACTGGATGCTGCCAGGTTTTGATGGCCCAGAAGTGCTGCGCAAGGTCCGCACCCATTTCCCCGAGATCCCGGTCCTCTTCCTTACCGCCAAGGATGCGGTGGAAGACCGCATCGAAGGGCTCGGCGCCGGGGCCGACGACTACGTGGCCAAGCCATTCAGCCTCGAAGAAGTCCTGATCCGCTTGCACCGCCTGGTTGAGCGCTCCGGGGCTGCCGCCGCGGATACCGCCGAATTGGTAGTAGGGGATCTGGTGCTGAATATGGATTCGCATGATGTCTCCCGGGCTGGTCGCGATATCTCGCTGACCGCCACAGAATTCGACCTGCTCAGCTACCTGATGAGCAACGCCCGGCGCGTGGTGTCCAAATCGCAGATCCTCGATAACGTGTGGCACTACGACTTCGACGGCCAGGCGAATATCGTCGAACTCTACATCTCCTATCTGCGCAAGAAGATCGACGTTGATGCAGAGCCAATGATCCATACCGTGCGTGGCGTCGGCTACGTGCTGAAGCCGGCGGCATGAGCTTTTTCTCCCCCAGCACCAAGGTCAGCTCGCCGCATTCCTTGCAGCGCAAGCTCCTGCTCATCCTGTTGACCTCGCTCACCGCGGTCTCCGTGCTCCTCGGTGTGCTGTACAACGCCGGCATGCGCCAGACCCTGATGGACCAGCTCAATAGCCAGCTGCGGCTGACCACCGAGCGCGCACTGAATTATTCTCAGGGCGCTCCCGCGGTGAACTCCCGCTTGGATGCCCCGGGCCAGGCTGCCGGCACCCTGACCGCGCGCTTTGTTGACAAATATGTCTTCAACGGCGGGGTGCTCGACGAGCGCACCGGCGAGCGGCAGCAGCTGAGCCAGGAAGATGCCATCCCGATGGTGGACCTTGAACTCAGCGACCTGCATCCCGACAAAGATAATTTCCATCCGGTACGGGCCCATCTGACCGTGGGCGACTACTATCTGGTAGCTGTCAAGGATTCGGGCTCCAACGGGATCCTGATCGTCGGCTTGCCGCTGCATGGCACCGACCTGGCCCTGCGCGGCATGGCCTGGCTGACGCTGTTTATCGCCCTGATCCTGATCGCCGGCGCCGGATTGGCCGGCTCGTGGCTGATTTCCCGCTCGCTGGCCTCGCTCAAGCGCGTGGCCTCCGTGGCCGCATCCGTTGCTGCCGAGGACCTGGATTCGGGCAAGGTGGCGCTGACCCAGCGGGTCCCTTCCGCGGATGCGATCCCGGGAACCGAAGTCGGCAATGTCGGCAACGCGCTGAACGCCATGATCAGCAACGTCTCCACGGCGCTGACCGCCCGCGAAAAGTCGCAGGCCCAGATGCGCCAGTTTGTCGCCGATGCCTCGCATGAATTGCGCACCCCGTTGTCCTCAATTCGCGGCTACACCGAGCTGCTCTCCGCCACCGAGCACTTCTCCCCTGACGGCCAGCGCTCGATCGACCGGGTCTTGCAGCAAAGCAGCCGGATGGGGTCGCTGGTGGAGAATCTATTGCTGTTGGCACGACTGGACGAAGAAAATTCGTTCAAGCGCAGCAGGCTTGATTTGGGCATGCTCACCGCGGACATTACCGAGGACTTCAAGCTGACCGCCAGCGACCATCACTGGGAATTCGAGTGCTGCGCCGAGCAGACCATGGTTTTCGGCGACTCAGCCTCGCTGCGCCGGGTGATCACCAACCTGCTGGCCAACGCGCGCAAGCACACCTCTGCTGGCAATACGGTCACCGTGACGGTGGACCAGGACGACGAGACCGATGAGGCGGTGCTTGAGGTGCACGACACCGGCGAAGGCATTGCCCCAGAGTTCCTGCCGAAGGTTTTCGAGCGATTCACCCGTGCCGACAAGGCGCGCTCCGGTTCCGATGGAACAACCGGGCTGGGACTGCCGATCGCCAAGAGCATCGTCGAAGCGCACGGTGGCAGCATTTCCGTGAGCTCCGAGCCCGGCAATACCGTCTTCGAGGTTCGCCTGCCGCTAGCCGGCGAGGAAACTGGGCCGAAAACGCCAGAGGCCGCGGTCAAGTAACCGCGGCCTCTGGGCTATTGCCTGGTGCTTGCTAGGCGATAGGCGGGGTGACACCGTACAGGCGGTCACCGGCATCGCCCAAGCCTGGAATGATGTAGGACTTCTCGTTCAGCTTCTCATCCAGCGAAGCGAGCACTACGTGCACGCGGTTGTCGTCGCCGTGGATTTCTTCCAGGCGGGCGACGCCCTCAGGGGCCGCGATCAGGCAGATGCAGGTTACGGACTCGGCGCCGCGATCGAAAATGAACTTGATCGCCTCGGCCAGGGTGCCGCCGGTAGCCAGCATCGGGTCCAGCACGAAGACCTGGCGGCCGGTCAGGTCGTTGGGCACGCGATCCGCGTAGGTGATGATGTCCAGGGTTTCCTCATTGCGGGCCATGCCCAGGAAGCCGACCTCTGCGGTGGGGACCAGGCGCGTCATGCCTTCGAGCATGCCCAGTCCGGCACGCAGGATGGGGACAACCAGCGGGGTTGGCTTGGCAATGGCAGTGCCGATGGTGGTGGCGACCGGGGTCTGGACCTGGACGCTTTCGGTCTTCACCTCGCGGGTGGCCTCATAAGCCAGCAGGGTGACCAGTTCGTCGGTCAGCTGGCGGAAGATCGAAGACGGGGTGTTCTTATCTCGAAGAACCGATACCTTGTGTGCCACCAGCGGGTGGTCGACTACCTGTACGCGCATAAGTAGAAATCTATCAGCACACCGACGGGCGAATCGAGGAAAGCGCCCGAAATTCCGCTGTCCAACGAGTTTGGTGTGCCCAAGGAAACAGGAATTGAGCGCCGCGGCCAGCCTTCGACGCCCGAAAGCACGTAGAGTAAAAGCACTATGGTGCACGAATACGATGCCTGGATGGACCTCGCTTTGGACGAGGCGCGCGCGGCGCTGGCCACCGACGACGTGCCGATCGGCGCGGTGGTCATCTCCCCCGAGGGCCGTGTGCTGGCCACCGGGCGCAATGAGCGCGAAGCGATCAAAGACCCCACCGCCCATGCCGAAGTGGTCGCCATTCGCAAGGCGGTGCGGGCCTTGGAAGAACGCGGCCAAGACGACGGTTGGCGCCTGGCCGACTGCACACTGGTGGTCACATTGGAGCCCTGCGCCATGTGCGCCGGCGCAATCGTCCTGTCTCGCATCCCCAAACTTGTTTTTGGTGCCTGGGATGAAAAGGCCGGAGCCTGTGGATCGGTGTTCGACATCGTGCGCGAACCGCGCTTGAACCACTGGGTCGAAGTCTATTCGAGGGTCAAAGAGCAGGAATGCGCTGATCTGTTGCGCGAATTTTTCAAGGCAAAACGCGGCTAATCGCCCCCATTTGTGTGTTTCGAGCCACTTCAGGGCGATTATCGCGCTCTCGTTTTTGTATTCACCTTTGGTTCGGTATAGAGTTATCAGGTCTGGTGACGTGTCCGAGCGGCCGAAGGTGCAACACTCGAAATGTTGTGTACGGTAACCCCGTACCGTGGGTTCAAATCCCACCGTCACCGCCAATGAAAACCCCGGAAATCCTTTGGATTTCCGGGGTTTTGCTTTGCCTAGAACCAGATGCGCACTAGTTTGCGAAAAGGTCGGTGAGCTTGCCCTTGGCATTCCACAACGCCAGCGAGTCGCCGTCGTTGTTCAGCACGCCTGCTCCGTCAACGTAGAACGCTTCATCGCTGTTGGTGCCTGGTCCGGAGTACACACGCAGCTTCGCGCCCGGTGCCAGCTTGTAGCCTTCGCCGATCTGCAGCTTGTTATTGGCCGCATCGCGAATCAGGTAGCCGCTGACGTCAATGGTGCGCTGGCTGGTGTTCTCCACGATGACGTGTTCGCCGTTTTCCGGGGTGACATCGCTGCCTGGCACATCGTTGACGGCATTCGATATCAGCACGCCGTTGTTTGCGGGGAAGACCTTCTGCCCTTCGAGGTGTCGATCAATCTGCTGCGGGAAGTCCCCGGTGATGCGCTCGACGCCCAGAGCCATGGCTTCGTCGGCCGCTTCAGGAGCGTTGACCGTGTAGACGCCCAGCCCCAGGCCGGCATCCTTCACGCGTTGTGCCCCGGCCGCGTCGAGCGTGCGGTAACTGGTGCCGAAAGCATCAGCATAGGTTGCGTAGTGCTCTAGTTCCTGCGCCGAGGGAACGGTTCCGGTCAGCTGCTGCAATGGCACCTCAGGGGCCAGCTGGGCGAAACGTTCGTTGGAGGCCGCATCAAAACCAAGAACTTCAATCTTTCCGGACTCCAGCAAGGACTTCCACTGGCCATTCTTAGCCAGAGCGTCAGCGACTACCTGTTCGACTCCAAGGGACTTCGCTGGGTCCTTGATCTCGATGAACACGCCGGTCTGGCCAGCCAATGCGCCGGGAACATCATCGAAGTGCGGAATCTTGGCACCGGCAAAACTGGCTGAGAAGTACGAGCCGGCGTCCAGCTGCTGCAATTCAGCCCAGGTGAACGAAGTAATCGGATCGTTAGCACGTTCTGGGAACACGTCTTCAACATTTGTGGTTCGGGCCGGAGTTCCGTCATGGAAGATGAACGGGACGCCGTCTTTGGAAAGCTGGACATCGATTTCGATGAATTCGGCACCCGACTGGCTTCCGGCCTTGATGGCCTCCAAGGTGTTCTCCGGTGCTACACCTGCAGCGCCACGGTGCCCAATGACCAAAGGGCCGGAATCCGATGACTCAATCTCCGTTGCTGCTGCCGGTGCACTAACTCCGGCAACCAGGCAGAGGGCTGCTGCCCCGAGGGTGATGTTGCGCAGTTTCATGGTGGATTTCCTTTGGTGTTGTTGATGAACACCAGCCATGCTTCCGCGCGCGCATGACCTCCACCTCAAGGTCAGTTGAAGCAGAGATTAATGTTTACTACTCAATAGCGTGTTCGCTGAATTGCGTCTCCAAATTCGTTCCATTCAGCTCAAGATAGACCTGGCCTTCGGTCACCGAAACGGACATTGTGTTTCTGCGGGTTAGGCAGCGCACCGCCTCATCAATGAAAACGGAATCAAAAGATCGAAAGCGAATATCTTCAGCTTGGTGAATGGTTTTGCCCCGCCAGGCCGAAAGCAGCTTGGCAGGATCCCGGTGCGTGTAGATGGCCGCGCGGTCTGCTCGTTTGCTGCCAAGGTGAAGCCTCTGTGCGTCCGGCGCACCTACTTCAATCCATGCCGTGATCAGCCCAGTCAGATCCTTGACCAGGATCGCGGGCTCTTCGCCGGTGGATACGCCACCGGCCGAGAAGGTGATCCCTTCTTCGTATTCCAAACAGTAAGCCAGAACGCGCGTGATCATGTAGGCATCGGTTTCAGAAGGATGCTGCGCCACGCGCAGAGACAGATCCTCGTAAACCCCGCGATCTACATCAGCAAGTTGAACTTCAAAAGTGTGCATAGTCGCGCCGATAGCCATAGTTCTCGAGTTTACAGCGCGTGCGGCACCGCGAAGTGACATCCTCCGCTTTACGGAATCAGGATGCTTCAGGGAAGATTCGAATGATGCGGACGTTCCGAGGGGTTTCCGGGATCTTCGTCCGCTTATTGATCCGTCTGGTCAGCGACTCGTCCATTCTTGCTAGACCAGTTATTGGCGGAGGCGAAGATTCGTAGGTGACGCTCCCTGGAGGATGAATTCTGATCTTGTGCGGATTCTCCTGAACAACTTCTTCGGTCCAGCCCGGGGCCTCTTTGGCCAAATTACAGAAAGCGCATTTCATGCATCCGTTGACGCAACAGGTCTTTCCGCCCTTGCTGTGCTGATGAACGTGGTCTGCGTGGCGGGGCTTGTTGTTGCAATATGGTGTGCGACAGTACGGGTCCCGTAATTGCAAAAGTTTGCGCAGCGACCCCTTGAAGAGCCGCTCTTTGGAATCCATGGCGACCAAATCCTGCGCACCAGGCAACGTATAGAGCCGCCGGATCATCGGGTAGGCCCTGATTCTGCGACGCAATGCAGCAAGTTCTGAAATCGGTGCGCAATCATCGATCTCGCCATAAGTTTCAATCAGGCGCCGTGCATACTGTGCTGGAACGGTGCCATAGCCGGGCATTGAAGCCGGCTCTTTTCCGTCCATCAACAGAGCCATATCCGTCATCACGAGATTTACGTGAAATTTAATTGGCAATGGCTTATCCGCCGGATGCCCCGTCAGCCTGGAAACTAAAAGATCTGCTTTGAGCTGGGCGATGGAGCGTTCGTCGCCAGCATTCTTCAACTGCTGAGCTTCATGCTCAAGCGATGCTTCTACGGCAATTCCCACTTCAATGGGAAGTCCGGCGCTTAGCCTGACGCAGTCTTTTCCCTTGAAGAAGGACACTCCACGATGTTCTGCCTTGCGGTCAATATCTTCATCGCGATTTTCACCACGCACTTCGTCAACAGCTTTTTGTGCAAGGTCGCGGGCTTCGTTGACGGATGCCGTGTCAAACATGGCGGGAGCACTGGCAAAAAAGCTATCAAACTCCCGGCGTTCCGACCTGCTCATGTCCTCCAGCGGGGCCAGGATGGCCATAACCAACTTTTCGCTGAAGTCGCCATGCTGATAGCGCGAAAAAAGATACGGCAAGTCAGCTATCAAGAAATGCATGCGACGCACATAGGCGACAGAGGCATTTTGTGAGCGACGACGGGCCATTGCCACCTGGTGGGCCATCCCCCGCTGCTTGGCAGTCACCGGACCGTCAACAGTCCCGCCCTGAGTAATATCCAAATGAGCTGCAAGGCGGGCTTGAACTGAAGCGAGGAAGGCAGCCTGGGACTCGATTTTCTGAAGTGCTATGACGCTCAGGGTCGGATCATCCTCAGTGAGTGCCACGTTGATAAATGACAGATCGCTTTCAGAAAGGCAAGGAGCATTAGCGAAGCCGGTTCCCACTGGAATCGTGTCTTCGAAATTACTACCGAACACTCCATTGTCTTCGAACATATATCCAGTATACGCCGGATAACCCCGGAACAACAGCGATTATCCACAACAACTAATTCAACAGCGGACGTGGGTAATTCGAAAATCTGTCCGTATTAGGCGTCGTTTTCCGGGTGATCGTCGGACCACGAGTGGGCACGAGTGACCAGCTGTTGAGCGAGGCCGGGCAGATCGCCCTTTGCACTGCCCAAAGCGACGCCGAGCAGGAACGTGCTCAAGGGTGCTGCCGGGCGGGCGACTTCGTGGGCCACGTGCTTGGCGACGTCCAAGACCGTGGCGATGTCGATCTCGGTCGCGTCCAGGCCCAGCTCCCGGGTCGCGGCTTCGAGCCATTCGTTCAGTGCTTCGGGAGGCAAATGCACAGCCATGTCAGTTCCTTTCGTCGCGGCGGGCGCGTTCTAGCGCCTGCAAGGTATCGATGTCGTTGGTGGTCTCATCATCCACCGGCAGGTCGGCTAAATCCAGTTGGCCCAGCGCCGCGCGCACCGGGGCATTGACCAGCCGATCGCCAAGTTCGGCGCAGGCTTGGGCAACGGCGGCCGTGCGGTAGATGCCGGCGAGCCATTGCATGTAGCCGTGGGCATCGCGCAACACCAATCCGTCGGAGGCCCGGTGATCGAGGTTATCGAGCAGGACCTGGACGACCGCCTCGGGATGCTCCAGGTCGCAGGCCAGGATCAGGCACCAGGGGTTTTGCACTGCCCCGATCCCAGCGGCGATGCCAGCCAGCGGACCGGCAAAGGGCGGATCCTCGCGCAATACCGCATCAGCCAGGGCTCCGCTGGCCTTTTCGCCGGCCACGACCACGCGGACAGCACCTGCGTGGCGGGCGGCATGGATGACGCGGTCGACCAGTCGCTGCCCGTGCAGCAGCAGTTCCGGCTTGTTCACCCCGCCCAGCCGGGTGCCGCGGCCTCCGGCGAGGACGAGCGCGTCGAAATCGGGGCTCATGGAATCATCCTCAGAACCTCGACTTCATCGCCGGGGTTGATCTGCGTGGCTTCGGCCGGAACCAGCGCGTAGCCCTGGGCCGCTCCAAAGCCGCCGACCGAGTGGGAAATGCTGCTGGCGTGGACCGCCGGGGCGCAACGCAGCGTCGGCCCGTGCTGGAAAACCACGGGGATGACCTGCATGCGCCCGGCCGCGGCTTTCCATCCCACGCCGGCCACCGCCCGCAGGGTGGGGCGCAGCACTTCGCGGTGGCCCTGCATGGCGCGCAGGCACGGGCGCACGAACAGTTCGAAGCTGACCGCTGCGCTGACCGGGTTGCCGGGCAGCGCGAAGACCATCGCGCCGGATTCCAATCGTCCGGCGCATTGCGGCTGCCCCGGTCGGATCTTCACCCGGGCCGCCTGGACCCCCGGTTCGGCCTCCAGCACCTGGCGCATCACGTCATAGGCGCCTGGGCCAACGCCTCCGGTGCTCAGCACGGCATCATGGGTGGCGCCGAGGATATCGAGCTGTTCGCGGACCGCGCAGATGTCATCCACGCAGTGCACCACCGTGGCTGCCTGGATGCCGGATTCGGCCAGCAGGCCGGCCATGAGCAGCGAATTGGTTTCCGGGATCTGCCCGCGCGAAAGATCTTCGCCGGGGGCACGCAATTCCGCCCCGGTGACCAGCACGGCCACCCTGGGCGCGGTGCGCACCACCAGCGTGCTGGCACCGGCGGCGGCCAGGGCCGAAAGCCTGGCGGCGCTCAGCGTCTCGCCGGCGTAGGCCATCAGGTCCCCTGCGGCCTTGTCCTCGCCGCTGCGCCGGATATCCTTGCCCGGCGGCACCTGCACGTTGACCTGCACGGTGTCCACATCCCAGCCGCCAATGGCCGCCGAGGTATCCTCGATGCGCGCCACCGCATCGGCATCCGAGGGAATCGGGGCACCGGTCATGATCTTCACGCACTGGCCCGGTTCGAGCTTCGGGTCCCAGCCGCTGCCGGCCGGAACTTCGCCGATCACCTCCAAGGCAACCGGCGCTGCCGCGGTATCGCCCGAGCGCACCGCATAGCCGTCCATGGCCGAGTTGTCCCACAGCGGCAGCGGGTGCGCGGAGGCGACATCTTCAGCCAGCACCGCGCCGTGCAGGGCGGCAAAGCCGCCAGAGACCTCGATGCTTTGCGGGGCCAGCGGCGCAATCTGCGCAAGCAGCCGCGCGCGATGGGTTTCGAGGTCTACGGGTTCATTGCCGGTGCTCATGGTTGTCCCTCCTGGATGCTTCGCGGATGCCGGGCGGGCAGCGTGGCCACCACTGCGCGCACAAAGCGGTTGGCCGGGGCGGCGAAGACCTGCTCGACGGTGCCCCGCTGGATCGCCTGTCCGCGCTCCAGCACCAGCAGGTCGTCGGCGAGGGCCAGGGCGTCGGTGGCCGAATGCGAGATGACGATGGCGCTGGTCGCGGTGCGCTCCAGCTCTTCGCGCACCAGCGCGCGCATGTCCATGGCCGCTTCGACATCCAGCGAGGCGAAGGGCTCGTCGATCAGCAGCAGCTTGGGCCGGGCGGCCAGGGCGCGGGCCAGGGCGATGCGCTGGCGCTGCCCGCCGGACAGCGCCGCCGGGCGCTGGCTCGCCAGCTCCTCCAGCCCCAGCCGCGCGAGCCATTCGCGGGCGGTGGCCAGCGCCGCGGCTTTGCCCGCCCCCGAGGCGTGCGCCCCGAAGGCTATGTTCTTGGCCGCGTCCAGATGCGGGAAAAGGTGCGATTCCTGCCCCAGCAGCCCCACCCCGCGCAGGTGCGGGGCCAGATGCCGGCGTCCATCGGCCAGGATCGCGCCATCGAGTTCGATCCGCCCGCCAGCGATTTTCTGGGTTCCGGCAATGGCGTTGACGATGGTGGACTTGCCGGCGCCGCTGGGCCCCATGATCGCCAGCGTGCTGCCGGAGCGCACCTCGAATTCCACGTTGACCTCGAAGCCGGTGCGCTGAACCCGCAGCTCGGCGAGCAGCCTCATTTGATGGCTCCCGGGCGCCAGGCGCGCACGCACAGCAGCACCAGCACCGCGGTGGCCAGCAGCAGCAAGGACAGCGCCACGGCGGTATCCCGGCCCGCGCCGGCGCCATTGAACGCGGTGTAGATCGCCAGCGGCATGGTCTGGGTGACCCCCGGCGCGTTGCCGGCAAAGAGCGCGGTGGCCCCGAATTCGCCGATCGCCCGGGCGAAGCACAGGATCACCCCGGCCACCAGCCCCGGCGCGGCCAGCGGCAGGGTGATGCGGGTGAGCACCATCCATCGCCCGGCGCCAAGGGTCGCGGCGGCCTGCTCGTAGCCGGTGCCGGCCGCGCGCAGCGAGCCCTCCACCGAGAGCACCAGGAAGGGCAGGGCCACAAAGCCTTGCGCGATCACTACGGCGGCGGTGGAAAAGGGCAGGGTGAATCCCCACAGCGAATCGATCAGCTGGCCGATCGGGCTGGTGCGCCCGAAGAGGAAGAGCAGCGCCACCCCGCCGACCATCGGCGGCAGCACCAAGGGCACGGCAATCAGCGCGCGCAGCAATTGCGCGATCCTCGGGCCGCTGCGGGCGATCACCAGCGCCAGCGGCACCCCGAGCAGCACGCAGAGCGCGGTGGCCGCCACCCCGGTGCGCACCGAAAGCCACAGGGCCGCCACGGCCTGTTCGCTGGTGGCATCGGCCAGCAGGGTGGACCAGCTGGCGCGGCCCAGCAACGCCAGCAGCGGCAAGACCAGCAGGGCCAGGCCCAGCACCGCCGGGGCGAAGGTGAAGGCCGGGACGCGCAGCCCGGTATCGCTAGCCATTGCCCTGCGCAGCCCCGCTGCCAAAACCGTACTCGGCCAGGATCTCCTGGCCGCGCTCGCTAATCACGAAGTCCAGGAATTCCTGGGCGGCCGGGTTCTCGTCCAGGGTGGCGATCGGGTAGCTGTTGACCACCTCGTCGGCTCCCTCGGGCACGATGGCGGCCAGATCCGGCTCGTCCTGCACGTCGCTGGCGTAGACCAGCCCGGCGTCGGCTTCCCCGGCGGCTACCTTCTGCACCACCGCGGTGACATTCTGCTCTTCGCTCACCGGCTTGAGCTCTACGCCGGCATTCTCCAGCAGCTGCCGCGAGGCATTGCCGCAGGGAACCTGCGCTGCGCACAGCACCGTGCTGGCCCCGGCCAGGTCGGATAGCGAGCCGATGTTGGCAGGGTTGTCCTTGGGCACCGCGATCACCAGGGTATTGCTGGCAAAGATCACCGGTTCGTGGCCGAACCCGGCCTCGGTCACCTCGGCCATGGTGCGTTCATCGGCGGAGGCAAAAACGTCCACGTCGGCGCCTTCCACAATCTGGGTGGCCAAGGTGGAGGAGCCGTCATAGTTGATGCCGGCGATCTGAACCTCGGGGTGCTCGGCCTGGAATTCCTTGGCGATCTGGTCGAACGCCTCATGCAGCGAAGCCGCGGCGGAAACCGCAATGACCTGCTGGTCAGCGGGCTTGTCGCTGCTGCACGAAGTCAGCGCAAGGGTGGCAGCGGTGCCTGCCAGCAGGATTCGGGCAGCCAGCGGCCAGGTTACGCGCATGAGTTCTCCAGTACTTGGGGTTTGTGCCCATGCTACAACCGGGCGCCGGGCAAGGGCGGTATTTTACGTGCTGATTTGCTGTTTTACCCGCCCTTCTTCCGCCACCTGCCTGCGCCAGCTACGCTGGTAGCTATGACAGTTCTACCGGCCGGGGATATCGCCGACGCCCGCGGACGGCCCTTGCATGATTTGCGGATCTCGGTGACCGACCGCTGCAATTTCCGCTGCGTCTACTGCATGCCCAAGGAGATTTTCGGCCGCGACTTCGCCTTCCGCGAGCGTTCGGAGCTGCTGAGTTTCGAGGAGATCGAACGGCTCGCCCGCATCAGCGTCACGCTCGGCGTGACCAAGCTGCGGCTGACCGGTGGCGAGCCCCTGCTGCGCCGGGGCATTGCCGAGCTGGTCTCGATGCTCGCACAGTTGCGCACCCCCCAGGGCGCGCCGGTGGATCTGGCGATGACCACCAATGGCTCTGCCCTGCCCAAGATGGCGCAGTCGCTGAAGGACGCCGGGCTGAACCGCGTGACCATCTCGCTGGATTCGCTCGACGACGCCAAGTTCAAGGCCATCAACGACGTGAACTTCCCGGTCGCCCGCGTGCTGGAGGCCATCGAGGTGGCCCGCGAGGTCGGCCTGGGTCCGGTTAAAATCAATACTGTTCTCAAGCGCGGGGTCAACGACGATGAAATCCTGAAACTGGCCGAGCATTTCCGCGGCACCGGGGCGATCCTGCGCTTCATCGAGTACATGGACGTGGGCACCACCAACGGCTGGAAGCTGGACGAGGTCTTGCCCTCGGCCGAGGTGGTCTCAATGATCAACGAGCGCTGGGCCCTTGAGCCGGCGGCCAAAACCGAGCCGGGCGAAACGGCCAACCGCTGGCGCTACACCGATGGGGCCGGGGAAATCGGCGTGATCTCCAGCGTCACCAATGCCTTCTGCGGCAATTGCTCGCGCTCGCGGGTTTCGGCGGAGGGGCAGCTCTACACCTGCCTGTTCGCCGGCTCCGGCTATGACCTGCGCAAGCTGATGCGCGATGGGATCAGCGACGAGGATTTGGCCAGGGCGCTGGCCGGCCACTGGCGCAAGCGCGATGACAATTATTCCGAGCTGCGCGCCGCACTGACCCCGGGAAACCGCAAGCGCATCGAGATGTCCTACATCGGGGGCTAGAAATACCGGTTGCGCTTTAGACGTCGTGAAGCGCTCATGGCTTCTTCCGCGACGATCTCATAATTTTCCCTACTTTGGGACAATGAAATCGAGTCTTCTCCATATTTTTCGTAAGCGAGTTCAAGTAATTCGCTGGCGTCGCTGAGTCTTAGAGCGTTAACCAGGTGCCCTAAATCAAGAATGTCTTTGTCACGCTCGGCGGCCAGCTTCATGGCAGCCAAGGTCTGCAAATCAGCAACTTCGACCGAGGAAAGAATAGGGTCAGATGCGGGCGCCCAACTGGCATTGTCGGGGATGAAAGCGGCAGCGCTGGGGTTCAACCACTTTCTAGGCAATCCGTGCTCAATTGCCATCGCCTCGATGATTTCTTCCACTTCTGTACGATGCGAGTAGTAGGCATCGATATCTTCCGTGGAACGATCGATCAGGCCATGAAGAAGCAGGGCCGAGCCGCCGACGACCCTAATGTTCACGCTGAGCCCACGCTCGTTCAAGCGACGTTCGAGTTCAGCGAGCAGCTCGACGACTCGGTCTCTTCTCAGGCCCGATCCATTCATGCTGTTCCCAAGCTCCGTTGTCGGATCCACACGTTCAGCTCTTGAAGTTCTGGAGGTGTTTCAGCACGAATTAGCTCCTTCATCTTCTCCCCTACTGGGTACAACTTTTCCGAGAGGAACACAGGTTCTGATGGTCGTGCCATGTCCGCGGCCCACTGCGGGACTGGCGTATTGGTCTGACTCGCAATCCACTTGGTTATGGCAGCCAGAGCTACTTGGTATTGAGAGTCGTCTAATTCCGGTGAGTGAGCCAAGAGAGGACGCCCTTCTGCGAGGGATTCAGTTGAGTATTCGCTGATAAGACGCAGCGCGAACTCGAAATCTTTGGCTTCCAAGGTCTCTCGGAAGTCCTCAGCTATTTCAGATCCCCGGTCATTAATAATGCGCAGTCCAGGTTCCTCAAACCCGAGTCTCTTCAGAACCCTGAGCGCCAACCCTAAGGCAACCGTTTCTTTCCCCGATTCCAGATCAACGATGAACTTGCGAGAAACACCGACTGAATTTGCCAAGGCGGCTTGGGTCAGGCCTAGGACACCACGTTGCGTCCGGATCCTATCTGCCAGGCTTGCGACAGTGAACGATGGAGATTTCATATTCGAATCATGTCACCGTACGGTGACATAGGCTAGAGGAGTTTGCCGCCTGTTATTAGCCCATGCTCTTCTGCCCATCCAGGGATTCGCGGATGATGTCCGCATGCCCTGAATGCTGGGTGGTCTCGGCGATGATGTGTATCAGGGTGCGGCGCACAGACCAGTGGGTGTCGACAAACCATGGGGCCGAGGGCAATTCGTGCACGGCATCCAGATCGACTTCGGCCAGCAGCGCGTCGGTGCTCTCGGCAATCAGCGCATAGTTTTCCAGCAGCGCTTCCAGGCTGTCCCCGTCCTGCATGCGGAATTCGTTGAGGAAGGCCTCGATCGCCTCGGGTGGCATCTGGCTGAAATCCGCTCCGTCCCAGGCCATGGCGGCCCGGCCCTTGACCATGAATTCCTGCCACTGCTTTTCCACGGCGCTCACATGCTTGATCAACCCGCCGAGGGTCAATTCGCTGGCGGTGGTGCGCTGCGCGGCCTGCTCGTCGTTCAGGCCCTGGACGGTGAAACGCAGGAAATGCCGCGCGTTGGCCAGCGCTTGGAACAGGTCGGCACGTTCGCCGCTCAGCGTGGTGTTGGTGATGGCCATGGTGCTCATGATTGCCTCCTGGCATAAGCTGCAACCGGTATTTCCAGCTGGCAATAACCAGAGTAGAAGTGAAAAGTGCCAGTTTCTGTCCTAAATCAAGGCAGACTTGTTGCATGAGTACCAGCACCAGATTCTTGCGCCTGCTCTCGCTCTTGCAGACCCATCGCTATTGGTCCGGGGACGAACTCGCCGACCGCCTGGACGTCAGCTTGCGCACCGTTCGCCGGGACATCGAGCGGCTGCGCGATCTCGGTTATCCGGTGCAGGCTGATCGCGGCGTGGGTGGAGGCTATCAGCTGGCGTCCGGCACCGCGCTGCCTCCCTTGGTGCTCGACGATGAGGAGGCCGTGGCGCTGGTGGCCGCATTGCAGTCCACGGTGCACGGCGGATCCTCCGCGCTGGCCGAGGCGGCACTGCGGGCGATGGGCAAGGTTCTGCCCGTGCTTCCCGCCAGATTAAGGAAGCGGGCGCAGGCGCTGACCGCGAGCACCGTCCCGCTCAATTCCCGGTCCTCGGCTCCGGATCCCGTGGACCCTGCAGTCCTGGTGGCTTTTGCCCAGGCCTGCCGCGACCACGAGCGAATCGCCTTCGACTACAAGGACGCCAAGGGAACCAAGAGCTCGCGCCGCGTAGAGCCGGTCCAGCTAGTGAATGTGGGCAACCGCTATTACCTGGTGGCTTTCGATCTGGATCGCGATGATTGGCGCAGCTTCCGCGTGGACCGCGCGCAGAACGCCTCGCCCAGGGCGTTGCGCTTCATCCCCCGGCCGGTGCCTGGTGGCGATGCGGCGGGGTTTGTCCGCGCAGGATTGCGCGGCAGCGGGCGGCCAGGAGTGAGCGCGCGAGTTCACGCCAATGCCGAAAAGCTGGAGCCGCTCATTGGCCGCTGGTTCGAGATCCAGCAGATCGATGGGGACAGTTGCCTGGTGCGCACCGAAAATATGGATCTTCGCTGGGCCGCGTTCGGTCTGGCCATGAGCGAGGCAAAGGTCAGCGAGGTGCAGCCAACGGAATTACGCGCGCTTCTGGATTCCTGGATTTCGAATATCGGTTCCACGCCAGGGGAGTGAGGACCACGCGAACTGTATTTCTAAACAAAAGACATCTCTCGGCTAGCGGTTTGATAATCCGTTGTCCAGCAATTCGGCTGCATTGTGAAAAATCAGGATTGGGAGGGACTTATCTACGCTGACACAAGAACTTTCCTGAGTCTTTCTTGCCTTTACCTAAAACCGAAAAATTGGCGTCAGCATAATTCCTCTATCGAATTCCCGATAATGTACTTTGCTCGATGCAATGCAGCATTTACTTAATTTAGTGCAAAATGATATTTTCCCACCTGACCTGCCGCAAGGCAGACAATTCTGAATTACCAAGCAGATAATTTTTGAATCAAATATCATCGCCCTTGAAGCTCCCATAATATTAGATTCATGTCACCAACCTCCAAGATACGTCTACACGACATTCGTGCGCATGAAGGAAGCCAAGCGCGAGCATGGGAAGAACTCGTCTACCAGGTCAGACCGCTACCCGGCACAGGACATGTCGAAACTCGAAAAACGAAAGCTCCTGATGCTGGTGTCGAATGGTACGAAATCTATGCGGACGGCCACGAGGAAGGCTTTCAGGCAAAATTTCATAACAACTTGGCTGATGCACTCGGTGGCATGCTCGAATCTGTCAGGGCTGTAGCAGGCAAGCGTCCTCGCATGACTCGCCTGACTTTCATTGTGCCTTACGACTTCACGGACAGCGGTGAGTCAGCAACCAAGTCTGACCAGGATCGATGGAATGATGCTGTTACGCGTTGGAAGAAGGACGTAGTAGGTGCCACCAGGTTGGATTTTCGTGTCCTTCGGGCTGGTGATATCGCTGAAAAGCTAATGCTCGCCGAGCATGCAGGCCGCCGTGCATACTGGTTTGGACATCTCGAACTCACTGATGCATGGCTATCAAGCCGCCTTCGGGAATCGCTCGCAACCGCCGGAGAACGGTACACGCCGGAGGCCGACACCTACTCCGCGATCAACGACTTCATCGACGCAGCCGCGAAGAGTCAGCGATTCCTGACCGGTCTCAGGAAAATGATTGACCGCACGCTTCGGGCGTGCAGGCAAGACATCGGGGTGTGGGGTCCCAATACGGAACAAGTTGAGGAAATGTTGGAAAAGCTCGAATCGTGGGCTCTTCTATCACTGTCTGGGGAGGATTCCCAGGTACAAGAAGTTCTGGTTCGTGAACCAGATTTTAGGACCTTGGCGGAAATCGCTTCTAATCTAAGAGAAGCAGCGAGCATAAGTCTTGCGGATCTAGATTCTTTCCAACGGATAAAAATTGAACGTTTGCTGCCCTTGATAGAGCATCTAGTGGACTTTGCCATTGGAAAGTTAGCTGCGCTCTGCACCGGTCGCGCACTGGCCATCGAAGGTCCAGCTGGTCAAGGGAAAACCCATTCCCTCATGGCTGCTGCGCAACGACTCCATGAACAAGGAGTCCCCACCATCGCTTTGCTCGGGCAACGGATGAAAGATGCGACTTGGTGGAGGGCCTTGTCGGATGTTCTGGGAGGGGTGCCGACGACTAGCGAGGAGTTCTTGCAGGCGCTCGATTCACTTGCAGAAGCCAAGAATTGTCGCGCCGTGATCATCGTGGACGCCCTCAACGAATCAGAATCTCCCCGACGTTGGGAGACTGAACTGGTCGCGCTACATTCGCGTGTCCGCGAATTCGCTCACATCTCGCTCATCGTTTCCTACCGGAATGACTACCAAAATGTTGTGCATCCATCGAGAAAACTCCCGATCGTGCGCCACCCAGGACTAGCCGGCCGAGAGACAGACGCTATGGAGAAATACTGCGCCCTCTTCAGTATCCCACTGCCAGGTCGTTCTCTCTTCGATCCATCCTTCAGCAACCCTCTCTTTCTCCGCATGTATTGTGAAGTACTAGCGAGCGAAAAGAGCCGACATACGGACCCCATAACCCGGTCTAACCTATTCGAGCGATTTGCAAAGGCACGTTCCCGAGAAGTTCTGGCACGCCTGGAGCTTTCCCCTTCGTCTGAGGTCGTATCTAAGGCCATCGAAATCGTCGCCGATCTACTTCTAAATCATCGCGGGCAACCCGTTCCACGTGCCATCGCAGAACAGAAGATTGACGCCCTATTGCCAATACGGCAATGGCCAAAAACTCTATTCCAACAGCTGGGTAGCGAGGGGCTACTCGAACTTCGGCCAACATACGACGGCGAGGAATCTGTGAGTTTCCCCTTTCAGGCCTACTCCGAACACCTTCTGGGAGCTCGACTTATCGAAGTACTGGCTCCAGCTCAAAAGCGCTCCTGGTGGCGTAGTTTTCTACCCGGCCGCAACCAGCCACAGACCCAGATCGCTATACGGTTGCGGAACGAACCGTGGTTGTGGCGAGCCATGGCGGTGTTGTTACCAGAAAGACTGGGAGTAGAACTTTCCGAGCTCCTTCCTGATAAATCCAAAGAACACCGGCTTCGTGAAGCGCTGAGGCAGAGCTTAGTCGAGAGGTCGCATGATGCATTCGGAATGCGAGCCCACGAGTTGCTAGAGGGCATGCTGGTATGTGAAAACATGACCGAGGCCGTCGACACCGTATTGTCGCTGGCCCCACGAGAATCTCATCCGGCAAACGGCGACTGGCTACACCAGCGACTCATTCGTATGGACATGCCAACACGGGACGCGTCCTGGTCGATCGCTTCTTACGACGCAGGATCTGAGTCCCCGGCGTTCAGAAGGCTCACAGAATGGGCACGCCGTGTAACGACGACTACGAGTGATGAAGAGATACGACTTGCGTCGCTTTCCCTCATGTGGCTTCTATCATCACCAAACCGCTTCCTGCGTGACAGCGTGACCAAGACCCTTGCGCACCTTCTAAGCTCACGCCTCTTGGTCAGTGCCTCCCTCCTCCGCGCGGCACGGGAAGTGGACGACCCATACGTTCAAGAACGTGTGTTCACCAGCATCTACGGTGCCGTTATGGTCGGAGGAGAAACCCAATACGATGCGGTTGAACTGATCTGTGAGGAGCTATCCGACTGGGCAAACGCGGGTCTACCCGTCAATGTCCTTGCACGGGACTCAGCCCGGGGAACTATCGCATGGGCACGCTATCGTGGAATTGCTACGGACGAGCTTCAAAATGCGTTTCTACCCCCGTATGGATCAGCTGCCCCCACAGAGCCCCCCACTGCCGACGAACTTCGAGTGTGGCACGGACATGAGGAAGATAAAGAAGGCGATATCACCCGCTGGCGCGCTTTCTCGATTCTTGACTCATGCCTCGATTGGATGGGTGACTTCAACAAGTACGTGGTCAAGAGCCATGTGGGTAAATTCAGCAAGCACCCGTTGCTGTTGCCTGTGCCTTGTTCAGAGGGCAAGCGGATCGACCCGCTCGGAGAAGTCGAGGGCGACTGGGCAGGCCGGTGGATTGCCCACCGGGCTCTCGAAATGGGTTGGACTGAAGAAAGATTCGGTGATTTTGAACGAGAGCATTGGCACGGAAGAGGTAGGGACTCACATAAGGCGGAACGATTTGGCAAGAAGTACCAGTGGATGGCTCTTCACGAACTGCTGGGCCGACTTGCCGACAACTATCACCTGACGCTTCAGCCGTGGGACCAAGAGCGTGATATTTACCAGGGCCCTTGGATCTGGTACGGCAGGGACATTGATCCGAGCCTCCCACCGAGCGTGACACGTCAAAACAACTCCAGATTCTGTGACATCGCTCAAGAAGCGAACGCGGAGTCGTGGGCAAGCATTGCTTCACCCGACCTTGATACTTCCATCTCGCCCGACGAATGGGTTGCCAATACCACTGACCTTCCTAGCGCCTCTGCAATGTTTGAATCGCAGGATATTGAAGGGAAAAGGTGGATCGCGCTGCAGAGATATTGCACGTGGAACCGGAAAAATGACCGACGAACAGGCATCTCGAAACGCGTACGTGACGTCTTCTTCTTGCAGTTTGCCTGGCTCACACCCAAAGGGCAGGGGCAGTCTCTACAAGATCTTCTCATCGCTCAAGGTCTAGGTGGCCGTTGGATGCCCGATACCTCCCGAACACACACGCAGTATCTCGGAGAACTGGGGTGGGCGCCAGTTGAAACAGCCCGAAATCATGATCGTGATATCCCCGAGAAGCTTCGTGATGCGGGCATTGAGGCTTGGCCCGCCGTGGAGCAATACCTCTGGGAAGGAAACACCCTGGACTGCTCCCTGGATGAAAACGTCGACTTCTACATGCCGACTGCCGAGCTGTTGGGTAACGCTCGTTGGATTGGGCACCGTGCCGAATGGTCCTTTAACAATTCTGTGGTTTGCCGAGCTCTGAAACTCGACGACGAAGAGAATGGCCAAGATGTCGTATTGGTCGACGCTGATTGGCTAAACCGCCGGCTCGCAGAATTGAACGCGGATCTAGTCATCGGAACCCTTGGCGAAAGACATGCCATGTCAATCGACGACAGCGATGATTACAAAATGGCATTTTCCGACATTTCCTATATCGCCCTCCTTCAGCCTGGCGAGCCCATCCAAACCAACGGACCTAACCTTTCGGTTCGTCAGACTGAAAAACCCAATACATAAAACGATCAGCAACTCACCCAAGTCATGAAATGAACGTTCTTCCTGCTGGAAAAATGAAACTAAACAATAAGACAGGTTGAAAGCTCATCAACTTACCGGAGGCACGCAACGAATGAAAAATTGGGTCAAAAGGGGCGATGAAGGAGCATGCCCCAACAATACCGACATTTCATTTGTTTGATAGCCCTCCATGCCAAGTCTCCGTAGTTGTGGGCAAGGGTGTTGATAACGTGACTTTAAGTCCGGTAAAAGCCCTAAAAATTCCGATAATCGTCTAGTCAGGGCCGATCCGCTCAGGCTGTCAGCGTGACGAAGTCTCATGAGTCCCGTTCCGTATGCATAATGGTCAACTGTCTAACAGTTGCAACTACAAGCAATAAACTTTGAATAGGCAACCGAAAGGAGTCCGGGAATTGGATCAGCCTAGAAATCTCGCGGTCATTGCAGGAAATGGTTTGAGTATCGCCTTCTCAAAGGAACTACTCCTCAACAAGATCACTGAGCGTCTTGTAGCGGAGTTCGATGCATTGTCGGGAGATGAGACTGGTGTTCTAGGGACTTTGCGAAACTTGGCCGACCGGATTGAAGATAACGGCACGATTGACGAAAATGATTTCGAGCAATTGGTGGGATCATTCGAAAGTCAGGCCGCTCTCCTAAGCGACTTGGCTGAATTAGCTGCCCTTCTCCCAGAAGGGGGAACGGCTCTTCCTGCGGCTATCGAAGAGGTCCGTAATTTCACAAGCAAAGTTCTAAGTCGCGGGACCGGAATAGTGCTGAAAACTATCCTTGAAGCCTCGGATAGTTATTCGGAATCGGCCGAAAATATAAACAAACTCTTCAGGGAAATTGACAATTGTTTCGCAGGTACAGTTACTTTCGCAAATTTGAACTACGACATCCTTGTCCTAAAGACGCTATTGGGCCTTCGTTTCACAATGTGCGATATGGGCAAGGGATACGGGAATGTGAAGCTCTCAATTATGAATGACCGAGGCGAACTTCTCACTAATTATAGTGGAAAGCCGTTGCGCACTTCTCTAGATTTCCCGGAACAAGCCAAATTTCGGCTCGTTCACCCTCATGGTTCACTGACCTATTGGAAGAACACCGGAACAGGAGTAATTGGCAAGGTGCCTATTGAAGCACTGAGATCTCATGACCTTTTCTCTAGCCTTGGAGCGTCAGAAGGGAAGATCAGGCCAGCGGTAGTGTTGGCGAATTCTCGTGAAAAGCAAAAGCGAGTCAAGGAATACCCCTTCAACTTGGCTTACCAAGCAATGTCCGAAAGCCTGAAATCCTCCGATCATTGGCTGATCGTTGGGTACAGTTTCCGTGACGAATCCGTGAATAGCGCACTTCGTATAGCACTCGCCAATAGAAAGCGTAAGCCCATGATCCTTGTTAGTACCTTCGGAGACGAACTCACCAAAGAAATGGTGCTCAATGAGATTGGTTGGGAGGGCCCATCTATTCAGAATGTCTATATTGACCGTGGCGGGGTAGAAGGTTTGGAACGACGATGGGATTGGAATCTCTTTAACCTCTAAACCCAATAGGAACGACCTTTTTGAAGCGTCCTTGAAATCATGTCACTAATTCACGAGCAGCAACACCAGGCACCGCGCCGATGATTTCAACATAGAAGAGTTCCTCGAAATCCACCGGATACCGGTGGACTAAAATCGAAAGCATCCCGATATGGTTGCACCAGCGCGCCCGCTTTACGATCACGTCGGCCTTCGTAGTCAAAGGGCCGGTGGCGAACGGGGAATCCCTGACCACTTCCTCGTTCTCGTACAACCCCGCTACTGTCAGAGCATTGGCGTTGCCGGTCGTGTCCCTGTTGGTGCCGCGGAGGGGACCAGCCCTGTACCTTTTCGGCAGCTCTTCAATCAGAGGATGATAGGAACTGTCGGATATCAGTCCCTACGATCCTCTTTTAGGAGTTGTCAACAACTTAACGGGTGTTGGCAGGCGCCCTAGACGGGCTTGAGTCGGTCTAGGGCGTTTATAGGACGAAGGTGACGGTACTGCCACTGGCTTCAGGGGCGTACTACTTGGGCATGTGTTACGGTCTCCCAAATAGGAACGGCATGAAACTCGTAACAACTCAAGTTGTTCTAATACACCAAAAAATCAATTACAGTCCATCCGGCTATACTCGAATGCGGACGGTCACGGCACCACTCCTTCAGAGGTACACGATATGAAGTGGCACTTGTACATTATCGGGACCTCGACCTTGAAGCGCTCCATCTGGTACTCATTGAAATTGAATACTTCCTAGCGGTCTGCTGCCGACAAGGCAGTCACCAAAGTGGCATTGCCAATCTGCAGCGGCCCCACGCGGTGCACTGCGAAAAGCTTTGACCTAGTGCGAACTTCTTCTACAAAAATGATCTTCTTCAGGAAGTCTTGCATCCGCGGATGAAGCGAGTAAGCCAAGTAGTTCACCGATTGACCACCTTCGTGGTTACGAATGCTCCCATGGACCGTCACCAGCAACCGGCGGAGTCGGACTGCGCGGCATTGCTGACGACAGCCTCGTCAATGGGTTCATCAGTGATCAACGTCAAGCTCATGAGTGGACTCCTTGTCGGCGCTGGTAACCGCTACTAGTCTGCGGCATTTCATTCGGTCTGGCCATGAGCGAGGCAAAGGTCAGCGAGGTGCAGCCAACGGAACTGCGCGCGCTTCTGGATTCCTGGATTTCGAATATCGGTTCCACGCCGGGAAAGTTGTGAGATGCAACAAAAAACGTCGTGACAGCTTGACGATGCCACAACCGCGAGGCGTATAGTCGCTGGCGTGCTCATTGCATTCAAATCGTTCGGAGTAAACGCTTTGATTAGCGAATACTTAAAGATTGAATCTTCGGCATAGTCAGATCCACGCACCCTGAGGCGCTCTGCCCGCCCGTCGACTACGCCTAGGAAAGGCTGATTCATGACCACTGCCGACTTTACCGCCGATGCGCAAACGATCCTTCCCGAGCTGGTTGAACTGCGCCGCGCGTTGCATGCGGACCCGGAGCTCGGACTGGATCTGCCCCGCACCCAGCAAAAAGTACTTAACGCCCTCCAAGGGCTGCCCCTGGACATCACTACCGGCACGCGCACCAGCTCGGTGACCGCAGTGCTTCGAGGCGACCTGCCCGGACCGACGGTCCTGCTTCGCGGCGACATGGACGCATTGCCGATTCTCGAAGAGACCAATCTGGACTTCGCCTCTGTTAATGGCAACATGCACGCCTGCGGCCACGACCTGCACACTGCAGGACTTGTTGGCGCAGCCAAGTTGCTCTCGGCTCGGCAAAGTGAGCTTCATGGCTCGGTCATCTTCATGTTCCAGCCAGGCGAAGAAGGCCACGGCGGCGCCAAGATCATGCTTGAAGAGGGGCTGCTTTCAGCTGCCGGAGAACCTCCGGTTGCCGCCTACGCGATCCATGTAGGCCCCGGCCCGCGCGGAGTCTTCGCAACTCGGGTCGGCCCGGTAGCCGCCGGGTCAAACCAGCTAACCGTGAAGCTGAAGGGACGCGGCGGACATGGATCGCAACCCCACCAGACCTTGGATCCGGTACCGGCAGCCGCGGAGCTCGTCCTGGCCTTGCAGAGTTTTGTAACTCGGCGGTTTAACGCCTTCGACCCGGTGGTTCTCTCGATCACGCGGCTGTCCACGGGAGACGGAGCGATCAACGTCATCCCGGAAAGCGTCGAGCTGGCTGCCACCATCCGCACCATGTCCCACGACTCGCTGACCGTCTTTGAAGAAGGACTGCCCCGGGTCGTCCATGGCGTAGCAGCAGCCCATGAGCTCACCGCAGACGTAAGTTTTGAAACCCTCTACCCGGTGACCGTGAATGATGCCGCCGAGACCGAGGCAGCGCTGGAAACAATGCGCGAAATCTACGGTGAACAGCGCGTATCGCTGATGCCTTCGCCGATGATGGGCTCCGAGGATTTCGCTTTCGTGCTCGACGAGGTTCCGGGCACCTTCATTGGCCTGTTGACATCTCCACCCGAATTGCCTGCCGAAGAAACCGAGTGGAATCACTCGCCACGGGTGGTCTTTGACGACTCAGTGCTCGCAGATCAGGCCGCAGCCCTGGCAGCCATCGCGTTTAAGCGAACCGCCCGGTGAGCTGTGGAGCTGCGCGCTAATTCTTGAGAATTACGGTGGTTTGGGTCCCTGCATATTTCAAACCCTGCGCGTAGCGCCGTATTGATCGACTCAGCATTGTCGACGTGCACGCGCCACTGAGAAATCACGCCGGCGTCCACTGCATGCTTTTGGGCAATAGCGACAGCTTGGGAACCGAGTCCGCTTCGCCGACTGCCTGGTGATACGAGCGCGCCGAGGTGGGCCAGTTTTTCTTCCCACACGTCGTAGCCCGCGCCTGCCAAGGGCCGCGACTCGGTCTCAGCTTCGTTGAGCAAGACATAGGTATTGTCCATCTCGCTCAAGCCGATTTCTGCGGCGTCTTCGGCTGGGCAGGCTGTTTCGAGAGCAACGGCGTGCGCTCGTGCACGGCTCGCCTGTGCGTTTGGGCTTAGCAACATTGGTGCTGAATCATTGAAGTACAACTTCGCTTCTCCGAGGGCCCGCCCACCATAGGGAGCGCTGAGTTCTAAAAGTTTCGCGTGGCTGACTAGTTCCGAATCGGGCAGCTCTCGGCCACCCTCATTGCCCATGAGGGGCTAACGAGAATCCCCGTTCCGAACAATGAAACGAACATGAGCACGGCACTATCGTTCTTTTCGCGATAAACCCGTTCCGCTCCCCGAGCCAAGGCTTCCGCCGAAACGCCGAGAATCGACGCCCAGGATTGTCGGATAGTCGAGACGGTGTCGGGTTGAAGCGTCATGCCGACAGACTAGCGGATTTCACTTCAGCAATGTCTTTCCGATGGAAGGCAGAGAATGCCGTGGCGGCAAAAAGGATCGACAGGACGTCCAAGGCCAACATGGCCAGTAATGAACCTTGGGCCGCGCCCCACATCAAATTTGCGTTCTCGAGCAGTTGCCCTGGTTGAACCGCGGAGCCGGATTCCATTCGGCTAATCGCTGCACTGTCCGCGTTCTGCCACAGTGCGTAGAACATAAAGAAGCAAATATTCATGGATAGCAGTACCAGAGCGACGATGGTCGCAAAAGCTTTTCGAATCGGTACTAGCATTCAATACCTTCCAACAGTGCTTCGGCAGATATATTCTCGAGCCAAAAATACGCATGAATCGCAAGCAAGACGTCATCTATTGTCTGCCGTGTTCTCGGTGCATCACGAAGAGAAAGGACCGCACTCGCGACATTCGATATCGCGGAGTTCAGGCTGGTCCTGTCGAACTCAACGCCGAGCAAAGCCAACATAAAGTCGTGTGTCAGTTTGCGTAGTTCTCGCTTGGAAAGCCTCTTCTGCGTCGAAAATTCCAGAGCGTGTTGCATCGACAAAGTCGCGGTTTCCACATCCGGAAGCGGCAGACATTGTTGCCGAAGCCTGGACACCAGGAATTCATAGCGAGGAATTTCTCCCGGCACGATTTCCCTATAGTCGGTCTTGCTACCTACGCCAGGAGGATAGTCATTCACAGGCAAGCCCGGCCTTCCAATAGTTGCATAAGTTAAGCAATATCGAGTCTAAAGCCCTACCCATTCTGAGCTGCCGGAAGTGAAATGCTGCTTCTTCCAGATCGGGACCTCGGCCTTGATGCGTTCCACCAGGTTCTCAATGGCATCGAATGCTTCCTTGCGGTGTGCCGCCGCCGAAGCGGCGACCAGCGCGGCATCGCCGATCTTCAGCGGACCCACGCGGTGCACCGCGGAAAGCTTCAGCCCGGTGCGTTCTTCTTCCTCGGCAATGATTTTCTCCAGGAAATCCTGCGCCTGCGGGTGATGCGAGTAGTCCAGGGAATTCACCGACTGGCCGCCGTCATGGTTGCGAATGATGCCGTGGAAGAGCACCACCGCGCCTGCAGTATCTGACTGCACAGCACCGCGCACTGCGGCCTCGTCGATAGGTTCTTCGGTGATCAACGCGTAGCTCATGAGCGGGCTCCTTCGGTGTGTGCGTGTTCGGCCAGCAGCTGCGGGGCCGTTTCAGCCAGTGCGGGAAGCCCGCCTTCAAGGTAGTTCGTTTTGATGCCCCGGCCAGCGAGCAAGGCGGCCGCGCGTTGCGAGCGCGGACCGCGTGCGCAGTAGACCGTTACTTGTGCCGGGATCTGTTCCAGCTCTGCGCCGGATTCAATAGCTGCTTCCAGCTGAGGTAGCGGCAGATGCAAGGAACCCGCGATGTGCTGTTGTGCGCGTTCGTCATCATTGCGCACATCCAACAAGGCTGGCGCTTCATCGCCAGATAGTTCTTCTGCGAGCGCCTTGGCATCAATGCCCTGGACCTCTGGCAGAGAACCGGAACAGAAGAGCACGTAGTCGATCAGCTCGGTGACTTCAGCACCTTCGGGATCCCGGGAGAATTCGAGGGTGCGCGTGCTGGCTGCCAGCGCATCGTAAATCAGCACCTTGCCCACCAGCGGGGTGCCGATTCCGGCGATCAGCTTCAGCGCTTCGGTGGCCAGCAGCGAACCGACAGTGCCGCACAATCCGGGCAGCACTCCCCCAGCGGCGCAATCCGGGACGGTGCCCGGGGCAGGAGGAACCGGGAACAGGTCGCGGTAACCCGGGCCATATTCATGCCAGGCCACGGAGACTTGTCCGTGGTGCTGCAGAATGGATCCCCAGATCAGCGGAATGCCCGAAAGCTGCGCTGCGTCATTGGACAGGTAGCGGGTCGGGAAGTTGTCGCTGCCATCGATGACCAAGTCATAATTCGCAAAGATCTCCAGCGCGTTGGAAGAATCCAGGCGCAGATTATGCTCGATGATTTCCACATTGGGGTCCAGCGACTTGGCAGCCTGGGACAGGGAAGCGGTCTTGGCCAGGCCGATATTTGCGGTGGTGTGCGTAACCTGGCGGTGCAAGTTGGATAGTTCCACCACGTCATCATCAACGATGCCGATGGTGCCTACCCCCGCTCCGACAAGATACGGAACGCTGGCGCTGCCTAGCCCTCCGGCGCCGATCACCAGTACCCGGGCGGCAGCCAGCCTGCGCTGCGCGGTGTCATCAAATCCGGGCAGGGTCAGTTGGCGTGCGGCGCGAGCAGCCTGTTCCTCGCTCAGTGGCGGCCCGGGGGCCACCAGCGCGGGAAAGTCGCGTTCACTTTTCATCGTGCTCCTTATCGCGTTGGCGCGATAGCATGAAGTCATGTCGAAGATTACGATACGCTACTTCGCTGCCGCGGCGGCAGCAGCGGGCTGCGAGCAGGAGAGCTGGGAACGCCCGCAAACGCTCGCCGGGCTGCGTAGCGAACTGATCGATTCCTACGGGCCGGAAATGGCACAGGTTTTGCGTGCCGGAAGTTTCCTGATCAACGGCGTGGTGCGCCGCGATGCCGGCGAACTGGGCTCGGCCGAAGATCTGACGGTGGACGTGCTGCCACCGTTTGCTGGCGGATAGCCGATGACCTGCACCCTGGAGAATCATCGCGCAGAACTTGAAGCGTTGTTGTCCCCGGTCTTCGCTTCCCTGGACAGCGAAAAGCTGTTGGCTGATAGCCCCGAGGCAAACGGCCGCATCCTCAGCGAGGATCTGTACGCCCTGTTGCCCATCCCCGCGTTCACCAATTCGCAGATGGACGGCTACGCTGCACGCAGCGCGGACTTGTCCACGGCAACGCCGCAGTCCCCCATCACCTTGCCATTGGGTTTCACGGCGGCCGCCGGCGACCGGCAAATCACCTTGGCTGAAGGAACTGCCAGCCCGGTGATGACCGGGGCGATGATCCCGCTGGGGGCCGATACCGTGATCCCCATCGAGGAAAGCAGCTCCGGGGTTTTCCCGGACTTGGTTCGGGCAGGCCGTGGCACTCCGAGCGGAAACGCGGAGTTCACTGCTCCCAGCGCCGAGGGGCGTTTCATCCGTCCCGCCGGCGTCGATCTTGAAGCCGGCGCCCTGGTGGCCCGGGCCGGAACCCGGCTGACCCCGACCATGATTGCTGCATTGGTTTCCAGTGGACTGCGTGAAGTACCGGTACGCCGCGCATTGAAGGTGGCCGTGTGCACTACCGGTGACGAGCTCAGTGATGATCAGCCTTCCCAGGGCCAGATCCCGGATTCGAACTCCCCCATGCTCACCGCCTGGCTGCGCCAATACCAGGTGCAGGTGCGCACCCTGCAATTGCCTGATGACCCCAAGCGCTTCGCGCTGGCTATTGATGCCTTGCAGGAACAGGTTGACCTGATTCTGACCGTAGGCGGAATCAGTGCCGGAGCTTATGAAGTGGTCCGCCAGGCTCTTGCGCCGCTGGGCGGTGCATTCCACCACGTGGCGATCCAGCCTGGTGGTCCGCAAGGCTTCGCCCAGCTGCCCCAGGCAGCGGTGCTGTGCTTCCCCGGCAACCCGGTCAGTGCGCTGCTATCGGCTGAACTATTTTTGGCCCCGCCGCTGCGCAAGCTCAACGCCTTGCCCGAGCCGGTGCCGCAGCACTACCCGCTGGCTTCCGATGCCACCTCGCCCGGGCATAAGCACCAGGTACGCCGGGCTGTGATCCGTAGTGGACTGGTGGAAATCCTGGATCCGGGCTCGCATCTGGTCCACGATCTGGCCCGCGCCGATGCGCTGGTGCATATCCCTGTAGGCATCAGCCAGCTGATAGCTGGGCAGCAAATTGAAACTTGGAGCATGAATGTCTGAAAAACTTACCCACCTGCGTGAAGACGGCAGCGCCCACATGGTCGACGTCAGCGATAAGGCTGTCACCAAGCGCGTTGCTACTGCGGAGGCCATCTTTGCCACCCGCGAAGATGTCGTCCCGATGCTGATGACCGGCAACCTGCCCAAGGGCGAAGCGCTAGGCACTGCCCGAGTCGCGGGCATCATGGCAGCCAAGCGCACCTGGGAGCTGATTCCGCTGTGCCACCCGCTGCCGATCTCCAAGGTCTCCATTGACTTCGAGGCGCAGGATTCCGCGGTGCGCGTGATCGCCCAGGTGACCACCAAGGGTGTCACCGGGGTGGAGATGGAAGCACTGACCGCAGCAAGCGTGGCCGCGCTGACCCTCTATGACATGGTCAAGGCCGTGGACAAGCACGCCGAGGTTCGCTCCGTGAAGGTCTTGGCGAAGTCCGGCGGCAAGAGCGGCGACTGGGCTCGTGAAGACTAGCCGCCATGCGGCAGTCGTGGTCGCCTCGACCAGCGCTGCGGCGGGAACTGCCCAGGACAAGACCGGCCCGATGATCGCCCGGTGGCTGGCCGAGCGCGGGTTCGAGGTCCCGGGCCCGGTGGTGGTTGCCGATGGCCAGCCGGTGCGTTTCGCCGTGGATGACCTGCTGGCCGATGACGCGCAGGTGATCATCGTGACCGGCGGGACCGGGGTCAGCCCGGATGACCAGTCCCCCGAAATGGTTGCTCCGCTGCTGGATGTGCAGTTGCCTGGGATCATCGAGGCCATTCGCCGCCGCGGCGAGCCGAACACGCCGCTCTCGATCATCACTCGCGGGGTGGCCGGGTTCGCCGGCAGCAGTTTCGTGATCACCTTGCCCGGTTCTACCGGCGGGGTCAAAGACGGGCTGGCGGTGCTGGATCCAGTCTTGGAGCACCTGCTGACTCAACGTTGCGGCGGCACCGGCCACGGGCCACGCTGAAAACACCATGTACTTTGATCTGGAAGGCTGAAGGATGAGCGTCGAACCTGGAATCTACGAACACTTCAAAGGGCAGCGCTACGAAGTGCTGGCCGTGGGCAAGCACAGCGAAACCGAAGAACCCCTGGTCTTCTATCGCAAGCTCTACGATGACTACAGCTTCTGGGCGCGACCGCTGGCAATGTTCGAAGAGGCCGTTGACCGCGATGGCTACAGCGGCCCGCGGTTTGCGAGGGTCGCCTAGCAGACGGCAGGCCCGGAAGCCGCAGCCTTCTCAGGTTCGAGCATTGGACCGGTCCCGCGCATCGCTGCCAGATGCGCAACTACGAGAAAGCATGGAAACGAGCATGAAAATTGGAGTCATCGGCGCAGGCGGAGTCGGCGCGTATTTCGCAGCAGCCCTAGCCCGCAGTGGTGCCGAAGTGCATCTGCTCGCCACGGAGCGCCACATCGCGCCGATTGCCGAACATGGCATCACTGTCACCAAGGGTGATGGCACGCCAGGATTCTCCGCCCGCGTGGCCAGTGTCAGCACGAAGGCTGAAGAAATAGGGGCCTGCGATGCCGTGATCCTCACTTGCAAAGCCGGACAGGTGACCGAAGCGATGGATGCCGCGCATGCATTGATCGGCCCGGAAACTGCAGTTCTTCCGCTTCAGAATGGAGTCACTGCTTCTGGCCGAATCGCTGAATCCGTCGGATCAAGCCACGCCTTGGGCGGGGTATGCGTGATCATCTCCTACCTGCAGGAGCCCGGTACAGTGCACCATGTGGGCGGACAGCCAGCAATTATTCTCGGTGAAATCGACGGGAGCATCTCGCCGCGCGCCACGCAATTGTCGGAAGCGTTGGCTGCTGCCGGTGTCAGCACAAGCGTGTCCTCCGATATCGTCACCGACATGTGGCGCAAGTTCATGCTGATCAGCTCGTATGGCGGGGTGGGAGCACTGTGCAGGGAACCAGTTGGCCGCACTCGCGCAAATCCTCTGACGCGGTCATTGGTCGAAGATGCCATGCGCGAAGTCGCCCTTCTGGCAGGGAAAGTTGGCGCAAAACTTGGCGAACAAGATATCGATCAAATGATGGCCCAGGTCGATGCATTCGCCCCGGACAGCACGGCATCCATGCAACGCGACCTCATTGCAGGACGTTCTTCAGAACTAGAAGAGCAGAACGGAACAATAGTCCGGATGGCTGAACAGCATGCGGTCGCAGTGCCAATCCACCACACCATCTATCGGGCCATGGCGCTGCTCGACGGTTCAGCAATGTAGCGGCGCAAGCACGAGTCCACGACGCCTTGCCTCATCTGCACTTAGGCCGGTTCCAGGCAGAGCCTCAAATTCGGCGTGATGGGTGATGAGGAAGGCTAGGCTGTTGCCATGGAGGAGATTCTGCTCGTTGGCGGCAACGCATCCGATGGCGTGGTGCGAGTTGGCTCTACCGTGCGCAAACCGTGGGCGGAGTCCACTCCCAGCGTTCTCCATTACATGCGGGCGATGCGCGCCGCCGGCATCGATGTTCCCAAGGTGTTTGGCCAGGACTCGCAGGGACGGCAAATCACCGAGTTTGTTCCAGGACGCCTTGCCATGGATTCGGAGCCATTAACTCCTTCGCAGCTATCAAGAGCGGGGCGCCTGGTGCGCTCTATTCATGATGCAAGTCAGGCGTATCGGCCAGAAACGGGATCTACTTGGACTCCACCCATTGCAGCCCCGGGTGCCGAACTGATCTGCCATAACGATCTGGCCCCGTGGAATCTGCTCGCTGGTGATCGGTGGGTATTTATCGACTGGGATGCGGCTTCTCCAAGTACCCGGCTCTGGGACCTCGCCTATTCTGCCCAGGCTTTCACTTTGAATGATGCTTCAGCCGACCTGGTCAACGCGGCCACGAATTTGAAAGCCTTTGTTGATGGCTATGGGGCCAGCGGCGAGCTTCGCACAGCTCTTCCTGCCGCGATGCGGCAAAGAACAACAGCCATGTACAAACTGCTCAAGGACTCCCACGCTGGGGCAATAGAACCCTGGGGAACCATGTTTGCGACCGGGCACGGCGGGCATTGGAAGGCAGTGACCGAGTTCGTGGGGAACAACCAGTCCGCATGGGCACGGGCGCTGGAATAACCCGGATTGGCTCACCACGTGCCGTGGAGCACTTGCCTATTGCGAGTCAGCCTCGTTGTAGCGCTCAAGAGCTGCCGCGAAGTCGCTGATCTGCTCTTCGCTCCAGCCTTCCAGCCGCTCGATCACCGCGGCCCGGTGCACGGCAGCTGAGGCGTTCAGCCGTTCTTGTCCCAGTTTCGTCAGTTCAAGCACGCGGCCCCGCCCGGCTTCGGAATCATCGTATGCCGCATACCCCAGATCAAGCAGGGTTCCGACTTGCCGGGAGACCGTTGAACGATTCAGCGAGAAGGCCTCGGCGATATCGGTCGCTCGTGCCCCGGGCGTATCAGCAATGAATCGCAATAGCGAATGCTCCACCATGCTCAGGGGCTCGGCTAGCTGCCGTGAGCGCGAGTTGGCTCGTCGAGTGATCAGTTGCATGTGGTGGTAGACCGACCCAATGTCTGTCTCCCGTTGTTCCCTGCCCATGGTTCCGAGTCTAGTACGTGTCGGACAACTCAAGATATTCTGTTGCACAATGCAACATTAGCGGTATTCTTAATGCATATGACTGCCACCGACACCACCGCACCCAGTACCCCCGCCGCCAAGCATTCCAACTCCGCACCGCCAAAACCGGCCACCGCCCAACGCGCGCCGAAGGGATGGGGAAAGCTGGCGCGAACCATGCTGATCCCGTTCTTCCTCTGCGCCATCATGGGCCTGTTCTACCTCGGAGCCTTCCATCAGCCAACGCCGCACAACGTGCAGGTAGCCGTGGTTGGAGATTCAGCTGCAACCAAGGTCTTCGCCCAGACGCTGCAAGATGAATCGGATGGGGCACTGACCGTGCGCACTGTCGATAATGGGGAATCCGCCCGGCAGCTGGTTGAAGATCGCGAAATCGTCGCCGCCTACGAATCGACCAAGGACTCGGCAACGCTCTACGCTTCCAGCGCGGCATCGGAAACCTCGGCGAACATCGCCCAGAAGGTCTTCATGAATGTGGCCTACAAGCAGGGCCAGCCGTTCCACGTGGAGGACGTTGTCCCCGCCGGAGAACATGACAGCACCGGGCAGGGCCTGTTCTTCCTGCTCGTCGCGCTGAGCATTGGCGGCTACGCCAGCGCCGTGCCGCTGGCAGGGTTCATGGGCAAGGTCAAGCTGCCCATCCGCTTCGCCATGGCCGCAATTGCTGCCGCAGTGATCGCATCGATTGCCGTGATCGTTTCCGGTCCGATTTACCAGATCATTCAAAACCACTACGCCAGCATTTGGCTGATTTCGTGGACCTACGCGGTTTCGATCATCATGCTGGGCATGGGCCTGCACCCGATGCTGCGCCACTGGACCACGCCGGTCTTGACCATGTGTTTTGTCGCCTTGAACTTCACCAGCTCCGGCGGCATCTTCCAGCCGGCCATGCAGCCCGGATTCTTCGGCGCGCTGAACACCTTCTGGAACGGCGCCGGCTGGCTGCACGCAGTTCAGACGCTGGTCTACTTCCCGGGCCAGGGCATCGGCATGGATATCCTGCGCCTGATCGTGTGGCTGGTTCCCGGTGCAGCGCTGATATTCGCAACCCATGCATGGAGCGTGCACAAGACCCGCTTGGCCAATGAAAACGCGGCCATCCAGGAAGTAGAAGAGGCCGTCGCCGCATAGCGGATCCGCTGGGCCTCCAGGGGCCCGAAGCCGCCCTTCTGCTAGCGGCTGGAAGCCAGCGCTTCGCGCACCTGCTGCGCCGCCTGGAGCAGCCGAGGCAGAATCTTCTGGGCCGCTTCGTCAGCGCTTTGCTCGCTGGCCGGGTGCACGCTCATGGACACGTTCATGGCCGCCGCCACGGTGGAATCGGCGTTGAAGACCGGCACCGCAACCGAGCGCAACCCGATCTCCAGCTCCTGGTCAACCACCGCGTAGCCCTGCGTACGGATCTTTTCCAGTTCCTTGCGCAGGGCTGCTGGCGTTTTCAGGCCCAGCCCGGTGCGCGATTCGAACCCTTCGGCCAATACGGATTCACGAAGCTCCTCGGGCCCGAAAGCCAAAAGCACCCGGCCCATGGAGGTGTTCACCGCAGGGAATCGGGTGCCCACGGAGATGCCGACGCGCATGATCGAGCGGGTATGCACGCGGGCGATGTACACGATGTCGGTGCCATCGAGCACGGAGGCCGAGGCGGACTCGTGCACCTGTGCCGAGAGCTCCTCAAGCACCGGCTCGATCATTTGCGGCAAGGTGGCGCTGGAGAGATAGGCATAACCCAGCTGCAGGACCTTGGAGGTCAGCTCGAAATGCTTGCCGTCAGAGCGCACGTAGCCCAGTTCCTGCAAGGTGAGCAGGAAACGCCGGGCGGTGGCGCGCGAGAGCCCGGTGCGCGCTGCGACCTCGGAGAGCGTCATCGAGATATGCTCCGCATCAAAGCAGCTGATGACGGCCAAGCCGCGGGCCAGGGACTGGACCGACGTTGAAGGTGTTGCCTGCTCGCTCACCATGCTCCTTGCACGCGCTGAAAACTGTCATGGGGTGCCTCCGCATGTTTGAAGGCACCCCACTAATCTACTGTGTCTCTAGGCCCAGGTCAGTTCCACCGGGACCTTGGCCTGCAACTGGTCAAAGCTGATGCCGTGCACCGAGCGCACCAAGACCTTCGCATCGCGCAGCTCGAAGATGGCCACTTCGGTATAGATCCGCGAGACGCAGCCCAATCCGGTGACCGGGTAGCTCAGCGCTTCAACCAGCTTGGATTCGCCGGTCTTGGTGAACAGGCTCATCATCACCCAGGTCTCCTTGGCCCCGATGGCCAGGTCCATGGCGCCGCCGACCGCGGGAATAGCGCCTTCGGCCCCGGTATGCCAGTTGGCCAGGTCCCCGGCCTGCGAGATCTGGAAGGCCCCGAGCACGCAGACATCCAGGTGCCCGCCGCGCATCATGGCGAAGGAGTCGGCATGATGGAAGTAGGCGGCGCCGGGCAGTTCGGTCACCGGGATCTTGCCGGCGTTGATCAAGTCCTCGTCGATGTCCTCGCCGGTGGCGACCGGGCCCATGCCGAGCATGCCGTTTTCGGTATGCAGGGTGACGCCCTGGTCGGCGGTGAGGAAGTTGGAGACGTTGGTCGGCTGGCCAATGCCCAGGTTCACGAAGGCCCCGGCAGGAATATCGCGGGCTACCAGCTGCGCCATCTCGTCACGGGTCAGTTTTTCTTCGGTGGTTCGCACGTCAGCCATTACTTTTCTCCTCCAAGAGCTACCACGGTGTCAACATAGATCCCCGGAGTGATCACGTGCTCCGGATCGATGCTTCCGACCTCGACGACCTCGTCAACCTGCACGATCGCGGCCTTGGCGGCCGTGGCCATGATCGGCCCGAAGTTTCGCGCGGTCTTGCGGTAGACCAGGTTGCCAAAGGTGTCGGCCTTCAGCGCCTTGATCAGCGCGAAGTCGGCGTGGATGGGCGTCTCCAGGACGTAGCCGCGCCCATCGATGACGCGGGTTTCCTTGCCCTCGGCCAGCAGCGTTCCGTAGCCGGTAGGGGTGAAGAATCCGCCGATTCCGGCGCCCGCGGCGCGGATGCGCTCGGCCAGGTTGCCCTGCGGGACCAGCTCCAGCTCGATCTCTCCGGCGCGGTAGGCCGCGTCGAAGTGCCAGGAGTCGGACTGGCGCGGGAAGGAGCAGATGATCTTCTTGACCCGGCGTTCCTTGATCAGCAGGGCCAAGCCGGCGTCGGCCTGCCCGGCGTTGTTGTTCACGACCGTCAGGTCCTTCGCGCCGCAGTCCATGAGTGCGTCGATCAATTCCATCGGCTGGCCGGCGTTGCCGAAGCCGCCGATCAGGACGGTGGAGCCGTCGGTGATTTCGGCGACGGCGTCCGCGGCCGAGGCGGCAATGCGTGGTGCCATGATTCTGCCTTTCTACAAGCTACTTGGTTGCGTTCACGTTTTCGACGACGACGGCCAGGCCCTGGCCGACGCCGATGCAGATCGCGGCGACACCGTATCGTTCGCCGGATTCGGCCAGGCGGCGGGCGACGGTGCCCAGGATGCGCAGGCCCGAGGCGCCCAGCGGGTGGCCGATGGAGATGGCCCCGCCCCAGGCGTTGACGATCCCCGGGTCGATATCCCAGGCGCGGATGCAGGCCAGGGACTGCGCGGCGAAGGCTTCATTGAGCTCGACGGCGGCGATATCCGACCACTTCAGCCCGGCCTTGGCCAGGGCCTTGTTGGCGGCGTCCACCGGGGCGAAGCCGAAGAACTGCGGATCCAGGGCGGAGGCGCCGTTGGAGACGATGCGGGCGATCGGGTCCAGGCCCAGCAGCGTTCCGCCGTTTTCAGAACCAATGAACGCGGCCGAGGCGCCATCGCTCATCGGCGAGGCGTTGCCTGCGGTGACGGTGGCGTTCTCGCCGGTGCGGAACACGGTGCGCAGCTGGGACAGGGTTTCGGCGGTGGAGTCGGCGCGGATGGTTTCATCGCGGGTGAATTCGGTGCCGCGCTTGCTGGCCGGCGGCACGGGGACCACCAGGCTCTCGTACTTTCCGGCATCCCAGGCAGCCGCGGCCTGCTGGTGCGAGAGGGCGGAGAATTCGTCCTGGTCTTCGCGGGAGATGTTGTGCTTTTCGCGCAGCTGCTCGGTGGCCTCGCCCAGCGAGACGGTCCATGCCCCCGGCATGGCCGGGTTGACCAGGCGCCAGCCCAGGGTGGTGTTGGCCAGTTCCAGGTTGCTCATCGGGAAGGGCCGCTCGGTTTTTGGCAGAACCCAAGGTGCGCGGGACATTGATTCCACGCCGCCCACCAGCACCAGATCGGCATCGCCGGTGGCTACCTGGCGGGATGCTGCAATGGAGGCATCCAGCGAGGAACCGCACAAGCGGTTCATGGTGGTGCCAGGCAGCGAGGTGGGCAGGCCAGCGAGCAGGGTGGCCATGCGGGCAACATTGCGGTTCTCTTCGCCGGCGCCGTTGGCGTTGCCGAAGATCGATTCGTCGATGGTGCTGGTCTCGAGCTTCGGGGACCGTGCGACAAGTTCGCGCACCACATGCGCGGCGAGGTCGTCGGGGCGATGGCCCGATAGCGCGCCACCGATCTTGCCAAAGGGGGTGCGAATTGCGTCGTAGAGGTACGCCTGCTGCATGGTCTCACTGCTCCATTGCTGAAAGATGTTCACAATGTGAACTTAAGTTCGTAGAATGAACTTTATCAGCCTTCGTCAACCCGATCAAGAGGTTGCCAGAAAAGTTCGCTTTGTGAACTTTGGTGCGCAGAATGAAAATGATGCTAGGATCACAACGCCGTGGCACCCATCACGCGCCAGGCACCAAGAGATCTCGAAGGGGCGACTCATGTCTTCACCACAAACCGATACCCGGAAACTCAAGCTTGGCGGCTGGATCGCTGCGCTGTGCTTTTTCATCGTGGTCTTCGAGGGCTACGACATTGTCGCCCTGGGCGCCACGATTCCAGTGCTGACCGATCCAGGCGTCGGCGGGTACAGCGTCAGCGAGATGAACTGGGTCAACACCTGTTCGCTGATCGGGGTCGGCGTTGGCGCGGCAACCATGGGCCGGCTGGCCGACCGCTTCGGGCGGCGGCGCCCGCTGCTGATCGCAGTTCTCGTCTTTTCGGTGTTCACCTTGCTCTTCCCCTTCCTGCCCAGCGCTTTGCTGATGGGCGCATTCCGCTTCATCGCGGGCCTGGGCCTGGGCGGCTGCATGCCAGTAGCCCTGGCACTGATGCAGGAGAATGCTCCGGTGGGCCGGCGCGCACTGGCCAATAACCTGCCGATGGTCGGCTATCACCTGGGTGCAGTCCTGGCATCCCTGGCGGGCAAGGCAGCCGGGGTGCACTGGTCGGTGCTGTACTTCCTCGGCGGCGGGCTGGGCCTGGCCTTGCTGGCGCTGCTCTGGTTCAAGCTTCCCGAAAGCGATGTTGTCGCCAGCAATGAGCGCACCTCGATCTCCGATGTGCTCAAGCCCAAATACCTGCGCACCTCGATCGGCTTGTGGATTGCCGCGTTCATGGGATTGGTCCTGGTCTACGGGCTGAATGCCTGGCTTCCCAAGATCATGGGCGCTGCCGGCTATCCGGTGGCCGATTCGCTGACGATGCTCTTCGTGCTGAATCTGGGGGCCATCGCAGGGCTGGTCATCAGCGCCTACGCGGCCGACTCCAAGGGCATCAAGCTCGTCTCGCTGATCTGGTTCGCGGCCTCGTCAGCGTTGCTGCTGCTGCTGGCAGTGCCCTTTGGAAGCCAAGTGCTTTTGACCGCGCTCCTCTTTGTCACCGGCGTTTTTGTCTTCTCCGCCCAGTGCCTGATGTACGCCTACGCAGGTCACGTGTACCCGCGCAATCTGGTGGCCACCGGCATTGGACTGGCTTCGGGCATCGGTCGCTTTGGCGCGATCATCGGCCCCTACGTTACCGGCCTGATGGTGGCTGCCGGCACCGCGTACCCGGGGGCGTTTTTCCTGTACGGCGGGGCAGCGCTGCTCGCCGTTGTCGTCATCGCGCAGATCCCCAAGCCGCAGCGTGGCTAGAGTTGTCCCATGGCCAATTCTCCCAGCGGGGATTCAATGCTGGACCGCCTGGTGCGGATCCTTGACTCCTTTGACGCGAAAACCCAGTCGCTCAGCGTCAGCGTCCTGGCGCGCCGGGCCGATATCCCGGTAGCAAGCATGTACCGGCTGCTGGATTCGCTGGTGGAACACGATTTGCTCAGCCGAGATGCCTCGGGCCAGGTGCGGCTGGGCCTGCGGCTATGGGAGCTGGCGAATCGCAGTGCGGCCACCCAGGATCTGCGCACGGCAGCGCTGCCCTTCATGGAGGACATCAACCAGCTTCTGCGGCAAAACACCCAGCTCTCGGTGCTGCACCAGGACGAGGTGCTGATCATCGAGCGGCTTTCCAGGCCCGGCTCGGTCGTCAATCAAGCGAATGTCGCAGGCCGCATGCCGGTGCACCGCACCTCCATGGGGATGGCCCTGCTCGCCTTCTCCCGTCCGGAAGCCATCCGGGACTATTTATCCCGCCACCAGGCGATCATGGCTGCCACCTACCCGGATTTCCGGGCTGAAATGGCTGAGATCCGCCGCACCGGCTATGCCACCTTCGATGGCTTCATCGATCCGGAAACAACCGGCGTCGCGGCTCCCATCCTTGATGATGCCGGATACCAGGTAGCCGTGATCTCCGTGGTGCTCCCCCGCCAAACCCGAGCGGTGCAATCCGCCGGACTGGCATTGCGCACCGCCGCGCGGGGCATTTCCAGGGCGCTGCAGCCGGGCGGATCGGCCTAGGACGATCGGCAGATCAGCGTGTGGATCCCGCCCCATTTTTCTCATTCAATGAGAACCGTGCTGATCGCAGGCCCGTCCCGCACGCATCCTTATGCAAGACCCCATTTCCCCGGCCAGCACCGGACCCCTGCACTGCAGCGGGGAATCCGCCCGCTGGTCCCGGCACAGACAGGTAGGACCCATGGCACAGGCGCCACGCATCCTGAAGACCAAGGTCGGCATCATCGGCGGCGGTCCGGCAGGGCTCATGCTCTCCCACCTGCTGGCCGCAGCGGGCATCGAGAACATCGTTGTGGAAATGCGCGAGCACGAAACGATCCGCAACACCCACCGCGCCGGCATCCTCGAATCCCAAGCCGTCTCCATGCTCACCGAATCGGGCGTGGACGGGCGGGTGCTCAGCCACGGCGACGAACACGCCGGCATCGACCTGCGCTTCAACGGCGAATCCCATCCCTTGGACTTCCGGGACCTGGTGGACGCCACCGTGACCCTGTACGCGCAGAACGAGGTGTTCGTGGACCTGGCCGCCGCCCGCCAGCGCGACCAGGGCGATGTGCGCTACGGCTGCGAGGTCACCGAGATCCTGGACATGGAAACGCCCACCCCGAAGTTCCGCTTCACCGATGCCGACGGCGGCCTCTTCGAGGTGCACGCAGATGTGATCGTCGGGGCCGACGGCTCGCGCTCCTTCGCCCGCCGCCAGATGCCCGACACCTCGCGCCAGGACTTCAAGGTCTCCTACCCGTTCGCCTGGTTCGGCATCCTGACCGAGGCACCGAAGTCCGCGCCGGAACTGGTCTACGCGAACTCGCCGCACGGCTTTGCGCTGATCTCCCAGCGCAGCGAAACCGTGCAGCGCATGTACTTCCAATGCGACCCGAACGAGGACGTGAATGCCTGGAGCGAGGACCGCATCTGGGCCGAGCTGCAAAAGCGCGTGGATGGGCCGGATGGCTTCGAGCTGAAGACCGGGCCCATCTTCGACAAGTCCGTGCTCGGCTTCCGCTCATTCGTCCGCGAACCGCTCTCTCACGGGCGGATGTTCCTGATCGGCGATGCCGGGCACACCGTCCCGCCCACCGGCGCCAAGGGCCTGAACCTGGCCTTCGCCGACGTCAAGGTGCTCTTCGAAGCACTGGATTCCTTCTTCTCCACCGGCAGCGAGAAGCTGCTGGAGGGCTACTCGGACCTGGCCCTGAAGCGAGTCTGGAAGGCGCAGAACTTCTCCTACTGGATGACCTCCATGCTGCACACCCCGGTGGGCGGCGATCCGTTCATGGCCAAGCGCGCACTGGGCGAATTGGATACCGTCACCTCCTCGCGCTTCGGACAGCAATTTCTGGCCGAGTCCTACACCGGCTGGCCCCACGCCTAAGCCCACCCAATAACCACCAGAAAGGAGCCGACATGAGCGCCAACACCAACGCACTGGATCCCGCAGCCTCCGCGGCCACGCAGGAAGATATCAGCGCAGAGATCTCCAGCATCCACGAGGACTACCGCCAGCAGCTGCTGGCGGGCAAAAAGGCCGAAACCCAGCCACGGATGGATTTCGCCCCCTACCGCTCCTCGCTGCTGCGCCACCCCACCAAGAACCTGCACCACGCAGACCCTGAAACCATCGAGCTGCACTCCCCGGCCTTCGGCCAGCGCGATGTGCACGCACTGGAGTCGGACCTGACCATCCAGCACAACGGCGAACCCATCGGCGAGCGCATCGTTGTCTCCGGCCGGGTGCTGGACGGCGACGGCCGCCCGGTCGCGGGCCAGCTGGTGGAAATCTGGCAGGCCAACGCCGCCGGCCGCTATGTGCACAAGCGCGATCAGCACCCCGCGCCCATTGACCCGAACTTCACCGGGGTGGGCCGGGCCATCACCGGAGCCAACGGCGAATATTCGTTCACCACCATCAAGCCGGCCCCGTACCCGTGGAAAAACCACCACAATGCCTGGCGCCCGGCCCATATCCACTTCTCGCTGTTCGGCACCGACTTCACCCAGCGCATGATCACCCAGATGTACTTCCCGGGCGATCCGCTCTTCGCCCTGGATCCGATCTACCAGTCCATCGCCGATCCCGACGCGCGCGACCGCCTGGTCGCCACCTACGACCACTCGATCACCTCCCACGAATGGGCTACCGGCTACAACTGGGACATCGTACTGACCGGATCCAACCGCACCTGGATGGAAGAGGAAGAGGCAGAGCACTAATGAAAAAAGCTCCAGAACTGAAGCTCGTCCCCACCCCGGGACAGACCGTCGGCCCGTTCTACGGCTACGCATTGCCCTATGACAAGGACAATGAGCTGGTCAACCAGGGTCACCCGAATTCGGTGCGGCTGCACGGGGTGGTTTATGACGGCAAGGGCGAGGCCATTCCCGACGCGCTGCTGGAAATCTGGCAGGCCGACGAGCAGGGCAACGTGGTCTCCCGCGAAGGCTCGCTGGTGCGCGATGGCTACACCTTCACCGGCTGGGGGCGCACCGCGGTGGACAATGCCGGCCACTACACCTTCACCACTCTCAACCCGGGAGCCACCGAAGCCGGCAAGGCGCCGTTCATCATGCTCACGGTGTTCGCCCGCGGCTTGATGAACCGGCTGTTCACCCGGATCTACCTGCCCGAGGATGCCGAAGCGCTGGCCAGCGATCCGCTGCTGTCCTCGCTGTCCGAGGCCGAGCGCAAGACCCTGATCGCCACCCGCGAGGACGACGGTTCCCTGCGCTTGGATCTGCGCTTGCAGGGCGAAGATGAAACCGTCTTCCTCTCCTATCCGCGCGAAAGCTAGAAACGGGCTCGGCCTTCTTGGCGGCGGCTTGCGCGTAGGGATTATGACGGGTGCGCCGGCCGATGCCGGTGGCAACCAGCGCTCTGGCGCTAGAGTTCTAGAGCGTGGGAACAAATTGAACCAGTGAAGAATCGAGGGTCTTGATGGATGGCGCAGACTACGGCGTGCTGGCCCCGGCATGGGCCGGCACCGCGGCCGCTTCCTTGTCCAGCGACACCGCATTTGTCCAGGCCATGCTGGATGTCGAGGCCGCCTGGGTGCAGGTCCAGGCCGATGCCTCACTGTGCAGCGCCGAGGATGCGCAGGCAGTTCATTCGGTGGCCAGCGTGGAACGCTACGATCTGGTGCTCTTGGCTTCGCGGACTCCCGATGGCGCCAACGCGCTGATCCCCCTGCTGGGCATGATGCGCGAACTGCTCGCCCGCGATGGCGCGCCGCATTCCGCAAGCACGGCCCTGCACCGCGGGGCGACCAGCCAGGACATCATCGACAGCGCGCTGATGCTGGTCCTGTCCAAGACCCTGGCCCAGACCCAGGCCGATCTGCGCAGTGCCGCCGATGGGTTGGCCCGCCTCGCGCAGGCCCACCGCACAACGGTGTGCATTGCCCGATCGCTGACCCAGCACGCGTTGCCAACCACCTTCGGCTGGAAGGCCGCCAGCTGGCTCTCGGCCATCGTGGACGCCGAAAAGCAGCTGGACACAGCTTCGAGTCAGCTGCGCCTGCAGTGGGGCGGGGCGGTGGGAACCCTGGCCTCCCTGGAACAATTCCTCGAAGGGGCAGGCGGCACCACGGCCAGCAGCCAGCAGCTCAGTTCCCAGCTTGCCCGCGTCCTGGGCCTGCGGGATCCGGGCACGCCATGGCACACCAACCGCATGCCCATTCTCCAGCTCGGCTCCGCCCTGGGCGCGGCCATTGCGGCGCTGGGCACCTTTGGTGCAGATGTGCTCACCTCTTCGCGTCCGGAGATCGGCGAGCTGTCCGAGCCACGCGAAGCGGGCAAGGGCGGTTCCTCGGCCATGCCGCAAAAGCAGAATCCGGTGCGCTCGGTGCTGCTGCGCAATGCCGCACTCAGCGCCCCCGGGCTGCTCTCCACGCTCTTCACCGCTGCCGGCACCGCGGTGGATGAACGCCCCGACGGCGGCTGGCATGCCGAATGGGGCGCACTGCGCGAACTGGCCCGCCTGGGAGCAGGAGCCGCATCCCACGCAGCATTCCTGGCCAACGGCCTGGGCGTCAATCTTCCGGCCATCGGGCGGAACCTCGCCTTGGGCGGCGACGCAGTGCTCTCCGAACGCCTGGCTTCCGCCCTGGCACCGCTGGTGGACGGAGGCAAGACAGCCATCCAGAAGCTGGTGCGCCGCAGCTTGGATGAGGAGCTGTCCCTGCACGAACTTCTGCGTTCGCAGGTTCCCGCAGATCGGATGGGTGATGCCGAACTGGCCGAACTCTTTGATCCCGCCGGCTACCTTGGTGCCGCGGATCGCTTCACCACAACTGTATTAGCCGATTATTCGGCACGGAAGGAACAATGGCAGTCCCAGAACTAACTCCGTCGCTGCTGCATACCGACAGCAAGCTCCCCACCCTCATCGCAGGACCCTCCCTGGGCACCGCGGCACTCCCTCTGTGGGTCCCTGCCCTGCCCTACCTCAAAGAGCATTTCCAGGTCATCGCCTGGGATCTGCCCGGGCACGGAGCCAGCAAGCCATCGACGCAAGGCTTCACGCTGGCCGAGCTCGCCAGCGGCGTCACCGCCATGGTCGGGGCCTTGCGGGCCGACGGGGTCATTGCCGATGGCGCCAAGCTGTTCTATGCCGGGGTTTCGGTGGGCGGCGCCACCGCACTGCAACTGGCCGTGGACCATCCCGGCTTCTTCAACGCCTTGTCCTCGATCTGCTCGGCCGCCAAGATCGGCACTCCCGAGGGGTGGACCGAGCGCGCCGAGCTTGTTGCCAAAGCCGGAACCCCGACCATGGTTGCCGGTTCCGCCCAGCGCTGGTTCGCCCCGGGGTTCATCGAGAAGGAACCCGAGATTTCCGCAAGCCTGCTGCACAGCCTGCAGGATGCTGACCGCTTTGCCTACGCCCATGCCTGTGGCGCCTTGGCCGGCTTCGATGTGCGTGGGCGGCTCTCGGCCACCACGGACCGCATCCTGGCCATCAACGGCGCTCAGGACCAGGTGTGCCCTCCGGCTGATGCGCAGTTCATCGCCGAGAACGCGCCGCAGGGCCAGGCTGCCATTATTGACTCCGCAGGCCATCTGGCTCCGGCTGAAGCACCGGAAGACACCGCGGCCCTGCTGGCCGAGTTCTTCCTGGCCAACTAGGAAAGGGCAGTACTTCCATGACCGATTCCCAGCGCCTGCCAGGCGATACCTACGATGCGGGCATGAGCGTGCGCCGCGAAGTCCTTGGCAACGAGCATGTTGACCGCTCTACCAAGAATTCGAACGAGTTCACCGACGAGTTCCAGGAAATGATCACCCGCTATGCGTGGGGAACCATCTGGACCCGTGACGGATTGCCGCGCACCACGCGCAGCGCCATCACCCTGACCGCCATGATTGCCGGAGGCTACTGGGAAGAGCTGGAAATGCATGTGCATGCAGCCCTGCGCAATGGAATGACCCCGGAGGAAATCAAGGAAGTCTTCCTGCAGTGCGCCATCTACTGCTCCGTGCCCGCCGCGAATGTGGCTTTCAAAATCGGCAAAAAAGTCCTGGACGAGTACGCAGCGCAGTAGGTACCGCTCTCGCGGCTCGTTCAACGGACAGCTGGCCATTGAGGCGCAGCCACAAGATCAGCTCAGTTTCGTGATCGTGCGCCAGCGGCTGGAATCAGCGATGATTCCAGCCAGCTGCGTTCCCGCTCGGTGAGCGCCCGAGAGGAAACGCCATCGGAGGCCAGCGGCACCATGACAGTGGTGGAATCGAACACCGGTTGCCCGTCCTGGTAGCCGATGCCCCGCACAGTGAACGACTTGTTGCCGACTCGGCTGATTCCCATGCGGATCAGCATTTCAGGCTGGTAGTAGAGTGGCCGTTTGTAGTCAATCTGGATGGATGCCACGACCGTTCCGAATTCGAATCGTCCTGCCTTCCCGTCTTCCCGGGTCCAGCGGATGCGTGCTTCTTCCATTAGCGTGACGATGCGGGCATTATTGACATGCCCCGAGGCGTCCTGATCCGACCAGCGCAGCTGCAACATTATTTCCGTTGCGGCTGCCAATTCATTTGCTGCTTCGTTGCTCATGAACCTATTGGATCAGAGTTCTGGCGCCGCACACTTGAGCATGACGGCGAGTTAACTTGCAGGGCCATGTGCCATCATCCGTCGATCTTCAATAAGGCCGAACCAAAACATCGCATTTCTCCGCGGCCGCCACCGCTTTCTCTGGTCATAGATTGCTAAATACGCCCAAGACACCTTGTAAGTATTTACGGAATCGATAATTCGACATTACCTGAGCGGGTGCTGTTATTCATCTGAGATTGACAGCGTTGGCAAAGGCCGGCCAGAGGGCCGGCAGATTGCCACCACCCCGGAGGAACGCACGTGAAATTCTTCGCTCGACCCGGCAAAACCAATCACATCACCCCACTGCGCATCACTGCAGGAACACTCGTTGTCCTGGCAGCTTCGGCCGCTCTCACGGCCGCCAATTCCGCACCCGATCCAGAACCAGCAGCTACGACGGCCGTGGACTGGAACTCCTCAGCCTATCGGGGATCAGTCCAAGTGGTCCGTGCAGCCGGCAAAAAATCTCCAGCAGCAGGCAAGACGCTCGAAGGCGCCGTTTTCGAGGACCGCAACAAGAACTCCAAGCAGGACGCCAACGAGCCAGGACTGCCCAAAGTCACCGTTTCCAATGGCCGAGATGTTGTCACCACCGATTCGCAGGGCCGCTATGCGCTGCCTGCCTTTGAGAACATGACAGCCTTCGTCACCCAGCCACGCGGCTTCCAGGTACCAGTCGACGAAAATAACGTCGCGCAGTTCTCCTACATTCATCTGCCAGACGGCTCCCCCAAGCTGAAATACGGCGGCATTGCCCCCACCGGCGAATTGCCAGAGGCCGTGAACTTCCCGCTGGCTCGCAGCGAAGCCACCCAAGCCCCTGAGCAGAGCTGCGCCATCGGCGCCGATGTGCAGACCTATAACCAGCAGGAAGTCGAATACGCTCGCAAGGGAGCCTTCGCCGACCTCGCTGCCCGCACCGACTACACCGGGTGCGGGGTGCTGTTCATCGGCGACCTCGTCGGCAATGACCTGTCCTTGTTCGCCCAAACCCGCGAACTGACTTCCATGCTCAATGGCCCGGCTCGTTTTCTTCCCGGGAACCACGACATCGACTTCGACTCGCTCGACGGCGTGCACGAATTTGATACCTACCGCGCCCAGTTCGGCCCCGAGTACTACTCCTACGACACGGGCAAAACCCACGTGGTTGCCCTGAACACCATCGAGTACCCCACCAAGGTTCCTGCTAAGAGAAGCGACTACACCTACCAGCTCGGCAAGCAGCAGCTTGAATGGTTGCGCGCAGACATTGCCAAGGTGCCGAAGAACAAGGCCATCGTCCTCGCCGGCCACAGCCCATTGCTGGAATTCTTCTTCAACGATGAGCACACCACCAAAGAGGTCAAGGAAATCTACAAGATCCTCAAGGGCCGCGAAGTGGTCTCCCTGGGCGGCCACACCCACATGTCTGAAAACCTTCGCGAAGGCGATCTGATGAAGGGCTGGCTGGACGAAGTCGGCGAGGATGGCCTGCCCTTCACCCACCTGACGGTTCCGGCAGTTGCCGGCCAGTGGTACGGCGGGCGAGTCACCGAGACCGGTTACCCGACCTCCCTCCAGCAGGACGGCACACCACCAGGGGTGCTGACCTTGGACATCAAGAACACCAAGATCACCGAGCGCTTCACCCCAACCGGCGGCGATGAGAGCAACCAGATGGCCGTAGGCCTGAACACTCCTGCCTACCGCGATTGGTACAAGGAAAATGTCGACAAGGAATACGGCACCATCGAGGCGCTGGAGAACCCGTTGTCGGTGAGCCGCAGCGGCTTGGCCGAGGACACCTGGCTGACCACCAACTTCTGGATGGGGAGCACCGGTTCCACGGTGGCGGTTTCCATCGATGGAAACGACCCGGTCAAGTCAACGCGCACGCAATCGCTCACCGGCGAAACCGCACGAACTGGCGCCAAGTACTCCGACCCGGTGGCTATCGCCGAGCAGTTTGTCCACGGCGGCGGGCTGCCTGAGAAGACCAGCCATTTGTGGCGTCTTGAACTGCCAGATGATCTGGAAACCGGATCGCACACCGCTGAAGTGACGGCCACGGATGTCCACGGTCGTTCCTTCACCGACAAGCTCGAATTCGAAGTCACCGGCTAGCAGCCAATCCGTGAACGGCGGCTGGTGCCCTGGGTGCCAGCCGCCGTTGTGCATTCCGGCTGCCTAAAGGCTGGCAACGAAGTAACTAAAGGGTCATCACGGCACAGGAACACCTAGGATGAACTCATGCGCATTGCCATTTTGGATGACTACCAGAACGTCGCTACCGACCTCGCAGATTTTGAAGGGCTGGCGACCGAGCTCAACGCCGAGCTGACAGTATTTACCGAACACCTCGGACATGACGACACAGCTGTCTGCGCTGCGCTGAAAGGCTTTGATGTCATCGTGGCCATGCGCGAGCGCACACCGTTTCCCGCGTCGCGGTTCGAGCTATTGCCGCAGTTGAAACTGCTGGTCACCACCGGACGGCGCAATGGCGCCATCGATCTGGAAGCTGCCATCGAACACGGCGTCGTGGTGTCGCATACCGGCTATGTCCCCACCGACGCGGTGGAACACACCTGGGCATTGATCTTGGCTGCGGCCCGCAGGCTGGATGTAGAGCTCTTTTCCTCGAAGTCCCCTCGCTCCGAAGCCGAACCGTGGCAAACGAGCTTCGGCATGGGCCTGGCGGGGAAAACCCTTGGCGTGTATGGACTGGGGAATTTGGGTTCCAAGGTGGCGAAGGTCGGGTTGGCTTTTGGCATGCGGGTCATTGCCTATAGCCAGAACCTCACGAAGGCCCGGGCCACCGAGGTCGGCGTGGAATTGGTCTCCGAGGCGGAGCTTTTTGCCACCAGCGACATCGTAACCATTCATCTGAAACTCTCGGAGCGCAGCACCGGTGTCATTGGCTCAAAGCAGTTGGCCTGGATGCGGCCGGAATCCATTTTGGTGAATACTTCGCGCAGCCGAATCGTGCAGACTCCTGCACTTATCGAAGCCCTTGAAAACGAACGACTCTACTTGGCGGCCCTCGATGTTTTCGACACCGAGCCATTGCCGGCCAAGGACCGGCTGCTGGGCACCCGTGGCGTGATTGCAACCCCGCATATTGGCTACGTAACCATCGAGCAGTTCTCGATGTTCTACCGGGACGCTGTGGAGGATATTCGAGCTTGGGCTAGCGGTTCACCGATCCGCGTGCTGAGCTAGCAACCCTGCGCCACGGCACGAAGAAGTAGTGCAGGATGGCGACGACGGCAGCCCACGCGGTTCCAATCAGCAAGCCCACCAGCACGTCCGAAACCCAATGGTGCCCAATGTAGATTCGCGATGCACCCATGGCGAGAACAAACAACGTTGCCACGATGGCGATGAGATAGGCGTAGCGGCGCAGCCCGTAAATGATGGCCAGGTAGCCAGAGATGCCAATCAGCGCCGCGGAATTAAGCGTATGGCCGCTGGGGAACGAATAGGACAGCGGTGGCGTCGGCCCGCCTGGAATGCCTTCCGGGCGGTGCACTTGCAGGCTGGCCTTGAGCAAAATGGTCAGTCCGACAGAAACCGCTGCGGTCAGCGCCACGGCAATAAATGGCCAGATGCTTCGCGTTTTCCAGCTCAGCAGCCCGGTAATCAGCACCATGATGATGCTCATGCCCGGCGTTGATCCCCAGAAGTACAAAAAATCGGAGACCGCGAAAAGGGCCTGCGACTGATTGTCCAGGACCCATTGATAGGCAGGTGCATCCAGGTCTGTGGCCCATCCACCTGCATGCAATGAGACCAGCACCCGCCGGGTGAAATAGAAGATCGCGGTGACGATGCCAAAGATCATCCAGAGCACCTGCACGCCGCTTGGTTGTTTGCCTTGCGGAAGTGGTCTGGGGTTTCTCATATCCTCCATCGTATCGGTGCCTGTTCCAAAGCATCCAACCGGGGAATGCGGAACAATGGAAGCATGACAATCAAGGTGCTGGCAATTGGCAAGAAACATGAGTCGTGGGTTGATGAGGGAATTTCCCGCTATGAGAAGCGGCTCAAGAAGCCGTTTAACCTCACCTGGCAGCTGCTCAACCACTCATCGCGGGAGAACGACGCTGCCCGCACCGAAGAGTCCGCACGCATCCTGGCGAAGATTGATGATCGCGACTTCGTAGTGTTGCTTGATGAGCGTGGCAAAAACGTGGACTCCCCGGCATTGGCAAACAAGCTACGCGCACCCATCGATGCTTCACGCAATGTCGTGATCATTATTGGCGGCGCCTACGGCGTGGATCCCACTGTGCATTCCCGTGCCGACTTCACCTGGTCCTTGTCCAAACTCGTCTTCCCGCACCAGCTGGTGCGCTTGATATTGACCGAGCAGCTCTACCGCGCCCAGGACATCTTGGCCGGTGGAAAGTACCACCACGTGTAAACCGAACTGTTGACTTTCCATTGCGGAAAGACAAGACTTTCCGTAACGGAAAGTGGGTATCATGGATTCGCCAGAAGTTCGCAGGGACCAAAAGCGCGCAGCCAAGCTGCTGCAATCTGTCGCACACGATTCAAGGCAGATGGTCAAAGCGTCCGGGAATCCGCGTGGATTGCTCACCAGCATTGTCGCAGTCTCAGCTGTTGTCTTCACGTTGTGCCAGGCCTATCCACCCCGGGCTTATTGGCTCGTGATGCTCTATCTTCCATTGATCCTCTGGTATGCCGTGGCCCAGCGCGGTCGGGCCAAGCCGCGCTCATTGATCAATAGCCCAAAACTTCTGACGGGCGCTTACGCAAGATACTTCCTTCTTTGCATTCTGCTGATCAATTGCCTCAGATTCTGGGAAGCAACCCTGGTGGGAGAAGTTCTTGCGAAGATTCTTGTCACGTTCATCAGTGCCATGTTCTTGGTGACCAAGATGCAGACCGCCTACAACAGGGCTCGCGTCGAGGACGGCAATGACCAAGCCAACTAGCAAAGCCCAGTTTGATGTACTGATCCATGCGCCATTAAGGTTGCGGATTTGCGCGAGCCTTGCCCCGGTCGACTGGGCAGAATTCGCGCATCTCAAACAGAATCTGGGCGTCGCGGACTCGGTGCTCAGCAAGCATCTGAAGCAACTGAGCGATGCCGGTTACGTTGATATTGAACGGTTCACGAAACTGGGCCGCAGCCACGTGAGAATATCGCTAACCACGGCTGGCCGTCGAGCCTATGTTGGCCACGTCGCCGCGCTTCGGGAAATTACCGCAAATTAGGTAATGGCACCGCCATCGACGAACAAACGGCCATGTTTGACGGCAGAATCCATCCCTAGTCAGGATCAACAATTGGGTTTGAGTTCGAGTGCGATTCTGTGCCGAAGTGATTCCCCTAGAGCTGCCGGCTCCAGGCAACCTCACGTTCAAGCTGGCCTGTTTCAGCAAAGAGTTGCACCTGGTGCGTCGAAGCCAGGGCCACGGCAAGATCCTTCGTGCCTGCTGAACTGAATCCAACTTTCTGCCAAAACGGACCGGACCTGCGGCTAAACAGCCACGCTTGTTTTGCTCCAGCTTCGACAGCTCGATCCATCGCAAATTGTGCAAGTTCCAATCCGATGCCGCCGCCGCGCAGCTCGGGAGCCACCGCGACGCTTCGGATTAGTGCATGCAGGCCGTCTTCGCTGCTTTCAAATCCAGTGGTGGCGAAAATGCGGTCCGTTGTTGCATCCCGCAAGATCCATAAATGCACATTCGGTGAATCAAGCCCGCTCAGCGTGAGGTCAGCGATGCGCAGGAACTCTGAAACTTCTGCACTATCGATGCCTGTTGCACGCACTAGCTCGAGCATCCTTCAACGCTACCTCTCCACGATTCGAACGCCGAAATATGACCGCGTCCCATTAGGAAGTGCTGCAGGCAGAGCCCAAGGTGTCTCCGGCGAAGGGCAGGCTCGGCCCGTGAAAAACCCTGTGCAGGAACTGATGCGCCAGAAGCCGAAATGCGCTGGGTCTGCCAACACCCAGCGTTCGCAGGAATGCCGTTCTCGAACTGTCCTGCCGAGAACGTAGTATCGATTCCATGAGTGATGTGCTTTCCCGGTTTGGCGCGGCCACCCGCAAGTGGTTCACCGATGTCTTCTCTGCGCCCACGGTTGCGCAGAGCGGAGCCTGGGAATCCATCTCCGACGGGAAGCACACCCTGGTCATTGCACCGACCGGCTCCGGCAAAACCCTGGCCGCATTCCTCTGGGCCCTGGACCGGCTGCATCATGCAGAACTCGATGCTCCAGCACTGCCGGGAATGGAATCCGATGCCGATCACCCGGCAGGCAATGGCACCAAAGTCCTCTATATTTCTCCGCTGAAAGCCCTCGGGGTGGACGTTGAGCGCAACCTGCGCTCCCCGCTGGCCGGCATCCGCGCCACCGCGCACGAGATGGGACTGTCCCAGCCTTCGGTCTCGGTGGGCGTACGCTCGGGAGACACCCCGGCTAATGACCGGCGCAAGCTGCTCAAGGACCCGCCTGAAATCCTGATCACCACGCCCGAGTCCCTGTACTTGATGCTCACCAGCCAGGCACGAAAAACCTTGGCCCAGGTGCATACGGTCATCATCGACGAGGTCCACGCCATCGCCAATACCAAGCGCGGCACCCATTTGGCCTTGTCCTTGGAACGCCTCGATGCGCTGCTGCCCGCCCCGGCCCAGCGCATCGGGCTCTCAGCCACGGTGGAGCCGCCCGAAGAGGTCGCCCGCTTCCTGGCAGGGTCTGCCCCGGTGAATATCGTGCGCCCGCCCTCCACCAAGAAGTGGGAACTAGCGGTGCGCGTCCCGGTGGAGGACATGACCGATCTGCCTTCGGCTGCCGGCGCGCACGATCTTGGACCTGGATCCTCTCCTGCCGCTTCGGCGAGCATTTGGCCCCACGTCGAAAACCAGCTAGTGGATCTGGTGCTGGAAAACCATTCCACCATCATCTTCGCCAACTCCCGCCGGCTGGCCGAGCGCCTCACCGGGCGGCTCAACGAGATCTATGCCGAGCGCGAGGGATTCAGCACCGAAGATGCTTCCACCTCGACCCCGGCGGCGATGATGGCCCAGGCCGGCTCTACCGCGGCCTCAAATCCAGAAGCACCCCTGCTGGCCCGTGCCCACCACGGCTCGGTCTCCAAGGACGCGCGCGCCCAGATCGAAGAGGATCTGAAGCTGGGCAACCTGCGTGCGGTGGTGGCCACCAGCTCGCTGGAACTGGGCATCGACATGGGCCTGGTGGATCTGGTCATCCAAGTCGAATCCCCCAATTCCGTCTCCTCCGGACTGCAGCGTGTGGGCCGTGCCGGGCACCAGGTGGGTTCGGTCTCCCAGGGCATCTTCTTCCCCAAGCACCGTGCGGATCTGCTCTCCACCGCGCTGGTGGTCACGCGAATGCGCCAAGGATCCATCGAGAAGATGGTCATCCCGGCCAACCCGCTGGATGTGCTGGCCCAGCAGACCCTGGCCGCGGTGGCCATGGAAGACCTGGAAGTCGAGAAGTGGTTCGAGACGGTACGCCGGTGCGCGCCCTATCAGCAGCTTCCGCGCAGCGCCTATATGGCCACCTTGGACATGCTCTCGGGCAAATACCCCTCGGATGAATTCGCCACCCTCAAACCACGGCTGGTCTGGGATCGCGATGCCGGCACGCTCAGCGCCCGCCCCGGGGCGCAACGCCTCGCGGTCATTTCCGGCGGCACCATCCCGGACCGCGGGCTCTTCGGCGTCTTCCTCGCCGGCGCCGAAGATGACAAGGCTCCCAAGCGCGTGGGCGAGCTGGACGAGGAAATGGTCTACGAGTCGCGGGTCGGGGACGTTTTTGCCCTGGGCGCGACCAGCTGGCGCATCGAAGACATCACCCATGACCGCGTGCTGGTCACCCCGGCCTTCGGCCAACCCGGAAAGCTGCCGTTCTGGCACGGCGATGGACTGGGCCGCCCGGTGGAACTTGGCGCGGCCCTGGGCGAATTCACCACCAGCTTGCTGGCCAGCGAACGCACCGAGGCATCTGCGGTTTTGCGCACCGGCGGACTGGATGACTTCGCCGCCAATAACCTCTTGAACTATCTGGGAGAGCAGCGCCGGGCCACCGGCCAGGTGCCCAACCACCAGAACTTCGTGATCGAGCGTTTCCACGATGAGCTCGGCGATTGGCGGGTCATCCTGCATTCGCCCTTCGGCCTGGCTGTCCATGCCCCGTGGGCACTGGCCGTGGGTGCGCGGGTGCGCGAACGCTGGGGACTGGATGCTTCGGCGATGGCCGCCGATGATGGCATTGTGCTGCGCATTCCGGCCATGGATGACCAAGCACCGGGAGCAGACCTTTTTGCTTTTGAAGCCGATGAAATCATCGACGTGGTCACCTCGCAGGTGGCGAATTCTGCATTGTTCGCCTCCCGTTTCCGCGAGTGCGCGGCAAGAGCCTTGCTGCTGCCCCGGATCAATCCAAGCAAGCGCACCCCCTTGTGGCAGCAACGCCAGCGGGCCAGCCAGCTGCTTGATGTCGCCCGGAATTACCCGGACTTCCCGATCATCCTTGAAACCGTGCGCGAATGCCTGAACGACGTTTATGATCTGCCGGCCCTGTCTTCGATTCTGTCCAAGGTCTCGTCGCGCGCGATCCGGCTGGTGGAAGTCACCACCGAGCTGCCTTCGCCTTTCGCCCAGTCCCTGCTCTTCGGCTATGTTGCACAGTTCCTCTACGAATCCGACGCGCCGCTGGCTGAGCGCCGCGCGGCAGCGCTGAGCCTGGACCCGGTACTGCTTGGTGAATTGCTAGGCCGCAATGACGTCCGTGAAATCCTGGATCCGCAGGTCATCACCGGGTTGCAGGAACAGTTGCAGTACCAGGCGGAAAACCGGCGCCTGGCCGGCATGGAAGGCGCGGCAGACCTGCTGCGCTTGTTGGGCCCGTTGACTATTGAGCAGCTGGCCACTCGGCTGCGTGATCCGAATGATGACAGCGCGCCGCTGGACCCAGCCATGGCCCGGGAACATGCCGAGGCCCTGGTTGCCACCCGGCGGGCCTTTACACTGCGCCACGGCGGGTCCTTGGCCTACGCGGCGATCGAGGATGCCGGCAAGTTGCGTGATGCCCTGGGCACCCCGTTGCCCACAGGAATTCCGGCCGCATTCCTGGAGCCGGTGGCGGACCCCATCCAGGACTTCATCTCGCGCTTCGCCCGCACCCACGTTCCGTTTACGCTCACTGAAATTGCCGCCGAGCTTTCACTCGGCGTTGCGGTGCTGCGGCCCGTACTCGACCAATTGGTGGCCGCCGGCCGGCTGTCGGTCGGCGCGTTCCGCCCGGTGGAAATTGTCCCCGAAGGCATCAGCGGTGATGAATACTGCGATGTCCAGGTGCTGCGCACCATCCGCACCAGGTCCTTGGCCGCCCTCCGCGCCGAAGTGGAGCCAGTTGACCAGAACACCTACGCGCGGTTCCTTCCTGCTTGGCAGCAGGTGGGCTCAACCCTCAGCGGCGCCGACGGCCTTTATGAAGTCGTCGCCCAGCTGGCCGGGGCCGAGATGCCTGCCTCGGCGCTGGAATCCTTCATTCTTCCTGCCCGGCTCAAGGGGTACCAGAGCTCTTGGCTGGATGAGCTGTGCAGTGCAGGAGATGTCCTGGTGTGCGGTGCCGGTGCGGCCGGAGGCAAGGATGGCTGGTTGTCATTGCATACCGCCGAACACGCCGCGCTCTCCCTGCCAGCACCTGATTCCAGCGATTTGCAGGCACTGGATCTGCGCGTGCTCGAAGCCTTTGAATCAACCGGCGCCTACTTTGCCGAGGAGCTCGCTGCCCGGATCCACCATCCCGATAAGCCTCCGGTGAGCGCCGCCGATATTGCGGAGTCATGCTGGCGGCTTTTCTGGGCGGGTTTCATTTCTCCCGACACCCTGGCCCCGATTCGCGGTTACCTGGCGGGCGGAAGCACTGCGCACAAGATTGCCAAGCCGGCGCCGCGGGCTCGGGCTGCCAGGCTCAATCGCCTCTCGGGTCTCAACCGCTTGGCCCAGGACCACGGGGGATCCCCCATGCGTGGCCCGCGTGGTTCTGCACGCTGGTCACTGCTCCCCCAGCCGGTGGCAGATCCAACCATTTCAGCCCATGCCACAGCCGAGATCATGCTGGAACGCTACGGAGTGCTCACCCGCGGCTCGGTCGCGGCCGAAGCAGTGCCCGGAGGTTTCGGCCAGCTCTACCGGGTCCTGTCCAAGCTGGAAGAAGCCGGTCATGCGCGGCGGGGCTATTTCGTCGAAAAACTGGGGGCCGCCCAGTTTTCCACTTCCACCACCATTGACCGTTTGCGCGCTTATCAGCTTTCCGATGACCCGCGCCGGCAGCCTGTGGCCATGGTGCTTGCGTCGACCGACCCGGCGAATCCCTACGGTGCGGCGCTGGGCTGGCCAGCCACGCAAACCGGGCATCGCCCAGGGCGCAAAGCCGGGGCCATTGTGGGCTTGCTGGATGGCCAGCTGTGCTTCTATCTGGAGCGTGGCGGTCGCACCGTGTTGACCTTCGCCCAGTTGGCTGAAGAGTCGTGGAACATTATTGCCACGCATTTGGTGGCAGCTCTGCGCACGGCCAAGGTGGAGAAGATCGCCATCGCTACCGTGGACGGACAACCAGTCCTGGATCATCCGGTGGGAACCGCACTATTGGCCGCGGGATTCTATTCAACGCCGCAAGGCATTCGTTTCCGGCGCTGATTGACCGGCAGAAAGAAGAGCTCTCATGCCCGAAGGGGATTCCGTCTATCGTGCCACTGCCCGGCTTCATCAGGCGCTGGCAGGGCAAACACTGTTGTCCTCGGACTTTCGAGTTCCAGCCTTGGCGACAACAGATCTCACGGATTATTCAGTGCATGAAGTAGTTCCGGCCGGCAAGCATCTGCTGATGCGATTGCGTCCCCCTGCTGCTGGGTCCTCCGGATTCGCCGCTAAGCCGCTGACCTTGCATTCGCATTTGCTCATGGAAGGCCGTTGGGATCTGTATGCGGACAACGAACGTTGGAAGAAACCGGCTCACACCGCACGCGTAGTGCTCAAGACCCCTGCGGTTACGGCCGTGGGCTTCGATATTGCGCAGGTGCGTTTGGTGCCCACCGAGCAGGAAAACGACCTCATCGGCCATTTGGGCCCTGATCTGCTGGGTGCGGATTGGGACCCGGAGCTTGCCGCAGACAACCTGCGCCGCAATCCGCGCCAAGGCATCGGCCAAGCATTATTGGATCAACGGATCATGGCCGGCGTGGGGAATGTGTACCGTTGCGAGATCCTGTTCCTCCGCCGTTTGCATCCGCTGGTTGAAGTCGGGCAGATCGCTGATCTGCCGGCAGTGGTGAATCTGGCTCATCGGCTTCTGACAATTAACAAGGACCGGCCACGGCGCGTCACCACCGGCCAAGAACGAACCCGGGAACCTCTCTGGGTTTATGGGCGTGCCGGAAAACCTTGCCTCCGTTGCGGGAGCCCCATCGCCATGCTCAAGATTCCTTCCACCCCAGAAGGCGCCGAGCGGGATTGCTATTGGTGCCCGCATTGCCAGCCGGCGGTCTGAAGTCCTGGCGCCGGGATGAAAGAATAGCCCTTATGGCTATGGAATCCCCGCTCCCCGTTCGCAATGGTGTTAATGCAACCCGATTGCGCCTTCCACACAATGGAGCGTGGGCCACCGTCGCCGAATATCTCCTGGAGCGCTTCGGCCATGTGGACCCCGAAGGCATCCTGCGGCGCTTCGACAACCAAGAAATTGTCGGCCTCGGAGGAGTGCCGCTAGACCGGCAGACTCCCATGGGTGAGCATGAGTTCATTTGGTACTATCGTTCGCTTCCGGTAGAAACGCCGATACCTTTTGAGGCCAAGATCCTGCATCAGGATGAGCACCTGCTGGTAGTTGATAAGCCGCATTTTTTGCCTACCACCCCTGGGGGCCGGTTCATCCAGGAATCGGCTTTGGTGCGCCTGCGCAACCAGACCGGCATCGATGATCTTGTGCCGATGCATCGGCTGGATCGGGCCACCGCTGGCGTGATTCTTTTTGCGGTCAACCCGGAAACCCGTGGCGCCTACCAAATGCTTTTTGAACGCCGTGAAATCAGCAAGCGCTACAAGGCCGTCGTTGCACTGCAGCCCGGCCCCGGGCTGGAAACTGGCCGGGTTCTCCAGCCCAACGGCGAACACTCGCTGGTCAAGGACACAACCCAATTGCATGATCTGCTTGGCCAGATGCCCCTGATTTACGAAAATCGGATGTCCAAGGTCAAAGGCCAGTTGCGATCCATCGTCGAGGACGGCGCACCGAACGCGAAGACCTTTATTGATGTTGAATCCGTGGGCTATAGCACCGGCCACCATGCAGGTTTGGAGGTCGCGTTGATGGATCTCAAGCCGCATTCGGGCAAGACCCACCAGTTGCGCGTTCACCTCGCCTCCCTGGGCCTGGGGATTATCAATGATGCCTTTTACCCGCGCTTATGGGATTTGGCTCCGGATGATTATCAGCGCCCGCTCCAGCTTCTGGCGCACACCATTTCCTTCACCGACCCGCTGAGCGGAATTGAGCGCAGTTTCAGCTCGGCGCAGCAGCTCGCCGAAGCTCCGGCGGCCTAGCCGGGGTTTCTGTTCGCCAGCGAAGTACCCTAGGCTGTTGCTGATAACTCAGCAATCGTTAGGGACTCCAGCATCATGTCCGAGCAGCATCCGACCCCACCGCTCAATTCACTGATGGAGTCCGGCCAGCAGGCCGCGCCTGCGCACTCCGCCGAGCACGAGTCCGTGCTGCCCTACCCGGCTCCGGATCACCGTCCCAATCCCGAGGTTGAGCCGTTCGACATGATTCGCGGCTGCCTATTGGCGGCGGCATCCTTGCTATTGCTCATTACTTCGCTGGTGTTTTCTTCCTCCATGAACGGGCGCGATCGCATTAGCCTGCTTGACAGCAGCGCGGTTCCGGCGGTGATCTGGCCAGCTGCGGCAGTCTTCTTGCTCGCTAGCGCCGTGTTTTCGCTCCGCAAGGATCAGCGCTCGGCCCGCCGCCAGCGAGTGGCCAGCCTTTATGCGATCAGTGCCGCTGCCTTGTGCGCCTGCGCGATCGTCCTTGCGGCTGGATTCCTTCCGGCCGCTGCGGCAATAGTCGCTACGCTCGCTTCGCTCTTGTCCCTGGTGGGGGTTCACCAGCTGAATCGGCTGACGGCACGCACCAAGGCCGAACGCTGGCTTGGTGATGCGCCACTGAGTTTCCTTGCTGGTTTTTCCATGGCGTACACGCTGCACCTCTGGTTTGCCGTGGCAGGCTGGAACGATCTCAGCCATTCCTTGCAGGTTTCCCTGGCAACTGCTGCGGTGTCCTTGGCAGCCGCCGGATTTGCGCATACCGGGCGCGGGCGACACGCCCTGGCCAGCGGTTTTGGCATCGCCATGATTGCCGCGGCCATCAACGGGTGGCTCTCGGAGGCGACCGCATTGTGGGTGAGCGCGATCTGCATTCTGATGTCCTTGCTGGTATTCCTGATGGCCGAAAACCGCCGGTTCCGGATCAGCCACGCAGAACACCGGGCCCAGCGCGGCAAGCCCGTGGAATTCTAGGGCCTGCCGCCGCGTCGTTCCTAGCGAGGGGCCATGCGGATGGCGCCGTCCAGGCGGATGGTTTCGCCGTTGAGCATCGGGTTGGCCACGATATGCTCCACCAGGGCCGCATACTCGTCCGGGCGTCCCAGGCGCGAGGGGTGCGGCACCTGCGCCCCGAGGGAATCCTGTGCCGCCTGCGGCAGGGAATCCATCATCGGGGTGTGGAAAATGCCCGGCGCAATAGTCATGACCCTGATCTGGTGGCTGGCCAGCTCGCGAGCCAAGGGCAAGGTCATTGCTGCCACAGCGCCCTTGGAGGCGGCATAGGCAGGTTGTCCGATCTGTCCATCGAAGGCCGCCACCGAGGCGGTATTCACGATGACTCCGCGTTCGGTTGTCCCGTTGTTGTCGGTGAGCGCTTCACTGTGCACCATGGATTCGGCGGCGAGGCGCAGTACGTTGAAAGTGCCATTCACGTTGATATCCAGCACCTTGGAGAAGCGTTCCAGCGGCAAAACGCCGTCGCGGCCCAGCACCTTGCCCGGGGTAGCAACTCCGGCGCAATTGACGACAACGCGCAGCACGCCAAGTTCCTTGCACCGCTCGATCGCGGTGGCGACCTGCTGCGGGTCGGTGACGTCGGCCGGGGCATAGCGGACGTTTGATCCGATCTGCGCCGCGATTTCATCGCCGTCGTCGCGGGGAAGATCCACCACGAGAACGTGCTTGGCCGTGGCGGCGAGTTTCTGGGCGGTGGCCCGGCCCAAGCCCGAAAGTCCGCCGGTGACCAGCGCGACCGAATCCTGCAACTGCATGCTTACCCCTTTGTAGTCAGTACACTTATCCGCCAGCCTACTGCCGTGCCAGCTGCGGCAAAAGCAGCCCAAAGGTCCAGAGACGAAAAATTGCCGGATGTTCGGCAAGAACATCCAGCAATTTTTGTGCCCAGAATCGATTAGTGCTTTTCAGCCGCAGCGGGTTGGGCGTCGAGGCTCACCAGGTCCTTTTTGCCGCCGAGCAGGAACCCGATGATGATAATGCCGACGCTGCAGCCGGCACCGATCAAGAAGCCAGGCTGGAAGCCGTCCACTGCAGCGGTCACCTGATCGCTGCCCGAGGCCAGCCTTGAGGCGGTGGTCGATGCAACCACGCCCACGAGCAGCGCGGTGCCCATGGCGCCGGCCAGCTGCTGCAGGGTGGAAAGCAGTGCCGAACCATGCGAGTGCAGGTGGTGCGGCAGCGGGTTCAGTGCGGTGGTGAACGCCGGGGTGAAGATGAACGCCAGTCCCAAGCTCATCACCAGGTGCAGCACGACCAGCAACCAGATGGGGGTGCTTTCATCCAGGATCAGCGCATAGCCCAGCAGGGAAGCCAGCAGGATGATGGCACCCGGAACGATCAGCGGGCGAGCACCTACGCGGTCGTACAATTTGCCAACCATCGGAGCCATGATGCCCATGAGCAAACCGCCGGGAAGCATGATCAGGCCGGTGGTCAAGGTTTCGATCCCCAGCACATTGGTGAAGAACATCGGCAGCAGGATGATGACACCGAACAGGGAGATCATCGCGAACATCATCAGCAACAGCGAGAGCGTGAAGTCCTTGAAGTTCAGCGGCCGCAGATCCAGCAGGGCCTTGTCTTCCTTCTGCAACCGCAGTTGCAGGAAGACAAAGGCGGCCAAGCACAGCAGTGCAATGACCAGGATGCCAATGTTGACCGGGCTGACCCCCGCGGACAGCCGGCTCAGGCCAAAGACCAAGCCGCCGAAGGCAGGGATGGCCAGGATGACCGAAGCCGCCGACAACGGGGTGGATGCGCCGTCCACCTCGGTGGACAAGCGCGAGGTGCCGATGACCAGGGCAGCGATCGCGATCGGGATGATCACGATGAACATGAAGCGCCAGGACAGGTACTGCAAGATCAGCCCGGACAGCGTGGGGCCGATGGCCGGAGCCACCGAGATCACGATGGACACGTTGCCCATCAGCACACCACGGCGTTCGGCCGGGACAAGGTGCAAGATGGTGGTCATCAGCAACGGCATCATGATGGCGGTACCGCAGGCCTGGATCACGCGGGCGACCAGAAGGACGGTGAGCCCCGGTGCCGCAGCGGCCAGGATGGTGCCCAGGGTGAACAGGCCGATGGCCAGCACAAATACATTGCGCACGCTCAGCCGTTGCAGCAGGAATCCGGTCATTGGAATGACCACTGCCATGGTGAGCATGAAGATCGTAGACAGCCACTGGATGGCGTCCGGGGTGACGTTGAATTCATGCATCAGAACGGGCAAGGCCACGTTCATGATGGTCTCGTTCAAGATGACCACGAAGCTGGATACGATCAGCACCGCAATCGTGGTGAAGTTCTTTTTGCTCAGTCGTTCTGGAGCGTTCGTCACGGCAGAATTCTGCTTCCACGAGTAATTGAAAAGGGGATGTGCTTTCCGAGGCCCGCATTGAACGCACAGGCAAGGGATTGGGATAGCTCAATCAATTTTATCCGGAGAACTCCAGCGGCACTAGAGCGCGCTGGCAGCCAATTGGTGAGTTACGCAACACAGATACAGCTTCATGGATCAAATGGGGTTTGTGTACGAAGATAGAAGCATGAACGTGCGCACCCCAGATCCTTATCCCGGATGGCTTTCTGATGAAGATCTCTATGAGGCGCGCCAGCGCCTGCCAATGCTCTACGTTGAAGCGATTCCAGTTCGCCTCGACCCGCTGGGCTACGTGAATGAAGTAGGGCTTCTGCTGACCGGCGACGACGACGGGCGCATGCTGCGAACCTTCGTTTCCGGACGCGTGATGTACCGCGAAACAATTCGCGCTGCCCTGATTCGGCACATCGAAAAGGATCTGGGCACCTTGGTGCTGCCGCAGCTCCCTGCTTCCCCGGTTCCATTCACCGTGGCGGAGTACTTCCCGGCTCCGAGCGAAACGGGCCTGACCGATGACCGCCAGCACGCGGTGTCCATGTGCTACATCGTCCCGGTGCGAGGCGAGTCTTCTCCGCGCCAAGACGCGCTTGAACTGACTTGGCTTTCGCCTGCGGAGGCGTTGAGCTCCGACATCCAGGGCGAGTTTGCCGGCGGCCGTGAAAATATTCTCCGCCAGGCATTAGCCCACGTAGGCGTGAATATCTAAGTTCAGCTTCCGCTCTTGGGAAGCAGGCCCTGCTTGCGTTTGAGGACCAGGCCGAACCAGCTTCCCAAGAGCACGCCGAACATGCCCACGGCGCAGCCGATCAGGGTTTCGACCACACGGTCGTACATCACTGCGCCACTGAGCCCGGTCCCCAGGGATATTCCCACCAGCGCCATCGGCGTAATGAAGATTTGTGCCAGGAAGTAATTGCGCATCACCAGCAACTCGGCCAGGAATTGGCAGACTGCGATCACGGCCAATAAGATCCAAACCTGCGGATTGAGCCAGATCAGCAGCGCCATCAAGATCATGCCCACCAGGGTGCCAAGCACACGGTGCACACCACGGCGGATTCGCAATCTGGTGGTGTGTCCAACCAGCGGCACCACCGCGGCCACCATGGCCCAATAGTTGTGGCCAGCCGATAGCTGGGATCCCACGGTATTGGCAAGAATTCCGGCCACCCCGGCCGAAAGTATGTAAAACAGCCCTTCCCACCAGATCGCCTTGCGCACGTTGTCGGAAAGCGGCGGCAAGGGGGTCCTCTGCCAGAGATTGGCCCACTGCCCCAGGGCTCCTGCCGACCCAATGACCAAGGCCAGCAAAATGGTCAGTGCAGCCACCAGCAGGGCTTCGCCCATCGGCGCCGGATGGGGGATCGAGGCAATAGCAGCAAAAGCGAAGATGTGGAACAGGGAACCGCCGGGGCGCAATCGCATTAATCCAACAAGCACCGAGCAGATGCCGGCGACCAGGGTGGTTGCACCGACAATCTGCCACTTCATCACCTCTGGATTTTCATGGTCAATCCACCAATATGAGGCGGACAGGGCCACTGCGATGACGGCAAAGAACAAGAGCCCCGAGCGAATCTGCATCCGCAGGCGGTTCCAATAGCCATCAACTCGGCCGTAGACACCGGTGAAGGCGCCGAAGACGGCGAAGACCACGAGGTCCAACCGGTCGATGGCAAAAAGGGTGATGAGCGGCGCAAAGATGCCGATGCCGGTGCGCAACCCAATCCAGTGGTCCTTGCGGGCCGGGCCGAGCGTGATCAGCGCTTTGGTTGATTCCTTCAGTTTCTCCAGGCCCACAGTTTCCTTCCGTCGCGTTGGACACAACGCACATCTCCCATTATTCGCTCATTGCCTTGTGAGGGGCTAGGTATGCGGGCACATTGGCACTGTCGTTTTCCTCACCGACGCGTTAATACGGCACACTTGGTACGTGCCCGAAAAGAACTTTGACCCCAGCGCCCCACATGCCCGCCAGGAAGAATTCGGATTTGAGGTCGGAACCCGGCTCACCGCACCCGACGGCTCCCCCATGCTGGGCCGCACCGGTGTAATCCGCACGCCGCACGGCGAGATCAAAACACCTGCGTTCATCGCGGTGGGCACCAAGGCTACCGTCAAGGCAGTGACCCCGGCCCAGGTTGAAGAGCTCGGAGCCCAGGCGGTCTTGTCCAACGCCTACCACCTGTACCTGCAGCCGGGTGCGGATATCCTCGATGAGGCCGGCGGGCTGGGCAAGTTCATGGGCTGGCATGGTCCTACCTTCACCGACTCCGGCGGATTCCAGGTGATGTCCTTGGGCTCCGGTTTCAAGAAGGTCATCGATATGAAGTCCGTTGACCAGTCAGGCCCGGATGACGCGGTAGCGCCGGGCAAGGAACGCCTGGCCAACGTAGACGAGGACGGCGTCTGGTTCAAATCCCACCTTGATGGCACCAAGCATCGTTTCTCGCCAGAAATATCCATGGGGGTCCAGCACCAGATCGGCGCGGACATCATGTTCGCCTTTGACGAGCTGACCACCTTGCAGAATTCGCGTGGCTACCAGGTTGAGTCCTTGGAGCGCACCCGCCGCTGGGCTGAGCGCTGCATCGCCGAGCACTTCGCGCTGACCGATTCCCGCGAAGGCAAGGAATACCAGGCCCTGTTCGGCGTGATCCAGGGTGCGCAGTACGAGGATCTCCGTCGCAAGGCCTGCCAGGATCTTGGGGCCATGGCCTTCGATGGTTTTGGCATCGGCGGCGCCTTGGAGAAGGAAAATCTTGGAACCATCGTTGGCTGGTGCGCCGAGGAGCTTCCGGAGGACAAGCCTCGCCACCTGCTGGGCATTTCCGAGCCTGATGACATCTTTACGGCCATTGAAAACGGTGCAGACACTTTTGACTGCGTCTCCCCTACTCGCGTGGCCCGCAACTCCGCTTTCTACACGCCGTGGGGCCGCTTCAATCTTTCAGGCGCCCGCTACAAGCGCGATTTCACCCCTCTGGTGGAAGGCTGCGATTGCTACACCTGCCAGAACTTCACCCGCGCGTACATTCACCACTTGTACAAGGGCAAGGAACTGCTCAGCCACACCCTGATTTCCATCCACAACGAGCACTTCACTGTCGGCTTGGTTGAATCTGCCCGCCAGGCGCTGGAGGATGGCACCTTCTTCGAGCTCAAGGATCAGGTCTTGGCAAGCTACTACGCTGGCAAGCCGGATCCACAGGGCCAGCCGGCCGCTAAGTAGCCAAGACTATAAAGCTGTGGGCATCGTTGTCCCGCCGTGCGGCGGGACAACGATGCCCACTTTTCGTATTTAGGCCGAAGCTGCCACTGCTTTTCTGATCATTGGCAGATGCATGATTCCATCGTCGTCAAAGTCTTCGCCGCAGCGTTCAAAGCCGAACTTTCCGTACCAGCCTTCCAGCTGGGTTTGCGCGCCAAGGTGAATCCGGGCGTCGGTTCGGCACATGTCCACCGCTCGTTCCATCAGCATTCCAGCCACCCCGCGGCCGCGGGCTTCAAGCTTTGTGGCAACCCGTCCAATATGCGGGTCCTCCCCGTGAACGTCAAGGATGCGCACGGTGCACAGCAATTCCCCGTCTTCCCATGCGCTCAGATGCACCGTACCCTCGGCAAGGTCCAAGCCATCCAAATCCGGGTAGGACGAACGCTGCTCGACAATAAAAACGTGGGTACGCAATTTGAGCAACGCGTACAGCCGCTGGGTGTCGAGATCTTCAGGGTTTTGAATTGCTATTTCTACGCTCATAGTCTCATCCTATCCACGCGATCTCCTCGGAAACTCTCCGACCAGTAATCGTAAAGCAGGCACGGTGAATAGCGAGGAAATCACCCATAGCGGCCAGGCAATTTCAGTGCTCGGGCTAAGCGCCAGCGAAAACATCGGAGCAAAGGTCGCCATAGCGCGAACCAGCGTGGAGAGTTCGCTGAATAGGACGAAGCCAATCGTCGCTTCGCTGGTGGCACTGCCCAGCAGGCTCTCCCAATCGCGTTCCTTGCGTTGTGCATGCCCGAGGCTGGCCGCTGCGCTGCCCAGGGCCCCGATGACCAGCGCAGCGCACCACAACCAGAAGCGGCTCAGGTCCACAATGCCCAGCAGTCCTAGCCCCCCGGTCAATGCGCTCAGCGCTACGGCGCTGTAGAGCACGGCAAATAGGGCCGCTGTTTGGCTCAATCTGGCAGCTGATTGCCCCAGGTGTTGTGTCAGTTGAGGCTGCGTGAGCAATGGGGCAATGACTCCCGAGAGGTTCAGGGCCAACAGCACGCCGAGAGCCGCATAAAAGACCACGGCGCTCAACGGGTTCGCGACCTGGTCAACGGCCGCCGCCAAGGCCATCACGAGCAGCAGATAGCCAGCGGTGGTGCGCCAATAGCCGGCTCGCATCAGGCGCAACGCCAGGATCCTCCAGATCACCGGCAGCCTCGCGGCGATGAGCGTTCCGTGTCGGCGTCTGCGGCCGATGGCAACCGCTGAAGGACCGGTGGCGGCCCGGCCATCGGCCTGCATTAGAGTACCGAGCACCAGCTGTTGCTTCTCGCCTGATGAGCGAAGGGAGCGCGAGCCAATGTGCCGGTTGCGCTGCATCGCCCACCAGGTGCCAATTATGCCCAGGGGCAGCAAGATGGCGGAGGCATAAGTCCATGTGCGTAATTGCAGAATTGAAGCAGCAACGCCTTGCACTGCGCTCATGGTCCATTGGTTCTCCGCTGCCAGCAAGCCCCAGGAGACCGCAAGCACAGCAATGATTGCCATGACAGATCTTCCGAGCCAGCGTTGCGCCGGGCTTTGCAGCCCGAAGCTTTGCACGATGACTCCTGCATTGGCTAACAGGAGGCCGGCCAGGACAAAGCAAGCCAATGCACAACCAGCCAGCAGCGGGTCGAAGGCACCGGTTAGGCCGTAGAGGACGATCAGCCACAACACCCCGGCAAAGGCACTTGCGAGCATCCCGAATAACAGCGCCTTGCGCAGGGCCCGGGCCCGAAGGGAGGCGGAACTAAGCGGCAAGGGCAACCACCAGTCGGCCGTGGCCGCATTCACGGCCACCGGGCCCAGGTGCAATAGCAATCGCAACAGCCAGATGGCGGCAAGCACCAGCAAGATTGGAGACAGCTCTTGGAGGCTCCATACTGCAGTCGGCATTTTTGGGTGCGCTACGCCTTGCCCAAGCAGGGCGAAGATGAGACCGAAGATCGCGCTGAACAAATATGCCAGGGCCACAAGAGCGGCCAGCACCCATACGTAGGCGTCCGAAAAACTATCAAAGCGTTCTGAAAAGTTCCGCCGTCGCTTGGCTCGGAGGATGAGTTGCTGCGGATCGAATCCGGAAGCTCCGACCAATCCTTCGCTATCGTTCAATCCACTGCGCTCCAGCCTCGGCGCTGAGAATTCTGCCTTGATCCTCATCTAGCAGCAGGGCATGGTCAAGGCTCTGGCGAAGCAGTTGCGGGTCGTGAGTAACGACGAGCAAGGTCGTTGCGCACTGCCGCAGCGCAGCTAGCCGTGCATAGAGCTTCTGCCTGATCCGCAGGTCCAAACGCTGTTCTGGTTCGTCGAGAAGCACCAGCTGGGCTGGCCGAATCAAGGTTGCAGCCAGTAACACCTTGCGTCTTTGGCCCGAGGACAATTCACCGGGAAGCAATCCGGCGACTGCTTGCAGATCGAAAAATTCGAGCTCTTCTTCAACTTTCTGTTGCCATGAAAGCAATCCGTGGCCACGAGCCACCAATTCAAGATGCTCGGCGACACTGAGTTCCTCGAAGAATGTCCCGTCGGCGATTTGGACTGCTACCTCTCGGCGGAAGGCCTTCGAATCCTCATCCACGGGCAGACCAAGGAATTGAACCTCGCCGTGCATCGGTGGCAGATGTCCGAGGATGGTGCGAATCAACGTGGATTTTCCGCTGCCGTTGGCCCCGATAATTCCCACTCCCTGTCCTGCGGACAGGTGCAGGTTCAGTGGTCCGCAGATGGTTCGTTGCGCATATCCGATGGTCAGGTCTTTTGCTTCCAATTGGTATTCAGTGCTCTGACCTGTCTGCATGGTGACAACGTTAGCCTCCGGGTACAGCTGTGGGCATCGTCCTTGCGGATGATGCCCACAGGTTGCCTAGCTTGCGTTGGCGGCTTGGATATAGCCTGGCTCGCGTTTCTTGAACCATCGGATGACCAATGAGGTCACCGGCACCAGAATGATTTCAACAGCTGTCTTGTAAACGAATCCAACGACTACGTAGTTGATGAAGTTCGGAGCGTCGCTAATACCGATGACCGGGGCGGCGATGGCGCAGAAGATCAGCGTATCCAAGAACTCGCCGACGCCGCTGGAGCCGATCAGGCGTCCAATCAGCCCGCGTTCACCAGTGCGTTCCTTGAGCTTGACCAGCACCCACGAATTGGCGAACTGGCCGACGAAGAATCCACAGGCCGAAGCAAGGACAATCTGCCAGATTGGCCCCAAGGTCCGTTCCAAGGCTTCTTGCCCATCGTAGAATTCCGCGGAAGGCAGCTGGATCATGATCCAGAACGAGATCACCGCGAAGATGGCCAGCGCAAAGGTGAAAATGATCGATCGGCAAGCTGCTTTCAGCCCGTACACTTCCGAAATGACGTCGCCGAGGATGTAGGCCATTGGAAACAGGAAGAAGCCGCCGTCGGTAATGACAGGTCCGAAGCTCACGCCTTTGGAGGCGCCGATGTTCGAGAGGATCACGATCGCGCCCATCAGGGTGAGTACCGTGGAGAAGTAGGGGGAACCGGCCGAAGCGAAGACCGCTTTTTTGGTTTTGGTCAGATTATTTGCGGCGTTGATTTCGCCCATGCTAGTTGTCCTTGTCAAAGTGGTTCGCCAGAATTTTGCGACGAAGGCATGCCCCTGCCCTGTAAAAAGGTGGAGTTTCAGCCTGCGTGCAGTTCCGCTGTATTAGCACTTACCTAGCAAGTATCCCATGTTGGTCTCTGGTGGTTGCTGATTGCTTTAGCACACAACCAAGTTCTAGGAATAAAAAATCCGAGAATTCAGCATCTCACTACTACTTCTTCGAAATATTAAATCGAGGAATCTAATACTGCAGTGATCACTCTCCCGTGCATCCGCATGAATTTTTTCATTTTTTGAACGCGTTCAAAAAATGCTAGACTGAACTTCACCACATTGCTTTTGAAGGGCCGATGAGTATCCAACCACGCACCGAAAAAGGTCGTCAGACGCAGGCCAAGCTCCTATCGACCGCTTTGGACTGCTTTGCCGAAGATGGCTACCGGGCGTCGAGCATGCGAATTATTGCCGCCAACGCCGGAGTGTCCCTTTCCCACGCCTACTACTACTTCCAATCCAAGGAAGACATCGTCGCCCAGTTGCTGCTGAACCTGCGCAACGAGCAGTACGGGCTTTGCCAAGGACGCTTGGATGAGGGCAATACCCTGGAATCCAATATCCGCGCGGTACTGGATGCCGGGGTCCTTGCGTTGGCGCCCTATCACGAGTTCGGTCCGGTCTTCTTGAAGGTTTTGCTGTCCGACGAATACGCCAATGAACAGGTGTCGAAAATTGAGCTCTCGCTGTGGGAACAAGCCGTTGCTGGCGCCCGGCCGTTGCCGCCGCTGGGAATCCGCCGTGATCTGCCGAAGTTCCTTCTGCTGGTGTCCCGCCATGTCTTTTCCGCGTGGGCCTATGACCAGTCGGCGCAGCAGCGCCGCTCCCGAGCGCTGATGAAAAATATGGCACCGGTGGCCGCCAAGTTCGCGGTGCTTTGCCGCCTGCCGGTGGTCCGATCCCTCTTTGAGGACATCTTGGCCCTAATGGATCCAAAAGCCATCGACAAAGCCGAGGTCGACCTGCCGGTTCGCTCGACTTTGCGGCGCCCCAAGGCCTCCTAGTTCCAGCGCCATCCGGCGGGGACATTGCAACAGGGCAACCCAGTTGAGTATTGCCCAGTTTTTAGGCGTAAAGTCTGTGTTGCCGACAGGTGATCCCTAGCGAACCAAAAGGAGAACGCAACACCATGAGCTCAACTGCGCGAACATTGCCAAGTTGGACCAGCGACTACGCATTACTTCGCGACCGCATTGCATCCTTCCCCAACCAGCAGGAAATTCGTTCGGTGAACCAGGACGGCGATGACGTAGAAATCTTGCGTTATTGGCCAGAGGATTCATGGACCGCGCCGGCAGATGCGCAGCGATTGATCTTCTTGGGTCCCGCCAACAACAGCACCCGAGCCAAGCTGCAGGACGAGGGGTGGCAGCACAGCGCAACGATGCACCTGCTGGCAGGAAAGCCCGAAGACGTTGAACAGGTCGTCCAGCTTTCCGACACCTCTGGGCTTTTCGAAGCTCCCATGGAAAACTACGATGTCGTCGAGGTAACGGACTTCGACCGTCCCGTAGCCCGCGGCCGAATGCATTTTGGCCCAACCTATGGCCTGCTCAACGATCCCGATCTGTTCTCCCCCGATGATCCGGACACGGCTCGTCGCGCCGTGCTGGCCAACTTCGCCGGCTCGGCTTTCAGCCACGGCCTGCCCTGGCTGCTCTTGGTAGCCACAGAAGAACATGCCGCGCAGCTGCCGGCCGGATGGTCCAAGGCGACCGAGCTGGCCTTCTGGCAGCATAATTAAATCGATTCCATTCCGCACTACTTTTAATTGAGACTATGACTAATACAAACACTGTTGACCCAGCCATCACCTTGACCATCGCCGGCTCCGAAGCCACCGGTGGCGCTGGCGCCCAGGCCGATCTGAAGACTTTCCAGGAACTGGGAACGTACGGCATCGTGGCATTGACCTGCATTGTCTCTTTTGATCCCAAGGATTCTTGGAACCACCGCTTTGTCCCAGTGGACCAGCAGGTCATTGAAGATCAGCTCGAAGCGATCCAGACTTGCTACGAAGACAAGCTGGGCACCGTCAAGCTGGGCATGATGGGCTCGCCTGCAACCATCAACACCGTCGCCACCGCCTTGAAGTCCCAGAAATGGGACAACGTGCTGCTGGATCCAGTGCTGATCTGCAAGGGCCAGGAGCCTGGCCACGCACTGGATACCGACGAAGCGCTGAAGTCGGAATTGCTTCCACTGGCGACCTTCGTGACCCCAAACCACTTCGAAGCCGAGCAGCTCTCGGGCCTGAAGATCAGCACCGAAGAAGACCTGATCGCAGCAGCCAAGAAGATTCACGAAATCTCCGGTGCCGCGGTTCTGGCCAAGGGCGGCGTGCGCATCTCCGGCGAAGATGCCGTCGACGTCTTCTACGACGGCACGACCCTGGAAGTGCTGCGAGAGAAGAAGATCGGCGAAGTCGCTGTTTCCGGCGCAGGCTGCTCGCTGGCCGCTGCCGTCACCGCAGAACTGGCCAAGGGCGCGACCGCCTTGGACGCAGCGCGTACCGCCAAGGCTTTCGTGACCGAAGGCATTCGCAACCGCGTTTCGGGCAACACCCCATTTGATGCCCTCTGGCAGGGCGGAGGCCGCTAGATCGGGCTTCCTTCCCTGCAAGAACCATGATGCCGGCCGTGTCCCTGATGGATGCGGCCGGCACCAGCTTTAAGCGTGATCATGCTCATTGGCATCATCTGGCGACTCTTGCTACGGTAGTTGTAGAACATCAATCATCGACGCGTGAATTAGCCACGGGAAAGGGCGGTCGGCTATGCAAGCCACTTTGACGCTCCACCCGTTCGTCTGCGCGTCGAACGGGGCCGGCAAGTAATATCCGCCCAGGGCCTTGTCCTTTGGGTTTTCCTTGGCTGCCCGTTCTTTCGATTCATTGCAGACCTCAACGTCCCTTTTTGACTAATACCTTCGCGCGCCATTTTTCTGCGCGCGGACTTATTGAGGATAATCATGCAGCCCTTAACCGAAAAAACCATTCGTTCTTCCTTCATTAACGCCAGCCGCCAGGAAGCCAAAAAACTGACGCTCCCCGAAGACTTCAACTCCCTCGACTGGGATTCCATCGATTACCTCGGTTGGCGGGACCCCAAGATGCAGCAGCGCGGCTACCTGTTCCACGCTGATGAATCGGGCCGGACCCGTGGCATCTTGCTGCGTCCCACCGAAAGCGGACGCAAGACGAGCAACGCCGCCATGTGCGAGATGTGCCGGGACGTCAACATCCCTGCCGCCGTAGGCATGTGGACCACTCGCCGAGCAGGACAGGCCGGTCGCGACGGGGACACCCTGGGAACGCTGATTTGCCTGAACTTCGAGTGCTCGCGCAACGTGCGCATCCCGCCTCCGGAGAATCCGATCTATCCGGATCCGATGGTCGTTGTCGCCGAGCGCATCCAGCTGCTCGACGAGCGCGTGCACAGCTTCTTGAACCGCCTCTAGGAGCACCGCGGACCGAACCCATCTCCCGATTGCCAAACCCGTTCGGCGCTAGCCAACTGATGAGTAACAAAGCGACGATTTTTTCTAAAAAATCCTCGTGCTCAACGGCTAGCGCCGGGCGGGTTTGTCGCAGTGCTGCGCGGTTTTTATTGTGAAATGGCCCAACCGGCTCGAGTGCCGTTTACAGAATATTATTCAACAACCCCTTGATATATGCCGTGCGTCACCTAGGATTCCTAGCTATAGGACGACGCACCAGCGGACGTCGCCTCGGACGATCATCAAAGCTCGCACCGCTTTGCCATTTTCGCCCGCCCCGTGACGGGAGCAGTACCGCTACCCAGCCCAGCTAGGAGAACCATGGTCACTCGGCGCACGCAACGAGTGCCGCGCCTGATTTTGGGGTCAGCCACTGCACTTGCAATGGCTGTCACCCTTTCAGGTCCGGCAAGTGCAGCAGGCATTCCTCAACCAGCAGATGGCGAACAGGCTTTCTCGCTGCCTATTAGCAGCTCCCAGGCGCTGTCAAAACTCAAAGTTTCAGGACCACTAGCCAAAGCCTCCGGCAAGGTATCGGTGTTCGTGCAGCTTGAGGGCGACGGCGCGTTCGAGGCCGTCAAGAAGTCTGGCAAGAAAAAAGACACCGCCAAGGTCAAGAAGATGGGCAAGGACGTCAAGGCCAAGGGCAAGCAGCTCGCGGCCGAAGCGAACTCCACGATCATCTACACCACGCACAATGCTTTGCGGGGCGTGGCCCTCACCGGCGACGCTGATGACCTGCGCAAGCTCGCAGAACGCGGCGACGTTGCAAAAATCAGCTCCATCGTTCCGAAGAAGCCGTCAAACCGCAGTTCCGTGGTTGATACCGGAGCCCTGGAATCGTGGAAGTCCCTGGACAAGACCGGCGAAGGCATCAAGGTCGCCGTCCTGGACACCGGCGTGGACTACACCCACGCAAGCTTCGGCGGACCCGGCACCCTGGAAGCCTACAAGGAAGCGCAAGCCTCCGAGCAGCTGCCTTCAACCGACTCCGGGCTGCGCGATGGCAACAAGTTCATCGGCGGCTGGGACCTGGTCGGCGATGACTACAACGCCAATGATGCGGATGAAAGCTACCAGCCCATTCCGCACCCGGACCCCAACCCGCTGGATTGCGAGGCTGCCGGCCACGGCTCCCACGTTGCCGGCACCACCGCCGGCTACGGCGTGAACGCCGACGGCTCCACTTTCACCGGAAACTACGCTGACTTGGATGCCAAAGCCCTTTCCGAGATGAAGGTGGGCCCCGGCTCGGCACCCGGATCGCAGCTGATCGGCATCCGCGTCTTCGGTTGCGAAGGCTCCTCCTCCGTGGTGGGCCAGGCACTGGATTACGTCCTGGATCCCAATGGCGACGGCGACTTCTCCGACCGCGCCCAGGTAGTGAACATGTCTTTGGGCTCGGATCACTCACCGACCGAAGACCCGGAAAACGACATCGTTGATGCCCTGACCAAGGCCGGCATCCTCTCGGTAGTCGCCTCGGGCAACGCAGGCGATGTCACCGATGTCGGCGGCTCCCCCGGCAACTCGCGGTCCTCGCTGACCGTTGCCAACTCGGTTGGCTCGCACGTTACCCTGGACAAGATCCAGGTCGACGAGCCTGGCGATGTTGCAGGTACTGCCTCGGGCCAGTACTCCGCAAACTTCAACTACACCACTGCTGACCCAGCAAAGCTCTCCGGTGAAGTTGTGATGGCCCCGGCCGGCAACGAATATGGTTGCGACGCATTCGAAGCGGGTTCACTGGAAGGCAAGTGGGTTTGGCTCAAGTGGAGCGAGAACGGCGAATTCCCTTGTGGATCCGGCGCTCGTTTCAACAACGCCGAAGCCGCCGGTGCCACCGGTGTTCTCCTGGATTCCGAAGCCAACCTCTTTGATGCCGGTATCGCGGGCAACGCCACCATCCCAGGTGCCCAGTTCACCTTGGATGAGTCGCAGCGACTGCGCCCAGCTGCAGAGGCTGGCACGCTGAAGGTGACCCTGTCTCCTGAATTTGTTGGAGGCTCTTCCAGCGAATCCGGCGCCGGAGATACCTTGAACTCCTCGTCTTCGCGCGGCGTTCATGGCACCAACGGCGTAGTCAAGCCTGACGTTGCCGCACCGGGCACGCAGATCGGCTCGGTCGGTGTCGGCACCGGCACCGGCACCGCCGTCATGTCGGGCACCTCAATGGCCACCCCGCTGGTGGCAGGCATTGCGGCACTGGTTCTTGAAGACAGCGACTACACCCCCTATGAGGCCAAGAGCGTCATCATGAACACCGCTGCCACCGACATCAAGGCCGCCAACGGCGAGGCCTACGGGCCAAACCGCGTAGGCGCTGGCCGGGTGATGGCCGATGCCGCCATCCAGACCCCGGCCTTTGCCTACGATTCCGAGGCATCGGATCTGACCAGCGTGGTCTTCGGAGTTATCGAGCTCGACGGCAAGAAGGGCTACTCCGCCCAGCGCCAGATTACCGTTCAGAACACCAGCGACAAGGCCCAGACCTACCAGGCCGGCTACGTTGCTTCCACGCAGATCCCCGGTGCAACCTACACCCTGGACCGCAAGAGCATCACCGTGGAAGCAGGCAAGAGCGCGCAGCTGACCGTGACCCTGCGTGTTGATCCGAAGAAGTGGGCCAAGACCATCGATCCAACGATGGACACCACCCAGTCCGGGCTGTCCCGTGCATGGCTGGCCGATGCTACCGGTCGCGTTGAGCTGACCAGCAGCGACGCTCCAACCCTGCGCATCCCGGTCCAGGCAGCTCCGAAGCTGGCCGCCGACATGTCCGGTTCGGCGAAGAAGCTGAAGAAGGGCTCGGACACCACGATGCTCAGCTTGAAGGGCAAGGACATCACCGCTGGGCAGGGCGCTACCGAAGTGACCTCGTTGCTCGGTGCCTTTGAACTCGGTGCTTCCAGCGAACGCGGCGACGCCTCGCTGGATTCCATCCCGGCAGCACGGTCAATGGATCTGCAGTATGTCGGCGCTTCGAGCACCGCGCCACGCACCGGTATGGCCGATGGACAGCTGAACATCGGCATCTCCACCTGGGATAACTGGGCCCACCTGGCCGGTGGCACCGAGCTGGATGTCGAGATCGACACCAATGGCGATGGCGAGGCCGACTTTGTCACCTTCACCGCCGCCATGGATGAGGTCGACCTGGATCTGGCAGCGACCTTCGATCTGGCCACCGGCGAGCAGGTTGACCTGCAGCCAGTGAACGGCGTGCTGGGCGATGTTGACACCAACACCTTCGACACGAATACGGCAATCCTGCCCGTCTCGCTTTCGGCCCTGGGCCTGAGCGAGGACGCAGCGCAGATCTCCTACCGCGTCCTTGGCTACACCTGGTACAACACCGACGAGGCCGGCTCGATGGTTCCCGTGGACCAGACCGGCTGGATCGACTTCAACGCGGCGACGCCGCAGGTTGATTTTGGCGCAGAAGGCTCGCTGTTCACGGACCTGAAGGGCAACAAGATCCCGGTAACCGTTGCCGATAGCACCAAGGCTTCCAAGGCGCTGCTGCTGCACCTGCACAACGCCAGCGGGGACCGTGCCCAGGTGCTGGACATCGTTTCCGGCAAGACCGGAAAGCCAAAGGGCAACTAGCCTCCAGCTTTCCCGAGACCAGGTCCGGGGCGCTTCCTAGCGAGTAGGAATGCGCCCCGGACCTTTCTTAACCCCAAAAGCGGGGCAATGCTCAGTTCTGGCGCAGCTTTGCTTCCAGAATCGCCGTTGCCGCCTCACGGACCTGGTCTGCGAACTTCTGATCACCCTTGGCTTCTTGAGCCAGCGCCTTGGCCATGACGATCGCCTGATCGGATTTCACGCATAGCGGCACGGTTCCGCCAGCCGCCACGAACTTCACTGCCCTTTGGCCCACGGGAACCGTGCTGACCTGCTGTGCCTCGCAAAGGTCATCGGAAATCACCACTCCCTCATAGCCCAGGTCCTGGCGCAGCAGCCCGGTGATGATCTTCTTCGAGAAGGGCGCATCATTTTTCGCATCAAGTTTCGCGTAGCGGGCGTTGGAGATCATGACCCACGCGTTGCCTTGGCTGATCGCCTCCTTAAAAGGCTCGAGGTCGGTGGCCTGCGCACCGATCACCGTGTCGGTGACGCCGGTGGAGGTGTCGGTATTTTTCAACACCCGGCCCAGACCGGGGAAGTGCTTGACCACCGGCTGCACCCCGGCTTTGCCCAGGGCGTCATTCACGGTGGTGATGGCCGAGGAAACCTCGCCGGCGGTGTTGCCGTACTGCCGCCCGAAATAGCCGATGGGCGCGTTGCTGGTGCCGATCGCGGCGGGAACGACATCCGCCACCGGTGCGAGGTTCACATTGATCCCGGCCTCGGCCAGCTCCTCACCGGCTTGCTCGATGCGCGAGGACAGCTTGCCGGTGGACCATTGGCCCTGTTCGGAAGCGGTGGGCAGCTGGCTGAACCCGGCGCCCTGCAGCACCCGGACAAATCCGCCTTCCTGATCGGTGGCCACCCAGACCGGAAGCTTGCCCGGAACATTGGATTTCAGGGTTTTGGTTATGCTCCCGACTTTCGCAGCGGTTTGCTTGAATGAAAGCTGCGACCGCCCGCGCAAGAATACGTTGCCGATGCCCTGCTTCTTCATGGCGTTCAGTTCGCTGCTGCCGGCTCCTGCCGCTGGGACTCCTGCCATGACCAGGCTTGCTGCTTGTTGCTCAATCGACAGCTGGTCTGCCAGTTCTTCCGCCTGCTGGCGCACCGTCGGTTTCTGGCTTGGCGGGGGCGGTGCTGAAGTGCTGGACGCGGGACCGGATGGCCTGCCAGTGGGCGAGGCTGGGGCTGAAGGCACGGCGCTCGTTGAGCTGGGAGCATTGTTCTGCGAGCTGGGCGCGCTGCAACCACTGAGCAAGAGCATCGTGAGCATTCCCAACGACATGAGCTGTCTGACGTGAGTAGTCATGACTCCATCCTCCCACCAGGATCTGCGAAGACGCCGAAAGCTTCTTCAGGTGGACTTTGTTCAATGTTCTAGGCCCGGACTTCCAGAAGCTCATCCCACTCGGTGGTGTAGCGCTGGGAAATATGTTCGCGCTTCATCGTCCAGGCCGGGCTCTGGGCCATCCCCGCGGGACCCAAGCCGATGGACTTCGCCCCGAAACGGGCGGAAATATCCTGCACAACCGAAGAAACGTTCTTCTGCTCTTCCTCCTCCTGCTCGTCGCCAAGCCCGAAGAGATCCAGCTGCTTTTCTCCCGGCGAATCGCTCAGCCCGGAAAGGATCACTCCCCCGCGCACGTAATCCATGCCCGGCTGCATCAGGTCCCCCATGGCGGCGATGGCCAGCTTGCTCAGCAGGATCGGATCGCGTGTTGGCCGAGGCAGGCGCACCTGCGCGCTGGGGAACGACGACTCGCCCTGGGCAAATCTGCTGGTCCCCGCGGTAACTGTCAGCAGCGAGGCATAGCGCCCTTCGCTCGCCAATCGGCTGGCGGCCTTTTGCGCGTAAATGGACATGACTTCTTCCATGGCCTCATGGGTGCGCACCGGGGTCGAGAAGGACCGGGTGAACATGACCTGTCCACGATCCGCGCGTTCTTCCACCGGGCCGATGCAGCGCTGCCCATTGAGCTCGAACACGGTGCGCTGCAGCACCACCGAAAATTTCTTGCGGATGAGCAACGGGTCGGCGTCCCTCAAATCCGCGATGGTTTCAATGCCCATGCTGGCCAGCTTGGCTCCGGATTTTCGCCCGACGCCCCACACATCGGTCACGGGAACCCGGGAAAGAATATTGCCCAGAACCCGCTGGTCCATCAGTTGCTGAACGCATACGCCGCCGAGGCCCGGATTGTGCTTGGCGATATGGTTGGCCAGCTTGGCCAGGGTTTTGGTGGAAGACACTCCGACGCAGACCGGGACACCAACGACCTTGTCGATGGCCTTGCGGATCTGCGCCGCGGTGCTGCGCACCTGTTCCAGGCTCCCTTCCAAGCCGATGAACGATTCATCGATGGAATACACCTCATGCCAGGTTCCGTAGCGGCCGAGCAGTTCCATGACGCGGGCGGACATGTCGCCGTAGAGTTCATAGTTGCTTGAGCGCACGGCCAGGTGGTGGCTGTCCATGAAACGCTGGACCTTGAAGAATGGCTCGCCAGTGGCTATGCCGAGGTCTTTGGCTTCCTGCGACCGGGCGACAACGCAGCCGTCGTTATTGGAGAGCACGACTACCGGCCGGTTGCGCAGCGAGTAGTCGAAGGCCCGCTCGCAGGAGACGTAGAAATTATTCACGTCCACCAGGGATACATGGTCAGCGGACATGATGCAGGCACCTGGTAATCACGCCGAAGACTCCCACTTCATCGCCTTCGTCGAGCCAGACCGGCAGCGGCGATTCGTCGCTGAGCAAGCCTACTTTGGGCCCATCGATATGCCAGCGCCGCACCAGCATCTGGCCGTTGAGGTTCACAATGACCACCGAAGCATGGCGGACCGGTAGCGAGCGGTCGACGATCACTTCATCGCCATCATGAATCCCGGCGGACTGCATGGCATGCCCGCTGACCCGCATGATGAAGGTGGACACCCGATCCCGGACCAGCAGCCGGTTCAAATCCAGGCCGCCGTCGAAGTAGTCGCGCGCTGGCGAGGGGAATCCCATCGCGGATACGGCTTGCACCGGGCCCTGGCTGGCGCCCGGAGGCATCAGTTCCTGTTCGTCGGCCACACCCACCACTACCTGCCTCAAGCTAGTACAAATGTTCGAATACAAGAATTGTACAGCGCCCGGCAGGATGCTTCACATCGGTGATGCTTCGAGCAGCTCCCGCGGCTTGGCCCACAAGGCAATCACCAGGCACAACACCATGCCCACTACCGGGACGGCAGGCCAGATATACCACCAGGCCGCCAGCTCATGATCCGGATGGATGCCAAAGAAGCGGATGGTCCATTTCGCCGAAACCATCAATTCCATGCTGAACAGCACCAATATCGCCACCATGATCCGCCGCGGCCATGCGTCCAGGCGGAGGGCCACCACGGCCCACGCGTAGGCCATCACCGGGCCCCACACCCAGTGGTGCGACCAGCTCACCGGGGACACCAGCAACGGGCACGTTGCGGCAATGCCCAACAGCACCACCGGCTCAACGGTTCCATCCAGCTTGTAGAGCAGGGCAATAAACGCCAGGCCGACGGCGAGCGCCAGCACAAACCAGATCAGCGAACCCGCGCCCAGTCGGGTCAGGAAACCCTGAAGGGAAATATTGTCGATATAGCCGACATTGCCCACGCGCGAAGGGTCGCGCACCACGTCGAACCAGTAGTCCAAGGTGTTGCGCCATTGGAAGACCAGCCCAATGGCCTGGGTACCGAAAAATGCCAGGGTGCCGATGATGACCGCTCGCCATTTGCGCATGGCCAACGGAAGAATCAGCAGGGCAATGGGGGTGAGTTTGATGCCCGCGCAAATACCCACAGCAATGGCAAACGGGGTCATGGACTTGGAATTCACCAACGCCAAATAGCAAGCGCCGAGAATCAAGATATTAATCTGCCCGAACCAAATGGTGTCCCGGAAGGGCCCGGAAATCAGCATCAGGCAGGTCAGGGCCAATGGGGTGACCCAGCGGCCGAGCTGTGGCCAGCGCCGGGCAATTCGGGTGGCCAGGTCCTTGCCGACAAAGAAGGTCAGGACTATGGAGGCCAGCATCGTCACCGCCACCGAGACCCAATACGGGAAGATCGCCATGGGAAGGAAAAGCAAGGCGGCAAAGGTCGGGTAGGTGAAGGGCAACCCCGGATCGTTGATGGGACCGACAAAAGGCCCGTACAAATCCTCGGGTTCGCGCAGCAGGGTCAGCGCGCCTTCGCGGTACACCGACAGATCCCAGCCCGTAGGTTCGATGGTGATCAACGTCCAGGCCAGGATCAAGACCATCGCTATTTCCAGGATGGCTGTTGAACGCGGAACTGGCCTGATGATTGAAGAACGGATAAATCATCACCCTAGCATTGGTGGATCTGGCGGCCCGGCAACCCAAGCGCCTGGCAGCAGTAAAGGAATTCTGAAAGCACGAACAATGAATTCAGGCGGAGCGGCTTTCATCATCGGTGCCGGTCCGCGCCAATTCCTCATTTGCGCCTGCCATTAACCCTAGAGCAAAAACCGAAAGCCCCATTCCGCTGCACTGTGCCTTTCATCCTCGCCAGAATTCTGGAACAAACCGGTGGAATCAGGACAGCCAACAATATCCCTAGCCCGGCGACCCGGATAAGGGTCTGCGCTGAATCCATCGCAGCACCATGAAAGCAGACGGAACTTTTCCATCGGGCGAGAAGTTCTAATCTTGAAGCAGAAGAATTGCCCACGAAGGAGCGCAGTGAAAGTTCTACTAGTCAGTTGCGGCGATGTCGCCACCGAAGCCGGACTGCGCTTCCATGCCCAGGGACACGAGGTGACCGGGTGGCGACGCAACAGCAGCAAGCTTCCCGAGCAGTTCGCCGGGCAGGACGTCGACCTGCTGGATCCTGGCCACTGGCCGGACATGGATCCCGAGACCGAAGTAGTGGTCCTCACCCCGGTCCCGGTGACCCGCGATGTCCAAGGATATGAGCGCAGCTATCTGCAGGTGGCCCAGGAACTTTGTGCCCGGCTTCGCGAGCAGGCGCCACGACTGCGCCGCCTGGTCTACATCTCCTCCACCGCCGTGATGGGCGGCGAGGACGGCGAATGGGTCAATGAGCAGGCACCGGTGGCCGCCACCCGCGACACCGCAAAGGTTTTGGCACGTACCGAAGCAGCGCTCGCCGAAAGCGGCCTGCCGGTGACCATCTTGCGCGCCTCGGGCATCTACGGCCCGGGGCGCACCAGGCTGATTGATCTGGTTACCTCTGGCACCGCTCGAATTCCGGCAGGTTCGCACTGGACCAATCGAATTCACCGCGATGACCTGGCCGCGGCCATAGTTCACGTGGCCAGCCTGGGCGGCCAAGCGACCGATCTGTATCTGGCCTCGGACAGCGCTCCGGCCCAGCTAGGCGAGGTGTACCAATTCCTCGCCGCCGAACTGGGCCTGGAGCGGCCGGAGCAGGAAATGGCGCCGGCCACGCGGCGTGCCGGTGACCGGCGCTTGGATAACTCCGCGCTGCTGGGCAGCGGCCTGGCATTGCAATTCCCGAGCTATGCCGAGGGATACCGCCAGATCCTGTCCGGCGCCTCTACCCGGCACGCCTAGCTCCAAGGCGTCGCTGGGCCAGCTGGATCAGCACCCATCTCAAATGCCCGCTGCGCCTAGCCCGGGCCTAGAATCCCTTGCGCAGCGGATTGAAGTGACGGGCAATGGCTGGAACTTGTTCACCAGTGATCTGGGCAGCCAAGATCTTCCCGGTCAGCGGGCCCAGAGCCACTCCCCACATGCCGTGGCCGCCGCCTACCGACACGCGAGCCGATCCAGTTTGGCCAATGAGCGGCAGTCCGTCGGCGGTGCAAGGACGCCCGCCCACCCACTCTTCCCTGCGGTGCTCCCAGTTGATGCCCTTGTAGACCGGGGCTGCAGCGGCCACGATGGCTTCGATGCGCTTCGGCTCCAGCTTGTGGTTCACATCCCGGAATTCCATGGTGCCGGCGATCCGGAAACGGTCGCCCAGTGGGGTGCAGGCCACGCGTTGGGTCGGGAAGTAGATCGGGTGCGTCGGCATATGTTCGGGCTCGACGGTGAATGAGTAGCCGCGTCCGGCCTGGACCACTACGTTGACCCCGAACTTCTTGGCCATATCGGTCATCCAGGCGCCGGTTGCCAGCACCACGTGGTCCGCGGTGATTGCCCGCCCCTCGGAACCGATCACAGTCACCGAGTTCTTGTTGTCGCGAATGTCGGTGACGTTAAAGGATCCAATAATGTCGCCGCCGCGCTCAACGACTGATTCAGCGAGCGAAGCCATGAACTTCGGCGGGTTGATGTAGCGCTGGTTCTTGATAGCAACACCAGCGGCAACGTTATCCGAAAGTGTTGGCTCTATTCCGCGCAGCTGGTCGCCGGTGAGCAATTCATAGTCGACGCTGCCGCCGGTTTTCTCGATCATCTCAAACTCGTGCAGGAACGATTCGCGGTCCTTGAACGAGGTGAATCCGGTGAGGAAGGGGTTTGCCGGCTTGGTCAATTCAAGCACGCCAGGACCCGCTGTCGTGGCCTGGGCAATCTCGTCGAAGGCGTCAAGGCCGCTGCCTCCGATTTCCGAGAAAATGCGCATGGCCGCTTCCCACCGCTTGGGCATCGAGTGCCACGCGAAGCCGAGCAAGAAGCGCAGCAACTTTGCATCGGCCTTCAACGGAATGTACAGCGGCGAGGTCGGGTCAAGCATCATTTTCAGGCCGTTGGCAAAAATCGCCGGCTCCGCGATGGGCAGGGTCAAAGCCGGAGTCAGCCACCCGGCATTGCCCCACGATGAGCCTGACGCTACGCCGCCTCGATCAACAACCGTGACTTTCACGCCGGCTTCTTGCAGGTACCAAGCCGTGGACAAGCCTACGAACCCCGCACCGACAACGACAACATGATCTGGCGCAGTTACCCCTGCCATGACCCACTCTCCTTGCAATCTTTTGGCCCCTTAACACGAGGTCGCATGTGTTCACTGTCGCGCGAACCGCAGTGAAATTCAACGCGTTCTGAGGATTTAACGGTGAGCGCCACCACACTACGGTGTGATGTGTGTTTTCTGCGGAAACCCTTACCATTCGCCGCACTTTTAACAATTCTCTGACGAGCGGCGAAAACTTTAACCGCACGGGATGCAATGAAGCACATCAAGAAATCACGCCTGAACCGTGCCCTGCGTACACTGAAAGGAAGCGAAAATTGCCCTTTCTCGATCAGCCATCTCAAAGGAACACCACCACACACATGGCCTCACGCAAACCAGCCAAGAAGAAACCAGCTCAGGGACATCCAGCTCGCCGTGCAGGCGCCAGCTCCGTACCTTTTGAAACAGAGGTGCGACAGGCACTTCAGCCGTTCAAATCGCAGCTCTTCCGTCACTTCCAAGAAGAAGGCCAGCCTGCCAGCGAAACCCGCGCAGCGCTCGAAGGGTTGACCACCCTGCTGACCGTCCATGCCCAGTTGCGCAAGAGCGTTGACGTACAGTCACTGGATCCATCAATTCTTGGTGAGCAGCTCGGCCACCTGTCCTCCCTAGGCAAAGAAGTTGCCGCAACTAGTGCAGCAATCCTCAAGCACTACCTGACGTTCTTGGGCACCTCCGCCAATTTTGGCGGCAGTGTGGAGGACTTCAAGCAGACTTTTGAGTTCCTCTCCCGCATGGCTGGTGACTCACCGATCGTCGCGCCTTACCTTGAAGACGAGGAAGCAAATGGCGCTTTTGAATCCATGCCATTCGTCTTTTCAGCGCGCGAGCTGATCCAGTGGGTTGGCGATGGCAAGCCCACCACACCGGCCGGAGTATTGACGGCGGAAACCTTGCAGGACGCAGCCGCGGCACTGGGCCTGTTCATCAAGGTCGACGGGAATGCTCCAATCCCCGAGGATGCCATCTGGGAACCAGAAGATGGGACTGTCGTTCCTTCGCTGGCAGACATCCCCCGGCTTTCCGCCTACTGGGATGCGCTGATCGGCACTGCCATGCTGACCTACCAAGCACCTAACGCCAAGCCAACCGAGTCGCTCAGCGAAGCGCTGTTGGCTTCCAGCGGCGCCGGTGCACGCGTGGTCAAGGAACTGATCGCGGAAGTGCTGTACTCGCACATCCTGATCAACACTTTGGAGAAGCCGGGCCAGGCGCAGATCGCGGAAATGGTGGCCGGGGTCTTGAGCAACGCCGCCTCATCCACGCCTCCACGCGCCGAGTTTGCCTTGCAGATTCCAACCACGGATGACCTTCCCGAAGAACAGCACCACCTGATCCCAAGCCTCGAGGAGGTTGTGCCACAGGTTGAATCGCTGCTGCGCGTCTTCGAGCGCGAAGGCCTGGTAGAAATCGACGAGCACATTACCGTTCCCATTGTGCTTCGTTCTTCATTGGAGCGCGCATTGGGCAAGGTTTCGGATCATGCGCTGAAACAGGACACGGATTCGAGCGCCCCGGAAGCGTAAGACCCGCAGTTGCCCAAATGCGATGTGCCCGGAGGATCTCCAGGCACATCGCATTTTTATGTGATTCTCAGATATCGGCGAGACCACGTCGGTCTGGACTTAAATTATAAAAGGTACGCTGCATTGTAGACAGACAACGACGGGCGATGGGGGCGCAGCCGCCGATGAAAGATCAGTCCGTTTATTCAATGCAACGTACCTTTTAATCACCCTCAGGTCCTTCATGATGCCACTCGCAAAACACCACCAAGTACCTTATTGGTGATCGGTCTTCACCGATACATGTCTAACTTATCGTGTTCACAAGAATTTCGAAATCATACTTTAGTAGGAGGGTAGGGCCTTGAACGGGATGCTGGCCCGAAGTGTCCACAGTCCCTTTTCGGAGCTGGTCGAGAACTTTCCGCCAAAGGTTCGCATGCGGTCGGACATTCCAATCAGCCCGCTGCCACCCTCTGGCAGGCCCTTTGCCTTTCTGCCTGAAATGTCTATCTGATTAGTAATTTCAAGTACAGCTTCCGTGCCGTTGGATACCAATTCCAGGGTGCAGACACTGCCTGGAACACCATGCTTTATGACATTCGTTGTAGCTTCTTGCATCACGCGATAGATCGCTGTCTGCGCCGAACGGGGAAGATCAGAGATCTCCTCATCCGTGGTTGAGTTCACTTTAAAGTTCGCGTCTTTGAGGCGTTGCGCGAAAAGTTCCACTCCTTGAAGGGCATAAACGGTCGTTGCAGCCGGCTTGTCGACACCCAACGCCGCTTCGTCCGACATCGTGCCATCAGCCCGCAATACGTTGAGCATCAGACGCAAGTCGTGCAGGGTTTCGGAACTCAGCTTGGCAATGACATCCAAGGCATCGAGAGCCATTTGGCCGTCGTTGGCAAATTTCGCCGCTTTCGACTGCATGGCCACGATGGTGATGTCATGCGCAACAATGTCATGAAGATCGCGGGCGATGTTCTTGCGCTCCCTTTCAATAGCTGAGCGCGTTTGCTCTTGAGCCCTGAGCATTTGCTGCACGACATCTGCGTTCTTCTCTCGCAGGATGAAAATGCTGCGAGTCAGAAAGTAGGCCAATGCTGTCAGCGGGATCAGAGCCACCAGCAATATGGCGTCCTGATCCGCTTGGAATCCAAATTGGACCATCCAGGCGGCCGACAATGTCAGGAATAACCCACGAACACTCCGGGCACTCACCGTGGCCGCAAGGGCAGCAAAGATCATGAACGAGACGATCGTCCATACAAACAGGAAACCCGCATTGAGAAAAAAGTAGGCAACAGCTACAAAAAGGCCCAATGACACCGCAACCCAGCGCGTTGCCAATAGCAAGGTAACGCAAAGCATGAGCCCTACCAGAGCGCCTTGAACCGATACCTCAGAGGAACCGCTGAATCCATCTTCCAGCAGGGTCAAGAACTCGCTGCTGGACATCACAACGAGTACTGTGATGCCAACCCAAATAATGACACCCCGACCAGCCAGGAGCTTGGTCAGGGTGCTTTTCAGTCGTTCACTCATAGGCCGAATAATTCACGGCAACGCTGATCAAGTCAAATAATTCCGCTTATGGGCAGCCGACACCGTAACGCTCGCAGACCCACTTGGAAAAATCTGCACCCCAACCTGCAGGTGTTGCGACCGGACCGCTATTAACGCTTATCTGCAGCTGCAACGCTGCAGATGCGGGAGCGGCCACGGCGGTCACCGGTGCCAAAGCGAGTGCGGCAACGGCCAGCACCTTCAAACCCTTCATAACAAACCCCACATCTCGTCAACTTATATACTTACAAGCAAGCAGTCCTCTGGAAGGACCGCAACATCGACACTAAGGAAATGAATGGAACAGATTAAGGTCCTAATCGTCGATGATGAACCACTAATTCGTCATGCGTTGGGCACAATCCTAGCAACGGATAACGGAATTGTAACTGTATTTTCTGCAGAAAACGGCAAGCAGGCAGTCGACTATTGTTCCGACAATGAGATCGACGTAGTTCTGATGGATTTGCAGATGCCAATCATGGACGGGGTTAGCGCCACACGCGCCATTAAATCACGCAAGGACAGCCCCGCAGTCCTTGCAATTACCGCATTTTCCTCGGATGAATATCTAGTTCCCGTTCTTACCGCAGGAGCCAGCGGGTACCTCGTCAAGGACTCTGAACCAGGCGAAATAATTCGTGCAGTTCATGCAGTGCACCAGGGCACCGCCGCTATTTCTCCATCGGTTTCCTCAGATCTAATTTCGGCGGTGCGTGAAGCCTACGCCGACAATTCCCAGGCTGTCGAAGACATCATTTATGATCTCGGGATTACCAATAGAGAAATTCAGATTCTAAAACTCCTTGCGCAGGGATTAAATAACACTGAAATCTCCAAAACTCTGGGGATCACAGAAACCACGGTGAAGACCCACATGGCCAAGATCTTCGTCAAGCTTAATGTCCGCGACCGCGTACAAGCGCTCGTGGCCGCCGCCCGCATGGGAATTGTTGAAATCCCGAAGCACTGAATTTCGCGTCACCCCAAGTGTGACCTCGAGCGCTCGGGAAGATATTTCGAGTGCCACGGGAATATCTTGAAGCCTCATGCGTTGAACATGAGCATAGACCGCTCAAGTTTCTACTAGGAGGCTCACTTGCCAGCATTTTTTGGTGCACCATCAGACGGCTCGTTTGAGGAATTCCTCTCTCGGTTCCTCTCTTCGCGAGCTCAGGCAGCACGTCCAATCGACATCACCCGCCTGCTTTCCACGCGTACCCATGAGGCAGTAGCAACGGCCGCAGCGATCTCGCATGAGCACGGACACGACGAGATCGACTCCTTGCACCTGCTCGCAGCGCTGATACGCACAGAACCCATCGGTGAACACCTCGCCGCCATGGGCATCGACATCGAGGCGTTGAGCCAGGATGCCATTGCCCACATGCCAAAGAGCCAAGAAAAGGGCGAAAAGCCAACACGGCTATCCTCTGCTGCCCAGCGCAGCCTCTTTGATGCCTACCAGGTGGCACGCAACTACGGTTCGACCTACATCGACCCTGACCATCTATTCCTTGCCTTTGTTTTCAACCCGGAATCCCCGGTCAGCCACTTGCTGGCCCAGCACGGAATCACCGGCCAGTCCCTGCAGCAGGCAGCCATGGAACAGGCCCAGCGCGCCCAAAACGGCGGACAGGACCAGGGCCAGGACGAGTCCGACGCCTCGATGCTCGAACGGTACGGAACCGATCTGACGGCACTGGCCGCCGACGGACAGATCGATCCGGTCATCGGTCGTGACGACGAGCTGGACCAGGTCGTGGAGATCCTGGCTCGCCGCACCAAGAACAACCCTGTGCTGATCGGCGAGGCCGGCGTGGGTAAAACCGCCATCGCCGAAGGACTGGCACGGGCCATCGTTGATGACCAGGTTCCAGAGCAGATCCGCGGTTCCCGGCTGATCTCCATCGACCTGCCCGGCATGCTGGCCGGCACCCGCTACCGCGGCGACTTCGAACAGCGCCTCACCGGCCTCCTCGAAGAAATCGCCGACGCCGAGGGACAGGTATTGGTGTTCATCGACGAAATGCACCTGCTGGTTGGCGCCGGTTCCGGCGAATCCGGAAATATGGATGCCGCCAACATCCTCAAGCCGCGCTTGGCTCGTGGCGAACTGCACCTGATCGGCGCCACCACGCTCGATGAGTTCCGCAAGGTCGAGAAGGACAGCGCTTTGGCCCGCCGCTTCGGCAAGGTCATGGTTGACGAGCCATCGCAGGAAGTAAGCCTGGCCATCCTGGAAGGCCTGCGCGAATCCTACGAGGATCACCACCAGGTGCAGTACACCCCGGCTGCGCTCAAGGCTGCCGTAGCGCTTTCGGCCCGGTACCTCACCGACCGCCAGTTGCCAGACAAGGCCATCGACCTGATCGATATCGCTGGCGCCCGGCGTTCCATTGCCGCCGGCGATACCGAGGATGTGCAATCCCTGCGCTCCGACCTGATGGAAGCCGAACGCGAGAAGTCCCGCGCCATTGGCGAGGAACGCTTCGAGGATGCCAGTGCCTGGCGCGACCACATCGCCGAGCTGACCGCCCGGATCAACGCGGCCGAGGAAGCCGGCGACGCCGGAATCACCCGTGTCGTGGATGAAGTCCAGATCTCCGAGGTCATCTCCCGCTCCACCGGCATCCCGACCTCGCGGATCACCGGCGATGACAAGTCGCGGCTGGCTTCGCTGGAACAGTCGCTGCATGCCTCGGTCATCGGCCAGAAGGACGCCGTGTCCGCCGTGGCCCGCGCCGTGCGGCGCAATCGTACCGGTCTGTCCCCCGCGGGACGCCCCATCGGCTCGTTCCTCTTCCTGGGCCCCACCGGTGTCGGCAAGACCGAGCTGGCCAAGGCCTTGGCAACCAACCTGTTCGGATCGGCTGACTCGCTGGTGCGCGTGGACATGAGCGAATACGGCGAGAAGCACACCGTTGCCCGCCTGATCGGCGCCCCTCCGGGATATGTCGGCCACGACGAGCCCGGCCAGCTGACCGAGAAGGTTCGCCGCAACCCGTACTCGGTGATCCTGCTTGATGAGATCGAGAAGGCCCACCCGGACGTGTTCAACGTGCTCTTGCAGGTGCTCGATGACGGGCGCTTGACCGACTCGGCCGGACGCACCGTGGACTTCTCGAATACGCTGATCCTGATGACCAGCAACCTTGGTGGCGAGTACCTGGCCAACAAGGCCGGAAACTTCGGTTTCACCTCGGCCAAGGCCACCAGCGAGGCCGGTGAAATCCGCGCCAAGGTGATGAGCAAGGTGCGCGAGTTCATGCGCCCCGAGTTCCTGAACCGGCTGGATGAGGTTCTGCTCTTCTCGAAGCTTTCGCAGCCGGAGATCGGCCAGATCGTCAAGCTGGTCATCGCCGATACGCGGAAGCACCTGGCAGACCAGGAACTGGCTCTGGAAGTCAGCGAGCCTGCCGTGAACTGGCTGGCCTCCGAGGGCTACGACCCGGAGTTCGGCGCCCGCCCGCTGCGCCGATTGGTTCAGCGCAAGGTGCAGGATGCCATCGCCGATCTGCTGATCGACGATTCGCTGGCTGCCGGCGACACCGTCTTGGTGGACTTCGCTGAGGACAAGCTGGTGGTGCGCAAGAAGGTTGATGCGCCGACCCCGCCAGCACAGAACGAGCAGGTGCCCAGCTTCTTCGATAACTAGGTCGAATTAGCCTCAAAGGGGCTTGATGCGCCGAAGCTCTTGCTTAGGCGCATCAAGCCCCTTTTGCATGCACTGAAGACGTGCTTCCATAGCTGGGTCATGGCGATGCCAGCCGATGGTCAGTTGGACGGATTCGGGAACTTTGTCACGTCAACGCCGCAGGTGAGAATCAAGTCAGCGTCCTGCTTCTGAAGTGTGCAATGATCCGCGACAAAATGCCCGGACTGCGCCATGTTGCTGATCCCGTCGATCCTTTCGTAGACAAAGGCGGACGCTGGAGCATAAACGGCAAAGCTCGCCGGGTCGAATCCCGGTTTATAAACGACAATGCTCTCCCCGGTCTCCGCGGTCACCTTGTGATAGGTCCCCACGACTGAATTTATCCCCGAGAGCAGCCAAAAATAGAGCCAGACTAACGATGCCGCGGTGATGCACAGGTGCACGAGAATTCGGACAAATACTCGCATGCCCTTTCGCTTGATCCCGAGGATCATCTTGGGGACAAGGCAAAGCAACCCTGCCACTGCCCAAAGGCCGCTAACCAGCAATCCGCAAAACACCAGCGGCCTGCCAGGCAAGATGAAATAGACAATCTGTCCGGAGGACCATAGCTGCTCAGAGCGTGCCCATAGCCAGCCAGCGCCCAGCCCAAAAATCACTGCGACAGCAAGAAGAAAGATGCCCCAGGCCAGTTGCTTTCGATTCAGCCCCTTGTCTTGAGGCTCAAGGATTTCGCCGCTTTCAACAGCCATCTTTTCCATCTCAAGACATTCCTTCGAGAAGATATGACGTTGTTCGAGAAGCTGCCTTTGGGAGGAATTTCATCCGTTCAGTCTTTCAGGCCAAAAAGGACAGTGCGTCCTCCCTAGGTATGAATAAGTCCAAGTAAGTTATGGTCAAAAATTGCAACGGTTGAAAAGCCGCTCGCAAACGATGCGCGGCTTCCGAGCCCCACATCCTAGGAGTTGTTGCGCTTCAGGCTGAAGAACAGCCCCGCGGTGCTAGCATGAACCAAATTCTTGGACACTCTGGGAGCATCTAGGCAATGGAAATATCTATGACAAAAGTTCCTTCCCGTGAACAGGTCACCGCACTGTACGATTCCGTCGGCTGGAGCGCTTATACCGACCAACCTGACGTGCTTGCCAAGGCGCACGCCAACTCGGACTTTCTTGTCTACGCCTACGACAAGGATCACCAGCTCATCGGATTGGCCCGCGCAATATCTGACGACGCAACCATTTGCTTTCTCCAAGACATCTTGGTTCACCCGAAGGCCCAGCGCACCGGAGCAGGAAGAGAACTGTTCTCGGCCGTCCGAAAAAGATTCGAGCACCTGCGCCAATTTGTGCTCATTACCGATGATGAGCCGGGGCAACGTGCGTTTTACGAATCCATGGGTCTGACCGAAGGTTCAGATTTCGAGCACGGTCCTGCCAGAATTTTCGCCCAGTTTCTCTAATAGATGGCTTTTAGCGCATTCGTCCTAATAGACTGGGAATTCACCACTTTGCTAGGAGCAACTCTTGCGCATCCGAAGTTTCATGGCCCTGTCCATGGTGGCTCTTTTGATGAGCGGCTGCAGCACACCTCAAAGTCCGGCACCTGCTGCTGAACCGGAAAAATCGGCAACCGCTCAAGGCGTTTCCACCGTCGAAGCCAAAATTCCTGGAACTGGACTTGCTGAAAATTCAATCGCTCCGGCTCCTGCTGAGTCCACCGCAACGGCCTTGACTGGTCAGGCTTGGGCGGACTCCAAAATTCAGATGTGGAAAGACAATTCGGGCATCAAATCCACCCAAGGATTCTTATATCCCAATAATTTGATGACCTCGTGGCAGTCTCCCGAAGAAGGCGTCTTGAATATCTATTTGGACAACAGCATGATCTTCAACCGGGACGGGATGCAGGAAAACTACCAAACGCGCGAAGACGAGCTTCGAATCATGGGGCGGGTAATGTTCGAGAGCATCGGCGAGCAGTCGCCAGAGTTGGAAAGCGTCACCTTCGCCACCGAGGACGGCAAGAATTCAGGAACCTACTCCCGAGCCCGAACCGGTGCAGACCCCAACGATCGCAAAGCTTGGGCCAAGGAAAAATACGTGCAGTGGCTTGCGGGCATGAATGATGTATATGAATCCATGTGCCACGCAGAAATTACCGCCGTGGAGGTGTACCGCAATTGCCTTCCTGCTGACCCGCATGCCTACGTCGACAAGGTGACATCGCCCGCATTCGGCGAACTTGTCGTCACGATCAACGATGGTCCGTGGATGGACGGCATCTACGATACGCCTGCGTCCAGTTTCGTCTCCTCAAACATGATCATCAAGATCAACGACAAGGCTGCCGTGGGAGAACAAGTTGAAAAGCTGACTGTTATCGCCAGGGATGGCGAAGATACCAGCACCGCCTTGCGCGAAGAGTGGCTGCAATAGGCAGGTGACGAAGCCACCACGGATTCTTCCAGCATGAACGGTACGCTCTAGGCTAGAATCCATGACGCAAGAACTGTCTATTCCGTTTAATGATTCTGAGCTCAGTGCCCTGTGGTCACCTGCTGGGAGCGCCAGCGCGGTCATGATTTTGGCCCACGGCTCGGGGGCGGGCAAGGACCATGAGTTCATGACCGGCTACGCTCAGGCTGTCGCGGATCTCGGGATCAGCGTCTTGAGCTTCAATTTTCCCTATATGGACGCTGGAAAGAAGTTCCCGGACAAGGCGCCCACGGCTATCGCCGTCTGGCAGCAGGTGCGTTCATGGGTTCAGGAGCATGTAGCCGAGGGGCTCCCGGTGGTTGTTGCTGGCAAATCCTTTGGCGGGCGCATGGCCTCGCTGGCCGTTGCCGAAGGCATGCCGGCGAACGCTCTGATCTTTTTGGGCTACCCCTTGCACGCACCGAAAAAGGAAGACAAGCTTCGCGATGAGCACCTCTACCCGTTGACGGTTCCCATGCTGTTTTTGGAAGGAACCAAGGATCCTTTCGCCAATCCAGAAAAGATGGAAGCCGTCGCCGCGAAGCTCAATAAGTCGACGGAACTGGTCTGGTTTGAAGGCGGCAATCATTCCTTCAAGGTAGCCCGTTCTCAAAGAACGGTGGCGCAGGATGGCGCCTGGCTGGCTGAAGCGACCGCCAACTTCATTTCGAAGCACACCTCTTAGATGCTGTCGCGGCGCCAATAGCTGTGCGGGTCATCCAGGAAGTCTTGCCATCCCCGCACCAGCTCCAGCTGTTCAAAATCATTTTCGCGAAGTCCCCACGATCCTGCCTCCAGGATCCGAGCATCCGGGAATGCAGCCAGAATGGGCGCATGGGTGGAAATGAGCAGCTGCGATCCCCCGTCAACGATAGTTTGAAGCAGTTTCATCAGCTTCACGCAGCCCGCCAACGACAAGGCAGATTCGGGCTCATCCAAGATCCATAGGCCCTTGATAAAGGGAATTCGCTCCTCAACGAGGTCAAGGAAAGACTCGCCATGGCTCCGCTCATGCAGCTTGGTCTTGAATTTGGATTCTTCGAGATAGGTATAGAAGTTGTGCATGGTTTCTGCGCGCAGGAAGAATCCCTTGCGCGAAGCCGCGGCACCACGCTGGAGCTTGAGCTGCCGCCACAGCTCGGACTCGCTCGTCCTCGTCGTATTCATCGCGCCCGTCGAACCACCCTCAGCGTTCATGCCATAAGCCATCGCCAGCGCTTCAACGAGAGTCGACTTTCCAGTGCCGTTTTCACCGACAATGACGGTGACTTGTCCCAGGTCCAGTCCTTCATGAAGCAGCTGGCGCACCGGCGGCAGAACAAATGGCCACCGTTGATTTCCAAGCAACGCCTCAGCGTCAATAGCCTCGACTCGTCTCACCGGCATGAACATCTGTGAAAATTCCACAGGCTCAGTCCTCTTGGCGCTGCAAGAAACTATAAACCTCGGTCTCATCCACGCCAGGGAAGGCACCGGTGGGCATCGCCGCGAGCAGGTGCGTATTGGCACGCGTGGCCGGCCAGGCATTGCCGAACCACTGATCTGACAGGTTCGCCGGCGGGCGGCGGCAACAGTTTTCATCCGGGCACGTGGACTGGCAGCGCTCTTTGGTATCGCGGCCACGGAACCATTTCACGTGCTCAAACGGGACCCCGATAGACAGCGAATACAGTCCCGATGAGTGTCGTTCGGTGCGAGCCGTGCACCAATAGGTCCCGTTGACTGTATCGGTGTACTGCTCAAAGGAGCGGAACTTGTCCATCTGTTCAAACACGACTCGGCTGGTCCAATATCGGCAAATGCTCTGCCCTTCGATGGCGCCAGTATGATCCGCCGGGAAATTCACGCGGTCGTTTTCATAGGCCTTGTGCAAGATGCCGGACTCGTGCACCTTCTGGAAGTGGCAGGTCATGCCCAAGTGCTCGGTGGCCAAATTAGTGAATCGGTGTGCTGCCGATTCATAGGACACGGCAAACGCGTCGCGCAGGTCCTCAATGGCCAGCTCACGATTGTTCTTGGCACGGCGCAGGTACTCGACTGTTGATTTCTCGGGCATCATCAGCGCTGCAGCAAAATAATTAGTGGCTACGCGCTGGGAGAGGAAATCGGAGTAATCCGTCGGCGTCTTATGGCCCAGCACGTGATGCCCCAAAGCCTGCAACAGTACCGACCGCGGATCGTGCTCGGTCCGGTTAGCCTGGGTCAGGTAGATCCGCATATTTTTCAGATCGGTCACCGAGCGCGTGGAGTGGGGCAAGTTCCCCACGAAGCGCAGGCTGAAGCCTAGATGTTCAGCAATATCCGCTGCTCGGTGGTGAGACAGCGGACCAGAATCATGGCCGACTGCCGAAAGAACCTTGGAAGCTTCCTGCTCGATTTCCTTGTAATAGTTATTGCGGCGCCGCATCTCGTGGCGCAAAGCGGTATTGGCCCGGCGAGCCTCTTCAGGGGTCGCCGCTTGTTCGTTCAATCGGCGTTCGAGTTCGTGTTGCAGTCCTACCAGTGACTCAAGCACGTCCATCGGAAGGCGGGTGCCCACGCGTACGGTTGGCAGTCCCAAAGACTCGTAGAGCGGGCCGCGCTGGGCACGTTCCAGCTCGATTTCCAAGGCGGCCCGTCGTGAGGGAGGTTCGGTGCCCAGCAGGTCGTCAACGCCGACGTCGAAGGCGCCGGCCAGCGCTTTGAGCAGTGAAAGCTTGGGTTCGCGCTTGCCATTTTCAATCAGGGAAAGTTGGCTCGGCGCTGTATCGACCACGGCCGAGATATCGTCCAAGGTCATTCGCTTGCTTTTGCGAAGGAACCGAATCCTTCGCCCCAAGGCAATGGCATCCATCTCCGGAGTCTCTCCGGAGCCATTGCCATTTTCCGGCGTCTTCGCACGGTTCCACGTGGTTGCAGTCACATGCCCAGAGTATGTGAAGAATGGGCAACTTTTCCAGAACTTGGCGATAAAAGAAGCTTTTATGCGTCATTGAAGCCCGCGCACGCAGAAATATCTACAGTTCTTCCGAATACAGCAACCCTTTGGCCATTCATGCCAAATGCACAGCACACCAGCGGAATCATGCAGGCCTGCCATTCGTTGAAGTAGTCAATCAACCAAGAACGAGGAGCACGCATGACAGCCATCGCAGAAAAAGTCCTCTTCGCGAAAAACTCTGCCCACGATCCGCCACAGACTTTTGTCGTAATGGGCATCGATGGAGCAGGCAAGAGCACCGCTATCAACACCCTGGTGCAAGAATTGAATAACGAGCAGATTCCTGCACGGAGACTGGCCAATGCCGCTGGCCGACGTTGGCTAAACAACTTCTCGCACAACTCCGGTATTCAGGTTCCACCGCTCATCCAGTCACTGATCGAGACGACCTTCCGGCTCGTCAACGTTGTCCGCAACTCGTTCACTGCTGGGCAGGCCCCGGGACTAACGGTGATGGACCGCCATCTGTATTGCCAGCTGGTTCTCCGCCGAGTCCGAGGCCAGAAGCCAGGCGTGCTCCTGCCGTGGCTGGCACGAAAGAGCACCGAACACGCAACCGCCATTCTTCTGGATCTTGATCCCCACCTTGCTTTCCAACGCATCGAAGCGCGAGCCGAAGACAAGGAACCCCTGGAATTCCTGCAGGCAGCACGCACCGAATACCTCCGCCTGGCCAAGCTGCATGGTTGGCTGGTGCTTGACGCATCCGTGCCCACGACACAACTGGTGGAGCGATTGCGCATGATCGCAGGCAAGTAGACTCGACTCATGAGCGAAGCACAGGCTACTTTTGCACCGGAATCCATTCTTGAGCTGGCCAAGAGCACAAAGAAGCAATGGGAACTAGGGCAGGTGAGGCTCATCGCCGCCGGCACTTTGGCCGATAACGGAACGTTGCTGCGCAGCTCCGAAGCCGAGGCAACCTGGCAGGTATCCATTCGCTCCATTGAGAAGGAAGCTTCTTTCTCCTCTGCGCTCACAGCCCAGGTCATCACGCTGGTTGCTGGTGATTTTGTTGAGCTCACCGTCGAGGGCGAACAGCACGGCCTAGAGCCATTGCGCCCGTTGAAGTTCACCACCAGCGACCGAGCTGAAGCCAGCCAGCCCGCCGAAGAACTGCTCACCGTTTATGTTGCCGCGGATCCGCAAAAGGTTCGCCCCACGGTGCGAATCGTTGAGTTGTCGAAGAAGCGCGAACAGCACCTCTTCGACGGCCAGCTCGGCATTCTGCTTCAAGGTTCAGCCGCCTTGCTGCTTGGCGATGAGCAGCAGCCGGTGAACCTGCGTGATACCGTCGCCGGATCGGATGCCCAAGAACCACGCATCTTAGGCCGCGGCGTCATGGCAGTCGTTTCCTTCGACCTCGCCTAGCCAACAGACGGTGGCGGCGCTCTTCTGAGCCCCCACGGCAAAAACGGCGAATTTTCGCGCCACTTCCCTGCTTCCGCGTACCGCCCCAGAAGTAGATTCACCCTCTTTCGGTGTACTCACCACTCCACCTTGTTCAACTTCGCCCTTGCCGGGACTTCACGTTTTCACCACCTGCCGCACCATCAAATCCTGGCTCAAATCCTTGGGCCATCGGCTGGTTCCCATGTCAGACGGGGTCGTTGTGCTGCCCATCCGTAGGCTTCAAGCGCGTGCACTTCCCCGAAAACACGTGAGACATTCTAAAATTTCACACTTTTTCTCATCCATTTCTCTCTATTTGCTCAATTTTCAGCGTCCACCTCCGCTCTTGCCCCAAGAAGTGCAGATCTTTCATTTTTGAGAAGAAGTGAAGATCTTAATATTGAAAACCCCTATTTCAGCCCTTGCGCTTGAGGAAAAGTAGTTCCCACGAAGAAGTTCACAAGATCACCTAGCGATCAGCATGAACCCGGAACTTGCGCGAAGGAGCCAAGTCAATGACTACCGAGAACACCAACGAAACCTCGATCGACAACCGCATCGCAGCCATCGAGACCGACTGGGCAAACAACCCTCGCTGGAGCGGGGTCACTCGTGATTACACTGCCGCAGACGTAGTGAAACTGCAGGGACGGGTCCAGGAAGAACACACACTGGCCAAGCGCGGCTCGCAGAAGCTCTGGAAGCAGCTGACCGAAGAAACCCCGACCGGCGGCTACACCAACGCGCTGGGAGCATTGACCGGCAACCAGGCAGTTCAGCAGGTCAAGGCCGGACTTCGAGCCATCTACCTTTCGGGCTGGCAGGTAGCCGCAGATGCCAACCTCTCGGGCCAGACCTACCCTGACCAGTCGCTCTACCCAGCGAACTCGGTCCCGCAGGTGGTCCGCCGCATCAACAACGCGCTGCAGCGTGCCGACCAGATCGAGTTCTCCGAGGGCATCCAAAGCGTCGAGGACTGGATGGTCCCGATTGTCGCTGACGCAGAGGCCGGCTTCGGCGGCCCGCTGAACGCCTACGAGCTGATGAAATCAATGATTGCGGCCGGCGCCTCTGGCGTTCACTGGGAGGACCAGCTGGCCAGCGAAAAGAAGTGCGGCCACCTCGGCGGCAAGGTGCTGATCCCAACTCAACAACATATCCGCACCCTGAACGCGGCCCGCCTGGCCGCCGACGTGGCTGGCACGCCCTCCGTGGTCATCGCCCGCACCGACGCAGAAGCAGCAACCCTGATCACCTCGGATGTTGATGAACGCGATCAGCAGTTCATCACCGGCGAGCGCACCCCGGAAGGCTTCTACAAGGTCACCAACGGCATCGAGCCATGCATCGCCCGGGCCAAGGCCTACGCACCATATTCGGATCTGATCTGGATGGAGACCGGCACCCCTGATCTTCAGCTGGCCCGCAAGTTCGCCGAAGCGGTCAAGAAGGACTTCCCGGATCAGATGCTCTCCTACAACTGCTCGCCGTCCTTCAACTGGAAGAAGCACCTGGACGATGCCACCATCGCCAAGTTCCAGCGCGAACTCGGCGCCATGGGCTTCAGCTTCCAGTTCATCACCCTGGCTGGCTTCCACGCATTGAACCACTCGATGTTCGACCTGGCCACCGGCTACGCCAAGGACGGCATGAGCGCCTACGTCGAGCTGCAGGAACGCGAATTCGCTTCCGAGGCTGCCGGCTACACCGCCACCAAGCACCAGCGCGAAGTCGGCACCGGCTACTTCGACGCCATCTCCACGGCGCTGAACCCGAACGCCTCCACCCTGGCCCTGGTGGGATCCACCGAAGAAGGCCAATTCCATTAGACCCTGATGGGTCGATGGTGCTAGCCGGCAAGGACGCCGGCTAGCACCACCACCATTTTTCATCTTTAAGGACGCTGCCATGAACTCCCCGATCACCTTGAACAACATCACCATCACCGCTACCCCCGTTCGCTACCAGGAGCAGATCCTGACCAGCGACGCACTGGACTTCCTGTCCTCCCTGCACAGCGCTTTTGAATCCCGCCGTGCCGAACTGATGCAGCGCCGCCAGGTCAACCGGGCACGCATTGCCAATGGCCGCGACCCGAAGTTCCTGGAAGAGACCCGTTCCATCCGCGAAGATGATTCATGGCAGGTTGCCCCGATCGCCCCGGGGCTCGAAGATCGCCGGGTGGAAATCACCGGCCCGATCGAACGCAAGATGGCCATCAACGCGCTGAACTCCGGCGCCAACGTTTGGCTGGCCGATATGGAGGACGCTTGCTCGCCGACCTGGCAGAACGTGATCAAGAACCAGGTCAACCTGATTCGCATCCTGGACGAGGAGCTGGACTTCACCGCACCGGATGGCCGCGAGTACAAGCTGAACAGCTACGATTTGAGCGAACTGCCCACCATCGTGGTTCGCCCCCGCGGCTGGCACCTTCCCGAAAAGCACCTGCAGGTTTCCGGCACCCCGATCTCCGGCGCGCTGGTGGACTTCGGACTGCACTTCTTCCATAACGCCAAGCGCCTGCTGGCTGCCGGCCGCGGCCCGTACTACTACCTGCCAAAGCTGGAAAACCACCTGGAAGCACGGTTGTGGAACGACGTCTTCAACATGGCCCAGGACCTGTTGGGGATCGAGCGCGGCACCATTCGCGCCACGGTGCTGATCGAGACCATCACCGCTGCCTTCGAGATGGAAGAGATCCTCTACGAACTGCGCGAGCACTCCTCGGGGCTGAACGCAGGACGCTGGGACTACATCTTCTCGATCATCAAGAACTTCCGTTCCCGCGGACCGCGCTTTGTCTTCCCGGACCGCGACACCGTGACCATGACCGCGCCGTTCATGCGGGCCTACACCGAGCAGCTGGTGCGGGCCTGCCACCGCCGCGGCGCTTCGGCCATCGGCGGGATGAGCGCCTTTGTTCCCAACCGCAAGGATGCCTCGATCAACGAGATCGCTTTCGGCAAGGTGCGCGAGGACAAGGCGCGTGAAGCAGCCGATGGCTTTGACGGTTCCTGGGTAGCCCACCCGGATCTGGTTTCGGTAGCCCGCGAAGTGTACGACGAGGTGCTCGGCGGGAACCCCAACCAGCTGCGGCGCACCCGCGAGGACGTTGAAGTTTCCGATGCGGCGCTGCTGAACATCCAGAGCGTCACCGGCAAGATCACCGAGCGCGGCATCCGCGACAATATCGAGATCGGCATCCGCTACATCGAGTCCTGGCTGCGCGGCAATGGCGCAGTGGCCCTGCGCAACCTGATGGAAGACGCCGCTACCGCGGAGATCTCCCGTTCCCAGCTGTGGCAGTGGATCCACCAGTCGGCCATCACCGACCAGGGCGAGATCATCACCCGTCGCTGGGTGCAGGAGCTGGCCGAGGAGACCATGGATAACCTGGAGCGTTTCGAGGGCGACCGCTTCGAGGAAGCTCTGGAGATCTTCGAAGCCTGCGCACTGCGTGACGACTTCCCGACCTTCCTGACCAAGAATGCCTACCTGCGCTACCTGGATGCACCAGCCCGCACCCTTCAAATGGCAGGCTAGGCGCCAATGAGACCCGGCCGATTCGAAACCAGTCGTCCTTAAAATCGGCCACGAAAAGCGGCATTCATCCGCTGGTAACCAGTCCAGCGGGCGGATGCCGTTTTTTGTGCGCAGTGGCTAGGCTGTAGCCATGGCATTGACGTTCAAGAGCCCCGCCGAAGACCTCTGGCAGCCTGACCTGCTCGGAGATGGCTTCTGCTTGAGGCCGCTGCCGCTGGCCGATGGTTCTACCGCGACCTTGGTGCGGCATCGCCCGCGCAAAAAGCTGCGCCTGCCCCCGCCGCTGCGCGGAATTGCGGTGCTCTATGTGCACGGCTGGTCCGACTACTTCTTCCAAAAGGAACTGGCCGAATTCCTCAGCGAGGCCGGCGCGGACTTCTACGCGCTGGACCTGCGCCATTACGGGCGCAATCTGCCCATCGACAAGGCCCGCGGCCTGGACGAAAGCATCAGCCCCGGGTTCACCACCGATTTGCAGGAGTACTTCGAGGAATTTGATGCCGCGCACCGGATTATTTCCAGTGCCCACCCGGGCACCCGATTTGTCATGCTCGCGCATTCCACTGGAGGGCTCAGCGCCTCCATGTACGCGGCAGCCAACCCGGACAAGGTGGATGCGCTGGCGCTGAACAGCCCCTGGCTGGAATTCCAAGCGAGCGAAATCGGACGCACCGCCCTGGCCCGCATCATCCAGGCGGCCAGTGCGCGCAACCCCCATCGTTTTTTGCCCACCGTTGATCCGGGGTTCTACACGCGCACCGTGTCCAACCAGTTCTCCGGCGAGTGGGACTACGACCTGGGCTGGCGGCCGGTCAATGGCTTCAAGCTCACCGCCGGATTCATCGCTGCGGTGTTCAACGCGCAAGCCAAGGTGAAAAAGGGCTTGGACCTGCAGATGCCCACCCTGGTGATGCTCTCGGCCGAGGACTACCTGCTGCCTCGCTGGCATGACACCGCCACCCGTGCCGATGTGGCCTTGAATGTGCAGGTGGTGGCGCAGCGCAGCCTGGATTTGGGCCGGGAATTGCATGTCCTGCGCTTGCCCGGAGCGCTGCATGACGTTTTTCTCTCCGCGCCCGCGGTGCGTGCCAAGGCCTACCGGTCCCTGGGTTCATGGCTGGCAGCACTCAAAACCCGGCAGCGCGATTCGCAGCTGGCTTCCTGCATTCGCGCGGTGCTGCCCGAGGGCAGCGAAGTCCTTGATGGCTAGTGGACCAGCTTGTCCGGGACTTCGTCGTTGACCAGTTCCAGCTGCCAGGCCCCTGCCTTGTCGCGGCCCACAATGGCGACCGAGCCGTTGCGGATGGTATCAAGCTTGTAGCCGGCCAGGTGCGAGAGGGTGTAGCGGATGATCGTGCCGTGGCAGATGATGGCGACGTTTTTGCCCGGGTAGTCCGCAGCGATCTGCTCGATGGCGCGCAGTCCGCGGTCCACCACGGAGTCCAGCGGTTCGATTCCGCCGCCGTTCTTATCCGGCCACAGTGCCAGGGCTTCGGTCTCGACCATGCCCTCGCCCTGCGCGTAGTCGCGCTCGATGAGCAGGTCGTAGCTGGGGCCTAGTTCCAGGCCCAGCCCCTCGGCAATGATCTGCGCGGTTTCGCGGGCCCGCGAGAGCGGGGAGGAGACAATGACATCCCAGCCTCCGGCGCCGAGGACCTTCACGGCTTCGCGGGCCTGGGACCTGCCGGTGTCGTTCAACGGAATGTCGCTGGAGCCTTGCAGCCGGCCTTCGAGGTTCCATTGCGTCTGTCCGTGGCGGACGAATCCAAGTTTCATGAGCCCATTCTCCCACTTGATGTGTGCGGACCAGCAACTGCTGGTGGTCAAGCTCACGGTAGATCTGTCCCACGTTCCGCGCATCAAAGCCCAATGAGAACATAGGATTTTCTCGGCTGATTCCTGTTTTCAACGGTTTCAGGCCCAGATCGAATGCACCCGAATAGGATCCGAGCAATACAATCGTGACCGATATCAAGGCCTCTCTGGCCCGCGGGCTCACGGCCCGCCACATCCGCTTCATGGCCCTGGGCTCAGCGATCGGAACGGGCCTGTTCTACGGCTCTTCCTCCGCTATCCAGGCCGCCGGACCAGCAGTCCTCTTTGCGTACATGATCGGCGGCGCAGCCGTCTTCATCGTCATGCGCGCCATGGGCGAGATGGCCGTGAAGCATCCGGTCTCCGGATCCTTTGCGCACTATGCCTCGCGCTACCTGGGCAATTTCGCCGGCTTTGTCACCGGCTGGACCTTCAGCTTTGAAATGGCCATTGTGGCCATCGCCGATGTCACCGCCTTCGGCATCTATATGGGCTTCTGGTTCCCGCAGGTGCCGCAGTGGATCTGGGTGCTGGCCGTGGTGCTGCTGATCGCCACAATCAACCTGATGAAGGTCAAGGTCTTCGGCGAAACCGAATTCTGGCTGGCGATCGTGAAGGTCACCGCAATTATCGCGATGATTGTCGGCGGCGCGGCCCTGATCATCTTCGGCTTCAATGCCCCGGACACCGGCACCGCCACCGGATTTGCCACGCTGATGAGCGCCGGCACCTTGTTCCCCAACGGGTTCATGGGCCTGCTGCTGTCCTTCGCAGTGGTGATGTTTGCCTTCGGCGGCATCGAAACCATCGGCATCACTGCGGGCGAGGCCGATGATCCATCCACCTCGGTGCCCGCCGCGATCAACACCGTGCCCTGGCGCATCCTGCTGTTCTACGTGGCTTCGCTGGCTGTGGTCATGATGCTCTTCGACTGGCGCCAGATCGACGGTTCGGCCTCGCCGTTTGTGCAGATCTTTGATGGCCTGGGACTGCCTGCAGCGGCGCACGTGCTCAACGCAGTGGTCATCACCGCGGCAATTTCGGCGATCAATGCCGATACCTTCGGTGCCGGGCGCATGCTCTACGCGATGTCCGTCGCCGGCCATGCTCCGAAGTCCTTCGGCCGGATCTCCCGCCACGGCGTGCCGTGGATAACCGTGGTCATCATGGCCATTGTGCTGCTGGCCGGCGTGGTGCTCAATGCCCTGTTGCCAGAGGCGCTGTTCACCATCATTGCCTCGATCGCGACCTTCGCCACCGTCTGGGTCTGGATCATGATCCTGGCCTCCTATCTGGCCATGCGCCGGCAGGAAGCAAAGGCTGGGCGCGACGCCTCGCTGCCTCGCGAGTACGCTGTGCCGGGAGGAACCATCGCCGTGTGGGCGGCCCTGATCTTCATGGCCCTGGTTGTGGTCCTGCTGGCGCTGAGCGCCGAAACCCGCGTAGCCCTGTACACCGGAATTGTCTGGCTGCTGTTGCTGGGCGTGCTGTACAAGGTGCTGGTGCGCCCGGCGGCCGCGATCAGGCAGGATAGCGATTCGTTGCGGGGCTAGCCCCGCGTTTGTCCCTTCGGTGTCCGGCTTCATTCATGAGGCTGGGCGCCGTTGCCGTATCTGGATGTTTCCTAGTCGATTCGCTGCCGGTCTGTGTTGGCAGTTGCAGGTCCTGAGCGTGGATCGGCCTTGGCCCGCAGTTCCTGGAACAAGGCCAGGGTGGCCCAAAGGAGCATCCCCGCTCCGACAATCCAAAGGCTGCCCAGGCCCAAATGGAGGTAGGCGAATACGCCACCGAGCGATCCCGCCGTGATCATGGCCCACAGCACCGCGTAGCGAAGCCATAGCAACCGATTGACCCCCTGGTTGGAACCTGTCACCCGCCCAAGGATCGCGCCGCCGAGGGCCTGGCCGAGCTTGACCAGCGTGCCAGTCATATAGGTCAGTCCCAAAGCGACTTCGCCGGAACGCGTGTAGGACACGTTCACCACCCCCATGGCGGCCGACAATAAGAGTGCTGTGGCGTTCGGCTGGACGGTACCGGTCGCAGCGGCAGCCAGAAGCAATCCGGCACTGAGGTACATGGCTAGCGGCCTGCGCAAAGCAGCCAGAGATGAAGTCAGCAGGGTCGCGATGACCACGCCAATGACAAAGCTTGCCACCAATGACATGGCGTTGATCCACCCCGTGAGATCACCGGTCATCAGCGCCGCGGAAGAACGCGTGGAGTTCCCGGACATGAACGACAAGAAATAGCCGCCAAAGTGCACAAATCCGACGCCGTCCACAAACCCGGCCATCGCGGTGATGGCTCCGGCAAAGAGGATTCCGCCCCAGCGAAGATTCTTTGCCACATGCACCGCTTTCTGTAGATGCCCGCTTCCCCGGACGCCGTTGTGTCGTTCCCAGTATTCCAGCGATTGGCAGTGGCCGGTTCGCTGGGGTTGCGGAATGCATTTCAGTACAAAGTTGTTAGCTCAAGTATGAGTGAAATTATTGGCGAACAGCCTGCCGAGTCCAAGCGCCTACGCGTCGACATCTTCTCCGATATCGCCTGCCCCTGGTGCTTCATTGGCAAGCGCCGCTTTGAGCAGGGCGTCGAATCTTTTGAATATTCGCAGAACGTCGACGTGTACTGGCATGCCTACCAGCTGGACCCATCCTTGCCCGATAACTATGACGGCAGCGAAGCAGAATACCTGTCGAAGATGAAGGGGCTGGATCAGTCGCAGGTCCAGCAGATGCTGCAGCATGTAACCGCCCAGGCTGCAGAAGAAGGCCTGGCCTACGACTTCGAGAATCTCAAGGTAGCCAATTCCTTTACCGCCTTGCGTGTTCTGGAGTACGCAAAGCAGCACGGAGCCGGCAATGAGATGAAGGAATTGCTGCTGTCGGCGCACTTTGAAAAGGGGCTGGACACCGGCAATGTTCAAACCCTGCTGGAGCTGGCTGGATCGTTGGGACTTGATGCCCAAGAGCTGGGTGCGCAGATCGAAGCCGGTGCTTATGCCGAGGAAGTCAATGCCGATATTTCACAGGCCCAGCAGCTTGGAATTAGCGGTGTTCCATTCTTCGTGCTCGACGGAAAGTACGGTATTTCCGGTGCACAACCGGCTGAGGTCTTCTCCAACGCATTGACCCAGGTCTACGCGGAGAACGTACAGGCCCAGTAGGTCCGGGCTTCCAGCCTGGCTAGTCCGCCGGCGCGCACACCAGCTTGCCGGCGGACCTATCCAGCTTGCGGTCCTTTTGCAGGCCCTCGAATTTCTCGCCGACCGCCAGGTCTACCGTCGAACCCCACTTTTCCGGGTCGAAGATGAACACCGATCCGGGTACCTGGCGTTGGACGGTGAATGCCTGGGCGTAGCCGTCTGGCCCGGCAATGACAGCGCCGATCGTGCCAGAAAGCGAAGTCCAGCCAGAGGTCAACGACGAGATCTTAAAACCGCGTTCTTCCAGCGACTTTGCGGTATCTCCGGCGAGCCCGGAAATATTCGTCGTATTAAGCACCCGGATCCTGAAGCTCTGCGGGTCCTGGTATGAGAAGTCCACCTCTGGGCATTTCACGTTCTCAATTTTTGCCGGAGCCGGCTCTGCGGTTTCTTCAGTCGTAGCTTCTGCTCCCGGATTCCAGTTTCCGGTAACGATAAGCAGTGCGCCCACGGTTACGGCGATGACAAGAACTGCCATCACGGAAAACACCGCATTTTGCCGTCTGCGCGCACGCTTCTTGGCCTTGCGATCCGAGCTGAAGCTCAGGTCTTGCTCATCAACAATATGCGCCCCGTGCCATTCGCCCGGGTCTTCGCGTTCACGCATCTTCCCACCTAGCTCCGGGTAGTCTGTGGCTACGACTAGCTGAGGAGAACCACCTCGTCATCCTCGTGGCAGTTAGCTTATCGAATCGTCGTCCAAATCCAATATCCGCGCATGTATTACAGAGCGATGATGAAGCGCAGAACGTAATGCACGGTGCACACCGTCTTCTAGATACAAAACGCCGTCATATCGAACGACGTGAGGGAACAGGTCACCGTAGAATGTGGAATCTTCTGAGAGCAGTGCTTCCAGATCAAGAGTGGATTTGGTCGTAACCAGCTGATCCAGCTTCACCTGTTGCGGGGGCAATTCGCTCCAGTCGCGAGAGGAGACCAGCCCATGCGCCGGGTATGGCCGGCCGTCACCTACTGCTCGAAATATCACCTTTCAAGCATAAGCTCCGAGTATTCAGATCGCTGGAATTACCTGCTGCACGGCCAGTGCGCGCTTGGACAAGTAATTGCCGCCAGGCCTGGTTGGCGGTTGAACCCAGCGGCCGCATATGAACCCACGGGCCACCACTGGGCCATTGTTGCAGAGCCGCCGGAAAGCTCCTGCCGTTCCACATTCCAATAACGCGGGCAGTCCTGGCATTGAATGGGCCTGCCACCGTGAACCTCGGGTAACAATCACCGAGCCAAATGGCCGTTGCACGACGTCAGCCACGGCTGCGTCCAGTGACGAGCGTCCAGCGTCACGTCATTCTTGCACAGCCCAAGGACCCGCATCGTATGCTGTATACGCACTGGGATAGTTGCTCCTTTTTGAGCGCTGGCAGGTACCCGTCTCGGATGATTCAGATTCCTCGCCAATGGCGGAAAACCGAATTATGGACCTCATTTTATTTCTTCGCAAGGATTGTGACATCGCGAGAAACTTGGAGGAACCGGGCGTAACTTAGGCTGGTAACAATCCCTTCATAAGGTGCACTCTGGGGATATGAAAAACGTAGTCACCGAGATCCCAGTCCTCGACATTTCTACCTCGCGCAACGCAGACGGCACCTTCAACGAAGATTTCGTCGCTGCACTTCGTGACGCGGCCCATCGTGTTGGATTCTTCCAAATCGTTGGCTACAGCTCCCAAGAAGGCCAAGACCAAGAGCTGCTGGACACCATCGCCGAGTTCTTCAACAAGCCAGTCGAGCAAAAGATTAAGCTCGACAACCGCAATAGCGCCCAGTTCCGCGGCTACACCCGCATGGGCACCGAGATCACCCGCGGCCGCGCCGACGCCCGCGAGCAGATCGACTACGGACCCGAGCGTGAAACCCTCGCTGTAGTGCCAGCCGACAAGCCCTACCTGAACCTGCAGGGACCTAACCAGTTCCCAGAAGATTTCCCACAGCTCGAAGACCGTGCCATGGCTTGGGCCGAGCTGATGAACAAGACTGGACATGAGCTGCTTTCAGCCATTGCCGTGGGCCTGGGACTGCCCGAAGACCACTTCGATGAGCCTTTTGCCAACACCCCTTCGTGGATGGGCAAGCTGGTTCACTACGTATCCGGCGATGTTGTTCCCGAGTCGGGCAACCAAGGTGTTGGCCTGCACGCCGACTACGGCTTTGTAACCCTGTTGCTGCAGGACCAGGTCGGCGGGCTGCAGGTCCAGCCATACGGCCAGGAAGAGTGGATTGAGGTTCCACCAACTCCGGGCGCGCTGGTCGTCAACCTCGGCGAAATGCTGGAGGTCGCCACCGATGGTTACCTGATGGCCACCATTCACCGCGTGATCGCTCCACCTGCTGGCGTTGACCGCTACTCCGTGCCGTTCTTCTACTCGCCGCGGCTCGACGCGGTCATCGACAAGGTCGAGCTGCCCGCAGAGCTGGCTGCCCAAGCCCGTGGCGTCTCAGATGACCCGGAGAATCCAATGCTGGCTTCGTACGGCGCCAATGTACTCAAGGGCTGGCTGCGCGCTCACCCGCAGACCGCTGCAATCCACTACCCAGAAGTCGTCAAGGCCAAGAAGAGCGCATAGCTCGAACGGCTCCCTCCACGCGAGGACGCGAACTAGAAAGACCTGCAGGTCCCGGCTCGAAATTATTCTTCGAGTCGAGGCCAACAGGTCTTTCTTGTTTTTATCGGCTCACTCGCTGCCAGCGAGGACACAAAACTCGTTGCCTTCAGGATCGGCAAGAACCACCCACGTCACGTCATCTTCCTGTCCGACGTCTGCGTATGCGGCCCCCAAGGACAGCAAGCGGTCGACTTCTTGCTGCTGCCCAGTTCCGCGTGGCCGGACATCGAGGTGCAGCCTGTTTTTGATCGATTTCTGCTCCGGAACCTGGGCGAAGGTCAGAACAACGGATGCGCCGCCGTCATTTTGCGGACCAATGCTGACTAATCCGACTTCTTCTTCTCGTACCGCGTAGTCCAGCACTTCGCACCAGAAACGAGCTAGGAGCATTGGATTTGCGCAATCCACCGAAATCTCGCTCAATACACTTGCCATGGTCTTGCCTCGTCAAAAGATTGGTCGTCACTTGATTCGGATCATACCGGGAAATATTCCCCCGAACTCAGAAGGCAAAAAAATAATGCCTTGGTTCATCATTTCCATGATGAACCAAGGCATTAAAATTGGCGGAGGATAGGGGATTTGAACCCCTGAGGGCGTTAACCCAACACGCGTTCCAGGCGTGCGCCATAGGCCGCTAGGCGAATCCTCCTCAGTTTGCTCCGAGGAGCAGGATCCAGCATATCTAAATTCTTGCCCAATCACGAATCGAGAGTTCTCTTGCTGTTTCCCGCACCGCCATTTAAGCCATTCTCCCCTGAAATCCGGTGATTTCAGAGGTTATACCCACCCTGCAACTTTCCGGTTCCGCCCCTCAAATGAGCCCCGATACTGCTATTCATGAGCAAAAGAGAGGTATTTCACAGCAGCGATGATCCTCGACGCCTGCACATTGGCCCTCCTGGACGACGCGCCACACCGGGAGATTTTGGCCTTTGGGCCGCGAATTTGGATCAAGATAACCTTTTTGCGCAGATTGCCGCCACGGCGCGGCAGCTCTACGACCGGTTGCCTGCACTCACAACCAGCCAAGGCCTGGGAACGCTTAAAATCGTGTCCCGGCTACGGAGCATGCTGGACGCTGCGGAAGCAGCAATATTGGCGGACTCGTATGAACATGCGGTGAAAGAGTCCTCAGCCCAAGGCAGCCAAGACCCACTCATCCAGACGCCTTCAGACGGGCTCCAAGAACAGTCATCCCAGTACTACGGCATCAGCCCTTCGGAAGAAACGGTCATTCGTTCTTCGTTTGTAGCCGAGGCTGCGATGGCCCTTCGAGCCTCGGAGGCGAATGTTCGAGACCGATTATTCATCGCAGAAGGCCTGCGCCATCTTTGTCCTGAAACTCTTGAAGAGCTAAGTCGCGGAGAGATCACCACCAGAACGGCTCAAGAGATCGTCAAACAGTCCCAGGACCTTGAGCCGGAAGATGTACGGCATATGCAGCAAACCCTGTTGCCCATTGCCCGGACCGCCTCGGATGCTGCCGTTGCCCACAGGGCTCGCAAGATCCACGAGCGCCTTCACCCTCGCCCTATTGAAGAACGGCACAAGAAAAGTGCTGAAGACCGAAAGGTCACCTATTGGAACGAACCCAATGGGATGTCGGTGATCCAGCTGTACATGCCTGCCGAAAATACGTTGAGCATCATCAACACCGTCAATTGGCACGCCTCGCAACACGATGATCCCGAAGATGAACGCACCGAACAGCAACGGCGCCTGGACATCATCCGTGATGCACTCATTGACGGATGGCCAGCTGGAGGGGGCACTGCGCTCAAGGCACGAGTTGCGGTGACGATTCCTGCCCTAGAGATGCTGGCCGATCCCCAGCGTGCTCTGGCCGATCTGGAAGGCTACGGGCCCATACCTATCGGAACCGCGTTACGCATTGCCAAGGATGCTCCATCTTTCATGAAGGTACTCACCGACCCGTGGTCTGGTGCCGTAATAGATGTTGGCCGTGAGAAATACCGGCCATCCAAGGCACTGCGCGATCTACTGCGCAGCCGGGATATTTGTTGCCGCTTCCCCGGCTGCAACCGTCCAGCGGAGACCTCTGAGATCGACCACATTGATGCTTGGGCCAACGGCGGGCACACCTCTCGGACCAACACCCACCTTTTGTGCAAGCGGCATCAGATGTTCAAACACGCCTTGGGGTGGCAAGCCACCTACCTGGCCGATGGATCCGTGAACTGGCGTTCCCCGCATGGCGTGGTGTGCATCGAACTTCCGGGCAGTGTCACCAATGTGCAGAATTTCGACTTTGAAAAAGAGCAAACGCCGATGCTGCCGACAGTTCAGCTCAATGACAGAGTGCGCAAGGTACTCGGATGGCTAGAACCAGTAGACGGGGAAACAGGATGAAGGTTCACGCCCGGATTCGCCACTTAATTTCTTGTTTTACATTCAGGGCCTGAGAGCAAGCGCACGCTGCCCGATTTTTATCCAAGCACCACCCTCGGGTAGTATTTTCGGTGACCCCTCGTGTGGTGTCATCCTGTTGAACTCCCCCAGGACCGGAAGGTAGCAAGGGTAGATGGGCTCTGGCAGGTGCATGAGGGGTCTTTACTTTTTCACGCAAGCCGAAGGGGAGTCCACGTGGGCGCTGGCCGTTTCGCCCCTAGCCCTTCAGGGCCGCTCCACCTCGGCAATTTGCGCACGGCGGTTCTAGCTTGGCTCTTCGCTCGTTCCACGCAACGTGATTTCTTGTTGCGCATTGAAGATCTTGACCGGGTCCGCTCCGGAGCAGAAGCCATCCAAATCTCCGAACTGGAGTCCCTGGGCCTGCAATTCGACGGTTCACTCTTGCGCCAATCCGAACGCCTGCCAATTTACTTCGACGCCGTAGAACAGCTCAAAAAGCAGGACTTGGTGTTCCCCTGCTTCTGCACTCGCAAGGACATCGCCGAAGCTGCCAGCGCGCCGCATGCAGCACCCGGCGCCTACCCGGGTACCTGCCGGAACCTGAGCCCGGCCGAACGTGAAGCCAAGTCACAAGATCGTCCTGCCGCCTTGCGCCTGCGCGCCGAGGTAACTGAATTCTCGGTTCACGACCAGCTGGCTGGCGGCTATGCCGGCGTAGTTGATGATTTTGTCTTGGTCCGAAATGATGGTGCTCCTGCTTACAATTTGGCCGTCGTGGTCGATGACGCGCTCTCCGGAATTGATCAGGTTGTGCGTGGCGATGATCTGCTCTCTTCCGCGCCACGACAGGGGTATCTGGCAACGCTCTTGGGTTACGACGTTCCGGAGTACGCCCACGTCCCGCTCGCCCTGAATACCAAGGGCCAGCGCCTAGCCAAGCGCGATGGTGCTGTAACACTCGAAGAGATCACCGAACATGGGGTACATCCAGCCGATGTTGTGGCGATTTTGCTAGAGTCATTGGGCTTGCCCAGCACGAGTTTGCTGGCAGCCCTGGAAGCTTTCGATCCGGTGAACTTGCCCCGTGAGCCGTGGATCGTAGAACCTGAAAATATCGTCCAACAGCTGATGCCCCCGGCATCACGCAACCGATAGGGAACCGGTGTGAGTACAGCGCTATATCGCAGGTATCGTCCCGATACGTTTGCCGACGTCATCGGACAAGAGCACGTTACTGCTCCCCTGATGACGGCTCTGGAGAAAAACCGCGTTAATCACGCGTACCTCTTCTCCGGCCCACGCGGTTGCGGCAAGACGACTTCCGCGCGAATCTTGGCGCGTTGCCTGAACTGCGAGCAGGGCCCAACGCCGGTACCTTGTGGCACCTGCCCTAGCTGTGTTGAGCTGGCCAATGGCGGCCCGGGCTCGCTGGATGTTATCGAAATTGACGCTGCCAGCCACGGCGGCGTGGACGACGCCCGCGACCTGCGTGAACGGGCAACTTTCGCGCCGACGCGCGACCGCTACAAGATCTTCATCATCGATGAGGCCCATATGGTGACCGCGGCAGGCTTCAATGCCCTGCTGAAAATCGTTGAAGAGCCACCAGCGCACATCAAGTTCATCTTCGCAACGACCGAACCCGAGAAGGTTATCGGGACCATTCGCTCCCGTACCCACCACTACCCCTTCCGCCTGGTTCCGCCAGAGGCCTTGTTGGCGTACCTGCAGGTTTTGTGCGAACGCGAACATGTCGCGGTAGCCGAGGGCGTACTTCCTTTGGTTATCCGTGCAGGTGGCGGTTCGGTCCGCGATACCCTCTCGGTTCTTGACCAGCTGATGGCTGGTGCCCGTGAAGGAACGCTGGATTACGAAACCGCCATTGCCTTGCTGGGCTATACCCATTCGACCCTCTTGGATGAAGTGACCCTGTCGCTTCACGAAGCTGACGGCGCTGGGCTCTTCGGCGCCATTGACCGCATCATCCAGACCGGTTTGGATCCACGACGCTTTGTTGAAGATATTCTTGAACGCTTCCGAGATCTGATCATTGCCAAGGCCATGCCCGAAGGCCTGGAAAAGATCCTTCGCGGTGTACCCGAGGACCAGTTAGAGGCCCTGCACCTGCAGGCCGGCCTGGTTGGCGCCGGCGAGCTTTCCCGATGGGCAGATGTCACCAACAAGGCGCTGAGCGAGATGACCGGCGCCACCTCTCCTCGTTTGCACTTGGAATTGCTAGCAGCCCGATTGATGTTGCCGGGTTCCGAGAACTCGGTGTCTTCCTTTGCCGCACGATTGGATCGCTTGGAACGCCACGCGATGAGCGGTGGCGAGCTTCCAGCACTTGACGTTGACCAGACCGCCGATTCGTCGGCTTCGATGGGTGCAACGCCGAATCCTGGCGCTGCTCGCCAGGGCGCGGCCGCTGTGCGCGAGGCGCTGGCCGCCGCCAAGGCCCGCCGCGAGGGTGTGGCCATGCCGGCGCCGGGACACGAGCCTGCCCCAGAGGCGCCAGCGCCTGCTGAACAACCAGCGCAACCAATTCAGCAGCCCCAAGCCGAACCTGTTCAGGCGCAGCAGCCAGTTCAGCAGCCCCCGGTTCAGCAGCCCCAAGCCGAACCTGTTCAGCCGCAGCCTCCGGTTCAGCCTGTTCAGGCCCAGCAGCCTCAAGCACCTCAGGAAGCTCTGCAGGCTGCAACAAAGGAAAAACCGCAACCTGCCGACGATGATCCAAATGCACCACTGGACCCAGATGCGCAGTCTTCGCTGAACACTGGCGAAGCTGCAGATTGGGGTGCAACATGGGGTCCGAAGGACGATAGCTTCTCGGTGACCACCGAAGTCCAGCCAGGTCCAAGTGTTCCTGCAGCCCGCCCTGAAGGTGTTGCGCCATTCAGCCTGGTTCCAGATCCTTCCAGCGGCGAAGACCTGTCATTTGGCACCGGGGTTTCCATCGATGATGTTAAGCAGAATCCGGCCATGGCCGAATTCGCTCGCAAAGCTGCCGAGTCTCGTGCCCAGCAGCCGGCTGCTCCTGCGCCTCAAAAGCAGGCACCCGTTGAGACTGCTCCCCCAGCCCAGGCTCCGGCTCCGGCTCCGGCACAGCAATCCAGCCAGGCAGAACTCGATGCACAGCGCCAGGCGGCGCAGCAAGCTCAAGCACAGCAGGAACTGGCTCAACAAGAGCAGGCACAACGCGAGCAAGCCGAGCGAGAAGCCCAGGAACGTGCCGCTCGTGAACAGGCACGCCAAGAGCAGGCACAACGCGAGCAAGCCGAGCGTGAAGCCCATGAACGTGCCGCTCGTGAACAAGCACGCCAGGAGCAGGCACAACGCGAGCAAGCCGAGCGTGAAGCCCATGAACGTGCTGCGCGCGAGAAGGCAGAACGCGAAGCCCAGGAACGTGCTGCCCGCGAGCAAGCTCAGCAACAGCAACAGCAGGCTCAACCGGCTCAACAGCAAGCGCAGCAGCCTGGCGCCGGTTCCCCTGTCGTGAAGTTCCAGCAGGCTTGGCCAATGATCCTGCAGCAGTTGCAGGGAAGCTCACGAGTTCTGCATTCCATGGTGGCCACCTATGGTTCTGTCGCTGGTTTTGACGGTCGCACGCTCACCTTGGCGTTCAGCAACACCGGTCCAATCGTGAACCTGCGCAACCGGCCGGATTTGATGAACACCCTGACCGGGGTCGTTTCGCAATTTGCCGGCTCCCCCATAGAAGTAGTACTCACCGAAGGCGGTTCCAACCCAGCTGGCGGTGGTTCCCCAAAAGGTGAGCGCCGGCCACTCCCGGCGCAAACCCCAGCACCAACCAAGTTCACCAAGGCTGCAACTTCTGCTGGGGTAGCTGCGCGTGCTGCTGCACGCGCACAAGCCGCCGCCCCGGCGCCTGCTGCCAGCACGCCTCCGGCCGCTTCGCCAGTGGCACCGCCACCAGCCACGACAGGTGCAGGAGCCACCGACGGCTACGCCAGCTCCTACGATGACGTGCCGCCACCCTATGACGAGCCGTTCATGGACGAGCCGCCGTTCCCGGATGATCCGTACTACTCGCCAGAACCGGCAGCTGCGCGCGAACCCCAGCGCCAGCCTGAGCCGGCCCAGCCTGCTCAAGCCACCGGGCACCCCGCACAGGCAGCGGTTGCTCCCGAGCCTCAGCAGCCAAGCGCGCCACGCAGTTTTGGAGGCCCACCGGTAGCACCGAAGCCTCGGCTGACTGCTGGGCTCAGTGCCCGGCAGGCTGAACTTGGCACGCCGAATATTCCACGTCCGGTCTCGAGCACTCCACTGCACCCGCAGAGCACCACGGACTCGTTCCAGGACTTGGCCGTTCGCGAAAGCGAAGAACCGGCGCCACAGGTTCACGCGCCGGTGGCCCCGCGGCCATCGGCTGCTCCGGCGACCGCTGTGGAGCCGGAACCGCAGATTCCGGCCGCCGAAGCACCACAGCAGCGAGCCCAGGCGCCTGCTCCGGCAAGGACTCCAGAGCATGATGCTCCGGCAAAGCCCGCGCCAGCGCCTGAAACCGCTCCGGGCTGGGGCACGCCGCAACAGGAGGCGGCAACGGCCAGCGAGCCGGCCGCGCCAGCCGCTGGCCAGCGCATGAGCCGCTATCAGCAGCTGATGAACCAGGCCAAGAGCTCGCCTAGTGCGCCGGCACCCGCGCAGGCTGCCGGCGGGTGGGGTGGACCAGCTGCGGCGCCTGCCGCTGCGCAGAATCAGGAGCCCGAGGAGTTCGTCCCCAGCGACGATGACATCGAGGTCGAGGATTCCGCGTTGATCGGTGTTCCCGCCGTGGAACGACTGCTCGGCGGCATGGTCATCGAGCAGCGTGATGTGAACGGGAATGTCGTGGAAATCAAGCGCAGCCTGTAGCGGAAACCACGGCATCCTGTCGGGGTGAGACACTAGGGTGTAACAGGGAAGATTCCCAGCAAAGCAGAAAGAAGGCGCACGTGTACGAAGGTGCTGTACAGGAATTGATCGACGAGCTCGGTCGCTTGCCTGGCATCGGCCCGAAATCGGCTCAGCGCATTGCCTTTCACATTCTTGATGCCGATGCCGAGGATATGACGCGGCTGGCCGCGTCCATCCAGCTGGTCAAGGAGAAGGTCAAGTTCTGCGAGATCTGCTTCAACATCTCGGAGCAGGAGATCTGCGCCATCTGCCGCGATGAACGCCGCGATGGAACCAAGATCTGCATCGTCGAGGAATCCAAAGACGTGATGGCCATTGAGCGCACCCGCGCCTTCGGCGGCAAGTACCACGTGCTCGGAGGCTCGATCAACCCGTTGGCCGGCATCGGCCCGGAGCAGCTGCACATTCGCGAATTGGTCACGCGCCTGGCCGACGAGTCCATTACCGAATTGATCCTGGCCACAGACCCGAACCTCGAGGGCGAGGCCACCGCCGTGTACCTGGTGCGCGCGCTGGCTCCCCTGGGCATCCGGATCACCCGGCTGGCCTCCGGCCTGCCGGTGGGCGGAGACCTGGAATACGCCGATGAGGTCACCCTGGCACGAGCCTTTGAAGGCCGTCGCACTGCCGGGTCCATCGCGTCGAACGCGCGACGTCCGGCTCCCGCGGCCGAAGATGCCGAAGCATCTGGAAAAGCCGAAAATGCTCCAAGCAAGGCTCCTGCCACCGAGCCCAAGCTCTTCAGGGCCGTTGATCCGGCGAAAACCCCCCAGGCTGGCGACGGCAGCCTTTCGCACCCGGTAGTTCCAGAGATGGATAACCACCGCAGCCGATAAGCCCTTTCCTGGCGCACCCCGCACTCCCTTCACCGAAGGGATATGCGGGGTTCTCTTTTAATGCCGTTTTCCTCGGGATATCGGTGTGCGATGAAACACCATAGTTGATAATAATCAACTATCCTCGTATAGTTGACATCAATCAACCATTCAGGCTCTTTGGGCCTGACTTTAACTTTTTGGAGGCTCAATGACCGCAATCGCACCGGTCGCCGGGCCCAAGATGACGCACCGTGAAATCCTCACCGCCCTGACCGGAATCCTCATGGGCATGTTCGTCTCGATCTTGGCCAGCACCGTAGTATCCAGTTCCCTGCCAGTGATCGTCTCGGATTTGAACGGCAGCCAGACCGCCTACACCTGGGTAGTGACCGCTACCCTGCTGGCGACCACCATTTCGACCCCGATCTGGGGCAAGCTCGCAGACCTCGGCAACCGCAAGCTGCTGCTGCAGATCTCCCTGGCGATCTTCGTCTTGGCTTCTGCTGCCGCGGGCTTCTCGCAGACCACCAGCTTCCTGATCGCCATGCGCGTCATCCAGGGCCTGGCCGGCGGTGGCGTTGGCGCCCTGGCACAGATCGTCATGGCCGACTTCCTCTCGCCACGCGAACGCGGCAAGTACATGGGCCTGTTCGGCGCAGTCATGGCTATCGGCACCGTGGGCGGACCACTGATCGGCGGCTTCGTCACCGACACCATCAACTGGCGCTGGAATTTCTTCATCGCGCTGCCTTTTGCCATCGCTGCGGTCATCTTGATCCAGCGCACCTTGCATCTTCCGGCCATCGCCAAGCGCAAGGTCAAAATCGACTACTGGGGCATCCTGCTGCTCTCCGGCGGCGTTTCGCTGCTGCTGATCTGGATGTCGCTGGGCGGCTCCGAGTTCGAGTGGGCTTCGGCCACCAGTTTGATGATGGTGGTTGGCGCGGTGCTCCTGCTGGCAGCGTTCATCCTGGTCGAGATCAAGTCCTCCGAACCGCTGTTGAGCATGTCGCTGTTCAAGAACCGCACCTTCACCTTCGCCGTGATCGCCTCACTGGCCGTAGGCGTGTCGATGTTCGGCACCTCGGTGTTCCTCAGCCAGTACATGATCATGGCCCGTGGCGCTTCTGCCACCATGGCCGGCCTGATGACCTTCCCGCTGATGGGCGGCCTGCTGGTCATCTCCACCATCGGCGGCCAGTTCATCTCCCGCACCGGCAAATGGAAGCCGCTGGTGATCACCGGCTCGGTGCTGATCGTCATTGGACTGTTCCTGCTGGGAACCATCCACTACAACACCAACTACGCGCTGGTTGCGGCCTTCATGTTCATCCTGGGCGCCGGCATGGGCCTGGTCATGCAGAACATGGTGCTGGTGGTGCAGAACTCCGTTGACATCAAGGAACTGGGTGTCGCCTCCTCCTCGGTCAACTTCTTCCGAACCTTGGGCGGCACCGCCGGCACCGCCGGATTGGGCGCCATCCTGGCAGCATCCATTCCGAACATGATTGCCGATCGCCAGGCGGATTTGATGCAGGCCATCGGGTCGCTGGGCGAAAAGGGCAAAGCGGTCGCAGAGGTCTTGTCCTCGGGCAACCTTCCAACCATCTCCACCCTGCCCGAGCCGGTGCGCGTCATCTTCGAATCCATCTACGGTGACGCGGTGCCTTCCCTGTTCACTTTCGCAGCCCCGCTGTCGCTGATCATCGTGATTGCTGTCTGCCTGATACCCAACCAGGCCCTGACCACGCAGACCGCCACCGAGCGCATGCAGGAAGTTGACGCCGAAGCCGCGCTTGAAGCCAATGGCATAGCTGCCGTCGACGAGAATGCAGGCGCTGAAATCCAGGAGCCAACCGCGCCCAGCAAGCAAGGAACCGAACCAGCGATGAAGCCGAACGGCAACTAGGAGAAATCCAGTGGATACCACCAGCACAGATGCTTCTGCCTGCACGAAGGATCGCGCGGACCGCTATTCGTTGGCAGAGCAGGAATTGTTCTCGCTGATTGCGGTCACTGCACGGTTCAAGCGCGAGCTTGCCCATCGGCTCAACGGCCAGCTGACGCCAGGCTATTTGCCGGTGCTCGGCTTGATCCTGCGCCATGGCCGCATCACTCAGTCAGAAATTTGCGAGAAGCTGCTGATCGACAAGGCGACGCTCTCACGCATGATCTCCAAGCTCGAACAGCTCGGCCTGGTGGTTCGCGAGGTCAACGCCGATGATCGCAGGGCTTTCGACCTGCTCCCCACCGAGCACGCCAAAGAGCGCTGGCACAGCGGATTTGAGCAGTGGCGAGGCGAGCTTCGTTCGCGCATGAGCAACTGGGCTGACGATGACCTGGACAGGCTGGTTGAACTGCTGAGCAGATTGAATCTGGAAATTCAGGCGATCTAGCCTGCCCTTGAACACCGGTGCGACAGGCCGGGCATCACGGGACGACCGTGGCGCCCGGCCATTTTCCTTTCCCCGCAGACCCGGCATTGCCTAGACTTCAACCATGGGAACCAAGAGCAGCAATACCTCAGCCATTGCCAATGCCAATGCCACCGGCATTCCATGGGACACCTGGAGCAGCCAGCTTGAGGACGCCAAGGCCGGCGAGCTGACGCATAAGGAAATCGCTGAGCTCGCGTTCACCCGCATGCCACCGTCGCTTGACAACCCGGGGTGGTGGGCACAATCGGTTGCTGTCGCCTACGAGCAGCAAATTGGCCGCCGGCTCCCGGGGCAGGCTCAAGACGGGACCTTCCAGGGATCGGTCAGCACTACCCTGGCCGCCGATTTGGATACGGCCTTGGCCCGCTGGGAAGAACAAGTCTCTGGCATGGAAACCTTCAATGGGCAAACACTAGCCGAACCAGCACGGACCAGTGGATCCGAGCGCTGGCGCTATTGGCGTGCCAGCTTCAGCGACGGCACCAAGGCCCAAGTGGATATTGGGCTTAAGGGCGACAAATCAGCGATAGCCATTAACATTACTAAGGCTGAAACACCAGATCAGGTGTCTGAATGGAAGAGGTTTTGGCGACAAATCTTGGCTGAATTCAAGCAATAGCCCATGTTTTTCAACAACAGCCGCGAATATTCCTAGGCAATATGACCAATGTTTACCGTCACAAGTAGGAGAACTTGGCCCGTAGCTGTCACAATATTTATTTGGTAGATGCCTCGCGTTGTGCCTTGCGCCAATAACGAGTCACAGCTTTCAACAGGTGGAGTGAGTGCCCATGGGCCTAATTGTTCAAAAATTTGGCGGTTCGTCAGTTTCAGATGCCGAAGGCATCAAGCGTGTGGCGCGTCGAATTATTGACACCAAGTCCCAGGGCCACGACGTCGTCGTAGTTGTCTCGGCCATGGGCGACACCACCGATGACCTTCTAGATCTGGCAGGCCAGCTCACCGACGATGCGCCAGCACGCGAAATGGACATGCTGCTCTCCGCTGGAGAACGCATCTCCATGTCCCTGCTAGCCATGGCCATTGACCAGTTTGGCGAACAGGCTGCTTCCTTCACCGGATCGCAGGCCGGCGTGATCACCGATTCCACGCACGGCAAGGCCCGCATCATGGAGGTTTCCCCTCAGCGCATTCGCCGCGCCATCGACCGCGGCTTCATCGCGATCGTTGCCGGCTTCCAGGGCATGAGCAAGGAATCGAACAACATCACCACCATGGGCCGTGGCGGCTCGGACACCACCGCAGTGGCTTTGGCTGCCGCTTTGGGCGCCGATGTCTGCGAAATCTACACGGATGTGGACGGCGTCTACACCGCTGATCCGCGTGTAGTTGCTTCGGCGAAAAAGATCGAGAAAATCACCAGCGAAGAAATGCTGGAGATGGCCGCCAGCGGATCCAAGATCCTGCACCTGCGTTGCGTGGAATACGCTCGGCGCTTTGGCGTGCCACTGCATGTGCGCTCTTCATTCAGCACTCACGAGGGCACCTGGGTGCTCCCGAACCCCGACGACAAAATCAAAATTCAAGAGGGAGAACCCTTGGAACAGCCAATCATCTCAGGTGTCGCCCACGACCACTCCGAAGCCAAGGTCACCGTCATCGGCGTGCCTGATATCCCTGGCAAGGCAGCCCAGATCTTCGGCGTGATCGCCGCGGCCCAGGCGAATATCGACATGATCGTCCAGAACATTTCGACCCATGGCTCGGGCAAAACCGACATCTCCTTCACCTTGCCCATGACCGAGACCAAGAACGTGCTTGGCGCATTGAACACCGCCAAGAGCGAGATCGGTTTTGAGGACATCGAGCACAACGACGAGGTCGGCAAGCTTTCGCTGATCGGTGCGGGCATGCGCTCGAACCCGGGCGTTTCCTTCACCTTCTTCGAAGCCCTGCACAACGCAGGAGTGAACGTGGACATGATCTCCACGTCCGAAATCCGCATTTCGGTGGTCACCGATGCCGACAAGCTCAACGATGCGGTGCGTGCTATCCACACCGCATTCGATTTGGACACCGATGTGGAAGCCACCGTCTACGGCGGCACCGGCCGCTAAGACCACGCTCCACTAGAGATCAGGCCTGCGGCGCTGGATTATCCAGCGCCGCAGGCCTGATCTTTTAATCTGTCACTATCGGCTTATTTTGCCGGTTCCAAGGTCCTGGAATAGACCGTTTCGCCCAATGCGTTGCGCAGGCTGACGGTAAACATATCCTGCTCATCAAGATCCACATGCCCGAAGAACTGGCTCTTGCCATCGCGCGGGGACTGGTTGGCAATCGTGCCCGCCAAGGCAAAATCCACCCGCGGCCCGAAGGTTCCGTCCATCTCATTGGGACCAAAGGATCCAGCATTGACCGGGCCCGCAACAAACTCCCAGAACTCGTTGAAGTCGCTGAACGCTGCTCGTTCTGGCGAGTAGTGGTGCGCCGCGCAGTAGTGCACATCGGCAGTCAGGAAAACGACGTTCTTGATGCCGCGGTCCTTGATGGCCTTGAGCAGTCGCGCCAATTCAAGTTCGCGGCCCAGCGGGGCACCATGGTCAGCGTTGGAAATGGATTCCTGCGCCTTGCCATCGGGGACGATGATGCCTAGCGGCAGATCATTGAGAATGACTTTCCAGGTGGCCTTGGACTGGCTCAACCCATCAACGAGCCAGTCCAGCTGCTCTTCACCGAGGATCGCGGTTTCCTTGGACTCCTTGCCGTCCGTGTTTTCGGACTTGAAAGTACGCATATCCAATGCGAACAAGTCCAAGGCAGGACCGCGGGAAATCTTGCGGTAGATTCGCGCCGCTTCAAAACCGGTGCCGCCACTCATCGCCCGCGGATCGGCGATGGGCTGGTATTCCTGCCACGCTTGGCGGCCACGGGCCGCCAGGGTATTGACGTCGCGCACGGTGTAGCGCTCATCGGTGATAGTTTCGCCCGGCCACCAGTTGTTGTGGGTTTCGTGGTCGTCCCACTGGGCGATGACTGGAACTTCGGCATACATCGCGCGGACATTGGCATCCATCATGTTGTAGCGGTGGCGTCCCCGATATTCCGCCAGAGTTTCAGCGACCTTGGAAACTTCCTCGGTCACCAGGTTGCGCCATATCTGGCCATCCGCTTCTTGGACTTCGGCAAGGATCGGTCCGTCAGCGTAGATCGTGTCACCGCTGTGCACAAAGAAGTCAGGCTTGGTGGCATGCATCGCGGCATAGGCGCGCATGCCACCGATTTCTTCATTGATGCCCCAGCCCTGGCCGGCCGTATCTCCGGACCAGACAAAACTTTGCGCTCGGTCAGCCTCATGGTTGCGGCGACCGGTTCCCGACGGCGCAGTGCTGAACCATCCCTGCTGGGTTTCGCCGAGGGTTCCGTTCTCATCTTCAAAACCGATGCTGACCGAGAATCGTGTTCCGGCGGGCAGATGGGCAGCGTTGATTTTGGCGGTGAAGTCACTGCCCTCGGTAGCCTGGGCACCTCTCAATGTGCGAACAAAGGATCCGCGTCCACGAATGATCTGGCCAGCTTCATCCACGGCACGCAGCTGCGCGCGCACTCGGCCTTCACCAGAACTGCGGGCCCAGAGCACCGCGCTGTTGGTGGAAACGTCGCCCATGGAGAAGCCGCTGGTTAATCCCAAACGCGAACGGACCAAGCGTGGAGCACCAGAGGCCAATGCGGCACCGGTGGGGCCAACGAGGCCCAGGGCTCCTGTGCCCAAGGCACCGGTCAATAAATTTCGTCGCGAAACATTAGTCATGGCACTAACTGTGGTGCGTCAGCCTAGCCAATTTATGGCACCAAGGTGAACACGAAGAAAAACCTGGCAGATTAAGATGCAGGGCTTCCTTGCCGCCTGCTGGCAAGCTGGTTCAATGAGCGATGAACGAGTCATCTCGGGTTCTCCCCCTGCCGGATTCCCGATTCCGGAAGCTGTGCGTGACGTGGCCGGCATCCATGCGGTGAAAGGAGTGTGGCTCAACGCCCTGGGAGGATCCACTTACCGGATTGGGCATGGACTGGACAGCCGCTATGCGAAGTGGTCGCCGGGGCAACCGGTGGACGCGGAGATCGATCTGGAATCCGAGGCCCGCCGCATGAAGTGGGCAGGGAAGTTCATCAACGTGCCGGCAGTGCTTTCAGTTGAGCAGTACCCTGAAGGCCACCTGCTGCTCACCGCGGCGCTGCCCGGGTACAGCGCCGTGAGCGAACTGGGCAAAAGCAATCCCGAGCGTTCAGCCCACGCCCTCGGCCAAGGACTTCGGCACCTGCACGACCGGCTGCCAGCAAGGCAGTGCCCCTTCAGCTGGGATCTATCCTCACGCATCTCTTCCCTGCCATTAAGCCAGCAATCCGAGCTGCTCGCCGAAGCACCGCCCCTTGACGCCGTGGTCTGCCACGGCGATGCCTGCCTTCCCAACACGCAGCTGGATGCGTACGGCGGCTTCTTGGGACACGTTGACATGGGCAAATTGGGCATCGCCGACAGGTGGGCAGATCTTGCCATCGCGGCCTGGAGCACCGAATGGAACTACGGTCCCGGCTACGAACATCTGGTATATGCCGGTTACGGAATGGAAGCAAATGAAGAAAAAATCGCCTTCTACCGAAAGATCTGGGACGCCACCTGAATCGGGTTGCCTAGCGTGCCACGTAGCGGTGCTCCGGACGACCGCGGGTCCCGTAGCCCAGCTGGAGTTCCAATGATTCATTGGCCACCAGGGCCGCAAGATAACGCTGGGCCGTGGCTCGCGCAACGCCGACAGCTTCCGCCACTTCGGCCACGCTCATAGGCTCCGAAGCTTCCTTGACACAGTTGAGCACTGCCTGTTCTGTAGGCGCGGTACCGGCCGCCGGAGCAGCCTCTTCACTGCCCTGCAAGGAACGGAAGAGCCGTTCGACTCCCTGCTGATTGAATTCAGCCGTGCCGCTGAGCTGTCGCCGATAGCGAGCCCACCCCTTGAGCTTGGCGCTGAGTGTTTTTGCGTCGAAAGGCTTGATGATAAATGCCAGCGCCCCGTGCCGAATAGCCTTGGAGATATTCTTCGGCTCGGTGGCAGCCGAAATCATGATGGCATCCACGTCCAGTTCACGCAGCAGCTCGATGCCGCTGACATGAGGCAGGTACAGGTCCAGCAGCAACAGGTCAGGCTTGAGCGTGGCGACGAGCTTGGGCACCATGCGCGGATCCTGCACTGGCTCCAGGGCTTGGAAACCCGGAATGGAATTGACCATTTCTGCGTGGAGAGCACCCACGCGAAAGTCATCGTCGACGATCATGACCTGGTAGTTTCCATTGGCGCTGTCGCTCATGGCTGCGCTCCTTCATTCTCGTTGTTCTCTGGGGTGGCTGGTTCAACCAGCACCGCTGGCAATCGGGCAGCAAATACCGCGCCTTCTGTTCCGGTGCCCGGATCGGCAATCCAGACGTCCCCGCTGCGGGCTTGGGCCAAGCGCTTGATCAGTGGCAAGCCAACCCCGCGTCCATGTTCATTGCCCAGATGGGAACCGGTGCTGACGTCCCGGGCAAAAATGTCCTCGGTGGTGGTGATGCCCGGTCCGGAATCAGCTACAGCAATATGCAGTGTGGCAGCTTCGGAGAGCAGATCGATTTCCACCCACGGTCTCCCGTGGCCCCGCAAGGCGGCGGTAAAGGCGTTATCCAGAAGATTGCCGAGCACCGCGGTTGCATCCTGGGCATCATGGGCCGAGGCGATCTGCCCGAAGAGCATCGACTGGCTCGACACCCGCAGTTCGATCCCCTGCTCGTGGGCACGGACCGCCTTGGCCGAGATGAACGCCGATAGGTAGGCGTCCTGGATCGCTTCCAGCCCGGGCACCTGGGCGATTTTCGGCCCGGTTTCCATGACCTCGCGCAGGTAGGCTTCGGCCTGTTCGATTTTTCCCAGGTCAATCAATCCGAGCACCGCGTGCATGCGGTTGGCGAATTCGTGGCGCTGGGCGCGCAGGGCATCTGCCATGTCCTGGACGGCATCCAGCTTGGTGCCCAGCGCCTCGATGGTGGTCACATCGTGCAGCAATACCACCTGGCCAAGGTCGAGCCCGTCGCGGTTCACTTCATTCACCCGGGCGATCAGGGAATGGCCGTTGGCTTCCAGGCGCACCGGAGCCCGGTCCCGTTCCTTGATGGCCTTGACCAGGCGCCGGTCCAGGCCGGCGGATTCAAAATGCCTCCCGACCACGTCTTCCAGTTCGGTGCGGTGCGGCAGGCCCAAAAGCAGCCGAGCGGCCTTGTTGCGCACGGTAATCCGCCCGTCGGAACCGATGCCCATGACGCCTTCGGTGACGCCGTAGAGCACTGCCTGCTGGTCACGAACCAGCTGGGCAATTTCGGTCGGTTCAAGTCCCAAAGTCTGGCGTTTCAGCCGGCGCACGGTTACTCGTCCGGCCACGGTGGCCAACCCGGCAGCCAAGAGCGCAAAGAGCGCAATCCAGCTGAAGGATTCCAGCAGGGCACCGGTCAGCGACTGCGTGGTCACGCCGACCGAAACCTCTCCGATCACCTGGCCCGACGCGCCACGGATGGGGACTTTGGCGCGCACCGATTCACCCAGGGTTCCATGCTCCCTTGACACCGCTTCGATCCCGTCCAGGGCCACCGGGTCGGTGGAAACCATCTGTCCAATTTCGGCGGGATTCGGGTGGCTCAGCCGCAGACCCCGGTCTTCGGTGATCACCACGAAGTACGCTTGCTTCTGCTCAAGTATGGCGTTGGCCAGCTGCTGCAGCTTTCCGTTGGCGAGCTTCTTCTCGTCAAGTTCTTCCATGGCTGCATATCGGGTCACTTCGTCGATGACCTCTGGAAGCACCGCCACGGATCGGGCGATGGTCAGCGAGGTATCTTCGGCGCGCGAAAAGACACGGTCATAGCTGGAATACAGGGTTCCGGCGGTGACCAGCACGATCAGCACGCCAACGACGAGGAACTGCAAACGCATGATGCGCGATGCGAAATGCCTCGAGCGCGGGCCAGAACGGAACATGCCACCCAGCATAGACGCACTCCCCGGGCAACGCGATTTTAAAGAGCAAAAAGATGGCAATGAACTTAAGCCTTCAATAATCAGCACAAGACGCGCAACGTGAGCCCCGCCACGTACTTTGAATAGGTGCCCTGAAGTTATTGGGTGACACAACGACGTACACTCACCGAAATGGAGGTCGGGGCAATGCTAGTTGCACTCGGATTCCTCATGGTCGCCACCTTTATGGCGCTGATCATGACCAAACGCATGACGCCACTGTTGGCATTGATTCTCGTCCCAACCATCTTCGGGATCTTCACCGGCGCAGGCTTCGGGCTGGGCGACATGATCATGGACGCCATCAAGGACATGTCCGGCACCGCAGCCCTGCTGATGTTCGCCATCATGTACTTCGGCATCATGATCGATGTTGGACTCTTCGACCGCCTGGTCGCCGGCATCCAGAAACTTGTGGGCAATGACCCGGCAAAGGTCGTTCTGGGCACCTCCCTGCTCACCGCGGTCATCTCCCTGGATGGCGATGGCTCCACCACCTTCATCGTGGTCACCGCGGCCTTGCTGCCGATCTACCAGCGCCTGGGCATGAGCCCAGTAGTGCTGACCTGCGTGGCCGGCTTGACCAACGGCACGCTGAACATCGTCCCTTGGGGCGGTCCAACCGCCCGTGCCGCCGCAGCGCTGCATGTCGATGCCGCAGACGTCTTTGTCCCGATGCTCCCATCGCTGGGTATCGCCCTGGTCGTTATCGGCCTGTTCGCTTGGCAGCTGGGCGTTTCCGAGCGCCGCCGCCTGCAGCGCGAACGCCCCGAACTGTGGGGCACTGAAATGGGTGGCGGAAACATCACCTCGCCATCCGGTGGCAAATCCCCGGCTGGCACCGCGCCTTCCGGCGGCCACCTGGCTGTTCTGGAAGCAGTGGCCCGCAAGGGAGATGGCTCGGAACCTGCCACCATGGACGGCACCGTGCTCGACCCGAACCGCGAAACCCTGCGCCCGAAGACTTTCTACTTCAACCTGGTGCTCACCGTAGCCATCATGGTGCTGCTGGTTGTCGACGTGCTGCCGCTGTCCTACCTGTTCATGGTCGGTACCGCGATCGCCTTGGTCGTGAACTTCCCGAAGGTCTCCGACCAGGTGAAGATGATTGCGGGCCACTCCAGCGAAATCATCGCCGTGGTCTCCATGGTTCTTGGCGCAGCGGTTCTCACCGGCGTGCTCTCGGGCACCGGAATGGTTGATGCAATGAGCCAGTGGCTGGTCGCGATCATCCCCGACTCCCTGGGTCCATACATGGCGGTAATCACCGGATTGATCTCCATCCCGGCCACCTTCCTCATGAGCAACGACGCCTTCTACTTCGGCATCCTGCCAGTGCTCACCGAAGCCGGCGCGCACTTCGGAGTCCCGGCCGTGGACATGGCTCGTGCCTCGATCACCGGCCAGCCGGTGCACATGCAGTCTCCGCTCGTTCCAGCAATCCTGCTGCTGGTTTCGCTCTCCCGCGTGGACTTGGGCGATCACCACAAGAAGGTTCTGTGGCGCGCGTTGGTGGTAGCCCTGGTCATGCTCGTCTCGGGCGTGCTGCTGGGCGCAATCCACATGGGCTAAGGCCCAAAGGCCTAACGGTCTGTCGTCAGCCGCACCCCGCTGGTCTCGCTTCCGAGACCAGCGGGGTGCGGCGTTTAAGCACATGGCTGTCGGACTTTGCCGTGCGCCATCGCGCGCAGCGCCCGTCCAGCGTCAGTGCTACCCAGGGATGCTTCCGGTAGCCCACGCGGGAAGGGCTCGTTTGCTCTTGGGCCCTTCGCAGCAGTTCATCGAGCAGGCGCCGCTGCCCGGCCCCAGCGGCGTGCTGCCGGAAATAACCTGCGATTCCATTTGTTCTCCACGGACCTGCGCCGCCCGTTCGATGGCGAGATCCACCAAGCCGCTGGCAAAAATCGGCGAGACGCCAAGGCTTTCAGCTCGCAGAAACGTGAGCCCCTCCTCGCGCGCTGTTTGGGCCGCCTCGGTATCCAGATCGTATTTGACCTCCATATGGTCCGATACGAACCCGAGCGGAACTGCTAGCACCGCCTCGATCCCAGAGCGCGATAGCTCTCGCAAGCGGTCGTTGATATCGGGTTCCAGCCATGGCGTGGCCGGGGACCCTGATCTGGAGCAGTACACGAGCTCCGCGTCCAGCTGCTCCGATTCATTCAGCTGGCCACCAATCCACGCAATCAGCTCCTCGTGCTGCTGTGCGTATCCTGGCGTGAATCGCTGTGAAGATTCCTGCATGGAAGTTGGAATCGAGTGGGTGACGTAGAGGATTTTGTGGCGCTTCCCGTCGAGGCTTCCTGCCGTCGTCGCAAGTTCGGCAAGGCCACGGCGCACGCAGTCCAATTGGGCTTTCGCGAACCCCGGATGGTTGTAGTACTGCCTGATCTTGTCGAATTCCACCGATAGCCCTTCGGCCTCCAAGGTGGACACGGCAGCGGCGAAGTCTTCCCGATACTGCCGGCAAGAGGAATATGAGGAATATGCGGAGGTGTCGATGGCCAAGAACTTCCGAGCGCCATGCTCCCGCGCTTGCTTCCGGACCACGTCGGTCAGATACGGGTGCCAGTTGCGATTTCCCCATAGCAGGGGAACCGTGATCCCGCGAGAGTCGAATTCACGCTGAAGCGCTCGCCACAAGTCCTGGTTTTGCTCGTTGATCGGCGACTTGCCTCCGAACATGTAGTAATGCTCTCCGACCTCTTCCAAGCGCTCGTCCGGAATTCCCCTGCCCCGAGTGACATTTTGCAGAAATGGAAGAACGTCCTCCGGCTTCTCAGGGCCGCCGAAGGACATCAGCACTACGGCGTCGAAAGGTGCGAGGGGATCACTATCTGTCGTTTTCATCTGCTGCTTTCCTTTTTGGCCACTGCTGCGCCGGCAGTATCCTCGCAGGGACCGGCCGCCAACAGCATCATCAGATATATAGCTTAGCAAGTAGTTAGCTAAACTAGATAAATGGTTGCCCGCAGAAATCAGCGCATGCCCCCTTCACTGAAAACCACCGCACTGCGCTCCGGGCCTTCCGCTCAAACAGTCATCGGCTCTTCGCTGATAACGCCTAGCTGGCGCCCAAGCTATGGGCCAATTGAGCTTCGATGCGCTCATTGCGGAAGACATGGCCCGCGTCGAGCAGCTTGCGAGGAATAACCCACTGGTCTGCCAGGGCAAGCAGCCGGGCACCCTGAGATCCGAGCAGGACTTTCGGCGCGGCCTCCGGAACTGGAATAAAAGCCGGGCGCTTGAGCGCATGCGCCAGCGCGTTGGTGAATTCAGCGTTGCTCGCCATATGCGGTGCCACGGCATTGACTGGACCAGACAATTGGCCATCCCACAGAGCCCGAAGGTAGATATCCAGCAGATCGTCTAGTCCGATCCACGACAAACGCTGCAGTCCGCTGCCCAGCTTCCCCCCGACGCCGGCGGCGAAAAGAGGACGCAGCACCGCGAGCATGCCGCCTTTGGGCGTGAGCACGACGCCAGTTCTGATTTGGACGCTGCGAAGATCAGGCCCCGCTGCGCGTGCCGCTTCTTCCCAGCCCTGGACCACTTCAACAAGAAAGTCGCTGGATTGGGCTGGCTGGGCATCGGACTCTTCGACGGCCTCTGGACCGGTGCTGGCTCCATAGATCCCTATCGCCGAAGCGCTGACAAATGTGGATACCCCGGATCGCGACGCGAGCAGAGCCAAGGAGCGTGTTGGCCCGATGCGGCTCTTGAGCACGGCCTGCCGGTGCTCTTGCGTGAACCGGCCGAAAATGCTGGCTCCAGCCAGATGGATGACGGCATCGCATCCCTCCAGCAGATCCTCCGCCGGATTATCCGGATCCCAGCGGCGCTCATCTGGCGATGCCGGCGCACGTCTCACCAGCTTGATGACGCGATGGCCACCTGTGGACAAGAAGGCGCACAACGCCTCGCCAACCAGGCCGCTGGATCCAGTCACGGCAATTATCTGAGGAGCGAGCCCGGCTTCAGCCGCGCTGCGGTGGGCGGCAAAATCCGCTGCCAATTGCCGATGGCGATAAGCGAGCATCTGCTCGATCTGGCGCCGCGGCACATTCGATTCGATGCGGTCGCTGACCGTAGTCGCACCTGTTCCCGCAGGCTCAAAAAGGTGCTCATGCTTCCACTTGATCGCCCGGGTCGGCAAGCCGCGAAGGCCTTCGGGCTCCAGCTGGTCGACAAATCGGCGATTTTCGGAGAACTCGAGGGGCTGGTGTTTCGCAATCCACCTCAAACCGCCGGGAATTCCCAACACGGCACTCCCATCCTCAAGTGACGCCGCCTCGCGAATGGGTTTCAGAGGCAGCCAAGGGGGAAGAAGGCGGACAATGGCGCCTGGCCGGGAGAACCAATCGAAGACAGCGGAAGGATCTGCCGGCAGCTGGCTGGAACGTTCAATGATCATGCGCTCATCATAGGATTCATTTTCCGGCCCGCCCCAGCACAGGCCTCGGCAGCACGGGATACTCCCAGCTTTCCTCCGGGCCGGCTGCATGATGCCGCACCACGTACGCGGCCAAGCTGGCGGTTTTCGGAAACGCCCCGCAGGGCGCGTAGCGATTCGAGAACTCCCGCTTTCCTTCAGTCTTCTGGCCAGCACCTACAGTATCAACTCGTCCTCACTGGGCATCGCCATGCCCTTGCCCGTCCTGCTCGTCCCCTCAATGGCCCAGCCTCGCAGGGCTACCCGGCAAGGGGCCCGTACGTGGCGCGACCCTTAGCCCTTGAACCACATTGGGAGAAAGTCCTGCGGGGGATCTTCGCCAACGCGCCCATCGATCGCTTCTCGGATCAGATCCGAATGGCCGGTATGCCGTCCATACTCTTCAATCAGGTCGCAGATAATCCTGCGCACCGAGGGTTGCTGCCCGTCAAATTCCAGCCCCGAGGCAGTATCCAGCGTGCCATCGTCAATAATCTGCTGCTGGATCCGCCGGCTCTTTGCTACCGCCTTGTCGTAGCGTTCATACAGTGCCCGAGGGTCTTCATCGTCTTGGACGATAAAAGGATTCTTGTCCTGCTCCAGGAATTCGAGCAAAACCTCTGGGCGCTCGCGCGCAATGAAATAGCTGAATTTCTCGTCTTCCACGGTCGCCAGATGCTGCAGCAATCCGCCCACGCTCAGCTCGCTGCTGGGCAGCCGGGCTTTGAGCTGCTCCAGGTCCAAACCATCGGCTTTGTAGCGGAAAGTGGCTCGAAGGCGATCAAGCATGGCGAACAGATGTTCCTGCTCGCTGGCGAAGATTGGTGGTTCCCAGATGGGAAAGTCAGCCATGTCTAGCTCCTGAGCGACGAGATGTGAGTTGAGGTACCAAAGTGGTCTGTTGGGCGGATGAATTGAATAATGAGAAGTATGCCCGTTACCGCCGCCGTTTTGGAAGCCTCCCAGTGGATGCCTCTGGCCCACAGCCATGAGGCTCGTGCGCGCGCCTTCGGAGAACCTTTTGTCGAACGCCGCATGACCGGTCGGAAGCATCCCATAGAGGATTTTCTTTTCACCTACTACACGCAAAAGCCAGGCCAGCTCTATCGCTGGCACCCGGGGCTGAATGTTGTGCTCACCGGTCAAGAGGCCCAAGAGCGTGCGACGTGGAAGTTCTATCGCGCAGTGGAAACCGGTCAGGGCACGGGATATGAATTTGATGTCCAGGCCTTCGCCCAGGCGCGAGCTCGCGCCATAGAATTTGCCCGCGTGATCTTGGCCGGGACTTCACAGCGGCCGGGGAATTTCGCCTGCTTCGGTCTGCATGAATGGGCGATGGCGTATAAATCGGAAGACAACGGAATTCGGCATGAGTACCTGCCCTTGCGGCTCGGGGCCAAGGGAACCGACGCAGTAGTGGAGTCCGAGAAGATCCGGTGCACGCACTTTGACGCCTTCCGCTTTTACACGCCGCAGGCTATTGAGCTCAATGAACTGCAGCCCACCCGCGAAACACAGCGCGATCTGGAACAGCCCGGTTGCTTGCATGCCAACATGGACCTCTACAAGTGGGCGTACAAGCTGTCCCCTGCTGTCCCCAGCAGCTTGGTGATGGATTGCTTCGAACTGGCATGGGATATCCGCACGATGGACATGCAGGCCTCGCCCTACGACTTGGCCGATTGGGGCCACGAACCCATTCGGATTGAGACTCCCTCCGGCAAAGCCGAATACATCCGGAGGCAAAAGGGTTTTGCGTCGCGAGCAGATCACTTGCGCCTCAAGCTGCTGGAGGTTGCCAACAACCTGCAGCTTGCACCAAAAGACTAGTATTCAGCCACGGCACAACGCACAATGTCCCTGTGGGCATCACTGATATTCATCGACGGGCAGTGTCCGGCAGCTGCGTCTTGCTGCTGGCATTTGCTGTGTCCTCCTGCGAGGCGCAACGCCCGGCACCCTCGGAGATAAAACTGGAAATCATTATCAAGGCAGATGGCACTAAAGTGTCCGCGCAGTACACCTTGGAATGCTCTGGCGAACAATCAATGGATTCCAGTACCTTGCCCAATGCCGCCGCTGCCTGCGCAAGGCTGAAGCAGCAGCCAAGCCTTGCAGCACCATCTCTCGATCCGGCGACCGCGTGCACGGAAATCTACGGTGGACCGCAGCGCGCCGAGGTCTCTGGAACGGTCAACGGACAGCCAATCGACAGTGAATTCTCCCGCTCTAATGGCTGTTTCATAAGCCAGTGGGAGGATGCGGAATTCCTTTTCAATTCCGGACTTTGAGAGCAACAATCATCAATTTAGTTGGGTAAATCAACTACTATTAGAAGACTATGGATTTTTTCCTGCTGATCATCGGATTGTTATTCGCCACTATTCTGATCGTTGGCATCGGCGAGCGCATTAAGTTGCCGTACCCGATCCTGATGCTCATTTTCGCGACGCTGGCGGGCTTTCTCCCGTTCATGCCCGAAATGCATATCGATCCAGAATTGATCCTGCCAATTTTCTTGCCGCCGCTGCTTTTTGCAACAGCGCAGCGAAGCAGTTGGTCAGTGTTCCGTTTCCGATGGAAAGCCCTGATCCGCCTAGCAGTGGTCCTCATCGTGGTCACTGCAGGCACCGTTGCCGCCACGGCGTTGGCCTTCTCCCCCATCGTCTCCATCCCCTTGGCGCTGGCCCTTGGCGCTATTGTCGCGCCGCCTGACCCGGTAGCGGTGGATGCCATCGCCACCAAGGTGAACATGCCACGGCGGTTGACCTCGTTGCTGGAAACCGAAGGGCTGTTCAACGATGCCATGGCCATCGTGATCTTCCAGCTGGCCGTCCAGGCAACTGTCAACGATTCAGAAGTCGGCTTGGAGATCATCCCGCAGTTCCTCATCGGCGCCGCAGGCGCCGTGGTCCTGGGCCTGGCCATGGGCTGGGTCATCGGTGCGCTGAACCGCTTCGTCCCCAACCTTGCCGCCCGTTGCGCAGCCACCCTCGTGGCTCCATACGCGGTGTACATGCTCGCCGAGGAAGTCCATGTTTCCGGCGTGATCGCGGTGGTGGTCACCGCCCTTGAAATGGTCCGGCGCGACCGCCCCCAGGACTCTGCGGAACGCTTGACGCGCCAGGCCTTCTGGGAAGTGCTCGAGCTGCTGGCTACCGGCCTGGCCTTCGGCCTGATGGGCATCGAAATGAATCAGGTCATCCAGGAAGAAGGAAACAACCTGATTGGCTACATTCCTGGCATTGCGGCAATCTGCTTTGTGGTCATCGCGGTACGTGCCCTGTGGATGCTGGTGACTTATTACCTGCCCAACCGCACCAAGGCCAAGATTCCTGCCCGCAAGGACGCATTGGTTCTGACCTGGTGCGGCATGCGCGGACTGGCCACGCTGGCTTTGGCCTTGGCACTGCCTCATGCCACTGCCGATGGCACGGTAATTGAAGAGCGCAACTTCGTCGTGGTGGCCGCGTGCTCGGTGCTGCTGTGCACCTTGGTGCTGCCGGGCCTGACCTTGCCGTCCTTGATGCGCGTCCTGAAGCTGCGCAACAACGAGCAGGATACCAAGCGTGCCCGTCGCGCGCTGGCCCGTCGCGCCGAAGCTGTTGCGATGTCCGCGCTGCGCAACAACGTTGACCTGCAGGAGCTTCCGGAGAATTACCAGCAGGCGGTTCGGCGTCGCATGAATTCCCTGCACTCGATCCTGGCCAAGGATCCGGACCCGCACGATGCCATTTCCGACGAGAAGTACACCCAGATTCGCGCCGTGATCGCCAAAGCCGATTCGATTCAGGCTATCGCCTTGGAGGCGGCCCGCGATGAGTTGCTCAAGGCCCGGCGCGAACCGAACATCGATCCGCATCTGGTGGATGAGATTGTCGTGCGGCTGGACCGGCGTACCGCAACCCTGGACCGCTAGGAGGCTTTGCGCTCCAGCTTCACGATGACCTCATAGTGGTCGGTCTGCGGGAACATGTCCATGACGCGCGCCAGCTGTGGCGTGTAGTTCCCCATGCGTTCCAGATCGCGGGCCAGGGACTTGGCATCGCAGCTGGAGTAGATCACATGCTGGATATCCGAACCGTTCAGCCACGTCGCCAGCTCGACCGAGATTCCGCGTCGCGGTGGATTCACAATCACCGCGTCCGGAGCCCAGCCTGCGTTCAGTGCATACTCGGTGGCATCCTGGGCGACAAAGTGGGTGTCGCCCAGCCCCAGGGAATCGGCGCTGGTCTTGGCCGCGGCCACTGCCTCGGTGCTGGTTTCAATGCCGTAGACGGCGCGGCCTTCGCCGGCGCAGTGCAGTGCGAAGCCACCGACACCGCTGTACAAATCCCAGACGCTCTCGGGATCGATATCATCGATCCACTGACGCGCTTGGCGATACAAGGCAGCGGCAATTTCGCTATTGGTCTGGAAGAAGCCCTGCGGGCGAAGGTGCATGGGCACACCGTTCAGCCCGAATTCCAAAGTGGTGCGGCGGGTCAGGATGATCTCTTCCTCGCCCTCCAGCACGGCCTTGTGTTCCGGCAGGAAATTCACCGAAACGACGCTGTGGCGCGGCAGCTGCTCAAGGAACTGCGGAAGTGAATCGCGCAGAGCCACGAAGTGCTTTTTAGTGCGCAGCACCCATCGCACCATCACGGATCCGGTGTCCGACAGAGTGAGGATCACATGCTTGAGCTCGCCTTTGCGCTGCGGAACGCTATAGGGCACGAGCTTCAGCTCTTTGATGAAGTTCTCGATGACCGGGAACAGCGAACGCAATGCCGGCGCGATGACCCCGCAATTGCGCAGGTCTATGCCGTGCCCATCGGCGTCAAGAATGCCGATGGTGGGTTGCGCGGTTGTACCGGAAATCACCATCTTCGCCTTGTTGCGAAAACCTTGTTCGCTGCTGGCTTGGGCCGGAAGGAATTTGAGCGAGTCGAAGCCGGAGAGCAGGTGCTGGCAGTCCGCTACTTTTGCTTGCAATTGCTGGGCATAGGGAACCGTCATTTGGGTACACGAACGGCAGCGGGAGGCTGAAAAGTAGAGGCATTCCATGATGCTTATAATTTTAGCGAAGTTCTTTGATTCCGAACGCCAAGAATTCTTGGCGCTGATTGACCGCAAATTTTCAGCTTCGAGCGCTAAGCTCGCATTTGAAAACAGAAGCCTACAAGCTAAGTCCCCAGCCAGCTGCGACAGCCGCGGGGGATCGGGTGTTTAAACCGCGAAAGGACAGATGGCACTTCGAACCGGGCTCTCCACGCACCGTCGTGGCATCGCTTTAATTGCACTTCCGCTGGCCGCGGCCATTGGGGCCTGCACTAGTTGCGCAGCTTCATCGCCCCAGGCCCTTGAAGCTCCGAGCAGCAGCCCCGCGGCAAGTGCTACGCCCAAGGCCACGTCCTCGGCTGTACGAGAAACCGCTGTCCCGCAGGCTTCAACCACGTCGGTGCCTAGTGCCAAATCCTCGGCACCGGTAAAGTCCACCCCAGCGCAAAGCAGCTCGCCGGCGCCTAGCAGCGCCAGCAGCACCCCGAGCGCCGCAAGTTCGCAGTCCACGCTATCGCCTTTGGCCTCAGGGGCTGCCTCCGGCGCCTCGCTGAAAGCGATGACCCCAGCCTCCCCGACCCTGCCTGCTGCCGCACGCAAGCTCTACGCCGCTATTGATTCCGGCAATCTCGACGCCGTGAAGAAGTCGTTGAAGGCCGGTGCCGATCTGAACGTCAAGGACGATGCCGGGCGCACCCCGCTCATGCGTGCGGTCATCGTCAAGGATGAGCTGATCGCCAAGGCCCTGCTCGATGCCGGGGCTAATCCGAACGTCAAGGACGAGTACCAGGAATCACCATTCCTGCGCGCCAGCGCCAATGGCTTGACCGGCGCCCTGCAAGCTTTCATCAATAGCGGGGCCAATGTGCACGAGGTCAGCCGCATGGGCGGAACCGCTTTGACCGTCGCCAGCGAAAACAGCCAAGTTGCCGCCGTTCGCATCCTGTTGCACACCGATATCGACATCGACCACGTCAATGATCTGGGCTGGACCGCCCTGCATGAGACCATCGTGCTCGGACAGGGCACCAACAGCTCGGTGAATATCGCCCAGATGCTCATCACCAATGGCGCGAATCCACGGTTGAAAGACCGCACCGGTGCCGATGCCTTCAAGCTGGCCCGCGAACGCCAGCAGACGCAGATGCTGAACATGCTTCAGTCGGCCAGCAACCGCTAATCCCTACAGGGCGTCAAGGTAGAACCACGCCCCGTTTTCGCGCACGAACGTGCTGACTTCATGCTGCTGCGCTTCTCGTTGGCCTTCGAGATAGTGCGCCGCAAACTCCACCACACCACGGCTCGCTTCCGCGCCACCGCTGCGCGTTGTGATGATTTCCAGCCCCGTCCAGCGCATCTGCGGATCAAGTTCCAATTCCTGGGGGCGCGTGCTTTCATGCCAAGTCGCCAGTAAGTACGGCGCCAGGCCGGCTACGAAGGCGCTATACCGTGAGCGCATCAGCTGCTCAGCGGTTTCAGGCAACGCGGAGCCATCCGCCCGCCCGTCATGAAAGCGTTGGCAGCACTCTTGGTAGCTGAGCTTGAGCGAGTCCAGTTCCCGGCAATAACACGTCGTCTGACTAGAGTTTTTCACGCTTTCAGAATACGCGCATGGAACCATCTTGCACCCCGTGAGCCAAAGATCACATGGCTTTTATCCAGCGATATCGGGTGCTATGGCACACAGGCACATCTGCCTCATCACATTCACGGGTAGACTATGAGGGCAAGCTCGCGGAGCGCCAAATCCCCCTGGTGTGAGACGGCATCTCCGTGTGGCATTTAACTTAACCTCGCCAACAGGAGATATGCCGGATGCCCCGCATCGTTGTAGATGTCATGCTCAAGCCAGAAATCCTTGACCCTCAGGGCAAGGCCATCGCGGGAGCACTTCCCCGCCTAGGCTTCACCTCCTTCGAAGCTGTCCGCCAGGGCAAGCGCTTTGAACTTTCCGTGGACGGCGAGGTGACCGAAGAAATCCTCGCCCAGGCGCGCGAGGCAGCAGAAACCCTGCTCTCCAACCCGGTGATCGAAGATGTCGTCAACGTCGAGGTAGTCGAAGACTAATGAGCACCGAACTCCCCCTGATTGGCGACTACTCAACGCCAAGCACTGAACTTTCCGGAGCACGCATCGGCGTGGTGACCTTCCCGGGCACCCTCGATGATCGTGATGCCGCTCGTGCCGTGCGCGCCGCTGGTGCCGAGGCCGTGTCCCTGTGGCACGCCGACACCGATCTGCAGGACGTTGACGCCGTGGTGATCCCCGGTGGCTTCTCCTACGGCGACTACCTGCGTGCCGGCGCGATCTCGCGCTTCGCACCGATGATGGCCAAGATCGCGGACGCCGCGAACTCCGAGGCCAAGCTGCCGGTACTGGGCATTTGCAACGGCTTCCAGATCCTCACCGAGTCGCACCTGCTGCCCGGTTCGATGATCAAGAACGACCACCTGAAGTTCATCTGCCGCGACCAGCTGCTGCGCGTGGAGAACAACCAGACCGCATGGACCAATGGTTTTGAGGCTGGCCAGGAGATCACCATCGTGCTCAAGAACCAGGACGGCCAGTACGTGGCCGACGAGAAGGTGCTGGACGAGCTCGAAGCGGAAAACCGCATTGCGTTCTCCTACGTGGGCTGGAACCCGAACGGTTCGCGCCGCTCGATCGCCGGCATCAGCAACAAGGCTGGCAACGTGGTGGGCCTCATGCCGCACCCGGAGCACGCCATTGAGGTCGGCTTTGGCCCGGACGCCCGCGGCACCGACGGCCTGACCTTCTTCACCAGTGTTCTGACCCACCTTGTTGGAGGAAAAAAGTGAGCCAGGAAGTCACCAAGGAATTCAACATCGATACCGTTGAAAACGCCGCTGGCACCCCGGATGTAGAACTGCCCTGGGCAGAGCTGGGCCTGAAGGACAACGAGTTTGCCGAGATCGTCAAGATCCTGGGCCGTCGTCCGACCGCCGCGGAATTGGCCATGTACTCGGTGATGTGGTCCGAGCACTGCTCGTACAAGTCCACCAAGAACCACCTGCGCCAGTTCGGCCAGAAGGTCACGGACGAGATGAAGAAGGACCTGATGGTCGGCATCGGCGAAAACGCCGGTGTCACCGACCTGGGCGACGGCTGGGCCGTGACCTTCAAGATCGAGTCGCACAACTCCCCTTCCTATGTCGAGCCATACCAGGGTGCTGCTACCGGCATCGGCGGCATCGTGCGCGACATCATCTCCATGGGTGCCCGCCCGATCGCCGTGATGGATCCGCTGCGCTTCGGCGCCATCGACCATGAGGACTCGCAGCGCGTGGTGCACGGCGTGGTCTCCGGCATCGGCGGCTACGGCAACTCGCTGGGCCTGCCGAACATCGGCGGCGAAACCGTGTTCGACCCGATCTACCAGGGCAACCCGCTGGTCAACGCGCTGGCTGTCGGCGCGCTGCGCCACGAGGACCTGCGCCTGGCCAACGCCTCGGGCGTGGGCAACAAGGTCGTGCTCTTCGGTGCGCGCACCGGTGGCGACGGCATCGGCGGCGCCTCGGTGCTGGCCAGCGAGTCCTTCGATGACACCAAGCCATCCAAGCGCCCTGCTGTCCAGGTCGGCGACCCGTTCGCCGAGAAGGTGCTCATCGAGTGCTGCCTGGAGCTGTTCAAGGCCTCGCTGGTCGAGGGCATCCAGGACCTGGGCGCCGCGGGCATCTCCTGCGCCACCTCCGAGCTGGCATCCAACGGCGAAGGCGGCATGCAGGTCGAGCTGACCGACGTGCTGCTGCGCGACTCCACCCTGACCCCGGGCGAAATCCTGATGTCGGAGTCCCAGGAACGCATGATGGCTGTGGTCACCCCCGAGAACGTTGAGGCGTTCGAGGCCGTCATGGCCAAGTGGAACGTGGAGTACTCCTGGCTGGGCGAGGTGACCGACACCGACCGGTTGATCATCACCTGGAAGGGCGAAGTCATCGTGGACGTGGACCCGAAGACCGTCGCCCACGACGGCCCGGTCTACGACCGCCCGTACGCCCGTCCCGAGTGGCAGGACGCGCTGCAGGCCGACACCTTCAAGTCCTCCCAGGCCGGCAAGAACCTGCCAGCCACCGGCGAGGAGCTGAAGGCTGCCGTTCTGGAGCTGATTGCCAGCCCGAACATGTGCGACAAGTCCTGGATCACCAACCAGTACGACCGCTACGTTGGCGGCAACACCGCGCTGGCTTCCCCGGATGATTCCGGCGTGGTCCGCATCGACGAGTCCACCGGCCTGGGCGTTGCCATTGCTACCGATGCCAACGGCCGCTACACCTACCTGGACCCGTACGCCGGCGCCCAGCTGGCACTGGCCGAGTCCTACCGCAACGTCGCCACCTCGGGTGCGATCCCAGCGGCTGTCTCGGACTGCCTGAACTACGGTTCCCCCGAGGACTCGGATGTCATGTGGCAGCTGGCCGAGGGCATCCGCGGCCTGTCTGACGCCTGCATGGAGCTCGGAGTTCCGGTGACCGGCGGCAACGTCTCGCTGTACAACCAGACCGGTGACAAGGCCATCCACCCGACCCCAGTGGTGGCCACCTTGGGCAAGTTCGACGACGTCGCCCGCCGCACCCCTTCGGGCTGGCGCGAAGAGGCCGACGGCCAGGCGATCTACCTGATCGGTTCCACCAAGGATGAGCTCGATGGCTCCGAGTTCGCCAACCTGCGCGGCCACCTCGGCGGTCTTCCGCCCAAGGTTGACCTGGCAGCGGAAAAGGAACTGGGCGCGATCCTGATCAATGCCAGCCGCGATGGCATGATCGATTCGGCTCACGACCTGTCCGAAGGCGGCCTGGCTGCTGCCCTGTCCGAGATGGTTCTGCGCTTCGGCGTCGGCGCTCGCGTGGCACTGGACGAGATCAAGGATCGTGACGGCATTGATTCCTTCACCGCCCTGTTCTCCGAAACCCAGGCTCGTGCCGTGGTTGCAGTTCCACGCAGCGAAGAGGTTCGCTTCAACGACATGACCAGCGCTCGCGGTGTCACCGTGGCCCGCCTGGGCATTGTTGATGCACAGTCCGGTTCCCTGGAAGTCCAAGGCGAATTCACCGTATCGGTGGACGAGCTTCGCGAGGCTAACGAAGGCACCATGAAGAAGTACTTCGGCTAGGCCTTGGCCCACGCCTGAACGGCGGTTCTCCTCACTGGGGAGAACCGCCGTTTTTTGTTCCAGCAGGACTATTTGGCGCTGAGCACTTCCTCGAGCTTTTCGCCGTTGACAAGAATCTGGGCCTGGCCGGTACCAGCGGCGGTCATTGCGGTGTATTCAAGTTGCCCGATCATGCGCGGATCGTCGCAGATGCCGCCGGAGCTCACGGTTCCGCTCAACTCAACGCTCACCGAATCGCCTTTCACCGTTGATGAAATATAGTCGAGGTCGGAACTGGCCAACGCATTGCGCAATCCGGAACCTCCTAGTTCCTGTTCATCATCGTCAAGGAGGGCGATCATTGAGGCTTCGATCTGGTTGGTGAATTCCACGGGCCCGGTTTCAGTTGCGACCAGCGAATCGCCGCATCCAATCTTCGGACCGGATTTTCCCTCATCGCCCACGGCAACGTAGAACAGGGTCAAGGCACCGGTCATCGGGTCAACTGAGCTTCCAGTTGCCGCAGAACTCGCTGGCATGTTTCCTGCGGCAGAACCTGTCGCCGGTTGCGTGCTTTGCGCAGGAGCCGAATTTTCGGCTGTCGTTGGAGATGCCGGGCTTTCTGACGCTTCGCCGCCAGGGCTTGAACTGCAGCCGGCGATTGACAGCAGCACCCCAAGAGCAAGCGCCATCGGCACTGCAGAGGATTGTTGAGAGCGCATGATTCCCTCCTTGTGATTCCCGTACACCGGGTTTTTCTACCGTAGGTCTGCTTGGCAAGCCCAATCCAGCAAGAATCCGTTGCAGTTCAACGTCTTTTGCGATATCAGCGGCGACCGCCGAGGTACGCCGCCTAAAACTAATTGACACGTCAATAATCTTGGATATAATTGATGCATCAACTTATTTTTGAAGAGGGAGCGGTCATGAACGCCATCGAGAATATCGAATTCGGCATCGACACTTTCGGAGATGTGCCCAGTGCGGAATCCGGCCAGCTGCTGACCCAGGCGCAGGCCATCCGCGCCACGGTGCAGGAGGCCATCGTTGCCGATCAGGCAGGCGTGGATGTTATTGCCGTCGGTGAGCACCATCGCCCGGAATACGCTATTTCCAGCCCGGAAACGGTGCTGGCCGGCATCGCCACCGCAACGGAAAATATTCGCCTTGGCTCCGGCGTAACCGTTTTGTCATCCGATGATCCGGTACGCGTATTCCAGCGCTTCGCTACGGTGGACGCGCTGTCCAACGGACGCGCCGAAGTCATGCTGGGGCGCGGCTCCTTCACCGAATCCTTTCCGCTGTTCGGCTACGACATGGCCGACTACGAAGTCCTCTTTGAGGAGAAAATCGACCTGTTCCACAAGCTGCTCGATGAGAAGCCGGTAACCTGGCAAGGCACCAAGCGTGCACCGCTCACGGATATGGATGTCTTCCCCAAGACCGAGTCCGGGCGGCTGCGCACCTGGGTCGGCGTAGGCGGTTCCCCGCAATCCGTGATCCGCGCGGCGCATTACGGTTTCCGCATGATGCTGGCCGTCATCGGCGGATCTCCTGAACGCTTTGCACCCTACGTGGACCTTTACCGCCGGGCCAATGAACAGTTCGGGCACCAGAGCACACCAGTGGGCCTGCACTCCCCCGGCTTCGTTGCTGACACCGATGAACTGGCCCGTGAATACATGTTTGACGCCTACAAGGCACAGCGCGACCGGATCGGCGCCACGCGCGGCTGGCCTCCGATGAGCCGCTCCGAATTTGAGCACGAAGCCAGCGAGGGCTCGCTCTACATCGGATCTCCCGAAACCGTGGCCCGCAAGATCGCCAACACCGTGAAGACGCTGGACATCGGCCGCTTCGATTTGATCTACTCCGGCGGCGCCGTAGAAGCCGGTGCGCGGCTTCACGCCGTGGAGCTCTACGGCAACAAGGTCATCCCGCTAGTCCGGGAAATGCTCGCCGAGCAACCGGTCCCAGCTGGACGATAAGCACCTGCGAGGAAATGAACATGGCACTGCAGAAAATTGGCATCCTTGGCGCCGGGAAGATCGGCACCGCATTGGCACGGCTGGCTCTCAAGGCGGGCCACGAGGTGCTTATCGCCGGATCCGGGGACCCCAGCGCGATCGCCTTGACCATCGAGATCCTGACCCCGGGAGCCGTGGCTGTTGATGCGGCCACCGCTGCCAGTGAAGCTGATGTGGTCATCCTGGCCCTGCCGCTGGGCAAGTACCAGAACATCCCTGTCCAGCAGCTGTCAGGCAAGCTGGTAGTCGATGCGATGAATTATTGGTGGGAAACCGATGGAATCCGAGAGGATCTGAACGGCCCTGAGGTCTCCACCAGCGAATTGATCCAGGACTTCATCGCCGGCGCGCGCGTGGTCAAGGCCTTCAACCACATGGGATACCACGACCTTGAGGAAGAAGCCCGGCCGGAAGGCAGTGAACGCAAGGCCATCGCCATTGCCGGAAATGGTGCTGCGGATATCGAAGAGGTGGCCCAGCTGGTAGACGCCTTCGGCTTTGATCCGCTCCGCATCGGCACCTTGGCTGAAGGCGTACGCCTGCAGCCGGGCCAGCCGGCGTTTGGCGCCAACCAGCCCAGGGCCCAGCTGGCCGAACTAATCAGCTTGGCCAGCTTGGCCACCTCAGCCTAGCTTTGCGGTTCCACTTCGTTTGCAAAGCTTCGGATCCGCGCTGGCGCTACTGGCCAGCGCGCCCGCGCGCTGCTGACTCGATGAGGTTGTCCCCAGCCAAAGCATGGCCCTTTTCCACGGCGTTGGCCCACTCGGCGCTGGGCGCAACAGCCGCCCAGCTCGAGTTCAATACGGCCATCAGCGTTTCGTGGACCTGTCGCGCCGGGGCTGCACCCGCCGCGTTGGCGATGTCGATGGCGCCGGTGGCATCAGAAAGCACTTCCACCTTAAAGCCCAGTGGTTCAGCAGCTGCGGCGGAGCCAATGACGCAGTTGTTTGTCATGTAGCCAACCAGCGTGAGCGTATCGATCTCCCGCTCTCGAAGCCAGGACTCCAAACCGGTGCCTGCAAAAATACTGGCGAAGTTCTTGGTGAAGCTATGCTCAGTTATATTCAAGCGATCGGAGATTTGCGGGTGCAGCGCAAAGGTTGACGATTCCGGGGCAAACACCGGGAACCCTTCCGGGGCCTGATGCTGGACCACTACTACGGGGATCTGGGCCTGTCGCGCAACGTCCATCGAGCGCGCGATGGCCGACACAGACTGCTCACGGTCGGGATACTGAATCTGCAGAAGGCCTTCAAAGTACTCCTGCTGAGCGTCGATAATGATCAATGCTCGACGTGGTGTTTCCATTGTTTTCTCTCCATCTTCTAGGTGTTGCGCCTGTGGTGGCGATTGCCGGGATCAGTTTTGGTAATGCTCAGCCAGCAGCCGCAGAGTTTGTGCCCCGCTGCCTTGCCAATAGCTTGCCGTCACTAGCATCAGCTCATCGGCACCGGTCGATGCCTGCAGCGCCTCGAGCAGCCGGGCCACTTGTTCAGCAGTTCCGGCAAGGGTGCGCTGGGCATACATCTGGATTATGGCCTGCTCCTGCACTGTCGCTGGATATTCGGCCACTTCTTTCGGATCCAAGAGCTTGAAAGATTCGCGCTTGAACATCCGCAACATCGCCATCGCGGTGCTGGTGGCTTCCGCCTTGGCAAATTCGGCGTCGCGGCTGGCGATGGCACTGAGACTGACCATCACGTACGGAGCGCCCAAAACCTTGGAGGGCGCAAAGTTGTCCCGATAGATGCGCAGTGCCGTCTCAATATCAGCGTCCCCGAATTGCAGGGCAAAAGCGTAGGGGCGGCCAAGGCGCGCGGCCAATTGAGCCGAATACGGCGATGAGCCCAGAATCCACAACGGGGTTTGACGCCCTGGAACAGCAATCCGATTCTCCTTGTTTTGCCAAGGCCCCGGCACGGCATGCACCTGGCTATATGGATGATGGTCAGGGAAATCATCGGCGAGGAATCCCAAGAGTTCAGCAACTTGCTCATCAAATGATTCGGCGCCCAAGTTCTCCCTGCGCAAAGCCGAAGCTGTGGCTCCATCAGTTCCCGGAGCGCGCCCAACTCCAAGATCTATTCGGCCTGGAGCCAGTGCTTCGAGCATGCCGAATTGCTCCGCAACGATCAGCGGCGCATGATTTGGCAACATGATCCCGCCCGCTCCGAGTCGGATCCGCTGGGTGTCCGCGGTAAGCCGGGCCATCATCAATGGAGGCGAAGCGACGGACAGAGCCGGCATCGCGTGATGCTCCGACATCCAAAAGCGGTGGTAGCCCATTCGATCGGCGGTTTTGGCGGTCTCGATGGTGTCGTTCAAGCCTTCTTGTGCAGACTGGCCCACTCCCGGACCACCGCCGGCATGGGCGGACAGGCCAAAGGGAGCTGAGCCGAACCGTGGCGCAGGATGCAATGCAAAACTCATTTCTCACGTTTATTGTCATTTTTACCGTGATGCTCACACTAGCATTAAATCACGTTAAAACAATCCTGATACCATGAGGTTATGCTTCAAATGCCGCTTCCTCCGAGCCCAGGTGCACAGGAACACTGCAGTATCGACTTGGTCAACAGTGAAATCCAGCTACCCAGCAACAAGAGTTTTGATGCGCTAGCTACACCTGAATCAACAACGCAGTGGCTCATCGAGCGGAACCTAGTCCCCCACGAGGCATCCTTGCAGGCTTATTGCCAGAACCGCCTGGCGACGTTGCGCGCCCAAATTCGCGAAGCCTTCACCGCAAGCACGTCGGGAACAGAAATTGGCCGAGAAGCATTGCGGGGCATCAATGGCGCGCTGCTGGCGGCACCCAACACTGCTCTGCTCAGGCAGGAGAACGGCAAAGGATTTTTCCGTGCCCTAGAGCACCCAGCGACGCAACTCACCGAGCACGCGCTCGCGGCTTTGGCAGAAGACGCTGCCTCGCTGCTCAGTGGCGATGAAGCAGACCAGCTGTCTCAATGCGAGGCAGAGCCATGCACGCGATTCTTCCTCAGAACCCACGGCCGCAGACAATGGTGCTCAACTCGTTGCGGAGACCGAGTACGCGCTGCCCGTTCCTACGCACGCAAAAAGGAACAAAAGCTCTAGCCTCGCCTGCGCCTCGGGAGCGCAGGGCATCTGGAGCACCTCGTTCGAAGGCTCGGCAGGGAACGGGCGGAAATCGGCCTGCAGGCCGGTGCCCCGCAGAAGCACGGGCCGATGATTGACAAGCAAAGCCCGGTCAGGAAGCGCCCTTAAAGACGGAAGCAGCCCGCCTCCGAAAGGAGAACGGACTGCCATCTACAAGAAACCAGGCCCTTAGATCTTCTTGACGATAGAAGACTTCAGTTCCATCTGGCCAAAGCCATCAACTTTGGCAGCGATATCATGGTCGCCAGAGCCAGGAGTCAACCGGATATTGCGCACCTTGGTTCCAGCTTTCAGTGCGCTCTGGGCGCCCTTGACCTTCATGGTCTTGGTAATGCTGACAGTATCGCCATCCTGCAGAACGTTGCCTACTGCGTCCTTGATGACAGTTTCAATCGACTCGGATTCCTCGGCACTCGCGTTCCATTCATGAGCGCATTCCGGGCAGACCAGCAATGCATCAAGCTCGTAGGTGTACTCACTGGAGCATTGGGGGCACGGTGGCAATGTATCAGGCATGCGGCTAATTTTAGTTACTCTGAACGCCTATTGTCGAATGAATCGAATATCGAATAATCCTTGTAGATAGCGGCAAACCCCTTAGAGGCGACCACCTTCCACGAACCCAGAACACTGCTTTAAAACTACTTGTTTTGTTCGCCCTGTTTCGCTCATACTCAGGCATACGAGCTGATTCCCGCGACAGCGAAGCTAAGGGGCACATTATGTCTAAGCATCATAAGCACCGCAGCTACGGAGCGCAGTTTTCGGTCTCCCCCAAAGAGGGCTTGACCTTGGACGTTCTAGCCATGGCTGAAAAGGCTGGAGCCAAAGCAGGATACGCCGTGGCCAAAGAAGAGCTTTACCGCAACATCGCTTCCAGCCGGTTCCTCAACGAGCAGGAAACCGACGAGCTGCTCGCCGCAGCGCAGCGCGCCGGGTCGGCGGCAGCGCTGGCTGCAGCACGCAAAGTCCTCGACAAGACGCTTCGCACTTCCTTCAACCACCATCACCGGCCCGCAGAATCGGGCGCTTCGATGGCCATCGCACCTGAATTTCCAACCCCCGCCTACGAAGAACCCCTGGCCAAATATTCGCCACCGCTAGGCCTTTTGGATACTCCGCGCACCAAAGTCGACCAGCACGTTTTGACCATCACGCGGGTGGAATGGCTCAACGACCAGATGGTGCGGCTCATTGCCAGTGCACCAAACCTTGACGGCTACCGTTCCAATTCCGCGCTAGACGAGTACGTCAAGGTTTTTGTCGCGGATCCTTCGCTCGGCCTGGTTCCTCCCTACGATTTGCGCACCCTGCGCCGTCGGCTGCCGCGCGAACAAGTTCCCCGCTCAAAGTCCTACACCATTCGCTGGGTCAACCCGGTCCTCAATGAGCTGGCTATTGATTTTGTAGTTCATGGTGCGCCAGGCACCGTTGGCCACTGGGCAGGAACTGCACAGCCAGGAGATCCCTTGGTCATCTCCCCGGCCCGCAGCAAGACGTCGCTATCGCTCAATGCCGACTACTACGTCCTAGCAGCCGATGAAGCTGGCCTGCCCGCTATTGCCAAAGTCCTAGAAGCCCTGCCCGCGCATGCCCAGGGAACTGCGCTGATCGAAGCGGCCGACAAAAACGCAATGTTTGACGTGAAACATCCAGAAGGCGTTGTTTTACAGTGGCTTTCTCGGGAATCAATGCCTGCAGGCAAAAGCAACGCGCTTCCGGCCGCGTTCCAATCGCTTCCGCTCCCAGCGGGCCAAGTGGGCGTCATCGCCCATGCCGAACGGTCCACTATCAAAGCCATCAGCCGGATCACCGAGTATTGGCATCTGAATAAGCATTCATCGCATATCTCTTCCTACTGGACCTTGCGTGAAGGCAGGTTGCATCGGTAGGTATCGCGTGGTGTTCGGCTACGTGGAAAACCCGAATCTGGCCGCAATCCGATGGTCGGCGAGGCTCGGCCATGAACCAAGCTCCCCCGAAGTTCACCCAGTCGCTCTTGGCAACAAGAACAACGTCCCCGAAGAGTGCTTCAGTGTGCCCGGAATGATCTTCAGCACGCATCTGGTACCGAGCACAGCGAAATAACGTCTGATCAACGGAGGGTTCAGCTGGAGCTCCAGGTCAGCAGTTCACAATAACATCGCATAATGTGGTGATGGATTGCGGGACTCAACCTGAGCTTCCGGATCAACTTCGTGCAACGAGTCATGCCTAGGAGAAGCTTTCGTGCGTTCAAGTTTGCCCAAGGCCGCCGCTGCCATCATTGCTTGCCTTCTCGTTATTTCGCTGGGTGCATGCACGTCCACGACGAAGCCCGAAGTCCGTGACGCCAGTACCGCCGATGTCGAGGCCGACGGCTGGCCACGGGTCGTCACCGACGAGACCGGAGACCTCATCAAGATTCCGTCCAAGCCCGAGCGCATCGTCTCAACCTCCGTATCAGTGACCGGAACTCTATTGTCCCTCGACGCCCCGGTCGTTGCCACGTCCGTCGCACCACAGAACCCGGCAACAGACAAGCATGGATTCTTGAACCAGTGGGGCCAAGTGGCCTCAAAACGCTCGGTAGATGCACTCTATGAAATCGGGAATTTTGATCTCGAAGCTATTCGGGATCGCAAGCCTGATTTGATATTGGTCTCCGCCTCAGGCGCGGATTCCGAATTGGAGCATCTCGACCAGTTGCGGGAAATCGCCCCAACTCTCCTCGTCGATTACACCGAAAAGAAATGGACCGCGCTCAGCGCGGATCTAGCCAAGGCTACCGGCACGGAGGAAGCAGCGGCTCGCAACAACAGCATCATCAGCCAACGTGTTGCCAGCTTGAAACAGTCCCTGTCGATCCCGGCCGGCACCACGGCATCGATTCTTTCCTACCACCAGGGAAACATCTCCCCCATAGCCCAGAGCACCGGTCCGCATGCACAGCTGTTCGAGTCCCTGGGGTTCACCGTGCTGGATCCTCCAGCAGAGTTTGATACTTCCATGCAAGAACGCGAAGACTTCTCGTTCACCAGCTACGAAGGACTGGCCAAGTCCTTGCCGGGCGATACGGCCTTCCTGCTCTCCTCGGACCCAGAAGCCACCGAGCAGTTCTCTTCCGATGCGTCCCTTGCACAATTGCCTTCCGTTCGCGGAGGCAACGTCTTTGCGCTTCAGGAGTCATTCCTCCTGGATTTCTTCTCAACACAGAAAATCCTGGATTACTTTGAGAATGATTTCCCCGGCTTGGCTCCCGAAGCGCAACCACACAACTAGCCGCGCGCCAAGGCCACAGCATCCGGAACAGCCAAACCAAGATTTCCACGCAAGGTAGCCGACTCGTAGCGGGTACGGAATCTGCCACGGCGCTGCAATTCCGGAATCACTAGCTCAATGAAGTCCTCCAGAGATCCTGGCAGGGACGGCGGCATCAGGTTGAAGCCATCTGCGGCCCCGCTATCGATCCAGAGTTCAATCTCATCTGCAATCATTTCCGGCGTTCCCACCATGGTGCAGTGGCCCCCGCCAGCAGCCAGCAGGCCGAGTAGTTCACGAACCGTGGGCTGGTGCAGCTCGATGAGCCGCAGAATCGTGGTGTATCGGCCAGCCGGGCCAGTGAATTCTTCCAGTGGCGGCAGATCCGGTACGGGTCCATCCAAAGGCCAGCGGCTGGTGTCCTGCTGCAAGAATACTCCCAGCTGGCGCAGAGCGTCCCCCGTTGGCAGCAATTCGTTCAGTGCACGCTGCTTGGCTTTGGCTTCTTCTGCTGTGCGCCCCACATAGGTCACCAGCCCGGGCATGATCAGCGCCCTGTTGTCCGAGCCTCGCGAAGCTCTGGTGCGTTCGGAAAGGTCTTGGGCGAATTCGGATGCCATCTGGTGATCGGCTGCTACCGAGTAGATCGCTTCAGCGTGTGCTGCTGCCAGTTCACGGCCAGCTGGCGAGGAGCCTGCTTGGAACATGACAGGCTCGCCATGAACTGAGTTGGGCATATTCAAGGGACCTCGCACCGAGAAGTGCTCGCCTTCGTGATTGATTTCTTGAAGCAATCGCGTATCGGTGAAATTTCCGCCACGGTCAATTTGGACTGCTTGATGCGGATATGATCCCCACAACTTGCGCAAGACGTCAATGAATTCTGCGGCTCTGCCATATCGCTGCGCGTGCGCAGGCAGCTCGGTGAGCGAATGGTTCTGCGCTTCGGTATCCCACATGCTCGTCACCACGTTGATCCCGGCGCGCCCGTTGGACAAATGCTGCAGGCTGCCCAGCATGCGTGCCGCGTGGAAAGGAGAGTAGAAGCTGGCCGAGATGGTGCAGACCAGTCCGATATTCGTGGTGCATTGGCTGATCGCCGACAACAGCGTCACCGGCTCAAAGAACCAAGTGGGGCCGGCCTGCGCAGCTGAGGCTGACACCGCTTGGCCATCGGCGAAGAACACCGCGTCCAACAGCCCCTTCTCAGCCAGCTGGGCCAGCTTGATGTAGTACTGGGTATCGGGAAGCTCTTCGGCCGCCGAGTCCTCGGCACGCCAGGCCGCTTGGTGATGCCCGGTTCCATAGAGGAACAGATTCAGATGTACCTGTTTCTTCTGGCTCATCCCTTCACCAGCCCGCCATCCACGATAAGGTTCTGGCCTGTAACCCCACGAGAGAGCGGGGAAGCGAAGAACAGGACGGTATCGGCCAGTTCCGCTGGCGTGGTGACTCGACGCAATGGCGTTCCCGAGGCGATCAGGTCGAATACTGCCTCGGGGGTCGCAGCCGAGGCGTCGGTGGTGCGCAGGAGCCCTCCAGAAACCATGTTGACGTTGATTCCTTCTGGCCCAAGATCATCAGCGAAGGTACGGGTCAGGGACAGCAGCGCAGCTTTAGTGGCGGTGTAGTCGTGGTACGGAACCACCGGGTGCTGGAATAGGTTGGTGCCGATATTGATGATGCGGCCAAATCCTGTTTGCCGCATTCCCGGCAGTACAGCCTGGATGGCAGCTACGGGAGCCAGCACCGATCCGGCGAACTGGGCACTGAGCTCTGCGGCGGAAATCGCTTCGGCGGTGGAGCGGGCGTCGCCATTAAAGGAGAAATCCACCAAGGCATTGTTCACCAGAGTTGTCACCGGCTGTCCAAAATGATCTTCGGCTTCAGCCACCATCGACTTGAGCGCAGATTCGTTGCGAACATCAGCCTGAATGGCTACTGCATCATTCGGGTAGAGCGCGACGAGATCATTGGCTGCTTGTTCCGAAGAGTTGTAATTGATGACGACTTTCGCGCCAGCTGCGAGGAAGGCCTTGCTGATGGCGGCACCGAGCCCTCGGGCTCCACCGGTGACAAGAATGACCTGCTCTTCAAGTGGAAGGGCAATGGGGGTTGCTGGTGATTGGGTGTCCGTGCTCATCTTGTTTGAACTCCTTGACGGCGTCTGTTGGCGAATGGATTTTTGACCAAAGACGCGGACTGTTCAAGCACTTCGGGTGCACACATACGCAGAATCCAGGACATTCCCTTCGCCAGTACTAACTGGATCAGGTTCAACGGGTGTTCTCTCAGCCGCCCTGCGGCACCCCGTGTCACTGCTCCCATTAGTAGCACACGCACGGCTTAGCTGTAGAACATTACTTCATGAATCCCGCGCGTATCAGTACTCGGTTCTTGGGCAACCCGGGGTTGAGCGCCATCTGGAACCGTGATTTCCCGGCTCCATTCGGCAGCGGGATTTGCGCAACGCAAGGAAACCCATGCCACCACTTCGCTGCTTTCCCGACAAGATACAGATAAATCGGCCTTGAGGTCGGAAACTGAGTTGACCAATGCATATCGAGGAATAGAAACTCGATAGCCATCAGGTCTCGACATGATCGCCAGAACTGGTTCACACCGATCTCACACTAAAACACGGCATGGACGCAGCTAAATGGTCCACCCCGCTTCATATAGTTTCCTAAGGGCCTGTCCCCCTTGCCAACTGTCGCTTTCCTAGGAGTCGTACTTCCGCATGCAGCTGCTGCGCCGCGCAATCTCATTTGCACTCATAGCTTCATCCCTTGCCCTCACTGGATGCTCAACTCTTGATTCCATCGAGCAGTATCGAGTTCCCGACGCGCAGGCTGACACTACCCACAACAGCGCGGAGCAACGCGCCAGCTATGCTGACTCGCTTGAGTTGCTCGCGGATATCGACGTCAAGGGCCGTGCCCCCAAGACTGGCTATGAACGGGAAAAGTTCAGCAAGGGTTGGAAGGATCCGGACCGCAACGGTTGCGATGCCCGCAATGACATCCTGGCTCGCGACTTGGAACACGTGAAATACAAATCTGCGTCGAAGCCTTGCGTAGTGCTCAGCGGAACTTTCCACGACCCGTATACCAACACCACCATCAATTTTGTTCGGGGCCAGAAAACCAGCACCGCAGTTCAGATCGACCACGTTGTCGCGCTGTCGGATGCCTGGCAAAAGGGCGCCCAGCGCTGGGACCAGGAAGCTCGTTTCGAATTCGCCAATGACCCGCTAAACCTCATGGCCTCGGACGGGCCGACGAACGCGGCTAAAGGCGACAAGGATGCCGCAACATGGCTTCCTCCCAACAAGAGTTTCCGCTGCGAATACGTCTCACGCCAGACTCAGGTCAAAGCGAAATATGGGGCTTGGATGACCAAGGGCGAACACGATGCCATCGAACGCATCCTGAAGGCTTGCGTGTAGTTAGCCTAAAGTCGCAGTGAAAGATCCTCCTTAAGGCCTATCGTAAAATCGATGGATTTGTGACAGTATGGATATTACTCAAGCCAATAGCCATTATGTGTGGTGATTGTTGGCAAAATTTTCTGCTGCAAAGGTCAATGATGAAGACACGGTTGTCGGGAGCGCTCTTGCTGCTTGCCAGCGTGTGCCTTTTTGGTTTTGCCCTGAACGCCGCGCATCGAGACACAGCCATGGCTTGCTGGATCCTGTCCACAGTCTTCTTCATCGCGGCTGCCATGCTCATGCTCGGTGCCATCGTAGGAGCTTCCTCGGTCACAGCAACCAAATCACGCCACAACCGACGGCTCTAGCCGCATCAAGTTTTTTCGAAGCAACGTATCAACCACAGGCTGGTGCGTTGCTTCGACTATTTAACCGCTAGTTCTCATGGCCCTGCACAGCAATTTAACCCGCAGGCATCGACAGGTTCACCTAGATGCGATAGACATAAGTCTTGTCACACCCGTCACTTTTAGGAGTACCCATGTCTGCATTCGCGCAGATGAGAAAACTCAGTTTCGCCTCCTTGGCCACCCTCTCGCTCATGGCCACAGGAACAGCCATGGCGCAGGCAACGCCCACCGAGGAATCAATCAGCACTGCTTCCCCAGCAGCTGATCCTGTAACCCTGGATCTAGTTGGCATTAATGACTTCCACGGCCGCATCGCTGCCGATCGGGACTCTGCCGGCGCTGCAGTGCTCGCCGGAGCTGTGGACCAGCTGCGCGCCGAGAATGAAAACACGTTGTTCGTATCGGCCGGCGACAATATCGGGGCTTCGACCTTTGCTTCCGCGTCCCAGGAGGATGCTCCAACCATTGATGCGCTGGGTGCAGCCGGGCTGGATGTTTCCGTCGTGGGCAATCACGAGTTCGACAAGGGCTTTGAAGACCTGGCCACGCGAGTCACCGAGCGCTTTGCTGCAGCCACCGGCCAGTCCGGCGAGGATTTTGCACTGGGCGCCAACGTTTACCAAGCCGGCACCAAAACCCCAGCACTCAAAGAATATGCAATTCGTGAAGCCGGTGGACTCTCCGTAGGATTCATTGGCACCGTCACCGAGGATGTTCCATCGCTGGTCTCCCCTAGCGGAATCTCCGGTTTGGACTTTGGCAGTGAAGTCGAGGCGGCTAATCGCGTAGCCAAGCAGCTCAGCGACGGTGACGAGGCGAACGGAGAAGCGGACGTTATCGTGTTGCTGACCCACAACGGCTCGGCCAATACCGACTGTGCTGCCGTCGCTGGTGAAGCCACGTCCTACGGGGACTTGATCCGCGAGGCCAGTGGCGAGATCGACGCTATTTTCTCGGGTCACACCCACTCTTCCTACAACTGCGACATTGCCGGTCCTGACGGCGAGCGTCCAGTCATCCAATCGCACCAGTACGGCACCACGCTAGGCAAAGTCAGCCTCGACGTTGACCCAGCCACCGGTGAGGTCCTGCAGTCTTCCAGCACCCGCTTGCCACTCGCTAGCAAATCTGCAGACGGCGACTGGACCGCTAACTACGAAGCGAATCCAGCCGTTGCAAAGATCGTTGCCGAAGCCGAAAAAGAAGCTGAAGTTGTTGGCAGCGTAAAAGTCGGTGAAATCTCGGAAGATATCCTGCGCGGCGGTGACGTGCCAGGTGAAGACCGCGGTGTTGAATCCGCCTTGGGCAACACCGTAGCCGACGTACACCTGTGGGCTACTTCTAATGACGATTTTGCCGGTGAGCCAGCACAGATTGCCTTCATGAACCCCGGAGGCCTGCGCTCGGACCTGCTCTATGGCGAAGACGGCACGGTGACCTATCAAGAGGCGGCAGAAGTTCAGCCTTTTGCCAATACCCTGATCACCTTCAATCTGACCGGCGCGCAAATCCGTGAGGCTCTGGAACAGCAATGGCAGCCTGAAGGCTCGGAGCGCAACAAGCTGCACCTCGGCATTTCAGAGGGCCTGTCCTACACCTACATCGAGGATGCACCTGCGGGCGAGCACATCCAAAAGATCACCTTCAACGGTGAACCATTGGACGAGTCGGCAACCTTCCGCGTTGCTGCCAACGCGTTCCTGGCTACCGGTGGCGATAACTTCACCGCCTTCGCTGAAGGCACCGACCACGCCGATTCGGGCCAGGTTGATCTGGACGCGACCGTGAACTTCTTCAAGGCCCATGACGTGGTATCCCCATCTCCGCTGGGCCGAGCAGTGCTCGCCGGCACTGATTGGGCCACCGTTGTCCTGGATGCCACCGAAGTGAAGGCTGGCGAAACCGTGAACGTCACGGTATCGGGCTTGGAAGAAGGAGCCCAGATTTCGGCTTCCGCATTTGAGGGTGCCACCAAGGTCGCTGATATTCCGGCAGCTGATGCTTCGGGAACCACTGCGTTCCAGCTCCCAGTTGGCAGCTCCGTGGAGCCAGGCGACTACCAGCTAGTGGTCTCGCAGGTGCAGCACGAAGATATCGCCGTGGACTTCGCCGTCGTTGCCCAGGCCCAGGAGCCAACTCCTTCGCCAAGCAATGACCCGCAACCTACTCCTTCGCCAACCGAAGACGATAACTCTGAAACTGAATCGCCGGCGCCGACCACTGATTCGGATCCGAGCGCTGAGCCAACTTCGGATTCCGAAGAAGATTCCTCGGATGACTCGAAGCAGCAGGATAGCCAAGACCTGGCCGACACCGGATTCAGCGCCAGCTGGATCGGCATTGCCGCAGGCATCGTTGTCCTCGTGGGCATCGTCTTGCTGTTGATTCGCCGCTTCGGCAACAAGGCCGGACGCTAAACCGACGGTACGAAATAAGGGAAGGAACCGCGAGAATGATCTCGCGGTTCCTTCCCTTATTTGCCGTAAAAACTAGTCGATCACTAGCTCGCCCATGGAGTCCCAGCCTTCGCCCTCGACCTTGCGCGAGACGATCTTTGGGGTGGAAACCAGCAGCGGGCGCATGGATTCAATGCCTGCTGCGAAGTGCGCGGAGTTAACGTGGGCAGAAGCTGCCTCGTCGTCGCGGAAGGCCTCGACAAGAACGAACTCGTTGGGGTCTTCCACGCTCACGGACCAGTCGAACCAGAGGTTACCTTCTTCGGCGCGGGTGGCCTGGGTGAACTCTGCAACGTGGTCCATGAAATTCTCGGTGTTTTCTGGCTTTACCTGATATTTAACAACGATGAAGTACATGGTTCTAGTCTAGGACCGATTGGCCAATGGTGTCTTGCAATCGAATGTATTCCTTATCCCGTCGTGGCATGCCGTCAACCACAAGATCGTAGGAATCCTCAATCAGTTCCTGCAGCAATTCCGGATCAAGACCAGCGCGGATGGAATTCCAATGCTTTTTATTCATGTGATAGCCCGGAGTGATTTCCGGGTGCTCACTGCGCTGCTGATCGGCCAGAGCCGGCTCGCATTTCAGGTTAAGCACCAGCTCCCCGCGCACGTTCATCAATAGGCCGAACATCTTTGCCTTGCTTTTGTCCTTGCCCGAAACCTTGAAGACGGTGCTCTCGGGCCCGAAGGGATAGTCGGCGAAGGAGCATGGCATGCCCAGGCACAACTGCGCCCACTGTTGTTCCAGTGCTTCTTGGCTATTTTCGTTTTTCATTCCAGCCTCCGCTACCGAAAAGGGTACTCAATTTTCGGACAGGTATTCATCACTACGTCCAGCCCGGCGTCCTTGGCCCGTTGCGCTGCCTCGTGATCGATGACGCCCAGTTGCATCCAGACGGCTTTGGCCCCAATGCTAATGGCCTGATCAATAATGCTGCCTACCTTCGACGAGTTCACAAAGCAATCAACCACGTCAATGGGAACGGGAATATCGGCAAGTCGCGCATACCCCTGCTCCCCCATCACGTTCTGGGCATCCAGCGAGACCGGGACGATCTGCATGGATAATTCGTCCCGCAGGAAACGGGCAATGGATGGAGCCACCCGGGATGGATTGTTGGTCAGGCCAACGACCGCCCATCGGCCTGGGGTGCCCAGAAGTCGGCGGATTACCTGCGGATCATTGACGTGGCTGTTCTCCATGCTCGACACCTTACTCGGTATGGCGACGAGATGGTCCCTTCGGCTAAAGCGGGCAGGGCGATGGAGGCCATTGGCTTCCACCGCCCTGCCGAACCGCATCTTTAGCTCTGCAGCTGTGCCGCAGCCTCGGTATTGGCTGCGCTCAATTCCGAAAAAGCGCCGCGGAACTTGGCGGCAGGATGATTTCCAGGCAGGTAGTCACCGCGGCCAAAGACCTTTTGGCGCAGGCTTCCCTGGTCGTATGCGCTCTGTGCCAGGCCACGGCGGCGCAATTCAGGAATGACACCTTCAATGAAATTGTCGTAGGAGCCAGGCAGCACATGGTTCATGATGTTCAGACCATCAATTCCCGCGTCCTGCCAACGTTCAAGTTCATCCACGATGCTTTCCGGGGTGCCAACAATTTGCTGGGCCTTCGCACGGTAGTGGGCCAAATCCTTCAAGGTCGGGTTGCCTCCAGGCACCGAGGCCTTGGCCGCTTCGAGCACACCTTGGGCGCCCTCGGTTTGGATTTGTCCCAAGGGCGTATCCAGGTCCAAACCGCCAAGATCCACGCCCAGGCCACCGCCGATGTGGGCAACGATTGCCTCCAGATCCAGGTACTCGTCGTATTCGGCTTCCAGCGCCTTGGCCTCGGCTTCGGTGGATCCCACGACAAAGGACAGCCCGGCGAAGACCTTGATATCTTCGCGGCTGCGGCCAGCGGCAGCGAGATTTTCGATCAGCTGCGCATTCTTCTTGGCCACATACTGTGCATGCGGGGCGAAGAGGAAGGTTGCCTCGGCATGCGTCGCAGCGAACTGGGAACCGCGGGCTGATGATCCAGCCTGGAAGAGGAATGGGGTGCGCTGGGCACTAGGCAATGCCAGATGCGGTCCGTCGATCGAGTAGAAGTCGCCCCGGTGGTTGATCTTGTTGACTTTGCTCGGATCAGCGTAAAGGCCGGATTCCTTATCGGCCAGCAGCGCATCGTCTTCCCACGAGCCCTCCCACAGCTTGTAGGCGGCGTCAACGTACTCTTCGGCCCAACCGTAGCGGTCATCGTGAGCCACCAGGTCTTGGCCGCCGAAATTGCGGTGGGCATTTTCCAGAACGCTGGTCACGATATTCCACGCAACCCGTCCCTGCGACAGATGGTCCAGGGTGGAAATCTGGCGTGCGAACTGGAAGGGGTGGCTTTGGATGACCGAGCTGGTCATCGCCAAGCCGATGTCCTTCGTCCCAGCTGCCAGTGCGGACAGCAGCACCAGCGGGTCGTGGCTAGGAACTTGCAGCCCCTTGCGCACGTGGGAGGCCCATCCACCTTCGTGGTCCCCATAGAGGCCCACCACATCAGCGAAGAACAGCGCATCAAATTTTGCGTCCTCCAGCTTTTTCGCCAGATCCACCCACAAGCCCAGCTCATTAAAGCGGTGTTGCTGCGCTTCGGGGTGGCGCCACATTCCACCAAGAATATGACTCGAAGTGTTCATCAGGAATGCTGAGAGCAGCAAGCGCGGACGTTCTTGGAAAGTTGCCATGATTATTTGCCTGCCTTAGCTTCGCCGATGGAGTTCAATCCGGTCGGCACCGTGCCATTGATGAAGTAGTCGCCCACCGAGCGTGCCTTGAAGGCCACCGGATTGTGGGTAGCTACGGTACGTGCATTGCGCCAGAAACGATCCAGCGACTTGGAAGTCGACACTGCTGATGCCCCGGTGACGTCAAAGAGCTCGCTGGTGGCATCCAGGATCAGCTTGGGCGTTGCCACGTGGGCCTGCTGCACGGCCAGCTCTGCACGCAGGTAGGCTGATTCCGGGTCAAGCCCCAGCTGCTGGTCGACGGCTGCGTCCAGTTCCCGGGCCGCCATGGTGACAATGGATTCTGCGGCAAATACGTTGGCCGCCAGGCGTCCCACGAGTTCCTGGATCTGCGGATCATCCTTGAACAGCGAACCGGAGCCGGTATTAAAGGTGCGGGTTCTGGTGGCCACGATGCTGGCAGCTTCATTTCGGGCAGCCTTGCCGATGCCTACCAGTACCGAAAGCAGGCACAGCTGGAAGAAGGCCGGTTCCAGGGTGGACGCCACCTTGCGCTGGATAATGTTCTCCGGCGCGACAAGAACTTCAGAGAAAATGGCGGTACCGGTGCCGGTCAGCGGCTGGCCAAAGCCATCCCAGTCATCAAGTATTTCAACGCCTTCGGCATTCCGGTCAACGATGGCATACTGGCGGCCTTCGATCCCTTCGGTTGTTGCCATGACCACAATCCAGTCGGCAAAAATCGACCCTGTGGTGTAGTACTTTTCGCCATGCAGAACCCAGCCGCCGGCCTTCTTCACCAGTTTGGTATTTGTGGTGCCCAAAGCATTGCCACCGCGCTCGGTGGCGGCATTGCCGAAGATCTGCCCCTCAAGCACCTTGGGGAACCAGCGGTCCTGGAATTCTGCTGGCTGCAGGGAGATGGTTTCAACGAAGGAGAAGTGGCTGCGAAGCAGGTGCGCCACGTTGGAGTCCGCTGCAGCCAGCTCGATCAGCAAGCGGAACAGGTGCTCATGGCTAATCGGTGATCCTCCATGGCTCTCTGGCACGCGCAGCGTGGTAAATCCGGCCTCTTTGAGCCACTGCACCTGCTCAAAGGGCAGGATGCGCCTTTGTTCCCGCTCGCGGCTGCCTTCGGCGATTCGGGCGAAGACCGCGCTGAAGCGGTCGAGAAGCTCCTGATATCTGCTCTCGGCAGCTGCCGTGGCGACAATCGTCATTGGTTCTCCCTGCAGGACGTCGATAATTTGAGTACTAGGTCGGAAAAGTGGCGGCCCCGCGACGCGGAAAAGCCGCGTCGCGGGGCCTATGGCCTACTTGTTCCAGGTCGCGAAGTCTGCTTCCAGATCGCGATCCCATGGGGTGCCCAGCGCACCGTCAAGATAGCTCGCATACCATTCGCGCACCTCGTCGGAATGGTAGGCCCCTTCCAGGGCCTTGCCCTTTTCGGTGTCCATGAAGCCTGGCTTCGCGGCGATGATGTTGATATATGGCAGCGCCTCTTCTTCCTTTTCAAAGAGCAGCGCATCCTTCGGGGTGAGCCCGATTTCCGCGCCGAGGCGGGCGAAGAGGAATCCTGCATCCACGTCGGGAAGCGTCTTGGACAGCGACTGCTGATCCACCTCGACAAATTTGAAGTTCTTGGGGTTCTCCAGGATGTCGTTCTGCGACAGGTGGATCACGCTCTTGCCTTCGGTGACCTTCAAGAGCCCGGCCCGATCCAGCAGCGCCAACGCGCGGCCGTTGTTGGCGGTATCCACAGGAAGGGCAATGGTCGCACCGTTGGGCAGGTCCTTGATGTCGTCGTACTTCTTCGAATACACGCCTGCCGGCGAGCTGTACATGTAGAAGGCCGGCTCCACGTCGACGTTCTGGTCCTTCTTGAATTGTTCAAGGTAGGCACCGTGCTGGAAGAAGTTGGCATCGTATTCGCCGTTGGACACCACGTGGTTTGGCTGCACGATGTCGGTGACATAGGTGGCTTCCAGGGTCCAGCCCTTTTCAGCCAGCAGCTTCTGGGCGATTTTGGTTGGTTCCTGGGATGGAGCCGATTCGGTGACGATGACCTTGATGGTCTTATCCCCCGAGCTGGCCTCTGGGCCGCCTACCAGGCCGCAAGAAGTCAGTGCGAGAATTGCGGCGGAGCCGGCGGTGAAGGTCAAAAAGGTGCGGCGGGATAAAGCCATGGTGTTGTCCTTTGATGAATTGCGAGTTGAGTGGTTCAGTGTTTAGCGCTTGTCAGCGGCGCGCGATAGCCGGGTTCCGAAGAATTGAACTGCGTGGACCAGCAGGATCATCAAGACGATGGCCAGCAGCATGACTCCGGTTTCATAGCGGTAGTAGCCGTAGCGGATGGCGAAGTCGCCGATGCCGCCGCCGCCAACGAGACCGGCCATGGCCGAGTACGAGATGAAGCTGACCGTCATGATGGTGATGGAAGACAGCAGCGCCGGCTTGGCTTCGACCAGCAGCACTTCACGGATGATCTGTCCGCGCGTGGCTCCCATGGCCTGCGCGGCTTCGACCACTCCGTTGCCCAGCTGGCTGATGTTCTGCTCCACAAAACGGGCGAAATATGGGATCGCGTTGATGGTCAGCGGCACGATAACCGCGGCGGTGCCAATAGTCGTTCCCACAACAAATCGGGTGAACGGAATAATGGCGATCAGCAAGATCAGGAATGGGAAGGAGCGGATCGTATTCACCAGCCCGTCAACAATCTTGTGCACTCGCGGACGCGGGCGCAAGCCGTTGGGAGACATCGAATAGAGCCAGATGCCCAGCGGGGTTCCCAAGAGAATGGCGATCGGGATCGAAACCAGCAGCATCGCAAAGGTCTGTGCCATGGCCACCCAGATTTCCGGGGCCAGTTCCACAATGCGGTCAAGGCTGAATGCTGCTGCGCTGCCGTTGCTCGTGGCTAGCACTACTGAAGTGAAGTTCATTGGTAATCCAGGTTCTCTATACGCGGGTTACGTTGGCGGCAAGGTCTCGGGCCTGCTTGGGCTGGCGGTTCAGCGTGATTTCATCGCTGATCAGGTAGCGGCCGATAGGCGTCTTTGGTTCAAAGCCTGGTTCTTGCAGCGAGCTCAGGGCGAACTCTTCCACGACCGCGGCGTCTTCCATCACCGAGACCTTGTCGGCGATGGCCTTAATGACATTCATTTCGTGGGTGACGATAACGGTGGTGATGCCAAGGCTGGCGTTAATGTCGCTGAGGTACTGGAGCACCGAGGTAGTGGTTCGCGGATCCACCGCGCTGGTAGGTTCATCGCACAACAAGACCTTGGGCTCGGTGACCAGCGCGCGGGCGATGGAGATGCGCTGCTTCTGCCCACCCGAGAGCTGTCCAGGATAGGCGGACGCCTTGTCGGCGAGGTCCACGATGGATAGTGCTTCCAGGGCACGTTCGCGGCGTTGTTTCTTGGGCACACCGGCGAACTTCAGGTTCAGTTCAACGTTCTGTTGCGCGGTGCGATTGTTCAGCAGGTTGAAGTGCTGGAAGATCATCCCGATCTCATGGCGCTGCTTGCGCAACTCGCCTTCGCTCAGCCCGGTCAGTTCTACGCCGTCAACAAAGACCTGGCCCGAGGTCGGGCGCTGGAGCAAATTGATATTGCGCAACAGCGTGGATTTGCCGGCACCGGAAAAACCGATAATGCCGTGAATGCTTCCGGCTTGAATATCCAGCGTGACATCCTTGACGGCCGTGAACTGGTCGCGGCCTTTGCCGAAGGTTGTTGTTACGTTCTCAAGACGAATCATCATCGCTCCCTTGATGCTTGGTTATGCGGAGCGTACTTCGCAAGAAACCATCTGCTGGGGACAGATTTTTCCGTCGCGAAGTGAAAGTACTCCATCGGTCCTGGCTGTAGCACCGCTCCCTTGCGGGTGGTTGCTGCGACGTCGTTGAGCCAGATCTCTCAGTCGCTCTGGATGGTGTGTGTTCGGTTGTACCGCCCGAACAATTCAAGTCTGTCCTCCATGGATGCAAGCCGGCAAACGTTACGTCAATCAGCGTCATGAAGTCGCAGTTCGGACGGACCGGGAAAGGAATCACGCAATAATCCGCGTAGCAATACGAAACATTTCGTCACTTGCTCTCTTTAAGACGAAAAGGCTTGAAGAACTTGCACCCCTGGCCATCGATGCGCCAGCGATCATGGTGCGGGAATTCTGTGCTGGGCACCGTGGTTGTACTGGAGTGCAAACCTACGAGAGGACTTCATGAAGATCGCAATTACCGGTGCCACCGGACAACTTGGACGACTGGTCATCGATGCATTGCTGCAGCGCGGAGCCGACCCCGCCCAGCTGGTTGCCATCGGCCGTTCGGCAGAGAAGCTGGAACCCCTGGCCGGCAAAGGTCTTCAGACGCGCGTCGCCGATTACAACGTGGAGGCCAGCCTGGTCGCCGCGCTGGAGGGCGTCGACAAGCTGTTGCTGATTTCGAGCAGCGAAGTGGGCCAGCGGGCAACCCAGCATGAAAATGTCATCACCGCTGCGCAACGTGTCAACGTCAAGCTCATCGCCTACACCTCCATCGCCAATGCCCTCACCGGCAACATGAAACTGGCGCAGGAGCATATCGCCACCGAACACCTGCTGGCTGGTTCCGGCATCGGCTACGTCCTCTTGCGCAACGGCTGGTACTCGGAAAATTACACCGATCAGCTCCTGGGCTACCTCAACAGCAAAGTCGTGCTCGGCGCCGCGGCCGACGGCAAGATCAGCGCCGCCACGCGCGCGGACTATGCCGAGGCGGCTGCTGCGGTATTGCTCTCGGAAGCCGGGGAAGCCGGGAAGATCTACGAACTGGGCGGGGACAAGCCTTTCACCCTCAGCCAGCTCGCCGGGGCTGTCGGCGCTGCCGCGGGACAAGATGTCGCCTACCAGGATATGGACCCTGAAAAGCTGGTTGAGATCTACACCGAATCAGGTGTTCCCGCGGTGTTCGCTGACATTCTGGTGGATACGGACCTGCGCATTCGCGAAGGCGCCCTGGAAGTGCATTCCGGGGACTTGGCACGGCTCATTGGCCGCGCGCCTACCTCCCTTGGCAAGGCGATCAAGGACGCCCTGGCCCGCTAAGGCAGGCTGGTATTTTCACCGTTGGAGGCAATCAGCCAGGACGATTCATGGTCCGCTGGTTGCCTCCGGGCTTTAACGGCATAGCGCAAAATAATCTTTCGACTAGCGCGAAAATAGAGCATCCAGTACAAAATGGCGCGTGTCACAACGCTGGCGAATCCAGTCCTTCCCGTAAATTGACGCATACTTCATCCCCACCTTTTCAGGAGATCAGAGTATGCAACGATCAAGTTTGCGCGCCCTGGCTGGCGCCGCGATTCTCTCCCTGGGCCTTGGCGCATTCAGCGCGATCCCGGCAAGCGCCGATCCACGGCACACCGAAAAGAATCCCACGGCCACCGGCACCGGTGGCGCGGTCTCTTCGGTAGATCCGGAAGCATCAGCGGCAGGCATCGAGGTACTGCGCAAGGGAGGCAACGCGGTAGATGCCGCGGTCGCCACAGCGGCGGCGCTGGGCGTGACCGAACCCTACAGCGCGGGTGTCGGCGGTGGCGGCTATTTCCTGTATTACGACGCGGCTTCCGGCAAGGTCAGCACCATCGATGGGCGTGAAACTGCCCCAGCTGCTACCCCTCAGGACGCATTTATTGATCCGGCGACCGGCGAGCCCTACAACTTCACTCCGGAACTGGTCACCAGCGGTGTTGCCGTGGGCGTTCCGGGGACCGTAGCCACCTGGCAGCGTGCCCTGGACAATTGGGGCTCGCAAAGCCTGAAGCAGGTGCTGCGTCCGGCGACGCAGGTGGCTTCCCGCGGTTTTGTTGTTGATGAGACCTTCCGGGAACAAACCTTGGACAACAAGGAACGCTTCGAAGCCTTCGGCTCCACCAGCGAGCTTTTCCTCCCCGGTGGCGATGCGCCACAGGTGGGGAGCATCTTCAAGAACCCCGAGCTGGCCGATACCTATCGCCTGCTGGCCAAGGAAGGCCCAAAGGCGTTCTACCACGGTGATCTGGCCTCCGAAATCTCCCAGACGGTCCAGGCCCCGCCCAAGGTCGAGGACACCAAGCTGCCGGTCCCTGCCGGTTTTGTCAGCACCGAGGACCTCGCCAACTATGAGGTGGCCGAGCAGGAGCCAACCGCGGTGGACTATCGCGGGCTGGACATCTTCGGCATGGCGCCCTCCTCCAGCGGCGGCACCACCATTGGAGAATCGCTGAATATCCTGGGCAACTACGACCTGTCCTCCATGGAACCCGCCGACGCCTTGCACCACTACTTCGAGGCCACCGCGCTGGCCTATGCGGATCGCGGCAAATACGTGGGTGACCCCGCCTTTGTGGATGTGCCGACCGAGACCTTGACCAGCGAGCTCTTCGGCGCCGACCGGGCCTGCGCGATCAACCCCGATCAGGCGGCCGCCAAGCCGGTGGCCCCGGGCGACATAGAGAATTTTGACGGCCAATGCCCGGCAGCTGCCGCTGAGCCGGCCGTTGAGCATGACACCGAGAACATCTCCACCACCCACCTGTCGGTGGTGGATCGCTGGGGCAACGTCGTGTCCTACACGCTGACCATCGAGCAGACCGGAGGGTCGGGCATGGTGGTGCCGGGGCGTGGCTTCCTGCTGAACAATGAGCTCACGGACTTCTCCACAGTCTATGACCCGGAAGATCCAAACCGCCTTGAGCCGGGCAAGCGCCCGCGCTCCTCGATGGCGCCAACCATCGTGCTGCGTGACGGCGAGCCGGTGATGGCCATCGGTTCCCCCGGTGGGTCAACCATCATCACCACGGTGCTGCAGACGCTGCTCAACCGCTACGACCTGGGCATGGATATCAGCGAAGCCATCGCCGCCCCGCGGGCCTCGCAGCGCAATACCGCTGCGGTGACTGCAGAACCGGAATTCATCGACCAGTACGGTTCGGCCATGGAGGCCTTCGGGCATAAGCTCACCCCGGCCGGGGACTCCTTCACCCCGCAGGCAGAGATCGGCGCGGTGGAAGCGGTCCAGATCAATGAGGATGGAACGCTGACTGCGGCGGCCGAGCCGGTGCGCCGTGGCGGAGGATCAGCCATGGTGGTGAATCCCGCCCAGTAGGCTCCGGATATGGCATCGGCTCCGTCCACCCTTCAGGGTGGAGGGAGCCGATGCCATTTTGAGGCCAAGGCCTCGGGCAGGATGCCTAGCCCTTGGCTGGCAGGCGATTGGAAATCTTGTACTGCGCGGCGCGGTGGGTCTCCTTCACCCGGTCTCCATCGCCAAAGAGCTTGTTGCGCAGCGAGCCCTGGGCGTATTCGGTCTTGTAGGCGCCGCGAGCCTGCAGCTCGGGAACCACGTATTCGACAACGTCCTCGAAGGTTGCCGGGGTGACTGCGTAGGCCAGGTTGAAACCGTCAACGTCGGTATAGTCCACCCAGTCGATGAGCTTCTGGGCCACCTCTGCGCCCGAGCCGACGGTGATCGGGCCGAAGCCGCCCACGCCCACCCATTCGGCCAATTGGCGGATGGTCCACGGGTTGCCGTCGTCGCCGCTGGCCTTCTGGAAGGTTTCCACGGTGGACTGGATGGCGTTGGACTTCAGGTTGGCGCCCAATGGCTCATCCGGGTTCAGCTCCGACAGGTCAATGCCCATCCAGCCGGAGATCAGGACCTGTGCACCTTCAACGTCCGCATAGGACTTGTAATCCTCGTACTTGGCCTGGGCCTTCTCGGACGTCTCATCGGTGATGATGGTCTGCATCGCGAAGATCTTCACATCGTAGCGGTCGCGGCCGGCGGCCTCGGCGGCATCGCGGATCTTGGCGACGGTGGCCTTGAGGATTTCACGGGTCGGGCTGGTGACAAATACTGCTTCAGCGTTTTCCGAGGCGAACTTGATGCCGCGCGACGAGGCGCCGGCCTGGTAGATCACCGGGGTGCGCTGGATGGAAGGCTCGGTGATGGCGATTCCGGGCACCTTGAAGAATTTTCCTTCGTGCTCGATGCTGTGCACCTTGGCCGGGTCCGTATAGATCCCGGTTTCCTTGTTGTTCTGCACGGCGTCGTCTTCCCACGAGCCTTCGAGCAGCTTGTAGACGACCTCGAGGTATTCATCGGCGTGGTTGTACCGCTCGTCGTGCTCCATCTGGTCTTCCTGGCCCATGTTGCGGGCGGCCGATGGCAGGTACCCGGTCACGACATTCCAGCCCACGCGGCCGTTGGTCAGGTGGTCCAGGGTGGCCAGGCGGCGGGCGAAAGCGTAGGGGTGCTCGTAGGCGGTGCCCGCGGTGACGCCGAATCCGAGGTTCTCGGTGACCGCTGCCATGGCGGAGACCAGCATCATCGGGTCATTGACCGGGGCCTGGGCGCCGGAGCGCAGCGGGGACTCATTGGTGCCGTTGAAAACATCGTAGGTGCCCAGGACATCGGCGATGAACAGGCCGTCGAACTTGCCCTTTTCCAGTACCTTGGCCAGGTGGGTCCAGTAGCCGATGGTGTTGTAGGTCGAGGCCTTGTCATCCGGGTGGCGCCACAGGCCTGGCGACTGGTGCACCACGCAGTTCATGTCGAATGCGTTGAAGAGAATTTCGCGCTGCTGGCTCATTGATGTTCCCCTTGCCATGGTTGGGTAGTGGTGAAGTTTAGTGGTTCGCGCTCAGGCGCCGTGGGCTCGATGGTTGCTGTCTTCGCCGGTGACCGAGAGTCGTTGCGGCTGGACCGCATTGATCTCGTAATCCCCCACAATGCGGGCCTTGTAAATGGCCGGGTTGTGGGTGGCGATGGTCCGGGCGTTGCGCCAGTGCCGGTCCAGGTTGCAGATGACGCTGGTCGAGGATGCGCCCAGGCCGTCAAAGAGCTTGCTGGTGGCACCGATGACGAGTGGCTGGACGATGGTTTGCGCCCGGTTGGCTGCCAGTTCGCAGACCGCATAGCGTTCCTCGTCGTTGAGCCCCGGATCTACCAGTGCGGCTTCGACTTCAAGTACGGCGCCGATCACGACCGAGTCCGCGGCGAAGGATTCTGCGGACACCTCGCCGACCAGTTGCAACACCTGTGGTTCGCGGTGCACTGGAACGCCGGTGCCGGTGGTGAAGATGCGGGTGCGGTTCTGCACCGAAATGCGCAGGTCATTCAGGGCCGCCCGGGCGATACCTGCCTGCACGGCCATGAGCACCAGCTGGAAGATCGCCGCTTCGGAGTCGTTGCTCTGCTGCGGCATGAACGTGTCCACCGGGACCTGGTGGAACTCCGTGGTTCCGGTGCCGGTGAGCCCCTGGCCAAAGCCATCCCAGTCATCAAGGATCTTGACGCCGCTGTGCTGGGTGGAGACTACCGCGATCTGGCGCCCGGGCAGTTCCGGGTGGGCCACGGCCACGGTGGTCCAGTCGGCAAAAATGGTGCCGGTGCAGTAGTACTTTTCACCGTCCACCAGCCAGCGGCCATCAACCTGGCTGACCTTGGTGTTCAGCGTGCCCAGGGCATTGCCACCGCGTTCGGTGTAGGCGTTGCCGACAATTTGCCCGGCGGCGATGCGGGCGGTCCACTTGCTGCGCAGCTTTTGGTCGTCGAGGACCAGCACGTTTTCCACGAAAGCGATATGCGCGCGCCACAGCTGGCCGACATGCGAGTCGGCTTCGGACAGCTCGATGAGCAAGCGGAACACGTCGACCAGGCGCGCGCCGTATCCGCCCTCGGCAACCGGGATGCGCAGGGCGCCGAAACGTTCGCGGTTGAGCAGGCCAACCTGCTCGAAGGGCAGAACGCGGTTGCGGTCTCGGTCCTTGGCGGTACTGGCGATTTGCGCAAAGACCGGACGGAAGATTTCAGCCAGCCGGTCGTATTGCTCATCCGCGCCGGGGCCGGGGGTGACCTTGAGCAGTTGCCGCGTGGGCAGCTGCTCTTCGAAGTCGTCTAGTCCCATGGCGCTAGCCTGCGAAGGATCGCTGAGATGGTTGAAGTCCAAACCGGAGGTGTTTGGCAACTCGCCAAATGACATTAAAAGTCCTCAATTCTTTCCATCGGTCCTGGCGGTAGCACCGTCTCCCTTTTCGGGTGGTTGCTGCGGCGTCGTCGAGCCAGATCTCTCAGCCGCTCTGGATGGGTCGTCATTCATTTGTAGCCGTAATAAACCGATGCATCCAAGCCACGAAGTCACATTTCGACCTTGGGCGGTTCCGAGATGACCGGCAGGTTGAACAGCTAATGGCGCATCATGCCGAAGATGAATTGCCCATATTCGCCCATTATCGATCAAACCGGCATTCAATGAAATAAATAACGAAATATCCCGCGCATGTGGCACAGTTATCGAAGATTTTTCATGTTACGCAAGATTTGCATTCAATTCCTTCGAAACCCTGTAATAGACGTGTAACCATCCCGAGCGGCCGAGAGATCTGGCTCAGTGACACCGCAGCAACCACCTATGGAGGACACCTTCCATAGGCCGGTGCTACCGCCAGGACCGATGGAGATGATCATGGCACTGTGCTTTGCGCAGCCTCAAATGCAGTACCCGGGCCTCGCATCCATGGCGCTGGGCGCCGGCCTCGCCAATTTCTCGCGCAGATTCGCCACCACGGCACAGAGCCGCACCGCGCTTTCAGGCTCGCAGCAGCAACGGGCTATGGGCAAAGACAGGCAATTCGCCTCGGCCAAGAACCTCCAGGGCACAAGCAACAGCTGGCCTTCCTCGGAATACTTGCCGTTGCCCTGCTCGCTGCCTCCGAACGCCGCGCCATAAAAGCCCCGGGCCCGAGGGCACTAGCGATCAAGTACCAAACCAGCCACCGAATAGACACTCCAAGGAATACTCTGTAATGACCATCGAATCGGCACCAACCTCTGCATTTGCCTCAGAGGAAGCACGCCAAGCATTCTGGGACGACGCGGCACGCCTCCTTGATTGGGACACCAGCTGGCATACCACCAGCCAGATCCTCCCAGCTGACCCGGAAGCCAAGCGCGGACCGCAGATCTCCTGGTATCTGGGTGGCAAGCTCAATGCCGCGGTGAACTGCGCCGACCGGCATGTGGCCGCCGGCCGCGGAGACAAGGTCGCACTGTATTTCGAGGGCGAACCCGGCGACCGGGTGGCCGTCACCTACAAGAACCTGCAAGAACGCATCAGCCAGGCCGCCCACGCTTTGGAATCCTTGGGCGTGGTCAAGGGCGACCGCGTGGTCATCTACCTTCCGGTCCTCATCGAAACCGTCGTCATCACGCTGGCCTGCGCCCGCATCGGCGCCGTCCACTCGCTGGTCTTCGGCGGATTCTCTGCCGAAGCGTTGAAGTTCCGCGTGGAAGACACGAAGGCCAAGGTGCTGGTGACCACCGATGGCCAATTCCGCCGCGGCACCTCGGTGCCTGTCAAGGACAATGCCGACGAAGCGGTCTCCGGCGAGAATGAAATCGAAAAAGTGCTGGTCATTCGACGCACCGGCGATCAGATCCCGTGGACCGAAGGCCGCGACGTCTGGTGGCACGACGTTGTCGACACCCAGCCCACCGAACATGAAGCGCAGTTCTTCGACTCCGAAACTCCGCTGTTCATCATGTACACCTCCGGAACCACCGGACAGCCCAAGGGCCTGGTGCACACCACCGGTGGCTACCTGACCCAGGCTGCCGCCAGCTACAACATGCTCTTCGCCAACCCGGATGCCTCCCAGCGCGAGAAAGACGTGCACTGGTGCACCGCGGACCTGGCATGGATCACGGCCCACACCTATGAGATCTATGGACCGCTATCCAACGGCGTCACCCAGGTGATTTATGAAGGCGTGCCCAACGCGCCGCATCCCGGACGCCACTTCGAAGTCATCGAACGCTACAAGGTCACCAGCTACTACACGGCCCCGACCTTGGTCCGCTCGTTGATGGGCTGGTTCCCCGAGGGCATTCCCAAATCCTACGACCTGTCCTCCATCAACGTCGGCGGCACCGTTGGCGAAGCCGTTAACCCGGAGGCCTGGCGGTGGCTGCGCGAACAGCTTGGCCGTGATACCCCGGCAGGCATTCCGATGGTGGATACCTGGTGGCAGTCCGAGTCCGGGGCGACGGTCCTCTCCCCTTTGCCGACCGACGACTACTTCAAGCCAGGATGCGCCGCCCGTGCCCTGCCGGGCGTTTCCGTGGACATCGTTGATGCCCAGGGACAGCGAGTTGAGCCCAATACCCAGGGCAATATTGTCATCACCCGCACCGGCCCGTCCATGGCGCGCACGGTATGGGGCAACCCTGAACGCTACTACACCAGCTACTGGGAGAAGTACGTCCAGCAAGGCTGGTTCCTCGCAGGCGATGGGGCACGTTTTGACGAGGATGGAGATATTTTCATCCTGGGCCGCACCGATGACGTGATCAATATTTCCGGGCACCGGTTATCGACCATTGAAATCGAGTCTGCGCTGGTCACCAACTCCGGTGTCGTCGAGGCCGGCGTCTGCCCCACCCCGGATGCAAAAACCGGACATGCGGCCACCGCCTTCGTGGTGCCCCTGGACAAGTCGCTGATTGGCGAAAACCCTGATGAGCAGCTCGCCGCGCGCCAGGCACAATTCATAGCTGAGCTTCGTTCCACGGTAGCCACCCAGATAGGCCCGATTGCCAAGCCGCGCGATGTGCTGCTGGTACCGGATGTTCCCAAAACCCGTTCGGGCAAGATCATGCGCCGCCTGCTCACACAGCTATTTGAAGGAACCACGCTGGGTGACACCACCAGCCTGCAGAATGAACCGTGCATTCCCGAGATCAATGCAATCTGCCGGGCACGCCGCTAAAGCGCAACTGAAGAAAATCCGCTTTAAATAGTCGAAGCCACGTCCCGCGGGACGTGGCTTCGACTATTTGATGCTAGGAATCCTTGGATTCGGAAGAATCCGTGGACGGTTCCACAACAGCCTCGGTAACTATCACCGGAGCTGAATCCACCACACCATCTTCCGGCTTCCCGGCCGGCTTGATGATGGGAATCTCGGTGGTCATCAGGCTGAACTGGCTGCCTTCGTGCCGGTCCACGCCCTGGGTCACCGATTGCTCAAGCACGGTGCGGGCCACCTTGCCGCGCAAGATCAGCGGATCGCGGCTCAGGTCCTTCCATAGTGCGACGCACAACAGCAGCATCACGATCACGAACGGCAAGGCCGAGACAATCGTGATGTTCTTCAAGCCGTTGAGCGCCTCGGCCGGATGATCGCCACCCGCCAACAGCATGACTGCGGCAACAGCACCGGTGGCGACACCCCAGAAGACCACGGACTTCTTGGTCGGCTCCTCGGCCCCGCGCTCGCTCAAGGCACCCATCACGATGGAAGCCGAGTCGGCGCCGGTGACGAAGAAGATCGCGATCAGCAAGACCGTGACGATCATCAGCACCGTGGCAATCCAGCCGGAGAGCGGAAGCGCATTAAGCAGATCGAAGAGGATCAGGTCGAAGTTGATGTCCGGAGCCCCATCCACCACCTTGGCCAGCGCCTCGCCGGTGTTGCCTGCACGCTCCGCGCGTTCCTGCAAGCCAATGGCGCCACCGCCGAAGATGGAGAACCACAGCAGGGTGACAGCCGATGGAACCAGCAGCACGCCGGTGACAAACTGGCGGATGGTGCGGCCACGCGAAATGCGAGCGATGAACAGGCCCACGAATGGGCTCCATGAGATCCACCAAGCCCAGTAGAAGACCGTCCAGGAGGACAGCCAGCTGGACATGGTGCCGTCGCCGGAGGCCGCGGTACGCGAAGCCATCTCTGGAAGGTCGCCAATGAATGCGCCCACGGCGTTCGGGACGACGTTGAGGATGAATAGCGTTGGGCCGCCGATGAAGACGATCAGCGCCAGGATCACTGCCAAGACCATGTTGATGTTCGACAGCCACTGGATGCCGCGCTCGATGCCGGAGACAGCCGAAGCGACAAACAATGCGGTAAGGATCGCGATGATCAATACCAGGACGCCGGAGCCAACCTTTTCAAGGATGCCAGCGGACTGGATGCCGCCACCAATCTGCAGTGCGCCCAGTCCCAGTGAACAGGCGGAGCCGAATAGGGTAGCGATAATGGCGAGGATATTAATGGTGCGGCCGCCCCAGCCGTGCACAATGCGCTCTCCGAAGACGGAGGAGAACATTGCCGAGAACAGCTGCGGGCGCCCCAGGCGGAAACTGCCGTAGGCCATGCCCAAGCCGACGATGGCATACATCGCCCACGGGAACAGCGTCCAGTGGAAGAGCGTGGTGCCCATGGCGGTGCTCAGGGCAGCGTCGGTAGACCCTTCAACGGTGCCTGGCGGCGGTGACATGTAGAAGAAGAGCGGTTCTCCCACGCCGTAGAACACCAGGCCGATGCCCATGCCGGTAGCAAACATCATGGAGATCCATGAAACTGTGCTGAATTGCGGTTTTTCGTCGTCCTTGCCCAGCGGGATGCGCCCGAAGTTCTTCGCAGCGACCACGATGACAAATATTGCGAATACCGAGGCTGCGATGATAAACAGCCAACCAGTGTTGGTGATGACCCAGTTAAGGGCCACGTCTGCGGCTTTACCCAAGCCTTCGGGGGTAACGAAACCCCAAATGATAAATGCCAGCGCCAAGGCGCCAGCGATTCCGAATACCCAATAGTCGGTTCCTGAAACCGAATATTTCTTTGGTCGTCGTTGTCGAGCTGTATGCAGCTCGCCGACGAGGTCTTCAAATGATTGATCCGTCTGCTTCATTGCGTTCTTCCTTCACTGGTAAGGCTCGGCGAACGAAGTCCTGCCGGCGCCCGGCGAGTTATCGCTTCGAGGGGACGCGATTGCCCTGCAGTGTGCTTGATTGCGAATTGCTTATCGGTGTCGATTCACTGAATCCAAATCTAGCGTCAGAGGGTGCTGATTGATACAACTGACCCTGCATATTGCCACGGGAATATTACCGGTGACCCGACGCTATTTCTTCTCGAATTGTCACAATAAATCCTAAATAGGCCTTTTTAAGCATGGTCGACCCACACCCATTGGTCAAACCAGAGCGCCTGATTCTCGCGGTTTTTTGCCTCAAGCACCCCGTTCATGGCGTACTGCTCATAGTCTGTTCACAGCTATGTGAGCTTGCTCGCGTGTGCATAATTCCTGCCCGAAGCCGCCCAGAATTCCAGGTCGTGCGCAGCGAAATCCGTGGCCTGATACCTTGGCGAATTCTGCCGAGGGCGGGCTACTCGTTCGGTTTTTGCGGTATCTTCGGCCACTACGCCAAACACATAAGACATATTCCGAAATGAGAATATTTACTAACCAGCGCTGAACACCAGAAGTTAATCAGGGAACATCGCGTAGCAACCTGAAATACATCTCTACTTATCTTGACTCATTCAAGATAAGCGGTCATGCTGAAGATATGACATCTCTGGACGGGATCGAGCAAGTGCTCAAGGCTGCCTCTATGCGAGTCACGCAACCACGCGTTGCGGTACTCGCTGCGGTTGCCGCGCACCCTCACGCGGACACCGAAACAATTATTTCGGCGGTCCACAGTGAGCATCCCACGGTGTCACACCAGGCGGTCTACGATTCGCTCAAGCTGTTCACCAGTTTGGGCGTCATCCGCCAGATACAGCCTCAAGGGCATATCGCACGCTACGAAACCCGCGTCGGCGACAACCATCATCACGTGGTGTGCCGCCAATGCGGAAGCCTAGCTGACGTCGACTGCGCTGTCGGCGGAGCCCCTTGTTTGCACGCGTCGGATGACCACGGCTTCAAGATCGATGAAGCCGAAGTCATCTATTGGGGCACCTGCCCCGAGTGCCAGGCTAAGAATCTCGGCGGGTAGCCGCACGGCCCCAAAACTTTGTCATCATTCGGGACCCCCTCGGGCGATGAACATCGAACCACAAACCCCAAAAAATCCGGAAGGAAGAGCATATGTCTGAGACAACAGCAGGTCAGTGCCCGGTTGTAGGCAACACCGGTCGAGTACACCCGACCCAGGGAAACGCCAACACCGAGTGGTGGCCAAATAAGCTGAATCTGAAGATCCTTGCAAAGAATCAGGAGGCTACCAACCCCCTGGATGCAGACTTCGATTACATCAAGGCTTTCGAAGCTCTGGATCTGGCAGCAGTCAAGGCTGATCTCGCCGAGGTCATGACCAAGTCCTACGACTGGTGGCCAGCTGACTTCGGCCACTACGGCCCCTTCCTGATTCGCATGGCTTGGCACTCTGCCGGCACCTACCGCTCGCACGACGGCCGCGGTGGCGGATCTGCAGGCCAGCAGCGCTTCGCTCCGCTGAACTCGTGGCCAGATAACGTGAACCTGGATAAGGCTCGCCGCCTGCTGTGGCCAGTGAAGAAGAAGTACGGCCAGTCCATCTCCTGGGCTGACCTCATGATCCTGGCCGGCAACGTCGCGCTGGAAGACATGGGCTTTGAGACCTTCGGCTTCGCCGGTGGCCGCAAGGACGTCTGGGAACCAGACGAAGACGTTTACTGGGGTCCTGAGAAGGTATGGCTGGAAAGCGAACGCTACACCGGCGCCCGCAACCTCGACGCACCACTGGCAGCTGTCCAGATGGGCCTGATCTACGTCAACCCAGAAGGCCCGGACGGCGTTGCCGACCCACTGGCTTCCGCAGCGGATATCCGTGAAACCTTCCGCCGCATGGGCATGGACGACGAGGAAACCGTCGCACTGATTGCCGGTGGCCACACCTTCGGCAAGACCCACGGTGCCAGCGCCGAGTCGCACAAGAGCGGCGACCCGGAAGCTTCCCCGCTGGAAATGCAGGGTCTGGGCTGGAAGTCCGACTTCGGTACCGGCAACGGCGATGACACCATCGGCTCCGGCCTGGAAGTTACCTGGACCTACCACCCAACCCGTTGGGACAACGAGTTCTTCCACATCCTCTTCGCTTACGAGTGGGAACTGTTCCACTCCCCTGCCGGCGCCCAGCAGTGGCGTCCAAAGGACAACGGCGGAGCCGACATGGTTCCAATGGCCCACAACTCCTCGGTTCGCCGCGAGCCACGCATGCTCACCAGCGACCTGGCCCTGCGCTTCGATCCTTCCTACGAGAAGATCTCCCGCGAGTTCAAGGACAACCAGGACAAGTTTGCCGACGCCTTCGCTCGTGCGTGGTTCAAGCTGACCCACCGCGACATGGGCCCGAAGTCCCGCTACTTCGGTCCAGAGGTTCCAGCAGAAGATCTGCTGTGGCAGGATCCACTGCCAGCTGCACCAGAAACCACCCTGGGCGCTGCAGAAGTTTCGGCACTCAAGGACCTGATCAAGGAATCCGGCCTGAGCGTGCAGCAGCTGGTCTCCACCGCTTGGAAGGCAGCGGCAACCTTCCGCTCCTCGGACAAGCGCGGCGGTGCCAACGGCGGACGCATCCGCTTGGAACCACAGGTTTCCTGGAGCGTGAACCAGCCAGAGCAGCTCAAGCCAGTGATCGCGAAGCTGGAAGAGATCGTTGACAACTTCAACGCCACTTCCGCCATCAAGACCTCCTTCGCCGACGTTGTGGTTTTGGCCGGCAACGTAGGTGTTGAGCTGGCAGCATCGGCTGCTGGCCAGCAGATCGAGGTTCCTTTCGCTCCGGGTCGCGTTGACGCTACCCAGGAGCAGACCGACGTCGAGCAGTTCGCATGGCTGGAGCCAGTAGCTGACGGATTCCGCAACTACGACTCGGGCTTCTTGAACCTGCCTTCCGAGTACCTGCTGCTGGACCGCGCCAACCTGCTGGGCCTGACCGCACCGGAAACCACCGTACTGGTGGGCGGGCTGCGCGTACTGGGCAACAACTGGGATGGCTCGAACACCGGCGTATTCACCGATACCCCGGGCGTGCTGACCAACGACTTCTTCGCCAACCTGCTGGAACTGGGCCTTGAATGGACCCCGGATGCAGAAGAGAAGACCTACGCAACCACTGACGGCCGCTGGGTCGGCAGCCGCGTAGACCTGGTCTTCGGCTCCAACTCCGAGCTGCGCGCACTGGCCGAGGTTTACGCTTCGGACGATGCCAAGCAGAAGTTCGTCAAGGACTTCGCTGCAGCCTGGGCGAAGCTCATGGATGCAGATCGCTTCGAACTGCGCAAGTAAGCAGCCCCAGGGCTCAAAGCTGTGGCCGCCACTTCCGAATTCATCGGAGGTGGCGGCCACAGCCGTTCCAGCCCTGTTATCGGGCCATATTGTGCATCACGTGCTTGGTTCTCGAATAGCCGACCAAGGCATAGGCTGGGAGGCCGCGCCCGCATCCGGAGCATTTGAACCGAACTCCGGGCTGCGCGCAATGGCCGAGGTTTACGCTCCGGCCTGGGCCAAGCAGAAGTTCGTCAAGGACTTCGCCGCGGCCTGGACCAACCTCATGGATGCTGATCGCTTCGAACTGCGCAAGTAAGCAGCCCCAGGGCTCAAAGCCGTGGCCGCCACTTCCGAATTCATCGGAGGTGGCGGCCACAGCCGTTCCAGCCCTGTTATCTATCGGGCCATATTGTGCATCACGTGCTTGGTTCTCGAATAGTCGTCCAAGGCATAGGCCGAGAGGTCGCGGCCGTATCCGGATCCCTTGAACCCGCCCCAGGGCATTTCAGTTGCCAAAACCAGGTGCGCATTGACCCAAACGGTTCCCGCGTCCAAGCGGGAAGCCACGTAATGGCTGCGCTGAGCGTCCTTGGTCCAGACCGAAGCAGCCAACCCAAAGGGAACTTCGTTGGCCCGCGAAATTGCTTCGTCCTCCTGAGAAAAGGTCTCCACGGAGACAACGGGGCCAAAAATTTCTTGCTGGGTGCATGCGGCGCCCTTAGAAGCCTTGATCACCGTGGGAGCAATGAAGTAGCCCTTGCTCGGCACAGCGTGTCCGCCGGTGGCAAACTCGTTGCCTTCTTCTTCGGCAAGTTTCAGGTGTTCCAGCACGCGTTCGTAGTGCGCACGGGAAATCATTGGCCCGATTTCAACTTCGGCCCCTGCGCCCGGTTCCCCCACGACCAAGCTCTGCACCGCTTCAGCGAGCTTGGCAGTGAATTCTTCTGCAATGGACTCATGGACCAGAACGCGGCAGGCGGCTCCGCACTCCTGGCCCGCATTCCAGAAACCGCCGTTGCGCAGCCCGGCAACCGTCGCATCAAGATCGGCATCGTCGAATACAACGACCGGGGCCTTCCCGCCCAGTTCCAGGTGCACCCGCTTGACCGAATCCGCCGCGGACGCGGCAACGGATTGCCCGCTGCCCACCGACCCGGTCAAGGCAATCATGGCCACGTCTGGATGGGAGGCCAGCCGGTCTCCAATGACCGCGCCCCTACCCGTGACAACGTTGAATACCCCGGCAGGGAGCAGGTCAGCGGTCAATTCTGCGAGCTTGAGGGTTGTCAGCGGCGTGGTTTCCGAGGGCTTGATCACCAAGGTGTTGCCTGCCGCCAAAATCGGGGCGATTTTCCAAACGCCCATGAGCAGCGGATAGTTCCACGGGGTCACGGCGCCGATAACACCTAGCGGTTCCCTGATAATGACCGAGGTGTGGTCCTTGGCGTATTCACCGGCCGCCAGCGTCGTCCCAGCACGCAGTGCCCCCGCCATGAAGCGGAAAGAATCGATGGCGGAATCAACATCGTCCTCGGCCACTGCCTGGGGTTTGCCCGTATTCAGCGATTCAAGATCCACCAGCACCTGGCGTTCTTGCTCCATGCGATCGGCAATGCTCAGCAATGCTGCCGCGCGTTCCGAAGGCACGGTACGCCCCCAGTGCGCGAAGGCCTGGTGTGCAGCTGAAACAGCACGATCGACATCCTCAACCGAGGCCCGCGGCACATCCAGGATGTCCTGCTCATTGCTCGGGTTGATCACCGTGAACACTTCAGTGCCTTCAGACGATGTGAATTCGCCGTTGACAAAGATTTTTGCCGGGGGCAATGCAGGAGCTGGGCGCGCCTGCTCGTTGCGGCGTACTTCCACTGGGTTGGCGGTAGTCATTTCGGTTCCTTAGCTGTTCACTGGCGCAGCGTGATCGGATAGCTGTTCAAGCAGTCCTTGGATGCGCGCGCTGGTTTCTTTGCTGGCAGGGTGAATCGGCAAACGGGGTTCGCCAAAGTCCTGCCCCTGGATCTTCAGCGCGGCCTTGATGGCCGGGATGAATGGTTCAGTCAACAGCCCGTCAATAACCGGGTAGACCTCGTTCCACAGCTGGCGGGCCTTGGCCAAGTCGTTGTCGCGGACTGCGGCGTAGACATTGGCAAGTTCGCGCGGCACGACGTTTGCGGCCCCGGCAACGATGCCTGCGGCGCCTTCGAGCAAGCCGGCCAGCGTCAAGACGTCCCAGCCGATGTAGGTCTCGATCTTGTCGCCCAGGTTGTGGATCAGCTGCAGTGCTTGTTCCATATTTCCGCTGGAGTCCTTGATGTAGCGGACATTCGGGATTTCATCAGCCAGCCGCTCAACCAATTCTGGGTCCAGGTTGATTCCAGTTGCCGGCGGGATGTTGTAGAGCATGACCGGTACCGAAACCGAGGCACTCACGGTTTTGAGGTAGTCAACCGTTTCTTCCACGGAGATGGGCTCGTAGTACGGGGTCACGATCATGACAACGTCCGCCCCAACCTGCTCCGCGTGGCGAGTGAGTTCGATGGCTTCACGCGCCGTCGTCGCGCCGGTTTGCGCGACAACCGGAACTCGTCCAGCCGCCGCCTGAACCACGACTTCAACAACGCGCTTGCGCTCCTCGTGCGTCATGGCGCTGAATTCACCTGTCGATCCACAGGTGACCAGCCCGTTCACGCCACCGGCGATGCTGCGTTCCACGAGATTTTTCAGCCCGGCTTCGTCGAGGCTTCCATCGTGGGCGAATGGAGCAATGAGAGCCGTGAGGATTCCATGAAGATTTGCAGACATGCTTGATTCTCCTTGAGTTTCTGAATGTGTATATGCCAAGGGGCTGTGAATGGTAACAGCCGCGGTGGCGCAGTTGGTTTATTCCGTCGTGAGGCTATGACGGTAGAGAGGAACGGGCAGTACCTGAATTCGTTCCGGTGTAACGGCGATCTCATTTAACAATAATATGTGATCACAAATCACACAAGAGGTTAAAGCTTCGCCATAGAAGTTCACTATTTGCGGAGCCGCTCGAAGAGCTGGCTTGCGATTAATCCTGCGCGGCCGAGGGAAGTGCCTGGCGAATTCGTTCCATCGCAGCCAAGATGGACTGATCGGTCAGCTCAGCGATCAAATCGACGTCGTGCGACTTCACTGCCTTGAGGATCTTGGACTGGTATTCCCACAGCAGACGGGATTTGCCTTCGGCCACAGCACGCCGTGCGCCGATCAATTTATAAGCTCGGCATTGAATCCATAGCCGTTCGATGGTCTCGAAGAGCACGGGATTTCCTGAGGCCAGATAAATGGTGCTCAGGAACTTCTCGTCCAGTGCAATACATGCAGCGAGGTCTCCGCCAGCAAGGGCCGACTTCATCGAGTCGTACTGGTCCTTCAGGACGGCCAGCTCGGGCTTGTCGAGGTTCACGACACCGAGTTTGCCCGCTTCGACTTCCAAGATGCGACGCACCGCGTAGACGTTGAGCAGTTCATGTGCGGTGAAGGCGCGAACCACAGCCCCTCGATAGGGAATCGTTTCGACCAGGCCGCTCTCCTCCAAGCGGCGAATCGCATCACGCACGGGCATAACGCTGGTTCCAAGCTGGTCTGCAAGATCCCTGATTCTAAGACGCTGGCCCGCGGCCAGATCACCGTTGGTGATTCCTTGGTGGATCGCGTCGAAAACCTGGTCTGCAACCAAGGCGCCTGGTTCGAGTTTGTTCAACGTCATGCCGTCATTCTATCGATGGATGTGATCACGAATTCAATATCTGACAACTTTGATACGACTCGCAATGAGTCCCGCTATTTTCTGACAGATTCCTTGTCGTCACTATCCGTCCAGAAGTCAGCGCCTTCGATGCCAAGTTTTTCAGGCTCGAATGTCGGGTTGATCCCAAGCTTTCGCTGTCGTTCGTAGTCTGCATGGATCTTGCGAACGGTCGGGAAGAGCAGGGCCAAGCAGAGCAGGTTTACCCAGGCAATCAGACCCAATCCGATATCGCCAGCGGCCCAGATCAGCTTCGCGTTGGCAATGGAACCGATGAATACGATGGCCATGGTGCCAAGTTTCAGCGCAAGCTTCCACCCGTGCCCGGACTTGCCGTTGAGCAGGAACAGCAGGTTGGAATTGGCAACGTAGAAGTAGGCGAGCAGGCAGGCGAAGCCGAAGAGCAATACCGCGACTGCCACGAATCCGGCACCCCACCCCGGAACCACCGTATCGATGGCTTCCTGGACCCAGTTGGCACCGGGAGCAACACCAGGAACGTTGCCCACCAGGTACCCGTCCGCCCCGTCGGTGACGTTGTACTTCCCCGATACGATCATCATCAGGCCTGTCGCCATGCAAATCAGCAAGACATCGATGTAGATGCTGAAGGTTTGGACCAGGCCCTGCTTGGCTGGATGCGAGGTTCGAGCGGCAGCAGCAGCGAACGTTGCTTCGCCGAGGCCATTGGACGAGGCAAATACCGCACGCCGTACTCCCCAGGCCACAGCAGCGCCGGCGACGCCGCCCAGCAAGGGGTGAACACCGATTGCCGACTGAACAATCAGCATGAGCGCGTCAGGCACCTTGTCAATATTCATTGCAATAACCACCAAGGCCAAAATCAGGTAGCCGATCGCCAAGACAGGGACGAGGAACTGGGTGACTTTCACAAGACGGGTTGTTCCGCCGAAGATCACGCCGGCAATCAATAGGGTCACCACGATAGCCGGAATCCACGACGGGACATTGAACGCCAGTTTTGCGCTGGCGGCAATCGTGTTGACCTGGAAGCCCGGGAAGACGACTCCATAGCCGATGACACCGAGGACGGCTACGAGCGCTCCAATTTTGGGAAGCTTGAGCCCGTACTTGATGTAATAAGGCATCCCGCCGATATCCTCATTGGCCTTAATGCGGTCATCGTCGAGCACCCGGCGCTTGAATGCTTGAGACAGGGTAGCCTCGGCGTAACCGACCGTGCAGCCAACCAGCCCGGTCACCGCCATCCACAGAAGCGCACCAGGGCCGCCAGCGAAGATCGCCGTCGCAACACCGGCGATACTTCCGACGCCAACTCGCGAGGCGAGCGCCAGAACCAGGGCCTGGAAAGATGACAGCCCGCCTTGGCTGCCGTCATTCTCCCTGAGCTGCCGAAACATATCCGGAATGCGCGTGAATTGCACCCCTTTGGTTGCTACTGAGTAGGCAATGCCCAAACCCAAAACAACGTACGCCATTGGTCCCCATAATGCATCGGAGACCCGTGACAAGAACTCTGCGAAGTCAAGATTTTCCATTTGTCTTCTCTCTTTCCCTGTCGTGAATCATGAAAATTGGTTGTAGAACTCCGCGATCAAATACTCGCCCAATCGCGGGATGTTTCGGTGCTCAATGCCCGGTGGCTCAGCGCTATACCGCTTTGCGGAATTCGAGCTTCGGGCTTTGCCGATGTGTGGCCAGCACGCTCGCCGCATTCTGAGCAGCGGCGAAGCCAGAGGTAATTGATGATTCGGTGTACAGCGTGCCCATGAAATCGCCTGCCAGGAACACGCGATCAGTACCTCGCATCAGGGTGCTTTGCAGTTTGGCCCGGCCCGGGAAGGAATACGGCGAGGCCATCTTCCACCGTTCGGTTTTCGCCTCGGTCACGGAATCAGCGAATTTTCCGCCGAGGACTTCGTCCAAATCCCGCAGGTGCGTTTCTATGACTTCTTCGTCAGGCTTTTCCAACAGCGCCTGCCCAAGATCAGCTGGGGAGAACGTCATCATGCTTCCGCCCGGCTGGCGAGCAGATTCGCTGCCTCGAACAATGCTCGCTTGGTTCAGCGCGATCGCGAACGAACGCTTTGGAGCGGCAATTGCATAAATGTCGTCCCAAGGCCTTGCCGACGTTTCATTGGTCAGGAAAGCGGTGCTGACGTGCGGACCATATTTGATTTGGGACAGCGCGTCCTTCAGATCCGCTGGAAGGTCGACGCCCACCTGATGAGAAATATCTGCAGTTGTTGCCAAGATGACCGTCCGGGCTTCGACCTCGTGGATCTGGCCGTGCTGCTGATAGCGCACGATGACCGAATTGCTCTTGTGGATGACTTCCTGGACCTTTGCGCCACGTTCAATACGGGAATCCAATGCAGCTGCAATGCTTTCCGTCAACGTTGACGGACCGCCTACGATCCCCTTGCTCAACCCCTGTCCGAAACCGAGGACCAGGCTGAAGTAGCCAATTCCTGCCCCGGCCGAAATTTGATCCATCGTTCCGGCCGATCGAGTGACCGTCGTCTTGAAGAGAGATGCCGCGTCTTCTGGCAGGTCGCCAATGAAGTCCTGGAAACTGCGCTCGTTTTCAAAGTCGTAGATTCTCTGCTGGCGGGTAGCACCTGATTCGCCGGCGCGCTTGCGTACCACTGACGTGTATTTTGCAACGCCGGATACGACCTTGAGACCGCCTTTGAAAGTCGCGATCCGATCACTCAGGCTCATGGGCAAGCGCAGCGGATAAGTAGCGATATGCCCGCTCTTCAAGAACTTTCCGTTCATCGACATCGCTTGCAACGAGCCGGGAATGTTGACCGCCGTGACGCCTACTTCGTTGAGCAGCGCTTCAGTCGAGGAGTCCTCTCCGGCGAAAACATGGCCACCCCAATTCAGCCAGTAGGCCCCACGGCGTTCCGACTTGATGCGCCCGCCGACACGGTCATCAGCTTCGAGCAATAGCGAGTCCCAGTGACGCAGGCGCCACCCAGCAGAAAGACCAGCCAACCCGGCTCCAACGATAACTACGTCTTTCATGAGTACATTTCTCCTTTAAATCAGGGGTCGACAAATAGCGCGCCATTGCGCGAGGTGATGTGTGGGGTAACGCAGGCTGAGCGCTGCAACTGCACTTCGGATCGATTAGTTTCCATAGATCCGGGCACCAACTTTGATAACACGTTTGGAAGGCCTTGGACGCCTCCGATGTAACGGCTCTCACATTAACTGTAATTTGTGATCACATATCACGCAAGGGGTTTGTTGATTATTTCCGCTGGTCCCCTGTGAGCGGGCTGCTATCTACGGGGCGCCCCCTACCCTGAAGCACAAGTTATTGCCGATCAGAGAAGGCATAACGCGCAATCGACTGCCAGGCTTCGACGAAGCCAAAGCGTCCGGAAAATAACTCGACCAATCATTTGCGGCACGCGATCAGCTCCACAAAGACGCTAATGGCCGCCAACTCCGAATTTTCGGAGTTGGCGGCCATTAGCAAATTTATTATTAACGTCTCGGGCCTAGGGCCTAGGGAACCGGGTTGCCCAGCTCCCGCAGGTCCGTCTTGCTGGTTTCCCGGGCCCATGCCGCGCCAGCAACCGCGAGAATCGATGAAGCGGCGACAATCCAAGCCGCTGGGCCCCAGTTGGCCGACACGCCGCCAACAAGTGCCGTGGCCAGCAGCGGGGTAAAGCCGGCACAGAGGATACCGATCTGCAGCCCAATCGCCATTCCCGAATAGCGGACCTTCACATTGAACAGTTCAGAGAACCACGCCGGGTACACGGAATTCGAGGCTGCGTACGTTCCGGCCGTAATCAGCATGCTGGATACAAAAATCATGGCTAGATTTCCCGTGGAAATCGTCAAGAAGTACACGAAGATCATCACGCCAGAACCCAGTACGCCACCGATAAACACCTTCTTGCGTCCGAAATTGTCCGAGAGCCGGGCAAAGAACGGCTGGCTGACAATGGCAATCACGTTTCCAGCAATGCTCACCCACAACATGGTCGCCGCGGGAACTCCCACGGACACTGCATAAGCCAATCCGAAGGACTGCATGAACGTATTCGTGACCACCTGGAAAGACATTAGCGCCACCTGCATGAACTGGGCCGGGTGGGTGGTGATCATCTTGGTGAAAGGCAGCTTCACCAGCTCTTCTTCTTCCTGCTTTTCCTCAAAGACTTCCGGCTCTTCCAAGGAGCGGCGCACCAGGAAGGCAGCCACGAGAACCAGCAGCGACAGCCAGAATGGGATTCGCCAGCCCCAGGCCAGGCGCGCCGACTCGTCCATCGCCGCTACCGGGAGGAATGCGATCGAGGCCAGGACGATGCCAAAGGAAATGCCGCTCATCGCAAAGCTGGCGAAAAATCCGCGGCGGCCTTCCGGAGCTTCCTCGGTGGACAGCGCCGACGCGCCGGCAGTCTCGGCACCAGCAGAAAGACCCTGCATCAGGCGCAGGATCACCAGAAGCGCCGGAGCCCAGTATCCGGCAGTCGAGAAGTCGGGCAGCACACCGATGAGGAAGGTTGCCGAGCCCATCAGCACCAAGGTCATCACCAGCGTTGCCTTGCGCCCAATCTTGTCACCGAGATGCCCGAAGAACACCGCGCCGAAAGGCCTGGCAATGTAGGCGACTCCGAAAGTCGCAAATGATGCAAGCAGGGCGATGGTCGCATCCCCGGAAGGGAAGAAGATCTTGGAAAAGATCAGCGAGGCGGCCGTCGCGTAGATGAAGAAGTCATAGTATTCCAGCGCGCCGCCGAGGAATCCCGCGAGCGCCGCCTTCTTGGCGCGCTTGAGCCTGCGCCGCTGTTCCTCGTCGAGGCTGGCGCTCGAATGGCTGATGGTCTTGCTCATGGGATGTCCTTCCACAGCAGCAGGGATGCTTTCCGTCCTGCACTAATGTTAGTTGTACGGTATACGCACAAACGTGCGATATGCGACAATAGTAAAAGTACAGCAAGGTGAGGCGAGTCACAAGAGGTGTGGCGGTTTCCGTAATCCATGCTGGGCAAGCTCGTCTCGAAAGGACAACAATGAGCCACTCCATCAACGCAACACAGCTGTTCATCATTGGTTCCCATGCTTCGCAGACCATGTCGCCGGATCTCTGGAATCCTGTGTTCGAGGCGCTGGGCAATCACTGGAGCTACGAGCCACGGGACGTTCCCGCGCACAGCCGCATGCAGGAAATCCGCAACAGCCTGCTCTCAACGGAAGTCATAGGCGCCAACGTGACCATGCCGCATAAGCAGTGGGCAGCAGGCATCGCCGACGAACGCTCCGAACAGGTCAGCCTCAGTGGAGCAGCCAATCTATTGATCCGCCAGGGCGGAAAACTCCATGCCTACAACACCGATCTGATTGCGGTGGCAACCAAACTGGCCACCAGAATGCATGATCACGTTGTATTCCTCGGTGCCGGTGGCGCGGCCCGCGCAGCTCTGGTTGCGCTCCAAGGACATATCGGCACCGTCACCATCGCGGATCGTGATCAAGAAGCGGCCAACCAGCTGCTCTCCCTGGCCACCCACATGGGAGTCCCGGGCAAGAGCGTGGATTGGCCCCGGGCATCGCAGGCCGCAGCGCAGGCTTCCCTCATCATTAATGCCACGCCCATCGGCAAGCATGCCGAAGACGGGGCCGCTTGGGGCACCACGCAGCTGCTTCCTGGCACCTATGTCTATGATTTTGTGTACAGCGCGCACACGACCGGAACCATCAAGGCTGCCATCGAGCAAGGCCTGGAATATTCCGACGGCTGGGAGCATTTGCTGCTTCAAGCCGAAGCCATGGTCCCGCTGCTTGGCTTGCCTGAGCAGGGCAAGACACAGCTCCAGCACTCTCTTCAGCGCATCCGCGACAACAACTGAGCGAAAAGCCTAGAAGAGGGTGCCTGGCGTACCGCCGAAGCGGGGATTTTCCAGTGTCAGCAATTCCGTCTTCACCTCAAGTCCGCCAAGATAGCCGCCCAGTGATCCATCGGTGCGCAATACCCGGTGGCAGGGCAGGACAATGGGAATCGGATTGGTCGCGCAAGCCGAGCCTACGGCGCGCACGGCCTTGGGATTGCCAATGCGCTGCGCCATCTGCGAGTAGCCCCACGTCTGCCCGTAGCCGATCATGCCCAGTTCCAGCTGCACCCGGCGGCGGAAGTCGGTGGAAAGCTTCAGGTCCAGAGGCACATCGAAATTGTGCCGGGTTCCGGCAAAGTACTCATCGAGTTGCCGGGCCACAGCATCCAAACGCGCGGGGTCCTTGAGAATGCGCGGGCTGAGCTTCTGGGCGAGCACCTCGAGAATCCTCTCATGGCCCTCTGTTTCAAAAGCTACCCGCACCAGGCCGGCTGGGGTGCTGGCCAGCAGCAAAGACCCTACCGGGCTATCAACTACTCGGTAGGAAATATCGACAAGATCCCCGGCCTGCGCCTTGGCCCGCAGCTCGATTCCCAGCTGCTCCAGAACTTGGGCCTCTTCTCCGGTTGCCGAAGAGTTGATCGGTGCATCAGTCATGACTTCTCCTGCCACAGTGTGTCATCGCCGAGCAATCGGCGAAGGTTCTTGAGCCCGTCGCTGCCCGCTCGCCGCGCGGCGGCTTCAGTGCCAGAAACCATTTGGGCAATCTGCGCATAGGTCAGCCCGCCCAGATACCTGTAGCCGACCACCAGCCGCTGCTTCTCGGGGAGCCTGCCTACTTCCTGCCAGAGCTGGAGATTCTCCAGCTGCAGTGCCGGTTGCGGCTCGCCATCAATCTGGTCCCACTGATGATGGTCGACGAGGATCTCCGGCTTGTTCTTGCGCAGCTCATCGATGGCCTTGTTCCGTGCAATGCGGACCAGCCAGGCCAGGACGTTGGCGTCCTCGGCAAGCTGCGGATAGGCCTTGAGCGCTGAAAGGAAAGTTTCGGACCAGGCATCCTGGGCGCGATGCTCATCGAGCAGGGCGCGGCAAACGCGAAGCACGTTCAGCCCGTAATCCTGGACTATCCGCTCAAACGGCACTTGCATGGCTCTCCTGAAGGTCGGCACCTTTACGGGCTTTCACCATGTAAACGCATCGCGGAGCAAAAATGTGAGGTGGCGATTAGGAAAAACTTCTGGGCCCCTAGCAGCTGACCAGATCCAGCCCCTCAGCCAGTTCGCGCAGGCGCTGGATGTCAATCTCGATGACCTCGCCATTGTCCACGCCGCGCGGCAGCTTGGTTCCGGCCAGCGCATCACGAATGGCGCGCATGGTGGCTCCATGGCTGACCACGGCCACCTTCCTGCCCGCATGCTCAATCGACAGATCAACCAAGGCAGGAATCGCCCTGCGCAGGATCTCGTCGATCGGCTCCAATTGATCCTGGACCGAAGCCGATTCCTCATCGCTCACCTGCGCCATGATCCGGCCTTCGAGCGGTCCGAAACCGCGTTCAATCAATTCCGGGACGCTCCGGCCGGTCTCCGCCTCCAGCTCCCGGGCGATCAACGCAGCGGTTTCCTGCGCGCGGCCCAGCGGGGATGCCAGCACCAGGGAGAACCCCTGGCCTTGAAGTTCGCGCCCAACACCGCGGGCTTGTTCGCGTCCGGTGTCGTTGAGCGGAATGTCGGTGCGCCCCTGAAGGCGGCCGGCCAGATTCCAATCGGTCAGCCCGTGTCTGATCAATACCAGCGCAGTATCCATGACTCAAGCGTACCGGCGAGCACAGTGATCGAAGAATCTCCGGCATTACGTCCAATACGCAACGTTAAGACTCATAGTTAGGTCATGAACGGTCATGTTGCGAAGATTGTTACACCATCCCGAGCGGCTGAGAGATCTGGTTCGTTGACGCCGCAGCAACCTGCCACATCCGGTGGTTACGGTGCTACCGCCAGAAACGATGCAGCCGCCTGTCTTGTTCAACCACAGCAAGAAGCGACATTGATTCCGGGATTCCTGCCTCGATCGCACCACCGCCGGGCGGTGAAGCGCGAAAACCCCGTCGACAAGGAGTCGTAAGCCATCATGGCAGATCACAAGTTTGGATTCCGCACCCGCGCATTGCACGCCGGTGGCACCCCCGATGCGGAGCACGGCGCCCGCGCAGTACCCATCTACCAGAGCACCTCATTTGTCTTCAAGGACGCCGACGACGCGGCCAACCTCTTCGCGCTGCAGAAGTACGGCAATATCTACTCGCGCATCGGCAACCCGACCGTCGCGGCTTTCGAGGAGCGCATGGCCTCGCTGGAGGGCGGCATCGGCGCTGTAGCCACCGGCTCCGGCATGGCCGCCGAGTTCGTGACCTTTGCCGCTCTGGCCCAGGCCGGCGACCACATCGTGGCCTCCTCGAAGCTCTACGGGGGAACCATCACCCAGCTTGATGTTTCGCTGCGCCGCTTTGGCATCAACACCACCTTCGTCGACTCCAATGACCCAGCCGACTTCGAAGCGGCCATTGAAGAGAACACCAAGGCGGTGTACACCGAGGTGGTGGCCAACCCCTCGGGCGACATTGCCGACCTGAAGGGCCTGGCCGAGGTGGCGCACCGCCACCTGATCCCGCTGGTGGTCGACTCCACGCTCACTCCCCCTTATATCCTGCGCCCTATCGAGCACGGGGCCGATATTGTCATCCACTCGGCAACCAAGTTCATTGGCGGCCACGGCACGACCCTCGGCGGCGTGGTCATCGAGTCCGGCAAATTCGACTGGGGCAACGGCAAGTTCCCCGCGATGACCGAACCGGTGGCCAGCTACGGCAACGTTTCCTGGTGGGCCAACTTCGGCGAATACGGCTTCCTCACCAAGCTGCGCAGCGAGCAGCTGCGCGACTTCGGCCCGGCCCTGCCGGCCCAGTCGGCATTCCAGCTCTTGCAGGGCCTGGAAACCCTGCCCCAGCGCATGGACAACCACTTGGCCAATGCCAAGCAGGTCGCCGCCTGGCTCGAAGCTGATCCACGGGTCACCTACGTGAACTACGCCGGACTGGAATCCCACCCGCAGCATGCCCACGCCACGGAACTGCTGCCCATGGGTGTCGGTTCGGTCTTCAGCTTTGGCGTGAAGGGCGGACGCCAAGCCGGCTCCAAGTTCATCGAAGCCCTGCAGCTGGCCAGCCACTTGGCCAATATCGGCGATGCCCGCACCCTGGTGCTGCACCCGGCCTCCACCACCCACCAGCAGCTCAGCGCAGACCAGCTGATTGCCGCCGGCGTCCCCGAAGACCTGATCCGCCTGTCGGTGGGCCTGGAAGATGTCGAAGACATCCTCTGGGATCTGGACCAGGCTTTGGCCGCCTCCCAGGAAGCGATCTCCGGTTCCGCCGATGAATTTGCGGAACCCGCCTATGATGGTGCCGCGTGCGCCATTCCTGCAGCACCGAAGGGAGCCAACTAATGAGCACCACCGAACGCACCTGGGAAGGCCCGGGAGCCGCGCAACGGCTGAACATCCTGCGCGAAACCAAGTCCATCGCCATCGTGGGAGCCTCCAACAAGCCATCGCGGGCCAGCTACTTCGTAGCGACCTACCTGCTGTCCTCATCCAAGTACAAGGTGTACTTCATCAACCCGGTGCTGGATGAGATCCTGGGCCAGCCGGTGTACAAGTCCCTCGCGGACCTGCCAGAGGCTCCGGATCTGGTGGAGGTCTTCCGCAAGCATGATGACCTGCCATCGGTTTTGGATGAGGCATTGGCCGTGGGCGCGAAGACCCTCTGGCTGCAGCTGGGATCATGGCATGAGGACGTGGCCCGCCGTGCCGAGGCCGCAGGCATGAATGTCGTGATGGACCGCTGCGTGAAGATCGAACACGCCCGCTTCCACGGCGGCCTGCGCCTGGCCGGGTTCAATACTGGCGTGATTTCCTCCAAGCGCCAGGTGCTCGCCTAGGCGATCCCAGGCAGCTGGTTCGAGTGGCGGACAACCTTTATGGTTGTCCGCCACTCGCCATTTCCAGGAGGATTCAGCGCAATATTCCGCCGTGCCGCCAGGCACGCACATCGAGGCGGGCCTTGCTATGCCGCGCACCCCTTTAACCGCCACTATTGAACGTCCGGGGACAGCCAAAGCAAACTATTTAAAGCTGATTTTCTCAGCGTACAGACCATCTACTTGGCACAATGCCAACCAATCCCACGCCAATATGCCACTTAGCCCAAAATTCCATCACTATTAGCTTGACGTTCCCACGTAATCGGGCATAAAGTCATGGAAACACAGATTCATGTGGTGCAGGTCATGAGGGATTGCGGAGGCACACTATGTTCGCCGAAGAACGACACCGGCTGATCGTCGAGCAGCTTGAGACCGACGGAAAAGTTTCCGTCGCGCAGCTGTCCGAACGCTTCGAGATCACCCGGGAAACGGTCCGCCGCGACCTGGCCCAGCTCGAATCGGAAAACTTCTTGCGCCGCGTCCACGGCGGAGCGGTCACCACCACCGAGGCAAGCACCCGCGAGGAAAGCCACCTGGTGCGCACCGCCATCCACTCCGATGCCAAGTCCCGCATCGCCCAGCGCGCCTTGAGCCTGCTGCCGGTCTCGGACGCCTCGGTCATCATCGACGCCGGCACCACCACCGAGTTCCTCGCCGAGCGCATGCTGCGCACCAACGCCAGCGCCGGCTTGGTCGTCATCACCCACGCGCTGCCTATTGCTTCGGTCCTGGTCCAGAGCCAGGCCGTCATCCTGGAGCTCATCGGCGGACGCGTCCGGGGCCTGACCGGGGCCACCTCCGGGGCGCAAACCGTTGAGGAATACTCGCGGCACCGCGCAGACATCGCCTTCATCGGCACCAACGGGCTGCACGCAGAATTTGGCCTGAGCACCCCGGATCCGCTGGAAGCCGCCGTGAAGCGTGCGCTGGTTAACAGCGCACGCCGCGTGGTGCTGCTGGCCGACAGCTCCAAGTTCGACCAGGAAACCCTGGTCTGCTTTGCCCGCCTGGAATCCATTGACACCCTGGTGACCGACCAGCAGCCCGGCGAGGAACTCGCCGCTGCCCTGGAAGCCGCAGATGTAGAGGTTGTGATCGCGTGATTGTCACCCTGACCGTCAACCCGGCCCTGGACAAGACCATTGAACTGGGCGAACCGCTCTCGCACGGCGCGGTGCAGCGCGCCACCGCCAGCCACGTGCAGGCAGCGGGCAAGGGAGTCAATGTCTCGCGCGCCATCGCCGCGGCCGGCGTGCCGACCCTGGCAGTGCTGCCCGGCGCGAGCACCGATCCGCTGATCACCGCGCTGTCCAGCGACAAGCTGGCCCACCGCACCCTGTCGATCACCGAGCCGCTGCGCACCAATATCACCCTGACCGATCCGGATGGCACCACCACCAAGATCAACGAGCCCGGTCCGGCCCTGACCGCGCAGCAGCTGGCAGAGCTCGGCGGCCTGGTAGCCGAGGAGGCCGCCGGCGCCGACTGGCTGGTGCTGGCCGGTTCGCTGCCGCCGTCAGTCCCCGCCGACTTCTACGCCGAGCTCACCGCGCAGTTGCGCACCAGCCTGGGCGGGAAGTGCCCGAAGATCGCGGTGGACACCTCCGGCGCTCCCTTGACCGAGCTCTTCGCCCACAGCGCGCAGCACATCCCGGATCTGATCAAGCCCAATGCCGAAGAGCTGGCTGAACTGGTCGGAAGCTTCGACGAAGCGGCGCTGGAAGGCTCGATAGAGCTGGCCGCCGACTGCGCCAAGAAGCTGCTGGAGACGGGCATCGGCGCGGTCCTGGCCACCCTGGGCGCCCAGGGCGCGCTGCTGGTCACCGAGCAGGGTGTCTGGCACGGATCGCACACCCCGATCACCCCGCGCAGCACGGTGGGGGCCGGCGATTCCTCGCTGGCTGGCTACCTGCTGGCAGATGTTGCAGGGGCCAGCGCCCCTGAACGGCTGAAAAACGCCGTCGCCTACGGGGCTGCCGCCACGCAGCTGCCAGGCTCCACCATCCCTACAGAATCCGATCTCACCGTTGACGCCGTCACCGTCGACGAACTTACTTCAACGCAAGGAACCGAGTCATGAGTGAACTAATCACCGCAGAGCTCGTGCTGCTCGATGCCGATCTGGGCAACAGCACGGGCGAGGTCATCGAAAAGCTGGCGTCATTGGTTGCCGAACAGGGCCGTGCCACCGATGCCGGTGCCCTGGCCGCCGACGGCAAGGCCCGCGAAGCCAAGACCGCCACCGGCGTTCCCGGCGGCATTGCCATTCCGCATTGCCGTTCGGCAGCGGTGACCGTGCCCACCTTGGCCATGGCCCGCCTGAACCCGAAGGTGGACTTCGGTGCCAAGGACGGCGAGGCCGACCTGGTCTTCTTCATCGCCGCCCCGGATGGCGCCGACCAGGCCCACCTGAAGCTGCTTTCCAAGCTCGCCCGCGCGCTGGTGAAGAAGTCCTTCACCGCCTCCTTGCGTGCCGCGCAGAGTGAAGCGCAGATCGTTGAGCTGGTCCGCGACGTCGTTTCCGACGCCCCTGCCGCAGCCCCAGCCCCGGCGGCCGCTGCTCCGGCTCCGGCCGCTGAGGAAACCGCAGGCGCTGCCAAGAAGAAGTCGATCGTTGCGGTCACCGCCTGCCCTACCGGCATCGCCCACACCTACATGGCTGCCGACTCGCTGGCCCAGACCGCGCAGGAAATGGGCGTGGAGTTCGCCGTGGAAACCCAGGGCTCCTCGGGTTCCACCCCGCTGGATGCAGCGGTGATCGAAGCCGCCGACGCCGTGATCTTCGCGGTGGATGTGGACGTGCGCGACCGCGGCCGCTTCGCCGGCAAGCCGGTCATCCAGGTTCCGGTCAAGCGCGGCATCGATGAGCCGGAAAAGCTGATCAACGACGCCATCGCGGCCTCCGAGGATCCGCAGGCCCGCCGCGTTCCCGCCGGGACCACCGCAACGGCCGAGGAGAAGAACGGCTCCGAGTCCTTCGGCGCGGGCCTCAAGCGCGCCCTGCTCACCGGTGTCTCCTACATGATTCCCTTTGTCGCCGGTGGCGGCCTGCTGATCGCGCTGGGCTTCCTGCTCGGCGGCTACGCCATCACCGATGTGGCCGACCAGTACCTGACCGAGAACACCCTGTTCAACCTGCCCGATGCCGGCCTGCTGGCCTACCTCGGCGCGGTGGCGTTCAAGATCGGTGGCCTGTCCATGGGCTTCCTGGTTCCGGCGCTGGGCGGCTACATCGCCTACGCCTACGCCGACCGCCCGGGCATCGCGCCGGGCTTCACCGCAGGCGCGGTGGCCGGCTTCATGGGAGCCGGGTTCATCGGCGGCATCGTCGGCGGCCTGATCGCCGGCCTGGCCTGCCGCTGGATCAACTCGTGGAATGTTCCACGCTGGATGCGCGGGCTGATGCCCGTGGTCATCGTGCCGCTGCTGGGCTCGATCATCGCCTCGGGCTTGATGTTCCTGTTCCTCGGCGGTCCGATCGCCAAGCTGACCGAAGCCTTGAACAACTGGCTTTCGGGCATGTCCGGCACCGCCGCAGCCGTGCTCGGCCTGGTGCTCGGCCTGATGATGGCCGTCGACCTCGGCGGACCGGTGAACAAGGTGGCGTACTCCTTCGCCGTGGCCGGATTGGGTACCGCATCGCTGGCCGATAACCCTGCCCCGATGATGATCATGGCTGCCGTCATGGCCGCCGGCATGGTTCCGCCGCTGGCGATGGCCCTGGCCACCACCATCAGCGCCAAGCTGTTCACCGAGGCAGAACGCGAAAACGGCAAGGCCGCCTGGCTGCTGGGCGCGGCGTTCATTTCCGAAGGCGCCATCCCCTTCGCGGCTGCCGATCCGCTGCGCGTGATCCCGGCTTCGATGGTCGGTGCCGGTGTCACCGGCTCGCTGATCATGAGCTTCAACGTGGTCAGCCAGGCCCCGCACGGCGGCATCTTCGTCTTCTTCGCCATGAACAACACCTGGCCGCTGTTCCTGCTGGCCACCTTGATTGGTACCGTTGTCTCAGCAGCAGTGGTTATCGTTCTGAAGAAGTATGTACGCAAGGCTCCTGTCGGAGCCGCTGAACCGGCAAAGGTCGCAGCATGAGCAAGCAGTTCACCGGAGTAGGCGTCAGCGCCGGACGCGTCATCGGACACGTGCGCCGCATGCCTGAGCCAATTCTCGCCCCGGCAGATGGCGCGCCGCTGCCGCAGGGCGTGAGCCCCGAAGAGGAAACCCAGCGCCTGGCCGAGGCCTCCAAAGCCGTCGCCACCGGGCTCAAGGAGCGCGCCGCGCTCGCCACCGGAGATGCGCAGGCCGTGCTGAAGGCCACCGCATTGATGGCCAGCGACCGCAGCCTGATCAAGTCGGCGACCAAGCTGGTTGCCGGTGGCACCTGCGCCGAGTCGGCCATCTGGGAAGCGGCCGATGCGGTAGCGACCCAGCTGACCGCGCTGGGCGGCTACATGGCCGAACGCGCCGGGGACGTGCTGGATGTCCGTGCCCGCATCGTGGCAGAGCTGCGCGGCGTCCCGGCTCCGGGCATCCCGGATTCGGATCAGCCGTTCATCCTGGCCGCCGTGGATCTTGCCCCGGCGGACACCGCAACCCTGGATCCGGCCAAGGTGCTGGCCCTGGTCACCTCCGATGGCGGGCCGCAGTCGCACACCGCGATCATTGCCCGCTCGCTGGGCCTGCCGGCCATTGTTGCCGCACCGGACACCACTGAGCTGGCCGACGGGGACTATGTTTTTGTTGATGGCATCGACGGCCTGGTGATCACCGACCCCAGCGCTGCCGAAGAGCACCTGGCGGCGACCTACGCCAACCGCGAAGTCCTTCCGGACTTCACCGGCACCGGCGAGCTTTCCGATGGCTATCGCGTGCCGCTGCTGTCCAATGTGGGCAGCGGGGAGGACGCACAGCTGGCCGCCGCTGCCGGCGCCGAGGGCGTGGGACTGCTGCGCACCGAGTTCTGCTTCCTGGGCAAGGAAAAGGAACCGACCCACGAAGAGCAGGTTTCCGCATACGGCGCTGTTTTTGCGGCCTTCGGCGGCAAGAAAGTGGTGGTTCGCACCCTGGATGCCGGCGCCGATAAGCCGCTGCCATTCCTGACCGATTCCAGCGAGCCAAACCCTGCGCTGGGTGTGCGCGGCTACCGCACCGACCTGTCCAGCCCCGGCGTGCTGGAGCGCCAGCTCAAGGCCATCGCGCAAGCCGGCAGCGAGCACGACGCTGATGTCTGGGTGATGGCGCCGATGATCTCCACCCCGGCCGAGGCTGAAGATTTCGCAAAGATGGCCCGGGCCGCTGGCCTGGCCACCGCCGGAACCATGATCGAGGTCCCATCGGCAGCGGTACTGGCCGGCCAGATCCTGCAGCGCTGTGACTTCGTGTCCATTGGCACCAATGACTTGACGCAGTACACCATGGCTGCGGACCGGCAGCTGGGCACCTTGGCCGAGCTCAATGATCCATGGCAGCCCGCTGTGCTGCACATGGTGGCTGCCACCACCGCCGGTGCGCAAAGCGCCGGCGGCAAGCCGGTGGGCGTGTGCGGCGAAGCCGCTGCCGACCCGGCCCTGGCCGTGGTGCTGGTGGGCTTGGGTGTCACCACCCTGTCCATGAACAAGCGCGCACTGTCACCGGTCTCGGCGGTCTTGCGCACCGTGGACTTCGCCAAGGCGCAGCGTTTGGCCAAGATGGCCCTGGATGCGCCGTCGGCCGAACTGGCCCGCAGCGCGGTGCGTGCTGAGCTGAGCGAATTGGACCGCTTCGGCCTGTAGGCCACTAGAATTTATCCCAGACGACCGTTCACAAGATCCTGAAGGAGCCCATCATGGCAGAACGTAAAGCAATCATCGGCAGCCGCGTCGGCCTGCACGCCCGCCCGGCAGCTATCTTCGCCGAAGCCGCAGCAGAACTTCCGGTAGAAGTCACCATCGCACTGGAAGGCGAACCAGCAGAAGACGCAATGGATGCCTCGAGCATCCTGTCGCTGATGGGCCTGGGCGCCGAGCACGGTACCACCGTGGTGCTGCGTGCCGAGGGCGACGGCGCAGATGCCGCACTGGATCAGCTGGTCACCATCTTGGAGACCGACCACGACGCTGAGTAATTTCCAGTTTGGAAAATGGGGAACAAGCCATGGCTTGTTCCCCATTTTTTGCATTCCCGGGTGGGCTGGATGCGATAGCGGAAGCCAGCCTCCTGCACGCAGGCACTGCCGTGCTCCTATGCACCGCGCGTAATGCCGCGCGGCGGCGAAGCTTGGTGTCCCATGCCAGGGCCGAGGCCCAAGAGCTCAAGGCGAACAACTCATCCCCCACCGCTTGCTTGGGTCGTTGCCCTCAGCTATTGATCTCGCGGCCATCGGGCATGCCTGCAAGCCCGATGGAAGCATGGCGCACCTCGGGAGTCAGCGTCTCCAGGATCTCGTGCAGTTTCTTGCAGGCCCGTTGCACGACGGACCTGAGCCAGGAATTGGCTGGATCATCATCGCGGTTCGTATGCCAGAACATCGCTTCCACCAGTGCCGCTTCATGCTCCACCGGAAAATCGACAATGGCCAAGTTGGTTCCCCGTGAGTACTTGTAGGCCAGCATTCGCGGCACCAGGGCCACCAGATCCGTGCCCTCAACCAGTAGCGGCAGGGACAACAGGCCTTGGACCCTTGCGGCAATGCTGGGTGCTTGGCCGAGAATATCCCAGAACTGGTCACCCGGTGTCCTGATTTCGTTGCCGAAGTAGCCCACGGCCTGGGGCAGCTTCAACAGGTCCTGGGCACTGAGGTCGGACTTTTCCAAGATCGGATTGCCAGCGTCGAGCACCGCGACAAAACTGTCACGGAATACCGGTTTGCCATGGCCCGGCAGGTCATAGCCCATGGGACCAACAATCAGGTCCCAGCGCCCATGGGTGCTGCGGTCCCAGGAGGTGGCGGAGGTCGGCATGATTTCCACAGAGACCCCCGGGGCTTCGAGGCGCAAAATTGCCCGCAACGGCTCGACCAGCATCGCCGCCACATAGTCGGATGCCACGATCACGAACTTTCGATCGCTCGTAGCCGGGTTGAATTGGCTCTTGATAGTCGACACCCGATCAATGGCGTGCATTGCCGATTCCACCAGCGGCTGCAGGTCCTGGGCCAGCGGGGTCAGCTCGTAGCCGCGCCCGGCACGCACCAGCAGCTCATCGTCGAAGTAGCGGCGCAGCCTGGACAAGGCGGCACTTGTTGCCGGTTGGCTCAGCCCCAAAGTATCCGCTGCCCGCGTGACATTGCGCATTCGCAACAGGCTTTGCAGCACCGGCAGCAGATTGATATCAAGATTCTTCATGGTGCCAGCTTAGACTTCGCTTCCCTCGTAATGCCGGTTCCACCTGTGGCAAGGTGCTTTCGGTGGCCGATTACTTCAGCGCATCCGAGATGGCTTGGGCTCCGCAATGAGCCGTTTGTCCCCCGTCCACCGGGATTTCGGCGCCGTTGACAAAGGATGATCGCTCGCTGAGCAGGAACAGCACCACATTGGCTACTTCCTCGCTGCGCCCGGCACGCCCTAGTGGCGTTTGCGCAATAGTTGCCTCGCGGAACCTCGGATTGGCTCCGCTGGTCATCGGCGTCTCGATGAATCCCGGATGGACGGAATTCACCCGGATGCCAGCCGGGCCCAGCTCCATGCAGGCGACCTTGCCCAGTCCGCGCAACGCCCACTTGCTGGCGGTGTATGCCACCGGATAGTGGGCGCTCAATCCGGCCACGGAACCGATATTGACGATGGAGGACCCCCGGGCGAACAGCGGCCGCAAGGCCTGGATCCCCAGCAGGGCACCGGCCACATTCACCTCATAAACCCGGTGCAGCTGCTGGATGCTGACTTCAGCCAGGCGGTCGCGCTGGGTGATCCCGGCATTGTTCACCAGCCCGTGCACGGTTTCACCTGCCAGCTGCCCCGCCAGTTGTTCCCAGTCCGCCTGCTGCGTGACATCGAGTTTGCGGTAGGTCAATTCACCTGGCCCTTCAAGACCGCGCAGCTCCGCCGGCGCCTGAACATCCAGGTCAACGGCGATCACACGGCATCCTTGCTCCACGAGCAACCGCGCTTCAACGCTTCCCTGCCCCTGCCCCGCGCCGGTGACCACCACGGTTTTACCGGCCAGCCCCAGGTTCATCTGCCGGGCCGCTGCGCTGCATCGAGCCGCGGGCGAGTCGAGGAGGCAACCCTGGTGGCCGCTTCGCGGCGCACGCCAACGGTGTTGCTGATGGTTCCAATGCCTTCCACGCTCATCACCACGGTGTCCGCCGGTTGAAGCGGTGGCGGTGTCTGGGCTCCATTGCGTCCCCACAGTTCGGCCAGGCAGCCGCTGCCACAGGTCCCTGAACCGAGCACATCCCCGGGGCGCACCACCGAGTCGGCGGAGGCATAGGCCACCAGCTGCGCGAAGGGCCAGCCCATATGGGAGAGCAGGTCCAGCCCGACGAGTTGGCCATTGACACTCACCTTCATTTCCAAGGCCAAAAATCCCTGGTCGTCATGCAGATGCTCGAATTCGTCAGCGGTCACGATCCATGGGCCCAGTGTGCTGGCGAAGTCCTTGCCCTTGCAAGGACCCAGGCCCACCTTCATTTCACGGCGCTGCAAATCCCGTGCGGACCAGTCATTGAAGATGGCATATCCAAGAATATGCTGGTGGGCGGCGGCCGCATCAAGGTTCTCGCCATTGCTTCCGGGCACCGACCCGATGACCGCGGCGACCTCAAGCTCGAAGTCCAGCTCATCACAACCTGCTGGTATCGGAATGATGTCGCCGGTGCCACGCACCGTGTGCGGGTTGCCAAAATAGAAGGTCGGGGCCTCATGCCACTGGGGCACCACCCCGGCAACGCCATCAACCGAAACCCGCACCCCTTCGACGTGCTCTTCAAAGGCCACAAAATCGCGGATGGTGGGCGGTTGCAGCGGGGCCAGCAATTGCACCTGGTCCAGGGAAACCCATTCCCCCTCGGCAATCACTTCTTCCGCACGCCGCAAAGTCGCGACAAGGCCCATGTCGCACAGGTCCTGGACGCTTCCGCCAGCGGGCAGCGGATAGCACCGGCCGCCGGCGATAAAGCCGCTGCGTTCCTTGCCGTTGGCCTGCATCCAGCGAGCAATAATAGCCATCAGATTCCTTCCCTTTCCAATACCGCCTCCTGGCTGCGGGCCAGGGAAGCCAAGCCTAGATCCGCAGCATTCCCCCGAAGGATTCCTTCCCGTTCATCCTGTCCCAGCGCGGCAGCTTCAACCGCCTCTACCGGGTAGTCGCTGCCCATATCAAATGGGTAGTCGGAGCCCAACAGCACCCTGCGAGCGCCAGCGGTTTCAACCAACCGGGCAAGCTCCACAGGACTGTGCACCAGCGAGTCAAACCAAAGGCGGCCCAGATAGCTGGAGGGTGGATGTTCGCATCCCCTGGCTTCGGGGCGCACCTGCCAGGCATGATCCGAACGCCCGATCACCTGCGGCAGGTAGCCGCCGCCATGGGCGGCAACCAGCTTCAGCTGCGGGAACCGGTCAAGCACCCCGGCGAAGATCAGGTGCGAGAGCGCCACCGCGTTCTCTGCCGGTTGCGCCACGGTATTGGCCAGGTAGAACCGGTCCAGCCGGCTCTCCAGCGGGCAGCCGAAGGGATGCAGGAAGATCACCGCCCCTAATTCCTGGGCCCGTTCCCAGAAGCCCTCCAGCCGCGGGTCGGAGAGTTCTACCGTGCCGCCGTGCGGGTCCGGAGCGTAGGACCCGATTTCAACACCAGCCAGGCCATGGGTGAGCACCGCATCGTCCAGGGCCTCCACCATCAGCTCCGGGTGCTGCAAAGGTGCCAGTCCCAGCCCGTGGAATCGTGCCGGATTCTGGTCAATGTACTCGCGCACCAGCCGGTTGGCTTCCTGGTACAGCTTGGCCGCAAGCTGCTTCTGGGCAAATGCGTAGAAGTGCGAGGGTGATGGCGAGATGATTTGCACCTCGACCCGGCTCTTGTCCATGTGCCCGATTCGTGCCGCCGGATCGGTGAGCAGCGGCCAGCGCTCGCGAATCATCAGCCCCGAATTCTGCTGGGAGAGAGCGCCGTTGCGCAACAGGTCGGTTTGCTGTTGCGCGGCCAGGCCTTCCGGATCGTGCTCCCTGGCCAGTGCTTCGAGCTGGGGAAGCAGCACATGGGCGTGGACGTCGATGATCGGCTGCTCGCGGCTCATGCCGGCACCACCAATCGCGAAGCCAATGACCCCATCAGCCCCGGGACATCTGCGTTTTGCTCGCCGTCCAAAAGCCATTGGCCCAGCTGCACCGATGCCTTGACCACGGCGCCGGATCGTTCGGCACGCCGATGGTGGAATTGCTCCCATAGTTCCTTGTCAACTTCCCCAGAACCAATCAGCAGTTCCGCCAGAACCGCGGCATCCTCCAGCGCCATGGCAGCGCCCTGGGCTATGGTCGGCGGGCAGGAGTGGGCGGCATCGCCGATGATGACGGCACGTCCACGGTGCCAAGGCCCGTCCACCACATGCGCGGTGAAGTGGGTGTAGTTCACCGGTGCCCCGTTGACCAGGGATTGCCGGATTTCCTTCCACGGGCCACCGTAGTTGGCGGCCAGTTCAGCCATGATCGTGGCGTCTTTTTGCTGATGGCGATCCTGGGCCCGCTCGACCAGATAGGCATACATGTCCTGCTGCCCGGTGGGGCAGTATCCAGCGATGTAGCAGCTGCCTCCATAGGTCAGGTCCGTTCGCACGACTTCGGCCGGACGCGGAACAAACGCACGCCATATCCCCATCCCGGTGGGTTGCGGTTCTGCGGTGATCCCGATGGCCTTGCGCACGGCGGAATGGATTCCGTCGGCACCGACCAGCAGGTCATAGTCCCTGCTCTGGCCGCCTTCGGTGCTGACCCGCACCCCGTGGTCGAGGTTCTCCACGTCCACCACCTGCTGGCCGTAGCTGATCACCACCCCGGCGGCCAGCGCGCGCTCGCGCATGATGGCTGCCAGCTTGGGACGGTACATCCCGAAGGTTGCCGGAAGGTCCGGGCCTCCGGTGCGTGCATCATCAACGATGGCCAGCACCGTGCCCTGAGGATTCGGGGCACGCAATCCCAGGTCGTTGAAGGCGTAGCCATGTTGGGAGATTTCCTCCCACAGGCCCAGCTGGCGCAGGATGCGCAAGGCGTTGCCCTGCAGGGTGATCCCCGATCCCAGGCTGGAGGGCCCCTGGGATTTCTCGAGAATCTCGGTCTTGACTCCCGCGTCGGCCAGGAACGTTGCCAGTGCCAGCCCGGCAGCGCCTGCGCCGACGATCCCCACGGTAGATACTGCGGCCATCTCGTTTTCTCCTTTGTATTCCTCGTGAACCGCTGCCTATTTAATGGCGAGCGGGTTGACCGGTGAGCCGACGGCGCCAACGATCTTCAGCGGGGCGGCGCTGAGCATGAATTCGTAGACTCCGTCTGCAGCACAATGCTGTGCCAGTTCATCGGGATCCCACATCTCGCCCAGGAACAGCCCCATGTTGGGGATCGCCACCTGGTGCAGCGGCTGGAAGGCGCCCTCGAATTCATTGGGCCGGACCTCGAAGCCCCAGGTGTCGGTGGCCACAGCGGCAATCTCCGTGCGGTGCAGCCAGTCGGCGGTGCCGAATGACAACCCCGGGGCAGCACCCCCGGCATAATCCTGCCAGCCGGTGCGCTTGGCCCTCGTGTATTGCCCGGTGCGGATCACGACAATATCCCCGCGGCCCACATGCGAGCTCGCGCCCTGGGCCAAGATGGTTTGCTCCAGGTGCTCCTGGGTGATGGCAAAACCGTCCGGCAGTTCCCCGTCGACCCCGCAGGCCCGGCCGACATCCAGCAGCACTCCGCGGGTGACGATGTGGGAGGCAGCGGTTTCGATGCCCGTCACCTGATCCCCTTCGGAGGTCACCACGCTGCTGGCCCGGCGGCCGTTCCAGGCCTTGCCGCGGTCGAAAATATGGCCCAGGCCGTCCCATTGGGTTGAGCATTGCAGCGGCATTGAAATCACGTCGTCCGCGCCGCCGAAACCGTGGGGGAAACCCTGCATGCCGTGCTCTGCTTCCACCCCGGTATCTGTCATGGTGTGCACCGGGTTGGTGCGCCGGCGCCACCCTTTCTGCGGCCCTTCGGAGCTGAAGGGCTGCGACAGCGAAAAGGTGGTTCCGCTGCGCACCAGCGAGGCGGCCTGGACCCGCTTGGCGTCGGTGATGAAGTTCAGCGTGCCCAGCACATCATCGTCACCCCAGCGGCCCCAATTGCGGTAGCGCTCGGCCGCCTGGTGGATGGCCTGTTCCGGCGCGGTCCTTGCCCAGGTGCCGGTTTCGGCGCTCATGCCCGAACCTCGTCCCGGCAGGCCACCGTTTGGGTGCCCAGAGCGGTGATGCTGCCTTCCATGACATCCCCGTCCCGCAGCAGCCGTCCCCAGTGCGCCCCGTTTCCGGCCGGCGAACCGGTCAGCACCAGGTCCCCGGGAAGCAATGGCATATTCCATGAGGCGTGGGACACCAGCTGGGCCACGTTGAAGATCATGTCGGAGGTCGATTCATGCTGCATCACTTGCCCGTTCAGCTTCAGCGTGACGGTCAGCTGCTGCGGATCCGCGATGAACTTCGAAGGTACCAGCAGCGGACCGGTGGGGAGGAAGCCCGGCGCGTTCTTGGCGCGGTACCAGTCCGAGCCGATGGCGGGCATGTCCTTGCGGAAGACCAGGTCGCGGGTGGTGATGTCGTTGACCATCGTGTACCCGAAGACGTGATCCAGCGCCTCATCGACGCTGACCCGGTGGGTGCGCTTCGAGATGACCGCGGCCAGCTCCAGCTCCCAGTCGTGGGACTGGCTGTAGTAGGGCAGCGCGAGCTCGTCGTCGGGGGCGGCGATGGCCGAGGGCAGGCCGATGAAGAAATACGGCAAGCCCTCCTTGGAGCGCTGGTCCATCATCCGCGCGGTCTGCTCGCGGACTTCCTCTTCGCTCTGGCCTTCATTTTTGTGCGACACGGCCAGGTCGATGACGTGCGTCCGGTAGTTCGCACCGGCCTGGATGATCTGCTGCGGCTGCACCGGGGGCAGCAGCCGGATGTCGTTCTCGTCAATCGAGTCCTGGGTGGATCCGCTGGCCAGCAGCAGATCGATCTTGTTTTCCCAGGTCTCCCAGTTCGCCACCAGGTCGTTGATTTGCACCGGCAATGGGTGGACTCGTCCATCCGCCAGCACTCCGGCCTGTTCGGCGGCTGCGCCGGCACGAGTGAATCGAATCAGGGAGTAGCTCATCTTCTAGCCTCGTCCCTGCTCTGCGTAGGGGTTGAGCAAGGCGGCCTTCATCTCTTCCGAGGCTCCTTCTTCAGTGGCGGTGAAGCCGTCGGCTGGCGGGAAGGATTCGGTCATCGAATGCGGCATCGCGCCGTTGCGGTAGAAGTTGTTCGATCCCTCGGATGGGGTCCAGGTGTTGGCTTCCCAATCCGGGACATAGTTGCGGTAGCCACCGGAGTTCAGTTCCACACGCAGCCCGCTGGGTTCGCGGAAGTACAGGAAGTTCTGTTCGCCAATGCCGTGGATGGATGGCCCGTATTCCATCGGGGTCCCGTTCTCCATCATGACGTCGGCGGTGCGCAGCAGGTCCTCGTGGGTGTCGACCCAGAAGGCGATGTGGTTCACGCGTCCGGGGGTGTTGGAGGTATCCAGCACCACGCCGAGGTCATGCGACTTCTCGTTGGTGGTCAAGACGGAGAACACGGTGATTGGCGCCTCGTCGAGCTCGGTGAAGGCCATAATGCGGAAGTCCAGCGCCTTGTTGTACCAGTCGGCGAAGCCGCGCACATCGGAGCTGGCCACGGTCACGTGGTCCAGGAAGCGCGGTGCGGCAGCGTGGCTGCTGCGCTTCTCGGGGCGGTCCGGGTAGATGGAGGCGAATTCTTCCTCTGCGGCGAAACGCTCCACCTCGTAGACCAGGCGCATGTGGTGGCCGTAGGGGCCGGTGAATTCGTATGACCGGCCGTAGCCCAGGCCTCCTTCGCTCCAATCCCCCTGCACGCCGTTGGCTTCCACCTGTGCTGCAGCGGCTTCGAGGGCTGCTGCGCTGTTGGTGCGCCAGGCCATGCGAGCCAATGAGGCCACCTCGCCCGGGACAACCACCAGGCTGTAGCGGTAGTAGTCGCCCCAGCAGCGCAGATAGACCTTGCCGTCGGCGCGATCCACGATGCGCATGCCGAACTTCTCCTGGTAGAAGACCGCGGAGGCCTCCACATCAGGGCTGGTGATTTCCAGGTGGGCAAGGTGCGAGAGTGGACGTTCCATGGTGGTGCCTTTCAGGTTGATTCGACTTCCAAATGTGAGCCGCAACACCAGTGTGTGCCAGTTCAAGTATTTGCGGAACAAAGCTTTGGATATGTTTGATATTTGTTCTGCAAATATCATGGTGCCCGCCGGGCCGGCGGGCACCAGAACGCCAGCTAATGGGTTGGGAGGCTATCCTGCACGGCTTGTGCTGCGGCGTTCGCCGCGAGGCCCGCGGCCAGCTGCCGGGCGCCGCGCACAGCAATGGCAACACTCATCAAGGTCGGGTTCATGGCCGTGGCCGTGGGAATCAGGGCGTTGCCGCCAACGACAAGATTCTGGTAGTTCCACACCCGGGAGTAGGGGTCGGCGACGCTGGTCCCGTCATCGAACTGCCCCATGCGCATGGTGCCCTGATAGTGCAGGCTGGAGCCATTGGGCATCAACCGCGGTTCGGCGACAAATGCGCCAAGCGCCTTGCCGGCTCGCCGCAGCCCTTGTGTTGCCTGCTCGATTTCGGCTTCTTCCGACGCCGTGAGGGCGTAGTCGATTCGCATATTGGGCAGCCCGCGATAGTCCAGCTCGCTGTCGTCAAAACTTACCGCGTCTTCGAACCGCGGCTGCTTGCGCATGCCGTAGCCCATGTTGACGTAGCCCCATCGGTTGTTCGCGTGCTCGGCCTGCGGATCCATCGGAAAGGGAGTGGATTCGGAATACATCACCTGCACGGAGAACGGGTGCCCGGGTTCGGAGAACGGAATGCGGTTGACCGCCGCCACCGGGTCCGCCGGGTTCAACGCCCGGCGGGCGAGTTCGGCTTCCAGGTCTTGCTCGGTGGCAAAACGCTGCATCTTCTGCGCATCCAGCGCCACGGTGGAGATCACCACGGGGTGCTCGGTCAGATAGTGTCCGAGCGCAGCGGGGCGGATCCCCGAGGCCCAGAGCAGCTGCGGGGAGCGGAAAGCGTCGGCGGCTACCACCACGGCATCCGCGGCGAAAAATGAGATCTGCCCGGTGCGCAAATCCTTGTAGCTCACACCGGTGGCACGCTGCCCCTCGAGCTCGATGCGCAGCACCAGGCTCAAATCGCGCAGTTCGAAACGCGAAGCCTGTTCGCTTCTAGGCTCGATCAACTGCCCGAGCACCACATCGGCACCGGCCCAGCGCATCGACCCGTCTTCTTGCGGGTCGCCCGCCACCGGCAGGGTGCCAACCCCATAGCCGTCGGGCAATTCGGCCCCGAATTCCTCATCCAGCAGGCTGCGGATGGCTCCGCCCACTGCCGAGTCGGCGAAGGCCGCGCTTTGCACGTGCAGCAGCCCCTTGGCCTGGGCCATCAAGGATTCCCATTCTTCCTCCGGGATAAACGGGATCCTTTCGCTAAACGCGGGCTCCGGGGTAGCACAGGTCCAGTGCGCACCCTGGCCACCTACGTTTGTTGCCGCCGCGGCGGCCGGGAAGCTTGGCGCATGGGCTGATCCGGGGCCGCCGAAGTCCAGCAAATGCGTTCCCTGCCGCGCCGTGAACATGCCCTCGGCGACGGTGGCTTCCGGAATGCCCAGCGCTGCCCGGTAGGCTCCGGCCTGCGGCCCCTGGGATTTTTCCCGGGCCTGCGCCTTGGCTTCGGGGTCCTGGATATTCCTGACGCTTTCACCGGGAATCCCGGTCAGCTGCGGGCCGGCTTCGAACATCACTACGCGAGCACCGGGATGCTGTTCAATAAGCACCCGGGCGTAGGCCGAGCCGATGGGGCCGCTGCCGACAATGGCGATAATGGGCTGGGACATGGAATTCTCCTAAATCAAGATCGAGTGGTAACTGGCTCTGAAGCCTCGTGCGCGGCACCAGCGGGAGCACTGCTCAGCCGCCCGCGGGGCAGGCAGAGGGCGGCCAGGATTCCTGCGGCATAGGCAATCGCCAGGGCCGCGAAGACCGGAGCGAACACCGAGGCGTAGATCTGGGCCACCTCGGATTGGACGGGAGCCGCGGCGGCGTGGACCTGCTGCGGGGTGAGCGTGGCTGCATCCAGCCCCGCTGGCAGCAATCCGGCGACGCCGGCGGCGACGCTCACCCCGATGACGGCGGTGGCCACCGTGGAGCCGATCTGCCGCACCAGGTTCACCGTTGCGGTGATGATTCCGGTTTGCCGCACCGGCACCGCGCCCTGCACTAGGGCCACGAGCAGATTCATGAACGAGCCGGTGCCGATTCCCACGACGGCCATGATGGCCATGGGAATCCACAGCGGCTGGCCGGCCGGAAGCAGCGCCATGGCGAATAATCCGGCGGAGCCCAGGGAACTGCCGATGACGGGGAACATCCAATACCCGCCGGTGCGGCTGGCCCACCATCCGGTGAACAAGTTGCTGCACAGCATTCCGAAAACGGTGGCAATCGGGACGAGCCCGGAGACCGTGATGCTGGCCTGGTAGGCCATTTGGATGTAGGTGGGCAGATAGGCGGTGATTGAGAATAGCCCGACACCGATAATCGCGGACAGCGCAGTTCCCGCGGCCACAGTGCGATTGCGGAAAATCCCCAGCGGGATCATCGGCTCGGCCGCACGGGTTTCGATCCATAAGAACAGCGCAAAGCCGCACAGGCTGGCACCAAGGCCGGCCATTGCCACCGGCGGGAAGCCGGGTTCGCTGGCCCAAGTGATCCCGAGGATCAGTGCCACCAGGCTGAAGGTGAAGACCGAGGCGCCGGCGATGTCGAATCCCCGTGGCGAGGCCTGGCCTTCCAGCTTGGGCAAGGCAAAAAGGGCCAGCACCAGGGCGAGCACGCCCAAGGGGATATTAATCCAGAAGACCCACTGCCACCCCCACTGCTCGGTGATAATTCCGCCAAGCAAGGGCCCGACCAGGATCGCGACCGGAAAGGCCGCGCCAATCATCGCCATGTAGCGCGGCCGCTCGCGCTGGGTGGTCACCCTGGCAATGATGGTTTGCGACATCAGCTGCAACCCGGCGGCGCTCATCCCCTGGAGAACGCGGGTGGCGATCAGCCAGCCGAAATCGGCGGCGAACCCGCAGCCCAGGGACGCGAGGAGAAAAATGGCCAGGGACCCGAGGAAAATTTTTCGCGCCCCGAGAACCTCCTCCAGCTTTCCCAGCACCGGGAGCAGAACCGTGCTGGCCAGGGTGTAGCCGACAACGATCCAGCTCATGTATTGCAGTGCGCCCAGTTCCCCGGCGATGGTGGCCAGCGAGGTTGAGACCACGGTGTGGTCCATGGCGCCGAGAAACGAGACGGTCAGCAGGCAAGTTGCCAAAAGCCGGAGTCTCATGGGTGAAATTTTCATAGTGATCTGCCCGATCGATCGGGCCATCTACGCGACGGAATGTGCTTGCGCCAAATTCTCTTGGTGCAAACGGGCCCGCGGGCCCCGGCGTCAACTCCAGAATATCCCGACTTAGGTCTAAAAACAACGAAAGTTTGAAGCTTTCCAACCTTACTGATTCGAAGGCGCCGTCCAGCAGGCTCGGAGCCGAAATACGTTGATAACACGCATAAGTTATGCAGATTTCAACATTAGTACTCCCGGGAACCCCTCATTCCGCTGGAGATATGGAAGAATTACCAGTTATGGCAACATTGTCGACGCTCCACTTCGGAGCCCAAACAGACGAAGTGACGAGCCTGCTGCGCATCGTCAACCTGGTGCGCACCGGCGAAGCAACAACCCGGCCCGAAATTGGCAAGGTGACCGGGCTCGGCCGCGGTGTCGTCAGCCAGCGCATCGACCAGGCGATCCACTACGGTTTCCTCAAGGACAGCGATTTCGCGGCTTCCTCCGGTGGCCGGGCGCCGCGCACCTTGCGCTTCCACTCCGAACAGGGCGCATTGATCATCTGCGCGCTGAGCGCCCAGCGGATCCGCGTTGGCATCACTGATCTCGACGGCAAGCTGCAAAAGCATGTCCAGCGCAAATGGGATATCACCCAGGGGCCAGTCAAAACCATCAAGGAACTGTTCAAGCAAATCGACGCGCTCCTCGACAATCAGGAAGCCCCCGCGGTGTGGGGTGTTGTCATCGGCCTCCCGGGGCCGGTGGATTTCGCCAGCGGACGCCCCGCCGCTCCCCCGCTGATGCCAGGCTGGAACGGCTACGACATCCGGACCCCCTTCGAGCAGCGTTTCGACGCGCCGGTCTGGGTGGATAACGACGTCAACCTGCTGGCGCTGGGCGAGCGCGCCCGCCGCCGCGAGGCGAACGCCGATTTGATCTATTGCAAGATTGGCTCCGGCATTGGCGCCGGACTGCTCTCCCAGGGGTCGATCCATCGCGGGGCCAATGGCGCAGCCGGGGATATCGGCCATGTGCGCCTGCCTGAATCCACCGCCCCGTGCCGTTGCGGCAAGGTCGGCTGCCTGGAAGCCGTCGGTGGCGGCTGGGCGCTGGTTCGCGACGCCCAGCAGGCAATTGACGAGGGCAGCGACGGCCCCCTGGCCGCCCTGGCCAAAAAGCAGCCGATCACCCTGGAACTGATTTCCATCGCCGCGCAGGCCGGGGATCCCCTCGCCATTTCGCTGATCCAGCGCAGCGCAGCGGTCGCCGGGGAAGCCGTCTCCACGCTGGTTAATCTGTTCAACCCCGGGGTGATCGTCTTCGGCGGGGCCATCGCTTCCGCTGGAGAACTGTTTCTGGCCGATGTGCGCCAGCGGATTTATGAGCGGTCCATGCCGCTGGCCACCCGCGACATCACCATCACGCTCTCGGTGAATGATGAGCTCGAGCCATTGCACGGCGGTGTCGAACTGGCCATCGAGCAGCTCTTCGACGTCACCTTCCCCCGCTGGTTTGCCGACGGCCAGCCCTCGCCGGAGCGCTGCACCATCCGCTAGGAGCAGATCGGGTTCCGGCCTGCACCCAGCCAAGAACCCGCGCACCGCGCCGGCTGCATGGCCGGCGCGGTGCGCGGGTTTCCTATCCCCTGGTGCTGAATGCGGCGTCGAACGCCGCATCCGATGGCTCGTACCTCGATAGCTTGCGCACGAATTGCAGGGCTTCGGGGGCTCCCACCAGCCGGTCCATGCCCGCGTCCTCCCACTCCACGGACAAGGGACCCTGGTAGCCGATCGCGTTCAGCATCCGAAACGCGTTCTCCCACGGCACGTCGCCATGCCCGGTGGAAATGAAATCCCAGCCGCGGCGCGGATCGGCCCACGGCAGGTGCGATCCGAGGCGGCCGTTTCGGCCATTGTCCATGCGCTTTTTGGTGTCCTTGCAGTGCACGTGATAGATCCGGTCCTGGAAATCCCAGAGGAAACCCACCGGGTCGATGTCCTGCCACACCATATGGCTCGGGTCCCAGTTCAGGCCAAAGGCCTTGCGGTGCCCGATGGCTTCCAGGGCACGCTGCGTGCTCCAGTAGTCATAGGCGATCTCCGAGGGATGGACTTCGTGGGCGAAGCGGACTCCGACCTCGTCGAAAACGTCAAGGATTGGATTCCAGCGGTCTGCGAAGTCCTGGTAGCCGGCTTCGATCATCGATTCGGAAGCAGGCGGGAACATCGCCACGCACTTCCAAATGGACGAGCCGGTGAACCCGGTCACCGTCCGGACACCCAGTGCGGCCGCCAGTCGCGCGGTGTTCTTGAGCCCTTCGGCCGCACGGTTCCGCACGCCCTGGGGGTCCCCGTCGCCCCAGACCGAGTCCGGAAGCATCTCCCGGTGCCGCTGGTCGATCGGGTCATCGCAGACCGCCTGGCCCACAAGGTGGTTGGAGATGCTCCAGGCTTTCAGCCCGTAGCGCTCCAGCACCTCCAGCTTTCCCTGGATGTACTTCTTGTCGTCCCAGCGATCGGGGTCCAGGTGATCGCCCCAGCAGGCGATCTCCAAGCCGTCATAGCCCCACTGCCCGGCAAGCCGGGCCACTTCCTCGAAGGAAAGATCCGCCCATTGGCCGGTGAACAGCGTGATTGGCCGCTCCATTTGCCCTCCTCCTAGGCTGTGCGGATCTCGGCGTGGTGCACCACGCCGGTCCAGGCCGACTCGTTCGCCGCGCTGCGCGCCACCGCGTCGAGCACGCGTTGCACCTGCAGGCCCTCGGCGAAACTCGAATGTGCAGGCCTCCCGCTATCGATGCTTTCGACCAGGTCCTTGGCCTGGTGGGAGAAGCCGTGCTCGTATCCGAGCATATGCCCTGCCGGCCACCACCCCGAGAGGTAAGGATGCACCGGCTCGGTCACCAGGATCTTGCGGAAGCCCTGGCGGTCCTGGGGATCCTCGCGATTGTAGTACCGCAGGCTGTTCAGCTCCTCCAGGTCGAAGGCCAGCGCTCCGCGGGTTCCGGAGACCTCGATCGACAACGCATTCTTCCGACCGGTGGCAACCCGCGAGGCCTCGAATGAAGCCAGGGCGCCATTGGAGAGCCGCCCGGCGAACAGCGCCAGGTCATCCACGCTGACCTGGCCGAAGCCGCTGCCATCGGCCAGCGGCCGATGCCCGGTGACCGTCTGCAGCACCCCGCTGACCGCCTGGACCTGCAGCCCGGTAGCGAATTGCACCAGGTCGATGGCGTGCGCGCCAATATCGCCCAGAGCCCCGGACCCGGCTTGATCCTGCTGCAGCCTCCAGGACATCGGCGCGGCGGTATCCACCAGCCAATCCTGGCGGTAGGAGGCGCGCACCTGCTGGATCTCGCCGAGCACCCCCTGCGCAATCAGCTGGCGCATGAAGCTGGCCGCCGGAACCCGGCGGTAGGTGAAACCGACCATGGCTTGCACCCCGTGGCGCGCCGCGCGCTCGGCCGCTGCAGCCATCTGCTCGGCTTCGGCCACGGTATTGGCCAGGGGCTTTTCGCACAGCACATGCTTTCCCGCCTCCAGCGCGGCAATCGCGATCTGCGCATGCGAGGCCCCCGGGGTGACGATGTCGATGATGTCGATATCCTCGCGCTCAATCACCTCGCGCCAGCTGGTGCTGCTCGATTCCCACCCCCATTTTTCTGCGGCGGCCGCGGCCTTGGCGCCATCGCGCCCCACCAGCACCGCCATCTGCGGGTTCGCCGGCAGATCGAAGGCCCGGTGGGCGGTGCGCCATCCCTGGGAGTGCGCGGCTCCCATGAAACCGTGGCCGATCATGGCCACCTTGAGGCGGCTCATGAGAGCACCAGCTCGCGCTCGACGGCGACGCGGTTGGGGACATAGAGCATGGGCGCGATCTGCATGTAGAGCAGCCGCAGGCTCAGCACCACTTCAACCTGCACCGCCTGCCCGGGCGCCGGCGGGTGCTCCAGGCTGATCACCACATCGGGGCGGTCCGCCACAAACCAGAGGGTGTCCCACTGCTCGGGCAGCTCATGGATGCGGTAGCTGGCGCCCTGCAATTCAAAACGGAGGTTTTCGGCGGGTACCGCTTGCCCGTTAACCCGCGCTTCGATATTGTCCACCGCCGAGAGCCACAGGCTGCGATACCAGGGCAGCTGGATGGAGACCGCCAGCCCTTCGGGGTGCCGGCGGACATTCGAGTCCTGGAAGAGGGAATTATGAGTTGCCATGGGTGTTCCTTAACAATTCGGTGCCTTGGGTTGTGTTATGCCGGGACTACGGCGTCTTCAATGGCGCGGCGCATCAGGGCGTGCTGCTTTTTCACCAGGTCCAGGGGATCCGATTCGCCCAGGTCGGCGAACGCGTGGCCCTCCCATTCGCTGGAGAGGAATCCCTGGTAGCCGCCCTGCACGAATTGGCGGACGATCCGCGGAATGTCCATGGCCGGCTCGTTGCCCTCCTGGTCGATGTCGTAGAACTTCGCGTGCACGTGGAAGATCTGCGGCATGATGTCCAGCCATTCTTCCGGTGCGACCAGCCCATGCATGTTGAAGGCCAGGCGGGTGAACGGGCCGAGCCGGGCAGGATCAACCTCGTGCGAGCGCAGGTAGTCCTCGAACTTCTGGTTGCGCTCGTGCATTGGCAGCGGCTCGCGCCACACCTGCTGCATGACCTCCAGGTGCTGGTCTGCCAGGCCCATCTGGCGCAGCGTGCGGAACAGCGTGGGCGACAGCGAGTGCATGGTCGAGCTGAAATCGGCGGTGAAGCCAAGGCGCTCGCTGTCCAGCTGCTGGTACATGTCGCGGATCTGCAGGATCTTCGGGTCGTTGGGGCCCTGCGGGGCGTGGATCTCATAGCCCAGCTTCTGGTCGTATTTTTCCGCCAGCGGAAGCAGCCGGCGCAGCAGCTCCTTGCCCGCCGAGCGGATCACGATGCGGTTGAATCCGAGCTGGTGCGCGGTGTGCAGCTGCGCGGCGAAGAATTCGTATTCCTCGTCCGGGGTCATATCCCGGTCCTTGCGCCGGCCCATGTCCAGGTTGGTGCCCACCGCGCTGGGAACCAGCCCGTAGCGCTCCATGCTGGTGCGCCATAGCTTGATGAATTCGCCATCAACGTGCGGGTAGGTGCGCAGCATCTGGGCGATGTTGAACTCCACACCCGGCCCCAGGCCGTGATCGGCCGCCGCTTTGATCAGCGTCTGCTGGGTGTACTGGCCTGCAGCGAATTCCGAGGTCAGGGAGTACAGGGTGATTCCAAGCTCGATGCCCGAGCCTGCGATGCCTTCTGCCATGATATTTCCTTCCGGGGTAGCTAGCCGCGTGCCGGCTGGGCCAGGTGCGAGTGGAGCAGTTCGCGGGCGATGCGCGAGTCGGTGACCATGCTGGATCCCGCATCCTTGGCCGCTGCGCGCTGCAGGGCGTGCTCGCCGCGGATGATCTCGAAGGGATCCTGCCAGTTGTTCCAATGCCAGCCTTCGTATTCGCTGGAGATGGCGCCGTGGTAGCCGTTCTCCACCAGCTGGGCGACCAGCCCGCGCACCGGAACCGAGGGCTCCTCGCCGGTTTCGTCGATGCCGAAGAATTTTCCGTGCACGTGGCGCACCCACGGCATGATTTCCTGCCAGGTTTCTATGGGCGCCGGGCCGAAGAGCCCGGTTCCGTTGATCGCGAAGTCGATTCCGAGCTCAGGCCGGCCGTGGCGGGCGGCCAGCCCGATGAATGCCCCGAACCGTTCGCCGTGCACCTTCTGGGTGTTCGGCGGGCCTTCGGCGTAGAAGCCGTCCCACAGCGCAACCACCGCGGCCAGCAATTCCTCGCTGGCTCCCCGGCGCCGGTAGGCTTCCAGCAGCGAGGGGGCAAAACCGGTGACGGTCGCGCCCCAGTCGGCGGTGAACCCCAGCAGCGGGGAGTCCAGCTTTTCATAGCGATCGCGCAATGCCAGCACCCGCTCGTGCGCGCCATGCTGGTCGGCGTGGACTTCCAGCGCAAGGGTGACCCCGTACTTCTCGGCCACCGGCAGCAGGCTTTCCATGGCGTCCGGGCTCAGCGAGATCTGCACCCGGGCGATCGGGAATCCAAGGCGCGCGGCCACCTCGATCTGGGCCCGCATGTATTCGACCATCTCTTCCTGGGTCAGCAGCCGATCGCGGCGCAGGCCGGTATCGACGTTGACGGCGAGCGAGGTGGGGACCAGGTCGACCTCCTGCACCAGCTCGCGGAACTTGCCCGCAAACCTGTCATCGATGCGGTTGGGGAAGCCCCGGAGGCTGGAGAACCCGATCAGCTCGAGCCCTGGCCCGAATCCTTCGGCCGCGACCTTGCGGATCAATGATTCGAGGTCGTACTGCCGCGCGTGGGAGGCGCGGGTAAAGCTGTAGAGGGTGACCCCCTGGATTGGCGTTCCCAGAGTGTTCATCGCTGTTCCGCCTTCATGGTTTTGGTGTCGCTTTCTTCAATGTGCAGCACCCCGTGGTCGGTGATGATGTACGGGATGTAGACCTTCAGCTCGACCTGGACTTCGTGCTCCTCGATATCCTGGCGCAGCGCCAGCTGCCCGGTGAGGGTGGCTGAATCCAGGGGGAACCACCATTCGTCGGTTTCGTTCACCAGTTCATCGAAGCTGAAGGTCCGGCCATTCATGCTCCAGCGAAGCGTGTCGGCCGGCGCCTGGGTTCCGTCAATGCTCAGTGTTGCACCGGCAATGCAGGACCCCGGCAGGGCGCGGTACCAGGGGATGCGCACTTCCACTGCAGCCTGCCCCTCATGGGTGGTCAGTGTCCCCTGCTCGATTATGCGATCGGCAATCATCGGGTCTCCTTGTATGGGTTCGCCAAAAGCGACTTATTCCTTATTTGCACATTCTATTGTCTGATTCAGACATAAGTAAAGAGTTCTCGAGTTCTTCAGCGATCCGCCTGGCTCCGCGGACCGCCAAGGCCACCGAGGTCAAGGTGGGATTGCAGGCGGTGGATGTGGGAATCACCCCGTTGCCGGCCACATACAGCCGCGGCACCTGCCACACCTGGCTATCCGGCGAGCACACGCTGGTCCCGTCATCCACTCGGCCCATCCTCGTGGTGCCCTGGTAATGCAGCGAGGAGCCTGGAGGCAAGACAAAGGGGCGGTCATCCAGCGGGTCGCCGACGGCCTGGCCCAGTCGCACAATCTGCTCCTTGGCACGCTCGATCACCTGGTGGTCCGCGGCGCTGAGCCGGTAGTGGATGCGCATGGCGGGCAGGCCATAGGAATCGGCAACCCGGTCATCGAATTCCACCCGGTCCTCCTCGCTCAGGTCCTTGGCGCAAAACAGCCCCAGGCCGACAATGGATCCGGGAACCACCGGATCGTCATCCGCCATCGGGACCGGCGAGGCATCCAGCTGCATGATCTGCCCGTGGAAGGGCTCATCGTCCGTGTAGGGGACCCAGGAGACCCCGCTCTGCTCGCTGAGCCCGGCACCGGATGACCTGCTGGCAAGTTGCGCGTCGACCCCGCGCAGCCGGCTGGCGAAGACCACCTGCGCCTGGTCATTGAGGTAGCGGCCCAGCGCTGCCGGCCGGATTCCTGAAGCCCACAGCAGCTGCGGGGTGCGCAGCGCATCGGCTCCGACCACCACGAAGCGGGCCGCCACCTGGTGCAGGGTGCCTGTTTCCTGGTCGCGGACCTCAACGCCGCTGGCACTCGCGCCATCGGTGAGCACCCGGAGAACCAGCGAGTTATCAAGCAGCGTGAAGTTGGCGTTGGCCCGGGTCCGCTCGCCCATCACCACATCCGCTCCCGACCAGACCAGCTCCCCCCCGGGGCGCCGGTGCACGGCCAGCGGCATTGGCTGCACCCTCAAGGAGCTCTCGCGTCCGGCATCAACCCGGGCCGCGAGCAGCTCGCGGACCCTGCGCGGCAATGGCGCCTGCTCGAAGGCCTGGGTCGTGACTCCCAGCAGCCGCTCGGCTTCATCCAGCAGTTCCTCAAGGTCGGGCAGGAAATCGATCCGCTCGGATTCGCCGGGCCGCGGGCAGGCCCCGGTCCAGTGCGCCCCCATCCCGCCGACATTGCTGGACATGGCCGCCACGGGCAGCCCATCTTCGCCGGGGGCGGCAAAGCCTTCGGCGAGCAGAAACGTTCCGGGCCGGGCCTGCCGGGTGCCGGCCTTCACCTGCCCGGGAGAACTGACCGTGGGCGCGCCGGCTCCTGGTCCTTCCGAGGCCCGCTGCGCCGCGGCTCGCTCGGCGGGGTCGGCAATGTTTTTCACGTGGGCCCCGGGCGGATTGCTGATGCTGGGCCCCGCCTCGAACATGGCAATGCGCGCCGCGGGAACCAATTCGCTGAGGATCCGTGCATAGGCCGCGGAGGTCGGGCCGCTGCCGACAATGGCGACGTCCGCCTCCAGCGGGTACTCGCGGCGGGTCATCGGGCGGCCGCCAATTCCTGGATGCGCTTGACCGACTGGGCCGAGCTGACCGTTGGGTAGTATTCCAAGCCGATCTCCCCGCGATAGCCGCTGGCGTGCAGCTGGGCGAGGCGCGCTCTCCAGTCGATCGATCCGGATCCCGGCTCACCACGTCCCGGGGCGTCAGCGATCTGCACATATTTGATCAGCTCGGCCGCGTTGGCCAGTTCGAGCTCCACGTCTTCGCCCTCGACGGTCGAGTGGTACAGGTCGTAGAGCACGCCGAACTGGTCCGATTCCACGCCGCGGGCCACGTACACCGCTTCGGAGGTGCGGTCCAGCAGCGCCCCGGGGTGGTCCACGCGCACGTTGACCGGTTCCAGCACCAGGGTGGTCCCCGATCCGTCAATGAGCTCGATGGCCTTGGTGTAGATCTGCACCAGCTCGTCAAGCTGGTCCTGGCGCTTGCGCCCGCCGAATCCGGTTCCCGAACCGACGACAATGCGCGGGCAGCCAAGCTGCAAGGCGATCTGCACGCCCTGCTCGAGTCCTGCATAGAATGGCGCATGGTTTTTGGGAGGAATCATGAATTGGGTGCGCGGTTCGGCCAGCTGGGCGGTGAGCTTCAGCCCGGTCTGCTCCAGCGCATCCTTCAGGGCCCCAAGGTCCTTGCCCGTCGGGCCCCACATTTCCACGGCTCCGAAACCTGCGGCCGCAGCGGCACGAACCCGGTCAGCGGCGCAGTCACCCGCTTCGCCAAAAAGCAGGTCGATATTAGGCGCTAGCTCGTACATGGAAACTCCTGTCAATGGGGTGCAAAACGATGAGGGGAAGGTGCGAGCCCTGTTTTTGGGCGCACTGGGTCAAGCCGCAGGGGCAATTGCCTGCGCGGGAAGGGGATATTTCAGCCTTTCAGGCCGCCGGCGAATCCCTGGATGAAGCGCTTCTGGGCGAAGAGGAACAACACCAGGATCGGGATCATCGACACGATGACGATGGCGAAGATGGAGTTCCATTCGGAAACCAGGGAGCCGATGTAGTAGTACATGGCCACGGGCAAGGTCTGGTTGTCTGATCCGCCCAGGAAGATCAGCGAGGTGAAGAAGTCGTTCCAGACAATCAGGCCCGCGAAGATCGTGACGGTTCCGGTGGCCGGAGCCATCATGGGGAGCACGATCCTGGAGAAGATCTGGAATCGGGTGGCCCCGTCAATGGTCGCCGCTTCCTCGTAGGAGGTTCCCAGCCCGCGGAAGAAATTCGAGTACAAGAAGATGGATACCGGGAGCAGCATGCCGGTATACAGGATGATCATGCCCCAGGACGAGCCGGTCAGGCCGATGGCCCGGGCACCCATGTACAAGGGCACCGCGCCCAGCTGCCCGGGAAGGATGATGGCAACCAGGAACAGGTAGTAGGCGGCTTTGCTCCAGCGCCGCGTATTTCGGGCAATCACATAGCCGGTCAGCGAGCCCATGATGATCAGCAATACGATGCTGCCGGCGGTGATAATCACGCTATTGAGCAGGCCGGCGAGGACATTCGAGTTTCCGGTGGCGGTCAGGACGTCGACAAAGGCGCTGAAATCCACGCGCTCGGGCAGTGCCAGCGGTGAAGTTGTGTACATTTCCGTACCTGACTTCAGCGCGGTGGTGACAAGAAAATAGAAGGGCGCCAGGAATACCAGGGCGAGGACCCAGAGCCCAACTTCTCGCAGCAGTGTCAGCTTGGTGTAGCGGAACATGAGCTTAATCCTCCGGGTTGGAACGCGTGAGCCGCTGCTGGAGAACGGCGAAGAACAGGATGATGACCGCCAGCACCAGTGCCAGCGCGGCGCCGCCGCCGAAGTTTCCCAGGGCGAAGGCCTGCTTGTAGACCTCGGTCGCCAGCGTCTCGGTGGCCCCAGCGGGGCCGCCGCTGGTCAATGCCATGATCGGGTCGAATACCCGCAGCCCCTGCACGATGCCCAGGGTCATGGCGATGGCGACCGCCGGGCGCAAGGCCGGAAGGGTGACATGCTGGAACCGCTGCCAGAGATTGGCCCCGTCAATTGCGGCCGCCTCTTCGACTTCGTTGGGCACGCTGGTCAGCCCCGCCATGAAAATGACCATGGCGAATCCCGTCGAGGACCAGGTCAGCACCACCAGGACCGTCCAGGATGCCCAGTGCGGATCGGCCAGCCAGGGCTTGGCCAGGTGGCCGGCCCCGATGGTGTTGAGCAAGGTGTTGATCGGTCCGTCGAAGTCGAAGATGAACTTCCATATATAGGCTGTCGCCAGCGGGCTGAGCACTACGGGCATGAAGAACAAGGTGCGCAACGCATATCGCGTTTTCACCACCCTATTCAGCCCCAGGGCAAGCAGAAGGCCAAGGATATTGCCCAGCAGCACCGAGCCGAAGGCGAAGAAGAGCGTATTGCCTAGGGAATGAATCTTTGCCGGGTCGCTGAAGATCGCTTCGAAGTTCTTGAACCCGACGATCTCGAAGGAACCGATGCCCGACCAATTGGTGAAGGCGAAGAACCCGCCAATTCCGGTAGCCACATAATGGACGGCGAAAACCAGCGCAATCCCGGGCAGCGCCCACCACCAGTGCCCGAACTCCAGGCCCCATCGGCGCCGGGATGATTGGTGCGAACCGCGGCCGGGGCGCCCGGCGCGGCTGGCCCCTGATGATTGCGTGCTGGGCGCCGGGCCGTTCGCTGGCTCATCGGCCTGGAGACCGGTCGATTGCGATGTCACCGTCATGATAATTTCTGCCTCTTCTTCCAAAACCGAAAACTAGGAAACCCTCGGATCACTGATCCCAAGCGGCGTCCATGGCCTCTAGCACCTGGGCGGGGGTCTTCTGCCCGGTCAGCAGGCCCTGCACACCGGTGCCCAGCTCGTCATAGACCGCGGCATTGGACCATTTGCTGTTTGGCAATGGCGTGTATTTCTTGTCCATGATCAGATCAGCGACGTTCTTGTAGGCGCTGTTCGCGAAGTCATAATCCTCGAGCCCGGTGACTGGCAAGGCGCCATCGATTTCCGCAAAGGCCTTGGTCTGCTCGGGCTTGGCCAGCCATTCCAGGAACGTCTCGGCCGCCTCCTTGTTCTTGGACGCTGCGTTGATCGAGTAAGCGTAGTTGGCGCTGGCGTAGATGAAGTCGTCTTCGGCCCCGCCTTCGCTAGGCAGCCCCCGGACTTCAAAGTCCTGGTCATCGGCGGTGGTCTTCAGCTGCTTGTTGCTCGGGCCGGGGATGAAGGCCGCCAGCGAATTTCCGCTGACCAGGGCCTTGGTCACCACATCAAAGCCAGCACCCTCCGCGCCCTTTTGGAAGCAGCCCGCATCTTTCAAGTCGACCACTGCCTCCAGGGCTTGCTGCCAGCCCTCGGTGCCGGCGAAGGTCACTTCACCTGCAGCTCGCTTGTCGTTCCAGTCGGGGTCCTTGGAATAGACCCGGGTGGCAGCCAGCTGCATTCCCAGCAACCCGGTATTGGGGGCCGCGGTGCCGGCCACGGCAAACATTGACTTGTTATCTGCTGCCAAGGCCCCGCACTGTTCCAGGACACCGGCGAAATCTTCAGGGAACGTGCCGACCCCGGCGGCGGCCGAAGCGGTGTCGTTGGCTACCAGTCCGACAACGGTGATCTCCGGAGCCAGGCCGTACACCTTTCCATCTGGGCCGAAGAGCGCTTCGCTGCCTTCTGGGACCAATGCCGCGGCCGATTCGCTCAACGGCTCCAGGAAGCCAGCCTCCACCAGTGGCAGGATGCTGCGCCCTGAAGCCGAACCTGGAGAGGTGACCAGCACGTCGGACGCGTTGCCTGCTTGCAGCTGCGTGCGCACCACCTGGTCATAGGAATCGTTGGGCTGTGGGTTCAGGGTGATTTTCACGTCGGGGAATTCTTGCATGTACTGCTTTGCCAGAGCCTCGTAGGGGCTCTCAACGGTGTTGGAGGTCGCGAACGTGAGCGAGAATTCCTGATTTTCGGCGTCGGAGGCACTGCTCGAAGATCCCCCGCATCCGGTCAGAGCGAGTGCCGCGACGGTGGGAATAGCCAGGGCTGCAAGTCTAAAGCCTGCGGAGCATCGTTGCTGAGTCATGACCAGCCTTTCAAACATCTTTGTGAGTGTGTGACCGAAGGGTGATCCCGGTCACTCACAATTATGGATACATGTGCCAGAAAAGTACATAAGTTTTGCAGATAGTAGACATAAGTAAGTATTTGCGTCACCTCTGCGCGCCACTGCTAGACTCATCCGGTCCGCAAGCAACTGACGCGCAGGGCGCACCTCCTGGAATAGAGGTGCGCCCTGCGCGTCTTTAACCCGGCTCGGCGCCTAGACACCCGCCGTCAGCGAACGCATGCTTCGGCGAATCAGGTCATGCTGCTGGCGCACCAGCGCAAGCGGATCCACTTCCCCGAGCTCAGCGAAGGCATGTCCTTCCCACTCGCTGGACCAATATCCGCGGTATCCCCCGTCAACAAAAACTCGCACAAGTTCCGGATAATCGATGGCAGGCTCGTTGCCCTGCTCATCGATGTCGTAGAACTTGGCGTGGACATGGAAAATTTGCGGCATGATCTCGGACCACTGCCCCGGCTCGAGGTGCCCATGCATATTGAATGCCAGATGGGCGAAGGACCCCAACCGCGCCGGATCGAAGCCGCGGCCTCGAAGGTAGCCGATGAATTGCTCTTGGCGCTCGCGCATCGATGCGTCGGTAGCCCAGATTTCTTGCAGCCGCCGCACCGCTTGGTCATCGAGCCCCGCACGGCGCACGGCACGCAGCAGGGTAGGCGACATGCTGTGCATGGTCGAAGAGAAATCGGCGACAAAACCCAGCAGCGGCGAGTTCAACTCCTCATAGACATCCCGCACCCGCATGATTTCAGGAGAGTTCGGGCCCATGGGCGCATGGATCTCATAGGCCAGCTTCAGCCCGTGCTCCTCGGCCACGGGGAGCAACCGGCGCAGCAGCTCTGGCTTGGCGCTTTGAATTCGCACCAGGGGGAATCCCAGGGCCTTGGCCCCGTCGAACAGTTCCCGGCTGAATTCGAATTCCTCGTCCGGGGTCATGTCACGGTCCCGGCGCCGCCCCATGTCCAGATTGGCGCCAAAAGAGCTGGCGTTGAACCCGTATTTGTCCATGGCAGACTTCCACACCTTGGTGAATTCGGGAGTGACCCGCGGATAATCCGGAAGCATTTGCGAGGCGACCATCTCGATGCCGGGGCCGATGCCCAGCTGCGCCACCCGTTCAAGCAGGCTGTCGAAGTTATACCATCCTGCACGGTATTCGGCGCTGGCCGAATACAGCGTCAGCCCAAGATCGAACGGGTCTTCTTGCGCTTTGGCTGCTGGCGGGTCCACGGGCTCAATATCGATCCGCACCTGCGCCGGGCCATCGGTGGCGGCCAGTTCCAGTTCCTGGTTCACGAAATTCGGGACATACATTCCCGGCCCGCCATCAGCCCCCGGAGCGATTTGCATATACGGCAGCCGCATCTCCCCAGAAATTCGCACCGTGCGCACGGCGCCCAGTTCAACAGGTTCGGGCAGCGCGACGATCAGCAGCGGGTGGTCCTGGAGGAACCAGAGGACCTGATCCTGATTGGGCAGCTCATCGACGGTGTAGCGCACACCGCGAAGTTCAAAGCTGAGGCCATCGGCTGGAACCTCCACCCCGTCCAGCGTCAGCTTCAGGGACGTTACCGAAGACAGCCAGAGGCTTCGATACCAAGGAATCGTCAAGGCCACAGCAAGGCCCTCGGGATGGACGCGGAGGCTGGATTCGTCAATGAGGCCGTTAGGCATGGGATTCTTCTTTCTGGTTTGTTGTTGATTCACTGCCCGCAGCGATTCCGCGAAGCAGCGCGTGCTGCCGGCGGATCTGTTCAATGGCGCGCCCTGCAATTCGTTCGCCTTCATATTCGCTGGACAGGTAGCCCCGGTATCCGGCATTCTGCAATGCATTGATGACCGGAACCCATGGGATCTGCTGATCTTCGAGTTCATCGTTGATGTCATGGAACTTGGCTTGGATAAAGACCACGTATTCGGCAATCCCTGCGAAGTCGCCCGGGTCCACGCCGATGCCGTCCAGGAAAGCCGGCCTGGTTTCGCGGCTCTCTCCCTCGCGCAGCGGGATGGGGCGATCCTGGAAGATGCCGGTATCAATAAGCAAGCCGAAGTTCTCGGTACCCGTGCGTTCGATGAGGTTGACGTAGTCCTGCACCACCGGATGGTTGATCGGTGTCGGCGAATGGATCTCGGGACAGATGATGATCTCCAGATCATGAGCAAGATCCAGGCTCCGCTCAACCGCGCCTTGCCAGATGGGATCGGGAATCAGGTCGTCGGAAACCACGCCGATTTTTGGCCTGAGGAATTTGAATCCGAGCTGATGCGCGAGCTTGAGATCACGCTGCAATGCCAGCGCGCCTTCCTGCTCGGTCATTCCACGCCCAGGATGCAGCCGGGTGTCAATCCAGGATCCGTAGTTGGTCGGCTCCAAGGAGTAGCGCTCCAGCAGCCCGAACCACCGGTCAATGAACGCCGTGGAGGGGTTGGGATATCCAGGAATGTGCCCCTCGCCAAGGATTTCCACGCCTGTGGCACCGATATCGCTGATGGCCGCCAGAGTGGTTTCCAGATCCATGTCCGTGCCGTAGTCACCCATGAAGCTGTAGAGCGACACTCCGTACTTGAACTGGCCCCCGCCCTCCTGTGGCACCAAGGTGACCATTCGTGTTTCGCGGAACAATGACGGCTGGTGAATGAGCGGGATATAGGACATCCTCAACCGCAATTCGATGCTGACCTCGTGCACGCCCGGAGGCAAGCCGCCATCAAGCGGCACGGTGACAACCGCGGCTTCTTCCAATGGCCACCGCAGCCCCTCGCTGTTCCAGAGCTGCTCGAGAGTGTATGTACCTCCGTCGAAATCCCACAACGGGACTTCCGGGCCCACACTGACCAGATTTCCCACGGAAACCGAGATGCCATCGATTAGCGACGCGGCCATCCCCCGGTACGACGGCATGCGAACCCTGAATTGGAATCCAGTGGCACGTCCGTCTTGATATACATTGCGGAATCCCACGGATTGGATCAGGCTTCTTTCCAGCAGCATTGTGACCTACCTCTCATAGCGCGCTTACCCCTTCCATCTTATGTCTATTTCTTACAAAAGATAGATCCTTTTCGAAATAAGTACTCAGCCCTGGATGTGAGGACGGCCGCTCAAGCAGAGGCCGGGCACATCAAAAGCCGGGACCCCTTGCGTCGCGCCCCGGCATATTCTCCGCAGTTAATTGCCAAGGGTGTTGGCCGCAAGCCCTTGGATTGCCGCGCCATGAGGGGTGGGAAATTGCGCCCTGGGCAGCCTCCCGCAACTTACTGATTGACAAAATTCAATCACTGGGCGGATGATGATACTTACGCACTAACGTAGGAGTTTGAATGAGCGCGCTCAAGACCTCCGCGCTGCGCCTCGTCAAGCCTTTCGCCGTCCGCGATTATGCCCTGCTGGCTAGCGCTCTTGTCCTGTCGACTTTCGCCGCGGGCATGTGGACCGTGGCCATGGTCTACCAGGTGCGCCGCTTGGGCGGCGGGCCGGTGGAACTTTCAATGGTGGCCACAGCCAATGCCGTGGGCCTGCTGTGTTTTGTCCTCTTGGGCGGAATCATGGCCGACAGGCATTCCTGCCGGCGCATCGTGGTGCTGGTGGAAACCTTTTCCTTTGTGCTGATGAGCATCACCGCGGTGCTGGCCATCAGCGGCGCACTGGAACTGTGGCACCTGATGGTGGCAGGATTTCTCATCGGTTCAGGTTCAGCATTTTTCTACCCGGCATACTCCGCCCTGCTGCCCAAGATGTTGCCATCCGAACAGCTCTTGGCCGCCAATGGCCTGGAAGGAACCGTGCGCCCCGTGGTGCACACTGCCTTGGGCCCAATGACCGCCGGATTCATGGTCGCAGCGCTGTCCCCGGCCCACGCCATCATTGGCGTGGCATTGGTTCACCTGCTCGCCTTGCTGATGCTGCGCACGATTCCCAGCCGGGATGCCTATAACGCGACGGGTCCGGCGGACGGCCAGCCGCAGCCGGGCATCCTCCGGCAGCTGCGCGAGGGCATCGGCTATACGGTGCGCACCCGCTGGCTGCTGTGGACCTTGCTGTTTTCGGTCGTTTCCGTGTTCACCTTCATTGGCCCGTTCGAAGTTCTGCTGCCCTTTATCGTCAGCGATAATCTGCACGGGGACGCCAAGCTCTTCAGCTTCGCCCTGGCTTTCTTCGGCCTCGGATCAGCACTCGGCTCGCTGCTGATTGCCTCCGCTAAATTCCCGCGCCGGTACCTGAGCCTGATGACAGCCTGCTGGTGCCTGGGAACATTGCCCCTGGCCATGGTGGGCTATGCCGAAGAAGCATGGATGCTCTTTGCCATCCTCCTGGCATTCGGCATCACCGACGCTGTGGGCATGGTCATTTGGGGAACGCTGTTGCAACGCCGAGTGCCACGCCACCTGCTGGGCAGGATCTCCAGCTTGGACTTTTTCGTCTCGCTGGCGCTGATGCCGCTATCCATGGCAGCGGCTGGACCACTGACCCAAGTCCTGAGCTTGCAGGCGATTTTCATCATCGCAGGCCTGGCTTCACCGGTGTTTGGCGTCATTGCGTGGTGGGCTGGAAAATTTGCCCGCGACGAAGTGGAGCACCCGCTGATTGATGAGCCGGTGTCCGTGGCAGAGGGCGAGATTCGGTAGTTTCCGGATCCCATCCTCTATCACGGCCGATCAATTTTGCGATTCATAATGCGGTACAGCGGAAATACCGCAACGGAGGAACCGGGCTTACGGCGCCTGCTCTGCGTAGAGGCGCAGTTGATCCAATTTGTCCCCTTCGCTTTCGCGTACGTTCGCAGCTAATTCTTCGCACTGTTCAACGCTCAAATCAGGATTGATGATCGCCACTTGCAGCACCACCTCGGTGTACCCGGCGTCGTCTTTCAGATCGTATCGGTAGGACAGCCCGTCCGGATTTTCTGATGTGTGCATGATCAGCAGTCGGTTCTCAATCAGGTCGTGGACGCGGTAGGCCCGTTCGTGGCCAGCGACTCTATAGACCAGATTGGTTCCGACTTTTAGTTCTGGGTCATCTGAATGCATGGAACCAATTCCATGGATCCACAAGGGAGCTGCTGCCCAGTCGGTCAGCAATTCCCAGACGCGGTGCACCGGAAGATGTATGAGAACGGTGCTTTCAAAAACACTGAACTGGCTCATACCGGAATCGTTGCACTCTCGCCGGTTAATAGGAATAGCTTTCAGAAGATTTGGGTAGATAAAAACCGGCGCCAGGCAATTCTCTGCCCGGCGCCGGTCAAATGCGCTACTGGTGTTTACCAGTCTTCTTCGTCGTCTGCCTCGGAAATGCCCAGCTCCGGTTCCTGTTCAAGGTCGAAGTTGTACCAGGCTTCAGTGAAGTCAGCCATCGAATCCAGCGCGTCCTGCGCATCGCCGTCCAAGACCTCCAAGGCCTCAGGGCTGTTCAACACAGCAGTCACCGCAGCGAATGGGTGATGCTCAAAGTAATCGGTTGGGGTGGCATCTTCGTTAAACGTCAGGTTCTCGCTCTGCGCAAAGAGCTCGACGTATTGCGCCACTGCCTCCGGCAGACGGCTCAGGTTAATGCCAGTCAAAGACTCATTGTAGATCTCAGCAGTTGCGTCGGCCCACTGCTCAATGAGCTCTTCGCTCATCATTGCCATCTGATTATCCACCTCGCGGTCGGGGTTTATGCTTCACGTGATTCGGTAGCAATTCATCTTATTTCTTCAGGCCGAGCATGCCAAGACAGAACCTTCAGTTGGTTTGTGATCTTTTCGATCGTGTGAATTTCGCTGGATGCTACTGGTCCAGCGATGGGATGTCAGGCAGTTCTGGCATGGGTGAAAAACTGAATTCTTCAGGCATCGGCCCAGGAGATCTAGTCAACCGGTCAAGTTCTTCGCGTGGCAGCTGAACTGGTCCCGAAGGCTCTTCATCTACGGTTCCTCCAGAGCTGTCCGAGGACTGCGGGGCACCGCCGAGAAATGAGAGCGACAGGACAAATGCAATGAATCCGAACACCAGATGCAGTCCGATGAAGTACATCCCGCCGATGTTGCCTCGCAGCAGCGCGAAGCCTCTCGCTTTTGCCGAGCTGCTCACCGCCAGCCCATAAGCGAAAGCGTTGTTCTTGAATCCCAGACGGAGCTGGCAATAGGCCAAAACCCCACCGGCCATCAACAGCCCCAGACCCGCGGACCACATCGGAACTGCGGCCATCTGGCTTGGGCGGGCCATGCACACTCCGAAGAAGGCCAAATGCGCGAAAACTATCAGCACACGCTTCCAGAAGCCTGCCGCGTAGCCTCCGCTCAGGCGCACCAGATGCACCCTTCGTTCTTCAGGATCCTGGCGGTTCTGCGGAGGTCCTGATATTTCTCGAAATATGAGAGCAGCGGCCACCCGGCCCGCCACAACGCCAAGAAGCATCAAGGTCGCCCCCGCGAGTGGAACGAAGCAGCCCGCCACAGCGCCAGCTACCGCAGCCACCCAACTGGCCTGATACCCGCGCATGGCTTTGGGCAGCGCCGGGAAGCGGGCGTGAATATCTTTGATGTACCCGGAAGGTAGTGGTTTCTCCGTCCTTTTATAAGTGGAGATATTCCACCATGCGAACAGGCCACCAGCGCCAAGCACCAGCACAACCACAATCAGGGTGACCGGCAAACTGGCAGCGTGCCCAAAAGCAACGACGGCTGCGAGCGCCGGAATGGATAACCACCAGCGGTCCGCGTAAACCACCTGCTTGGCCAGAAAGTTCTCCGCGTAGTCCTCGTGCAGCTTTTCGTTCATTGGATCGCTGGCCAGCATGCCGCGCAATAATTGGCCGTGGTCCCCCACGATCTTGCGACCCATTTCGATGCTGCCTGCCGAACGCAATAGCCCTTGATGATGAGGGTCAATGCGCAGCCCTGCTTCCAGGAGCCTCATCGCGCCGCGGTGATCTCCGGCGATGTCGGCGGCGAGAGCTGCACCTTGATAAAAGTCGGGGTTTTCAGGTTCCAATTTCAGTGCATGCTCAGTGGCCTGGCGGGCCAAGATCCGCTCGTCATTGTTCTGGATATTGCCCAGCAAGAAGATGCCCAGCAGATAGTGTCCACGAGCATGCTCCGGCGCCACCGCGATGACCCGTTGGATGGTTGCCAGGGCCTCGTCACGACGGCGCTGGCCGGAAAGTGCCACCGCGAGCTGCTCGCCAGCTACTGGATGCTCAGGATTCAGCCCCAATGCCACGCGTGCGGCGGCTTCAGCTTCGCTCCACTGCTCCAGGTTCAGATGGCAGGCCGCGTACAGGATCCAGAATTCGGCAACCTGCTGATAATCATTGAGGTTGTCCTTGAGCAGGCTAATGGCTTCGGCTTCCCTGCCCGTAGCCAGATGATGGGTGATTCTGGTGTAGAGGACGTCAAAATCCATGCGGTGCCTTCCGGGCTTGGATTACAACAGTTTTCTGGCAACCAGATAATCAGCCAGCTCGTCATAACGCCCATTTTCGTTACTGAACCGCACCACATTGCGCGCAGACTCCAGCCACGGCAGAGTCGATGGCTTCACTTCTTTCATCGCCAGATGAATATGCGTCATATTCACCGGCAGCACCTCATTGCGCTCGATGGACTGCATCATGGCTTTTTCCGCGGCAGTGGTGCACAAGTGCTCCAGGTCGGCGCCCGAGAATCCATCGGTTTGCGCGGCAATCCATTTCAGATCGATACCCGCGATGGGTCGACGCTCCAGGTGATAGCGCAAGATTGATTCGCGAGCTGGCTGGTCCGGGGCGGTGACCAGCACTGAGCGGTCCAAGCGTCCTGGACGCAACAGCGCCTCATCCAGGTCCCATGGGTGGTTGGTCGCGGCCAGGATGTAGAGTCCGTCATTGTATGAGGAGAGCGAATCCATCTCCATGAGCAGCTGATTGACCATCTGGCGCAGCCATGACGCGCTTCCGGTCAATGAGCCTCGGCGCAGTCCCAAAGCATCAACTTCATCGAGGAACAACACGGTCGGCGAGTTGCTGCGGGCCTTGTCGAAGACCGCTTTAATATTCTTCTCAGTTTCACCGATGTGCGAATCAAGAATGTCGGTCATGGTGACGGCCATGAAGTTCGCTTGGAGCTCACCGGCAACCGCGCGAGCCACGAAGGTCTTGCCGCAGCCGGGAGGACCGTACAGCAGCAGTCCGCCTCGCAGGGATTTGCCGAAGGCCTTGGCGATGGCGGCGTTGCGCATCGGTGCCAAGAATGATTCATTCAGCCGGTCTTTAACTTTCTGCAGACCGCCAACATCAGCCAAGGTAATGCGCTGCCCCGCTGGTTCCACTGGGGCGACAGTTTCTGCGCTCCCGCCCATCTGGATTTATGGCTCCGCAAATGGGGCTGGCACGGATTGGCCGAGCTGCTGGGCCGCCGCATCCCAATCAAATTCAGGTTCTTCGGTGTGCTGTGGCTTTGCTGGTTCCGGTGCGGAAGCCGGTGCGGGTGTGGCGTTGCCCAGCAGTGCAGCACTGACCTGGCCGAGCAATTGCAAGGCTGCTGTGTTGCCGGGATCTTTTTGGACCACAATGTTGATATGTGTCAGAGCTTCAGCGGCACGGTTGGCCTGGTGCAGCTGCTGGGCCAGATGGAGGCGCAACTCGTGTTCCTCTGGCGCGGCGTCGACGGCGCGCATGAGGCTGGCGATCAGGGGATCATTCATGTCTTTGAGCTCCGCTATTGCAAGTTGTAGCTGCCAAACTTCATCTGACTACTCTGCCACTTAAGGCATCCAACGGGTACCGCATAAACGATACCCGTTGGAATTATATGCCCGCTGAGAGCCTCGCCACGGAACCGACCCGGAGCATCCGCGCCGAAGTGCAGCCTAGTAGGCTTTGACCCCTTGTTCCACGATCAAGTGGATCAAGGCGAAAGTCCCCTTCCCCTCGATTGCCTCCACCGCTGCATCCAGCGCTGCCGGGATCTCAGCATCCTTCTCTACGCGGACTCCAAAACCGCCAAAGGACTGGGCCATCAATGCGAAGTCAGGATTCTGCAGCTGCGTGCCGGAAACGCGCTCCGGATACTGGCGCTCCTGGTGGGTGCGGATGGTGCCGTATTGCTGGTTGTCCATGATGATCACCAGCGGCGTTGCCCCATATTGGGTCGCCGTGGCCAGCTCTTGGCCGTTCATCAGGAATTCGCCGTCACCCGCAATGGTCACGACGCGGCGCCCCGGGTAATTCAGCGATGCTGCCACGGCCGATGGGATCGAGTAGCCCATGGAACCGTTGCGTGCCGAGAGCATCGAGGCATAGCCGTTGGTCGGGAAGTAGCGGTGCGCCCAGTTGGTGTGCTCGCCGGCGCCGAAGGTGACCATCGCATCTTCGGGCAGTGCGGTGACCAGATTCGACATCAAGGTCGCCATTTTTGCTGGTCCGTCCGCCGGCACCGGGGTTGGCAGCGCGGCGAATTTCTCCTGCTCGCCACGCATCCGCGAGGTCCATTCCTTCCAGGAATCCTTCACCGGCAAGTCCATGAGCAGCAGGTCGCGGACGAAGACATCCGGCTTGGCCACAATCTGGTGCGAAACCGGACCTGAGCGTCCGCGCAGCGAAGGGTCGATGGTCACCAGGAAGTTTTTCTTCTCCCAGTTTTGGCGGACGTTGAAGCCGTCGGTGATGACGTCCCCGGGCACGGTGCCAACGAAGATCAGCAGATCTGTTTCTTCCAGGAGATCGTAGGTTGGCTTGGGACGCCCGTAGCCGATGGGCCCAACGTAGGAAGGAGAGTTGAACGGAACGGTTCCTTCGCAACGCCATTCGGCGGCGGCAGGAAGATCGTGTTCTTCGAGCCAGCGGGTGAAATCCGCAGCACCCTGCTGGGACCAGTCATTGCCGCCAAAAATAAACAGGGGCTTATCCGCTTCCTGCAAGGCATTGTTCAGCGACTTCCAGTCAGTCACGGTCATGCCGCCGGTGGCGACAGGAATTTCCGGGTGGAGCTCGGCGGAAATCTCGTTGCGGATGACGTCTTCTGGAAGTCCGACCACCACTGGACCCGGGCGCCCGGACATGGCCGCGAACATCGCTTCGGCGACGACTTCGCTGGCACGGTCCGCATGGTCCAGGATCATCACGCGCTTGGCTCCGGTGCCAAACCACGCCTTCGGGTCAAACTCCTGGAAGGCTTCTTTTTCGCGGTGCTCGAAGGGAATCAGGCCAACAAAGAGCACCAGCGGAGTGGAGTCCTGCCATGCGGTGTGCAGGCCAACGTGCGCGTTGGCGGCACCTGGCCCTCGGGTCACCATCGCGATGCCGGGGCGCTGGTGCATTTTTCCTTCGGCCTCGGCCATGTAGGTCGCTCCGCCTTCGTGGCGGCAAACGACGGTCTCGATGGATGAGTTGTGCAGTCCGTCGAGGACGTCCAGGTAGCTTTCACCCGGGACGACGTAGGCTCGTTCAACACCGTGTGCGGCAAGCGTATCGACAATGACATGTCCGGCTGACTTCTTTGTCAGACCTTGAGCATTTTCACTCATCTTCAGGCGTCTTTCTGTTTGCGAGCAATAGTTGGACGCAACAGAAATTGGGGGCGCTAAAGCCGGTGATGCAACGTTGCGTCGTCGAGAAACAGTACTAAAGAACACCGGATTGCGCACTGTGAATGCCTATTACTACGCAACTATGACACCATGCGCGATGCAATGCATATTTCTAGGCAAATTGTCTATATTTTTTCGATCGATAGAGCAGTAACGTTCATCACTCCGTAAGGCGAGCCAGTTCACAGTCATAAAGCCGACGCCCATTGACCTGTCGCAGCTCACACAAGTAGCCTAATGAGAAATAAAAGTTTACCTACGGTAAGCATTCTCACTCGCATCGGGGAAGTCCATGGAATTCATCAATGGGGCCATTGTCGCGCTATATCTCGCGGCCATGCTCGCTTTCGGATGGTGGGGCAAGTCCCGCACCAAAAACAGCAGCGATTATCTGGTCGCAGGCCGTCGGCTCGGCCCTTTCCTTTACACAGGAACCATGGCGGCGGTGGTGCTCGGTGGCGCATCCACCGTGGGCGGCGTCGGGCTGGGCTACAAGCACGGGATCTCCGGCATGTGGCTCGTGGTGGCCATTGGCGCAGGCGTCATCCTGCTTTCGCTGGCCTTCGCGCCGACCTTGCAGAAGCTGAAGGTCTTCACCGTCTCCCAGATGCTGAATCTGCGCTACGGCAGCGCGGCAGCAACCAATACCTCCGGCATCGTGATGCTGGCCTATACGCTGATGCTCTGCGCAACCTCCACCAGCGCCTACGCCACTATCTTTGTTGTGCTCTTCGGCTGGGAGAAGTGGGTTGCTATCGCCATTGGCGGCGCGATCGTCGTGGTGTATTCGACCATCGGCGGCATGTGGTCCATCACTCTGGCAGACCAGGTCCAGTTCATCATCAAGACCATCGGCATCTTCGCCCTGATGCTGCCGTTCTCGTTGAATGCGGCCGGTGGCCTGGATGGCATCCGCGAACGCGTTGATGCGGAATTCTTCAGCTTCACCGGGATCGGCCTGCAGTCGATCATCACCTACTTTGTGGTCTACACCCTGGGCTTGCTCATCGGCCAGGACATCTGGCAGCGCGTCTTCACGGCGAAGACGCCAAAGGTGGCCCGCTGGGGCGGCATGACCGCCGGCATCTACTGCATCATCTACGGCGCGGCAGGGGCATTGATTGGCATGGCCGCGAAGGTGGCGCTGCCAGAGATCGCAGGGGCTGCAGACAACAAGGACGTCGTCTACGCAGAAGTCGCCACGCAGTTGCTTCCAGTGGCCGTGGGCGGCCTGGTCATGGCCGCAGCCGTGGCCGCCATGATGTCCACCGCTTCCGGCGCGCTGATCGCCGCCGCAACGGTGGCCCGTACCGACGTGACCCCATTTGTTGCCAGCTGGTTCGGCAAGCAGATCCAGGTCAATTCGGATGAGAACCCCGAGCACGATGTCCGGGCCAACCGCATCTGGGTGATGGTGCTGGGGCTGGTCACCGTGACCTTGGCAATCCTGGTGGACGACGTGGTTGCAGCACTGACCATCGCCTATGACATTCTGGTGGGCGGCTTGCTGGTGGCCATTATCGGCGGCCTGCTGTGGAAGCGCGGCAACGGCGTTGGCGCTACAGCCTCCATGGCTGCCGGCTCTCTCGTTACGCTCGGCACGATGATCATCTTGGAAATCCAGGCCGAGAACAAGTTCGACGGCGTCTATGCCAATGAGCCGATCTACTACGGCCTGATCGCTTCAGCCGTAGCGTTCATCATTGTTTCGCTGGTGACCAAGTCGACGGACCGACAGGTGATTGAGCACTGGAATCTGCGCGTTGCCGGCAAAATCCAGGACGCTCCGGTCAACACAGCAGCACAAGAGCCAACGCTCTAGTCGGCTAGGAATACCGAGCCGGACTCATAAATTCGAGCCCTGTACTCAGCGGTGCAACCCGCTGAGCACAGGGCTCGTCGTGTTCCTTGCGTTTTAGTTCCTGGACCCTGCGCACCATTTTGCTGCCGGCACCTGCCACAAAAACAGGGCATCCAAAAGCGCTTCTGGTTCGCTGGCCACCACCAGCGAGTCGCGGAACTGCGGGGCCAGGAAACCCTGATCGGTCATGTGGTCCAGCAAGCTCAGCAGTGGCTGCCAGAATCCGTCGACGTCCAGGAGTGCTACTGGTTTCGCGTGGATTCCAAGTTGCTGCCAGGACCATGCTTCAAAGAGCTCTTCCAAGGTTCCAGCACCACCTGGCAGAGCGACAAAACTATCCGCCAGTTCTGACATGCGGTGTTTGCGTGCATGCATGTCGGGCACGACTTCCAAGCTCGTTAATCCTGGATGCGCCAGTTCGCCATCAACCAGAACCTGCGGCATGACCCCGAAAACTTCGCCACCAGCCTTGCGCGCCGCATCAGCGATGGTTCCCATCAAACCCACGCGTCCACCGCCATAAACGATGGCTCGCCCTGAGTTGGCAACGGTACGTGCGAAGTTTTCTGCCGCCTGCTCATAAACAGGTGATGCTCCTGAAGCTGAGCCAGTGAAAACTTCCAAGCATTGGATCCTCCGTAGGCCAGCGAGCAAAGCCTGGAAGACCATGCCTGTGAGTAAAGTGGCAAGCTCCTCTAGTTCCGCTGCCTCGTCAAGGCACCGCAGCTACTCGAATTCAGCCTGTGGATCACCAATTGATACCAAAGGACGTTCAAATACGGTGGCTTTAACACTGCACCCCGACGAAATCGTCCAAAAACAAGGAATTTTATTCCTGCATCATGTGCCGCAACTAGTGACGCAGATTCATGCTTACACCATTAGTCACTAGAGGCTTTTATTAGATCGCCGATCGTACTCATCAAGTTTGATCGCGTAGCCGCCAAAACCAGGAAAAAGACGGGCAAAGCCTAGGTCTGGTTCTCTGCGGCATATAGCAAAGTTTCAGATACAAAATGCTTAGGCTGACATTTCAGTGCTCACTGTTGGCGCGCAGGGAATTGGAGGCTCAATTCGAAAATGAGAAGAAAATACCTTGAAATGGATTGTGGCCACACTGTTTTCTATGTAGCGTCTATATAAAAGGCACAAATCACGCCCGAAAGTGGAAAACCTATGAAGAAGCAGTTTGCGATAGCTCTTGCACTGTCTTTAGCCCTAACAGGTACCATTCCTGCACATGCAATGAGTCCAGACAAAGCTGTCCCGGATGTTATTAAGACTTCAAACGCCTCGTCCAATCCTTCAAAAGCTGATTCGTTGCCTATCTCCCCTGCAACGCCTGCTCGCGGGAGCGTTACATACTATCGATATGACGTGATCGATCTGAAGAAGACCAAAAATTGGACGAACACCAAAAAGCAACTAGGTATTTGCAAGGTGTCCAAAGGCGTCGGCGGCAGCTGCAGCATCAACGCCGGCTATTCAATTGGCACTGACGTCTCAGTAAGTCTAGGCGCGACCGTTAACGATATTTCCGGCTCCGTAGGTTTCAACCGCCACTATTCGGCCAACGGCTCCGTCTCTTGGACCTCACCATCAATTAGCAAGAAATCCGCTGCCACCTATCGCGCTTACGCTGTAGGAACCAAAGCAACCTACAAAATCAGGAAGATGAAAGGCGTGAAAGCACTGGGACAAAAGAAAACACGGTGGACCACAGTAAGCACATCGGGCACCCTGACCGCTTTTTCGCCTAACATTGGATTCGATATCAAGAAATAAGGAAATTAATTGATCACTTACACAAGGTTGTTTCAACTTCTCGGGTGGACCATCGCGGTGCTTTCAACAGCATTTGGCATATTTTTCGTATCAAGAAAGGAAGCTATAGCCTGGGATCCTCAGCAAGGTTCTGCAGAGATATTTACTTCACGAGTGGTTTACCTAGAACCTGTAGGCTTGGCGCTACTGGTGGCAGGTGTCCTTTCGCTCGTAGCCCTATGCATCGTGGAAACTGTTCGAAAGCGTTAGTTCCCGGGGACCATTTCCGAGTGCGCCTCCGTGATATTGGCTTTAGCGTAAAGCAAGATTGGTATCCCTGTATGTTCAACTGCTTTAGCTGAATCACGCTATTTCGTGTCGGTGTGATCGAGATATGAGTTTTTCTTGAAATCCGTCAATCGACGATTCGCTTGAATTCCAGGCCATGCAGATACCGTGCCGCGGCTTTGCTGATGTTGTTGGACGATAGTCCATAGTCAATCAAAACCAGGCGGGAAACGTGCCCCGAGTTCAGCTTGGCATGAATCCTAGTGTCACCGGCCGGCACTAGTACGAGCCGGGACCAAGCCTGATCCGCACTATTTTCGCGTGCCGTTTTCTACTATGCCCGGCGCCGATCCAAACGACCCTCTCCACCCCGATGTCACCGGCGGTTTTCAGACCATTCGTGGCGGCATAATTGAACAAATTTGCCACTGGACGAACAAGACTTATCGAGCAGAGAATAGCTCGACTTTTTGCATTCCTTGAGGCCCAAGCCAAGCCCTAGCATCGGCTGGTAATCTGCATCACATTTACGTGCGCAGTTTCCGCTGTTTCGCGAAAGGCACTCATGTCTATCACTTCTCAATCTTCGCTCGGCGCCACTAACGCAGCCACCAAAGAACGTCGCAAGGCCCAAGAATCTAGTTTTATGGGCACCTCGCTCGAAACCTACGATTTTTTTCTCTACACCGCCGCAGCCGCATTGGTATTTCCCAAAGTTCCCTTTAGCGGCATAGATCCAGCATTGGGAACGACGCTGGCTTTTGTCACCCACTCATGGCCGGCTACTTAGCGAGGCCTATTGGCGGTCTACTTTTAGGCACTTCGGTGACAAAATTGGCCGCAAACATATGCTCTTCACCACGGTCCTCATCATGGGCGTTGTTTCATTGGCCATTGGCCTGATGCCAACCACGCTCGGGGCCGCCACCGCAGGAATCTTGCTGACACTCATTCGTGTCATTCAGGGCCTAGCCGCTGGTGGCGATTGGGGTGGCGCGACGTTGATGTCACTGGAGCATACCTCGAAGAAGACCAAGGGCTTCGGGGCTTCTCTCTCGGTTGCTGGAGGTCCCACCGGAGCACTAATGGCAACATTTGTCCTCGGTATCTTTGCTTCGCTCCCCGAAGTACAATTCCTCTCTTGGGGTTGGCGCATGCCGTTTTTGGCGTCCATCATCGTGGTCCTAGTTGCCCTGTACCGGCGTTATCAGGTGTCGGAATTCCAGAGTTCCTGGCCGCCGAAAAGATTGCACGCACGCAAGAACCACCCATTCTCCAGATTCTGAAACAATACCGCTTCAAGACCTTCTTTGGCATCTTGCTGGCGTTGGCCCCACTCTTCTTATAGGCAATGTTGTCGGCCTCTATGGTGCCGTTCCTCGCAGGGCGTTCCGCTCAGATTGCCAGTGAAGGCCACGAGCCCGCGGTAGCCGTAGGCTCCTTGCTCTTCATGGTCACCATTGCCAGTGGCTTAGCGGTACTCACCATTCCACTCGTGGGCTGGCTTTCGGATCGCTTCGGACGAGATCGAATGCTAATTGTCGGTTCTGTGTTGGGCTTAGTAGACGTCTGGCCAATGATGCAACTGTTTATGTCTAACGACCCGATGTTGATTTGTGCTGGTTTCATCTTGGGACTGCCCATTATGTAGGTCGCCATTCTCGGCGTCCTCGGCTCCTACCTAGCCGAACTATTCAGCCCCGCCACCCGCTACACCGGTTTATCTCTGACCTATCAGGTCGGTTCCGGCCTGGCTGCAGGAACCGCCCCACTGGTTGCCCAAGCCCTCGCAGCGTAGAGCAATGGCAGCCTGACGCTAATCACTGTCTACTACATGGCGCTGGCAGCCGTCGCGATCATCTCAGTGCTCGCCTTGCGCGCTCACTCCCAGAAGAAAAACGTCACTTCAAACTAGCTGCAAAGAGCCGGCGCATGGATTATGCCTACGCCGTCAGCTTTGACGGTGCAGGCTTTTGCTTGGGCGGTGGTCGCAGCCTCAGCTATTGCGATGGTCAAGGCGACATTTTCCTTGATAAACGGAGCCACCATGTCCTGATTTCCGGCAAAATCCAGGACGCTCCGGTCAACGCAACGGCACAAGAACCAACGCTCTAGTCGGCTAGGTATACCGAGCCGGACTCATGAATTCGAGCCCTGTGCTCAGCGGTACAACCCGCTGAGCACAGGGCTCGTTTTGTTCCTCATGCTTAGTTCTTGGAACCTGCGCCCCATTTTGCTGCCGGCGCTTCCCACGAAGACAGGGCATCCAAAAGCGCTTCTGGTTCGCTGGCCACCACCAATGAGTCGCGGAACTGAGAGGCCAGGAAACCCTGATCGGTCATGTGGTCCAGCATGTTCAGCAGCGGCTGCCAGAATCCGTCAACATCCAGGAGAGCTACTGGCTTCGCATGGATTCCAAGCTGTTGCCAGGTCCATACCTCAAAGAGCTCTTCCAAGGTTCCCGCACCACCGGGCAGGGCGACAAAGCCATCTGCCAGTTCCGACATGCGGTGTTTGCGTGCATGCATGTCCGGAACGACTTCCAAGCAAGTTAATCCTGGATGCGCCAGTTCACCATCAACCAGAACCTGCGGCATGACCCCGAAAACTTCGCCACCAGCCTTGCGCGCCGCATCAGCGATGGTTCCCATCAGTCCCACGCGTCCACCGCCATAGACAACGGCCCGACCCGAGGCAGCAACAGCACGTGCGAAGTTTTCTGCTGCCTGCTCATAAACAGGTGACTTGCCCGAAGCCGATCCGGTGAAAACTGCCAACCGCTGGATCTTTCGTTGCCCAGCGAGCAAAGCAGGGAAGACCACGTCTTGGAGCAAGGGTGCGACCTCGACTAATTTCGCTGAGGGGTCGATCCACCGTAGCTGCTCAATTTCAGCCAATGGTTCACCAATCGGCAGCAAAGGATGCTCAAATACGGTGGCTTGAACGCTATGCCCCGCTTCATTGGCTGCCGGGGCCGTGAAGGTTCCGATGAGGCGCAGCAATGCTGGATCCAGGTTCACTCCCAGCTCTTCGCTCACTTCCCGTACCGCCGCATCGATAGGCGACTCCCCTAGTTCCAGCTTGCCACCCGGGAACATGAATAATGTTGTTCCTCGTTTGCGAACGGTCAGAATCTGTCCCGCATCGTTTCGGATAATGACGGCGCTGACAGTGATCTGTGCTGGCAATGATATTCCTTCTTGTTCCATCCGCGAATTGGTTGCGCCCGTCTGGTGCAACCGGCGGTCACAATTCAATTCTAGGGTTTTCATCCGGACGTGCCTGAATCACGCGAGCAACCTGCTTCAACGCCATGCAAATGAAAAGGAGCTATCGCAGTTCATTCATTGATGAACTGCGATAGCTCCTAAGTCCCAGGAACTAGTCCTGAATCAGATCGTGGCGCACGATGGTCTGATCGCGGTCCGGGCCCACGCCGATGGCGGAGATACGGGTGCCGGAGATCTTCTCCAAAGCCAGGATGTAGTTCCGGGCGTTCTCCGGAAGATCTTCCATGGTCTGCGCGCCAGAGATGTCCTCGGTCCAGCCCGGGAAGTACTCGAAGATCGGCTTCGCATGGTGGAAGTCGGTCTGCGTCATCGGCATTTCGTCGTGGCGGACTCCGTCAACCTCATAGGCCACGCACACTGGAATCTGCTCGATATTGGTGAGCACATCCAGCTTGGTCACGAAGTAGTCGGTGAAGCCGTTCACGCGCGAGGCGTGGCGGGCCAGAACAGCGTCATACCAGCCGCAACGACGTGGGCGACCGGTGTTCACACCGAATTCGCCGCCGGTCTTCTGAAGGTAGATGCCCATGTCATCGAACAGCTCCGTCGGGAACGGACCTGCACCCACGCGGGTGGTGTAGGCCTTGATGATGCCGATGGAGCGGGTGATGCGGGTCGGGCCGATGCCCGAGCCCACCGACGCGCCACCAGCGGTTGGGTTCGAAGAAGTCACGAACGGGTAGGTGCCGTGGTCCACGTCCAGGAAGGTGGCCTGGCCGCCTTCCATCAGCACAACCTTGTCCTCGTCCAGCGCCTTGTTCAGCTCGTAGGTGGAGTCGATGACCAGCGGGCGCAGGCGCTCGGCGTAGGACAGGAAGTACGAGACGATCTCCTCGACCTCGACGCTGCGCCGGTTGTAGATCTTGACCAGCAGTTCGTTCTTCTGGCGCAACGCGCCTTCGACCTTCTGGCGCAGGATGGACTCGTCGAAGACGTCCTGCACGCGGATGCCCAGGCGTCCGACCTTGTCCATGTAGGCAGGGCCGATACCGCGTCCGGTGGTGCCGATGGCACGCTTGCCCAGGAAGCGCTCGGTGACCTTGTCCATGGTCTGGTGGTACGGAGCCACCAGGTGCGCATTGGCCGAGACACGCAGCTTCGAGGTGTCGGCGCCGCGTGATTCCAGGCCGTCGATTTCTTCGAAGAGGGCTTCAAGGTTCACCACGCAGCCATTGCCGATAATCGGAGTTGCGTTGGGTGAAAGGATGCCGGCTGGAAGGAGCTTGAGCTCGTACTTCTCGCCGCCGACGACCACGGTATGCCCGGCGTTGTTGCCGCCATTTGGCTTGACTACGTAGTCGACCTTGCCGCCGAGCAGGTCGGTGGCTTTTCCTTTACCCTCATCGCCCCATTGGGCTCCGACGATCACGATTGCTGGCATGGGATCCTCCCCCTTGCTTAAAGCAGTGGTTACGGCGTGCTTAGCGCCGTCCCGGCACGGTGCCGGGCAAAAAATATGCCCCTGTCCTGCTCACTGAAACCCGAAGGTTCGTTGCAAGAGTTAGGGGCTCTTACGACCAAAGTTTACCGAAACGATTAGTGAATCTCGAGCTGTGCGTCGCCAAGTCGGGGTTAATCATGGATATCGATGGCTTTCTGACGCAGACTTGACCCTGACACAGTGTGAGGGCGGAGAACTGAAGAATGCTATCAATCGGGATGTTTGCCCAGATCGGCCAGGTCACCCACCGCATGTTGCGGCATTGGGATACTGCCGGCCTGCTCACCCCCGCCCATGTGGACCCGTATAGCGGCTATCGCTCCTACGACCCCTCCCAGCTTCAGCGTTTGCATCAGATCGTTGCCCTGCGCGATTTGGGATTCGGGCTCGAAGAGATTTCTTTGATCCTGGACCAGGGAGCCACCGCGGGAAAAATAGCCGAACTTTTGCACATTCGCCAGGCGCAGGTTGAGGCCGAGCACCAACTGGCCACGCAGCGCTTGGCCGATGTGCAGCGGCGTCTGCAACTGATCTCCAAGGAGAACCTCATGTCGCACATTGAAATCATCCACAAGCCACTGCCCGCGGTGCGCTTGGCGGCCGGCCGCTTCACGGTGGCCGAGCAGCCTCAAATCGCCGGCCGCATCGGCCCGCTCTTCGACAGAATCGCGCAGTCCCTTCAGGGCCAAAGCCTTGCCACGCCCATTGCGCAATACAACGGAACCGAGGATGGAGTGGAGGTCATTGCCGGATACGCCACGAGCGCCCAAAGCCTGGCCGATGTCGAGGTCATCGAGCTTCCCGAGGTACCCGAAGCCATCTGCGGAGTGCACCTTGGCTCGATGGACACCATCCATGAAAGCTGGCAGGCCGTGCACGAAGAAGTCCTCGCCCGTGGTTTGGTGCCCACCGGCCCGTGCCGCGAAGTCTACGTGCGTGCCGTGTCAGAAGACCAGGCGGATTGGGTGACCGAACTTCAGCAGCCGGTCGGCACTCCCTAACCCCCAACTTCCGAACTGCCTCGGCTAGCCGTGGACGCTGCCAATGGAGGCAGCTGCCACTACAGGTACGGCGTGCTAGCGAAGGGGTTCAACGGTAGATGCCTGATTGTCCTCGACGCTGCAAGGCGAGGTACGGACAGCTCGGGTCGCCATGCCCCGTGCGTGCCGCCACCGGTGAAAGCTCAGCTTCCGCCACTGGAATTCCGTGAGTGTTCTGACTGCAGGGCCTCCAATAAACGCTGTGGCGCTTTAATGCTTACCCTGCCGGATGGGAAGTAGAACGGCGCGGCATAAGCACCGGCATGGCTCTCCTGATGGGATTCGGGTCCGGGTTTGCCAGCAGGTCGAGAGCCGTTTCTGCAATATTGTCGAAGGGCACGCGAACCGATGTGAGGGACACCGGAAGCCGCTCTGCCAAAGGTATGTCGTTGTAGCCAACGATTGAAAGGTCACGCCCAATTTTCAATCCCGCCTGTTCAGCAGCGGTCATGATTCCGATGGCGATGTTGTCATTGGCGGCAAAGATCGCCGTGGGTGGATCTTGAGCCAGCAGCTCTTTGCCAAACGCTATGCCTGCCTCGATACCGTAACTGGCAAAGATGACCTTGGAAGCATCAATGCTGATTCCGGCCTCCTCCAGCGCCTGCTTAGCGCCGGCTACTCGATCGTGGGCGCTGGAAGTGAATTCCGGACCGGTAATTATTGCAATGTCCCTATGCCCGAGATCCACCAGATGGCGCACGGCAAAGTAGCCGCCCTGGAAATCGTCGCCAAGCGAAGAGGGGCTGGTGCCGTCGGTTCGAAGTACCAGGGCGTGGCGCAGGCCTTTTTGCCGCAGCGAGGCCGGGAGCGTGTCATCAAGGCGCGCTGTTGCCAGAATGACACTGTCCACATTGCGATCCAGCAGCCGCTCCACCGCTTGGATCTCGTCATCGGGTTCATCACCGCTTGTTGTCACCACAGCGACATGACCGCGCTTGCGCGCCGCGCGCTCAATGGCTTCGAACATGAGTGCCATGACCGCGTCAGTCAATCGGGGGACAACCACACCAATCAGAGTGGTCTCTCCACGGCGCAGGCTGGAGGCATAGGTATTGCGACGGTAGCCCAGTTCTTCGGCAATTTCCCTGACGCGCTTGGCTGTTTCGGATTTTGACTGGATGCGTTCGTCGAGAACACGGCTGACCGTCGAAGTGCTAACACCAGCCTTCACCGCGACATCACGCAAAGTGACTGGTCGATGAATCATTTCATGCATTGCGAAACCTCCCTACCCAAAAAATTTTATCAGTGACGCGAGTTACCCCTTGACATGATTCAGATCATACATTCATACTTGAAATCGTTCCTGCAAACGTTCCCGTGAACGATTGCAACATTCAAGTTAGGAGACATTGAAATGACTATTGACCTGCGTGGACTCAGCCCAGCACCAGTTACCCCATTCACCGAATCCGGCGCCATCGACTTCGAAGCCATCCAGCGCCTGGGATCGTGGCTCGGTTCGATCGATGGCGTGAAATCGCTTGTTGTTCTCGGACATGCGGGCGAAGGAACGTTCCTGACCCAGGCCGAACAGGCAGACGTCATCAGAGCCTTCCGTGACAGCGTCAACGGCGAAATCCCGATCATCGCCGGCATTACCCAGGAAGGCAATGCAGTCGCCGCCGAAGAGGCAAAGCGTGCAGTCGAGGCTGGCGCCAGCGCCGGACTGGTTTACCCTTCGCACGGCTGGCTGCGCTTTGGCTACCAACAGGGGGCACCGCAGACTCGCTACCGCGCCATCTACGAGGAAAGCGGGCTGCCCTCGATCTTGTTCCAGTACCCGGACAACACCAAGGCCACCTATGATCTGGACACGCAGTTGGAGATTGCTGGACAGGAAGGCGTCTTCGCGACCAAGAACGGCGTGCGCAACATGCGCCGCTGGTACACCGAGATTCCCGCACTGCGCGAAGCCTACCCGGAGCTGCAGATCCTCTCCTGCCATGACGAGTACCTGCTGCCCACCATGTTCGATGTTGACGGCCTGCTGGTCGGTTACGGCAATATCGCGCCAGAGTTGCTGATCCAGCTCATCGAAGCTGGCAAGGCCCGCGACTACGAACGCGCCCACCAGATCCACGAACAGCTGCTCCCGGTAACCAAGAATGTCTATCACCGTGGATCGCACATGGAAGGAACCGTCGCCTTGAAATGGGGGCTGGTGAATCGGGGAATCCTGGACCATGCCACAGTCCGCACCCCGTTGCTGCCGCTGGCAGAAGGTGCTGACAAGGAAATTGCTGATGCCTTCGCAGCAGCAGGCCTGAGCCGAGTCCCGGCCTAGCCTGGCCCTGTCGTGTCGGGCGGTCTGCAAATATCAGGCCGCCCTGCTCTTGCCCATCTGGCTACTCAAACGGGCAACTCCGAAAGTCAACGACGACTCAGCGGCTGCAAAGCAGCCCAGCAAGAAAAGGGGGAGAATACATGAGCAAGGAGACTTTGAACATGCCGCAAGAGTTGGATGGGCGAGCCGAAAGCACGCCGCCCAAGTCGCCAAAGCCGCGCAGTGGAATCATGCGCCACCTGGCCCTGATGGGACCGGCCTTCGTCGCGGGTGCCTGGCAATTTGGCCCCGGCAACCTGACCAGCGCGGTACAGGCTGGCAGCAAGTACCAGTACACGCTGATCTGGGTCATTATCGTCTCGACGATCCTGATGATTTTCATTACCGATATGAGCGTAAGACTGGGCATCAAATCCCCGGTCTCGCTCGTGACGACCATCAAAGACCATTTGGGGACCTTTTGGGGAGTGCTCTCGGGAATTGGCGTTTTCCTGATTACGCTTTGCTTCTCCGTTGGCAACGCCATCGGCACAGGCTTGGGGTTATCCCTCGTGGTCCCCCATACATCCCCGATGATGTGGACCATCATCTGCTCCATTGCGGTTTTCGCGATCCTGTTCCTCAAGGGCGTGTACAACATTGTTGAGAAAGCGCTGATCATTGCCATCGCGCTGATGTCGGTCAGCTTTATTGTCAGCGCTTTTATCTCCAAGGCCGACTGGGCCGTAGCTGCCTCCGGGGTCATCCCCACGATTCCCGATGGCGGATGGATGCTGGTCATCGCCCTGGTTGGCACGAACTTCTCCATGAATGCGGCGTTCTACGCGTCCTATGCGACCAAGGAACGCAATCGGCGAGAAGACCAGTACCGCGAAATCACCATTGCCGACACCGTGCCAGGCATTGTCGCCCCCGGAGTCATGACCTGCCTGGTGATCATCGTGGCGGCAGCAGTCCTGGGCCATACCGGTGAGGCCGCCACATCGATCCAGAGCTTGGCTACGATTTTCGAACCGCTGGCAGGTCCAGTAGGCAGCTATATCTTCTCACTGGGCTTCGCGGCCTCGGCCTTCTCTTCAATGATCCCCAACGCCATTGCAGGTGGCACCGCGCTTTCCGATGCGTTCGGACGTGGCCCGCACCCAAGCACCGTTGTCGGCCGCATTGGCAGTACTGCAATTCTCTCCGTCGGGCTTGTGGTTTCCCTGGTCTTCACTTCTAGCCCAGTCCAATTGATTGTGTTGGCCCAGGCCTTGACCGTTTTCATCGCACCTCTGCTTTGCATCTTGATCATCATCATGTCGAACAAGAAGCAGCTCATGGGATCCTTGGCTACGAAATGGTGGCAAAACTCCATTGCCCTAATCGGCTTCATCAGCGTATTAGCACTATCGATCCGGCTCATCATCAACTTTGCTACCTAGGTTTTTGCGCAACGACAATTCCGCAGAAGAAACTGGGGCTTCCACGCATGCACACGTGGAAGCCCCAGTTTTGCTCTGCTTCGCTTTCGTTGCCGAGCGCTGCGGCGAGGAAGGCCCGCACCGAGTGCACTTGTTCGCGTCTGCCGTAATCCCTTCGCCCGCAAGGTCGAAAGAAACGGAATTTCTTGCCCTAGTTGCTTCCAATTTGCATCATCGTGGTGCCCCCGAATTCAGGACGGCCGCCACTGGACGAGGTCATTTTCCCTCGCATGCTACTGCCTTCGGCAGCTGCTTGGACCAGAGAATTCAGACCCAGCGAGCCGTTCAAGGCTCATTCCACCAGCAGGTGCGGTGCCTCCAGCAGGTCCCCGACCACGCTGCGCGCGGCCCCGGCCAGCGCACCGGTTTGGCCCAGCGGCGAGCACAGCAACCGGGCTTGCCCGGCAATGCTCGGCGCGTGCGCGTGGAGGCCAGCTTCCATGGCGGGGCGCAACCACTGTTCAAGGGCTGCGAAATGCCCGCCAAAGACTACCGTTGACACGCTGTACAGGCGCATTGCCGAGGCCACGGCAATTCCCAAGGATTTTCCGGCCTCGGCAACGGCGCCCACCGCCGGTTCAACTCCGCTTTCCAGCGCTTGGCAGAGCTGGCTCATCCGCTCCTGCCGCGAAATCCTATCTCCTGCCGAACCGAGGTTGGCGGCGGCCAAAATGGCTTCCTGCCCGGCCACGGTTTCCAGGCATCCGCGTCCTCCGCAGTTGCAGGCCTTGCCGTCGGGGGCGATCACCACATGGCCGAGCTCGCCTGCATGGCCCTGGGGCCCGACAAATAGTTCACCGTCGATAATCAAGCCGCCGCCGATGCCCACTTCCCCGGAGACAAAGAGGAAGTCGCGGTCCTGGGCATCCATCAAATGCTGCTGGGCCAGCGCCGAGGCATTGGCTTCGTTAAAGAGCCGGAAGCGGGTTTTGGGTTCGGGCAGCAACGCTGCAACATCGAGTTCTTGCCCCTCCCAGCCAAGGTTCGGAGCTTGGAGAACGGTGAACTGCTCCTCGCTAACCAGGCCCGGAACAGCCAATCCGCCGCCCAGAATCATCAGGCCCTGGGCCCGGGCAGCGCCTTGGAGGCCTTGGCTCAGTTCTCCCAGAGCACCGAGCACCTCACTGGCAGTCGAGCGGTGATTGGTGCGCGGCAGGATTTCGTGCGCCAGCAGTTTGCCGTTGAGGTCAACGAGTCCGGCGGCAATGTAGTCGACGTTGATTTCCATGCCCATCACGCAGCGCGCGGGATTCAGCACCAGGCCCACCGAAGGCCGTCCGCGTTCCCCATCGCGGTGCACGCCGATTTCGATGACCAGCCCAGCGGCCAGCAAGTCGGCGACCAGGCTGGAGACCGAGGCTTTGGTCAGCTGGCTGACTTGCGCGATATCAGCCCGTGATAGCCGCTGGTCATCCCCCGCGGTTGCAATCACGGACAACACCCTGGCCAAGTTGGCTCTGCGCACGTCCCCGACGGTGCCCGGGGCCGAAGACGTGGCGGCTCGGGCAGCAGGGGCTGGCTGGCGCATGCTTTCTCCTTGTCGAAATTCCTGGAATGCATTTGCAGAGTTCGCTATTGACTCTAGCGCATCACCGCCCATATAGTTCAGGTCATAAACTAAATGGCTTAGGCCAGCCCTGCGATCCAAGGATGTATCTCGATGAGCGTTGCCCCGACCCCTGCAGACCATTTCACCTTCGGCCTCTGGACCGTGGGATGGACCGGTGCCGATCCCTTCGGCGTCGCCACCCGCAAGAACCTGGACCCGGTAGAAGCCGTCCACAAGCTCGCCGAGCTCGGCGCCTACGGCATCACCTTCCACGACAATGACCTGATTCCCTTTGACGCCACCACGGCCGAGCGCAAAAAGATCCTCGGCGACTTCAACCAGGCGCTGGAGGACACCGGACTGAAGGTCCCGATGGTGACCACCAACCTGTTCAGCCACCCGGTCTTCAAGGACGGCGGCTTCACCTCCAACGACCGTTCGATCCGCCGCTTCGCCCTGGCCAAGGTGCTGCACAACATCGACCTGGCTGCGCAAATGGGCGCCGAAACCTTCGTCATGTGGGGCGGGCGCGAAGGCAGCGAATACGATGGCTCCAAGGACCTGGCCGCAGCACTGGATCGCATGCGAGAAGGCGTTGACACCGCAGCGGGCTACATCAAGGACAAGGGCTACAACCTGCGCATCGCGCTGGAGCCGAAGCCGAATGAACCACGCGGCGACATCTTCCTGCCCACCGTCGGCCACGGCCTGGCCTTCATCGAGCAGCTGGAGCACGGGGACATCGTCGGCCTGAACCCGGAAACCGGCCACGAGCAGATGGCCGGGCTGAACTTCACCCACGGCATCGCCCAGGCACTGTGGGCCGAAAAGCTGTTCCACATCGACCTCAACGGCCAGCGCGGCATCAAGTACGACCAGGACCTGGTCTTCGGCCACGGCGATCTGACCAGCGCCTTCTTCACCGTCGACCTGCTGGAGAACGGCTTCCCCAACGGCGGGCCGAAGTACACCGGACCGCGCCACTTCGACTACAAGCCATCGCGCACCGATGGCTACGACGGCGTCTGGGACTCGGCCAAGGCCAACATGTCCATGTACCTGCTGCTCAAGGAGCGCGCGCTGGCCTTCCGCGCAGACCCGGAAGTCCAGGAAGCCATGAAGACCTCCGGCGTCTTCGAACTGGGCGAATCCACCCTGGACGCCGGGGAAAGCGCAGCGGATCTGATGAGCGATGCGGCGAGCTTCGCCGGCTTTGACGCCGAGGCCGCAGCGCAGCGCAACTTCGCCTTCATCCGCCTGAACCAGCTGGCCATCGAGCACCTGCTCGGCTCCCGCTAGACCCTGCCAGAACCCACCGCAGAAAGCAGCCACATTCAATGACGCTTGTCGCCGGGATCGACTCCTCCACCCAGTCCTGCAAGGTTGTCATCCGCGACGCCGGCACCGGAGCCCTGGTCCGCTCAGGACGTGCCAGCCACCCGGAGGGCACCGAAGTGGACCCGGAGTTCTGGTTCAGCGCCCTGCAGGAAGCGATCGCCCAGGCCGGCGGCCTGGATGATGTGGCTGCGATCTCGGTGGGCGGGCAACAGCACGGCATGGTGGTGCTGGATGCCACCGGCGCGGTGATCCGCCCTGCGCTGCTGTGGAATGACAACCGCAGCGCGCAGGCGGCCACTGACATCATCGCCGAAGCCGGCAACGGCGACAGCGAGGCCGGCGCCGCCTACTGGGCACAGCGCACCGGCACCCTGCCCGTCTCCTCCATCACGCTAACCAAGCTGCGCTGGCTCAAGGACCATGAACCGGAAAACGCGGCCAAGGTCGCCGCGGTCTGCCTGCCCCACGACTGGCTGTCCTGGCGGCTGGCCGGCAACGGCCCGGGCAGCGGCGCCGAAGGCTTGGCAGCCCTGCGCACCGATCGTTCGGACGCTTCGGGCACCGGCTATTACCGGGCCTCCGAGAACGCCTATGACCTCGAAGCGCTGGAGCAGCACCTGGGGCACGCCCCGATTCTTCCCACCGTGGCCGGCCCGCTGGAATCCATTGGCCGCACCGCTTCTGGCGCGCTGATCGGCCCTGGCGCGGGCGATAATGCCGCCGCCGGATTGGGTGTTGGCGCTACCGTCGGCGATGTGGTCATGTCGCTGGGCACCTCCGGCACGGTCTTCGCCGTCGCCGATGCACCCAGCGCAGATGCCACCGGGCTGGTGGCCGGGTTTGCCGATGCCACCGGCAACTACCTCCCGCTGGTATGCACCTTGAATGCCACCCGAATTTTTGATGCCACCGCAAATATCTTGCAGGTGAGCCTGGCAGAGTTTAACGACCTCGCGCTGTCCGCCAGCCCGGGCTGCGACGGCCTGGCGCTGCTGCCCTACTTTGACGGCGAGCGCACCCCGAACCTGCCAGATGCCACCGGTTCGCTGCACGGAATCACCCGGGCGAATTACACCGCACCGAACTTGGCCCGCAGCGCGGTGGAAGCGGTGGTCTGTTCTTTGGCCGACGGCCTGCAGGCGCTGGAGGCCCAGGGTGTTGCGGCGCAGCGCATCATCCTGGTGGGCGGCGGGGCGCAGTCCCACGCGGTTCAGCACATTGCAGCCCAGGTGCTGGGCCTGCCGATCGTGGTTCCGGCACCGGGCGAATATGTCGCCGACGGTGCCGCTCGCCAGGCCGCCGGAGTGCTTGCCGGGCAGTTCCCGCAGTGGGCCCGGGATTCTGCCAAAGTCCCCGCCACAGAAGCAACCCCGCATGTTTTGGAACGCTACCGTTCGCTGGTTTCCAGCCAGTGGACAGCAAAGTAGGGATGAGCCGTGAAGCTAGAGACCAGGGAACTGAACTGGGCCGGAAACCTCGAGTACCGGGCCAGCCAATTGCTGTACCCCACCAGCGTCGAACAGCTGCAGGAACAGGTTCGCACAGCAACCAAGGTGCGAGCCTTGGGCTCTCGCCATTCCTTTAATGGCATTGCCGATACCAGTGAAACCTTGATTTCCTTGAGCAAGATGCCTGTAGTCATCGAGATCGATGCGCAGGCCATGAGCGTGCGCGTCAGTGGCGGAAGCACTTATGGCGCGCTGGCTGATGCTCTTGAGCAAGCTGGTTTTGCGCTGCACAACCTCGCTTCCCTGCCGCATATCTCGGTGGCCGGGGCGGTAGCCACCGGCACCCATGGCTCCGGCGAAGCCCACGGCAACCTTGCTACCGCGGTCAGCGCGGTGGAACTGGTACTGGCCGATGGCTCGCAGCTATCCGCCAAGCGGGGCGACCCGGAGTTCAACGGCTACGTGGTGTCCCTTGGCGCCTTGGGTGTAATGACTCACCTGACCTTGGATATTGTGCCGAGCTTTGATGTTCAGCAAACCGTGTACGAGCAGCTGTCCTGGGACAAGGCGCTCAACAACTTTGATGCCCTCCAGGCTTCTGCCTATAGCGTCAGCCTGTTCACCGACTGGAGCGGGGAGCTGGTAGGCCAGACCTGGCTCAAGCGCCGTGTTGACGATGGCCTGGTCGATGATATTGACCAGGGCAAGTTCGGCGGATTCCCGGCCACCGCCGCGATGCATCCGCTGCCCGGGGCCGACGGCGCCATCTGCAGCGAACAGCTCGGAGCGGCTGGGCCGTGGTCCGACCGGCTCTCACATTTCCGCATGGACTTCATGCCCAGTGCCGGTGATGAGCTGCAGACCGAATACCTGGTCCCGCGCGAACACGCGGTTGCGGCCATGGCCGCGATGCGACAGCTATCCCCGGTGCTCACTCCCTTGCTGCTGGTGGCCGAGGTGCGAACCATCGCCGCCGACGATTTATGGCTCAGCGGCAACTATGGCCGAGACGGCATTGCCCTGCACTTTACGTGGAAGCCGCAGCAGCAAGCAGTCGAGGCCATCCTCCCGCAGGTTGAATCCGCCCTCGCTCCCTACGCACCTCGCCCGCACTGGGGCAAGCTCTTTGCTGCCACCGCAGGGCAGCTGCGTGGAATGTACCCGAAGTTCAACGACTTCATCGCATTAGCTCGGCGCTTGGATCCTGACGGCAAATTCCGCAACGAGTTCCTTCAGCGCAATATTTTTGGTGCGTAGTCACCGAATTACAACAAGTTCGGCCCAATGGGAGACGCAACAGGAAGGTTTCCTTTTCAATCCTGCATCGATCGCAATCGATAGGCCGCAAATCTTCTCATTGAGGGCTGTTCCCCTGTTACGAAGATGCCTTTTCCACGATCGCCCGCGCTGCCCTCTCGGCCTGGATCAGCTTGGTATTGCTAATGGGGTCAAAGCCATATCCCGCCCGGGTCTTCATGTGCAGCAGGGTGTCTAGCAATTTTGCAGCTGCGGCATCCGCAGTTGCCAGCAACTTGACGGCATCTTGGTGACTGTCACCCTGCGCATACTTGCCAAGAGAGACAGCACAAATAACGTCAGCAGCAGCAATCCCCGCATGAACGTACAGGGTCACCGCAGTGTCTGCCACGACCGAGTCATCCTCATAAAGACTACGAAGATCGTCCGCAGATTGAAGGAATTGCCGAGCTTTGCTTAGTCGGCCCTGACGCTCAGCTTTCCCTGCATCTACAGTCTTGATTTTGTCGTGTTTAGGGGTCACTGCGAAACCTTATGCCCACGTGCCATTCGCCGCAGCCACGCCGGGTCTCCCGCAACATCCACCCCGTCTTTGATAATGAGGTCGAATATCGGGGCTGGTTTTACCTCGGCGGCGCGATAGAGCAACGGCCGTACGTCATTGCCCGTCCACCGTGCGACCTTGCTGGCCAGGGCACCAGCCAATTCATCGTCCAGCCCTTCCGGTGTTTCATCGGGCATCACGATGAGGATGTCAATGTCGCTGTCCGACCGCATTTCACCTCGGGCCGCTGAGCCAAAGATCGTCGCCGTCACAGGCTTGACTGGCCAGCTGTTGATGACATCTTGGATTAGCGAGGTCAGCTCTCTTCTGGAATTGGCGATTTTCAAGATGACATCCGCCAGCAGATGTTCCCGATTCAGGGCATAGGAGTGGGTCCTGCCCGTTATTTGCTCGAGGACGACGCCCTGCTCCACCAATCGAGAGAGCGCCTTGCGCGCCCCCGTCGATGACCCCTCCTCGGGGAGCAGCCGATGGATAGCGGGAATGGTCAGATATTGTTCACTGCGCGATAGGACAGCGAGAACCTGCGAGTCCATTCCTGTTGATCCCAGGGCAGCGAATGGGTTCTGCAGCCGCATAGATGCCTCCTTTATCGACAACAAGTACGCTCTCCTGATACACGAAAGTGTACTTGAATTGACGGAAGAACATCTATGCGCACGAAAGTGCATATCTGATCTGTCCTACTTCCCCCATCTTTTGCGAAGTCAGTAAGCGATTCCCTAATTGATCAACGACAGCACACGCTCAGAATCATGCCGCAGCTTTCGTGGACGCGATGGCTTTGCCGTTCACATTATTTGGAAACCACAGCGACAAGCCGAGGAGACGATCCCGCCTCGCGCCCTGCGCACCTCGCCCGCACTGGGGCAAGCTCTTTGCAGCCACCGCAGGGCAGCTGAGCAGCATGCACCCGAAGTTCTACGACTTCATCGCATTAGCTCGGCGCTTGGATCCTGACGGCAAATTCCGCAACGAGTTCCTTCAGCGCAATATTTTTGGTGCGCAGTCGCTGAAACGATTGGACCTATATTCCGCGGGCTCCACACCAACAGGATCAATAGCGCAACAGCAATCAGTGCCATGCCCGCCCAGCCCGTGAACCCCAAATGCTCCGAGAGCAATCCGACGGCCAATGCGGCGGCAACGGCTGGCTCGCTCAGCGTCACTGTGGTGGCGGTGCTCGCCGGCACCCTGGCCAGCGCCATGCCAAATGCGAGATAGCCCAAGAACATCGGAATCAGTGCCAGATAAGCAGCGACCATGAAGTTCTGGGCGCTGTCCAGAAGTGGCGCGCCGGAGAAAAACAACACCGGCATCAGCAGCAAGCCTCCGACCCCGAAGACCGAACCCACGGCACCTTGTCGACCAACCCCAGCCCGGATCAACCGTCCGGTAGCCCATGAATAGCAGGCGTAGCTGGCGCCGGCGACAAGCCCGAGCAGGCACCCTGCCACTACGCCAGAGCCGCTGCCCCCGCTCTCCGCGGCTCGCGAGAATCCAAGCAGGGTGCTTCCCGCGATCCCCAGGACCGCCGCGGCATGCCAGCGCACCGTCAATCGTGCACCGTCAGCAAATCGTTCAAGGATTCCAGAAAAGAGCGGGGCCGTGCCCAAGGAGATCACGGTGCCCAGCGCTACTCCTCCCAAGGACATGGAACTGTAGAAGGCCAGCGGATAGATCATGACGGCCACCCCGCCGAAGATCACCAGGCCCTTGTTATCAACCAGTGCACTGCGGTCGCCCCACACCCGGCGTGCTCCCACTGCGCACTGCAGCAGACCGCCAATTCCCAGCGAGGCAGCACCGATGGCAAGTGGCGAAACCTCTGGTGCTTGTGCCGCCACGGTGCCGGTCGTCCCCCACAAAATGGAGGCGAGCAACAAGAGCCCGATAGCTCCGCCTGCACCATTTTGGCGCGGCCTGTTCACAGTGCTCCAACCATGTCGCTGATCATGGACCGCGCTCGCAAGAGCAACGCGCTGCTCCCCTCCAGACCGGCACGCGATATCGCGCCTTCCAGCAGGAAGGAAATCTGCCCGGCCAGCAGGGCAGCCTGTTTTTTCGCAGTCAGGATTTCCAAATGGCCGGCAAGAAGTTGTTCCACCTGGGACTTGTGAGCCGCGACAATCGCACGACCCGGATCTCCGGCTGGCAGTTCAGCGGCGGCATTAAGCAGGCCACAGCCGCGGAAACCGTGCTCATACCCGGCTTCCGCGTGGTCAATGTAGGCGTCTACAACGGCGAGCACTCCACCGGCTCCAGCGCTCGCCTTTTCCAGGCGCCTTTGATAGAGCGCCAGCCACTCCTGGTGACGGGCCTGAAGATAAGCGAGAACCAATCCGGTTTTTGACTCGAAGTTGTTGTAGAGGCTCATCTTGGCCACACCGGCCTTGGCGATCACCGCATCGATTCCGGTGGCCGATATCCCGTCGGCATAAAAAAGCTGTGCGGCCGCGTCGAGAAGCTTGGTGCGGGCTGTGATGCGAGGTGACATGAAAACTCCAAAGTAGACCGTTCTGTCTACTTTAAGAGAGTAGCCAACTTATACCGATCGGTCTAGCTGCTGCCCGCCCTCGAGATCAGCTTCAAGCAAGCATTCGTGGAAAGCCGAGGCTGCAGGATTTTCAAACCCCGTGCCTGCATAGAGCCGCGTCTTCGGCTCGCCCGACAAAGGATGGAATGAGACCTCGGGCATCTGGAAGCGGGAAACCGAGGCTGGCAGGATTGAGACCCCCAGCCCGGCAGCAACCAGCCCGAGGATGGTCTCCTGATGGATCGCCCGCTCCACAATTCGAGGGGGCGTATGCCCGTCAAACAATGAGTGCACCAGGGAATAGAAGCCGCTCATGTACTTGTAGGGGAACAGGACAAAGTCTTCGTCCGCTAGCTCGCTAGCGTCGATCTGATCCTGGTTGCCCAGGCGATGCCCTGCAGGAAGTGCCACCACCAGCGGCTCCGAATGGATTTCCCGCAGTTCGATACCGGGCACTCGCGTTGGGTCACGCAGAATCCCAAGGTCGAGACTGCCCTCCAGCAACTTTTCTATCTGCTCGTCCGTAGTCAGCGGGTTCAGCACCAGCTCCACATTCGGCCGCAGCTCACGGAACCTGCGCAGTGCCGAGGGCATGGTGGCATAGCTCGCCGAGCTGACAAATCCAACATTGAGCCGCCCGCGCAGCCCCAGCCCGGCTTCCGTGAGTTCCCGGTTGGCCTTGTCCAGGTCGGACAGCAGCGGCTTGATCCGATCCAGGTACATTCGCCCGGCCGGGGTAAGGCTCACGCTGCGGGTAGTTCGATCAAAAAGCTGGACCCCCAGCTCTTGCTCCAGCTTTTTCACAGCCACCGTCAGGGGTGGCTGGGACATGCGGAGCTCTTCGGCGGCGCGGCCGAAATGCAAATGTTCTGCAACAACGAGGAAGTAGTGGAGGTGGCGCAGTTCCATGCAGTCTATTTTTGCACAGAAACTAATAATGTCTAGGAAAAAAGTATTGGACTGCCTAATAATACGCGTGAGTTACTAGAGGTAGAACAACAAAGATGCCCAGATCAGGAGCAAGCCATGAGCACCTCGTCCCAGTCCCCCTCCGCAGAATACGTCGTCATTGGGGCAGGTCTGGCCGGCTCTTCAACAGCCTGGCGACTAGCTCAGCGAGGCTACGAAGTCGCATTGCTTGAACGCAAGGTACCAGCGGCAGCCGATGCCAGTTCGCATGGCTCCGCACGAATTTTCCGCTACGCCTACCCCGACCAGTTCTACACGGATCTTGTTGTCCGCGCCCGTACCGCTTGGAACGAGTTGGAAGAAGCCAGCGGCAGCCAGCTGATCGCCCCGCATGGCTCCGTCGACTACGGCCCTTTGCGCAACCCCCGGCACCTCGCCGAAATTCTCGCAAACTCCGGCGTGGAGCATGAACTGCTCTCGGCCGCTGAGGCGCGCAACCGCTTTAACGGAATCAACTTCGATACCGAGGTTCTCTGGCACCCAGGGGCCGGGGTGTTGGATTCCGAACGCTCCGTCCAGGCGATGGTCGCACAGGCAAAGATCCACGGAGCCAAGATTGAAACCCAATGGCCCGTCGCCTCTGTCGAGGCAACAGCTAATGGCTACAAGCTCACCTCCAGCGACGGCCGCACCTATCTCGCTTCCAAGATCATCGTCACCGCAGGTGGCTGGCTGCCAGAACTGCTCGGCAATCTGCCATTGCCCTCCGGCTTCCTGCGCAGCATCCCCACGATGGACATCTATCAAGAGAATGCCTACCACTTCCCCTACCGGGACCAGGATCCCGAGGCCCGCCTGGCATGGCCCACCTACATCCACAAGGATCCTGCTTTCAAGTCCTACGGCCTGCCCGGTGGACGCGACGCAAGCTTCCGCGGCCAAAAGGTCGCAGAGTACATGGCCGGGCACCGCATGGACACCGCCAGCCAGCAGAACGGCCAGATCGATCCGGCCAACCGCGAACGCGTGATCGAGTACGTGAAAAAGTACCTTCCCGGACTGGAACCCACGCCCTATGCGGAGACCACCTGCATCTTCAGCGCAACCCCCACCGAGGATTTCATCATGGATGAAGCGGATGGCATCACCATCCTCTCCCCTTGCTCGGGGCATGGCGCCAAGTTCGGTCCGCTGCTCGGCGAACTGGCGGCAGACCTCGCCACCGGGGCGCGCGAAACCCCCGAGCTTTTCCGCCTGGCATCCCACGCCAAGGCCATGGCCTAGAAGACCGAGCAGAAAGCCCTTTTGGAGAATCCCTTGTTCAACATCCCGCTAGACCTGCCCACGACGACGGTCACCGAGCTCATGGCAGGCATCGCTGAAACCGGCCAAGACCAGCTGCGAGGCGGCTACTCCCGCCCAGTGTATTCCAGCGCTGAAATTGATTTGCGCACCTGGTTCATCGAGCAAGCCACTCGACGGCAGCTGAGCGTTGAGGAAGACGGCAACGGTGCACTATGGGCATGGTGGGATTTGCCGACCGGCATCCGCACCAACGCTGTAGTTACCGGTAGCCACCTTGATTCGGTTCCCGGCGGCGGACCCTTTGACGGTCCGTTGGGTGTAGCCAGCGCACTAATTGCCTTTGACCTGATGCAGTCACGCAATCTTGTGCGCACCCGAGCCATGGCCATCGTGGTCTTCCCGGAAGAAGAAGGCTCCCGCTTTGGCGTGGCTTGCCTGGGTTCGCGCCTGCTCACCGGAGCCATCGACCGGGACAAGGCCCTGAACCTGAAGGACCCCGACGGCAACAGTTTTGCTGATATCGCTACCAGAAATGGCCTTGATCCACGCTTCATCGGCTCGGACCGCCGCCTCTTGGGACAGATTGGCGTCTTCGTCGAGCTGCATGTGGAACAGGGACTCGGCCTGGCAGACCTTGATCATCCGGTAGCCATCGGCGGATCCATCCTCGGCCACGGCCGCTGGAAGCTGAGCATGCTCGGGCAAGGCAACCACGCCGGAACAACGCTCATGTCCGACAGGAAGGACCCGATGGTGGCCGCTGCCCGGAGCATTGCCGCGGTGCAGCATATTGCCCGCTCGCGAGATAACGCACGAGCTACCGTGGGCCGGCTGCAGCCGGTGCCAGGCGGAACCAACGTCATCGCTTCGCGCGTGGACTACTGGCTGGACGTGCGGCATCCAGATGATGCGGTGACCGCCGGAGTAGTTCAAGAGATTCACGAATCAGCGCGGATCATTGCCGCTGAAGAGGGGTGTACGCTGGAATTTTCCCAGGAGTCGTTGAGCCCGACGGTAACTTTTGATGCAGGGCTTTCTGGGAAACTTTCCCTGGCGCTCCCCAAAGCACCGGTACTGGATACCGGCGCGGGGCATGACGCTGGAGTACTGGCCGGACACGTACCGAGTGCCATGATCTTTGTCCGCAATCCCAACGGTGTCTCCCACTCCCCCGAAGAATACGTGGAAGACGCTGATGCTGAGCTCGGTGCGGCAGCTCTGGCCGACGCCTTGTCGTCTTTGCTGTCATAGCTGCTCCGCAGCTAAAAGCGCAGTGCCGGATACCGGTGCTGCGCTTTTGCGTGTTTTGAAATGGATGGTGCTTGCTACCTGGGATTCAGGGGCGCTCTTCCCAAAACATTAGCTCATGCCTATCGCAAGAGAATAGTCGTTCCATGCAACGCTGCACTCGATGCAACCCGGCACTGGTAGAGAACGGGAGCCGACAAGCCTTCCTAGCTTTCTAGCTTTCTAGCTTTCTAGCTTTCTAGCTTTCTAGCTTTCTAGCTTTCTAGCTTTCTAGCTTTCTAGCAAGCATGTATTTTTGCCCGCAGGCAACTCAATCGCTCTCCCAAATTCCACTGACGATTCCTGCACCTGTCTCAAGCCCAGAATCCGTTGGAAATGCCCTCGCAATCTGCTCCGGACATGGCAAATCCCCGGAAAGCGGCCACACTCCGCTTTCCGGGGATCTGCGTTTATCTAAGTCCGGCAAGCCGGACCTAAAACTCTAGGCGAGGACCGGGGCGTCCCACAGGTTCAGGACCTGGCCAATGTTCTTCTCCTCGGCCGACTGGTACAGATCGGTAGCCCATGCCACGTCTTCAATCGGCATGCCACCCACCGAGTAGAGGATGATTTCTTCATCATTGCGGCGAGCCGGGATCTTGCCGGTAGCGACGTCAGCAATCTCTTCCAGCTTGGATTCGGGCAGCTTGCCTTCACGCATCAAATCATGGAAGTGAGTGCCGGGAATCCCCAGCAGCTGATAGGCCTGGGTGCCGTACTCCTCAGCCCACGCATCGTACAAGCCGCGGGCATCGAGAATCAGCCGAGCGTCGTTGATGACAAAGTCATCATCAAAACGTGCAGCCGCGGGCAGCAGCAAGAGAGCTCCGGGCTTGATGGCTGCGGTTGGGAAGTAAGGGAACGCCTCGGATCCCTTGATGTCGGTGCTGGTGGTCGCCATAATGACGTCCGCATCCTTGATCGCTTCCTCAACAGTGTCAGCGGCCACAATCGACTTCACCTGCGGGAAGTTGTCACGGATGTACTGCGCAAAGGTCTCCACGCCAGCGGCCGAACGGCCCTTGACGGTCACGGTGTCGATGCTCGGACGCAGTGACAGGGTCGCGTCAATGACGGACTTGGCAATCACACCTGGGCCAACGACGGCAGCAACCTTGGCATCCTGCTTGGCCAGGTGCTTCACACCAACCCCCGGAACGGCTCCTGTGCGGTAGGCACTGAGCAGGTTTGCGCTCATCACAGCCATCGGGGCGCCGGTGTCGGTGTCGTTAAGGGTGAACAGGTGAATGGACCGGGGCTGGCCCTTGGCCCGGTTCGCGGTGTTCGAGCCGTACCACTTCACGCCCGTGGTCCCGAATCGTCCACCGAGATAGGCCGGCATGGCCATGAAACGGCGGTCAGGGCCATCGCTTGGCATGCCTTCGTGAACAGGGTTCTGCGGGAAGGTGATCATCGCTCCGTGCGAGTTTCCGTTCTCGCCGGCCATCCGGTAGTCCCCATTGCGCAACAGGATCAGCGCTTCTTCCATCACGTCGGTGCAACGGGTGATGTCGGTGACTCCTGCTGCGATCATGTCCTGTTCGCTGAGGTAGCGGAAGTTGATAGTAGTCATGTGGTGCTCCTTTGCTGGATTTTCTAATCGATCAATGCTCAGATGGCTGCTTCGCCGGTTTCACCGGTTCGCACGCGGATGATCTGTTCCAGTGAAGAAACCCAGACCTTGCCGTCGCCGATTTCGCCGTCCTCGCCGGTTTTTGCGGTGCGGACAATAAGGTCCAGGGCGCGTTCCAAATCCGATTCTGCAACCAGCAGTTCCAGGCGGATCTTGGTCCTGAACTTCACGGAAAATTCTTGGCCTCGGTAATACTCGGTGCGCCCGCCCTGGGCGCCCCGGCCCTGGACTTCGGTGGCGGTCACTCCCGAGAAGCCGGCCTTCTCCAATTCGGAACATATGGATTCAAGCCTGATGGGCTTGATAACTGCAGTGATAAGTTTCATGGCAGAGCCTTTCTGTTCAGGCTGCTAGAGCTGACGGCTGTCGTAGGCGGATTCGGCATGGATGGAGTTATCCAACCCAGCCTCTTCTTCCGCCTCGCTGACGCGGATTGGGGAAATCTTGTTCATCACCCAGGCGATGGCGAAGGTCATGGCGAAGCTGTAAATCAAGGTGGCGGCAATCGCGATCAGCTCGTGGCCCAACTCGGCGAAGTGGCCACCGAAGAAGATGCCAGCCATTTCACCTGGCGCTTTTGGATTGGCGAAGAAGGTCGCGAACAGCGAACCGGTGATGCCGGCGATGCCGTGCACCGCAAAAACATCCAGCGAGTCATCAATCTGGTGGCGACGCTTCCAGGTGATGGCCCACGCGGCAGCTGCGGCGGCAAGGAAACCGACCATCAGTGCGCCAATCGGACCCACCACGTCTGCCACCGGGGTGATGCCGACCATTCCGGCAATGGCTCCGGTACCCAAACCCAGCATGGTGGCATGGCCATCACGGACACGCTCGATCGTGATGAACCCCAGCATGCCACCGCACAGGGCCAGCAAGGTAGTGAGGATGACGTATTGGGCCATGAAATTCGCTCCGCCGGCGGTGCCGCCGTTGAACCCCATCCAGCCAGTAGCAAGCAAGCCCACGCCGATCATCATCAGCGGCAGGTTATGCGGACGCCCCGGGTGCATTTTTCGCTTGCCCAAGACCACGGCCAGCGCCAGACCCGCAGCACCGGCATTCATGTGCACCGCGGTGCCACCGGCAAAGTCGTGGAAGCCCAGTTTGTTGCGCAACCAGCCGCCGACGGCGCCGGTCTCTGGATTATCAAGCGCAAAGACCCAGTGTCCCAGCGGGCAGTAGACCAAAATGATCCACAGGGCCACGAAGACCAGCCAAGCACCGAATTTCATGCGCCCGGCAGCGCCGGAAGCTACCAGCGCCACGGAGATTGCGGCAAAGAGGATGTAGAACGCACCCCAGAAGGTTCCTCCCGCCTCGTCGTCGGACATGAAGTCGGAGAAGAAGGTGTAGTCGAAGGGATTGCCGATGATTCCTGCGCCCCCGAGCGAATCACCGAGAACCAGTCCATGGCCGATAACCACGTAGACAACGCCGGTCACCGCCAATGCGCTGAGCACCATCAGCATCATGTTCAGGACGTTGCGTCCGTTGAGCATGCCACCGTACAGCATTGCCAGTCCTGGGAACATCAGCAGGACCATGGCGAATGCCGCCAGGAGCCATGCCATGTCAGCGGCTTCCATGATGGGCGCCCCTTTCGAAGTTTGTGTTTGCGAGCAATTTCAAACTATCGATGCAACATTCCGCTTCGCTTTCGAATCCATTTCCAGCAAGCAACATAATGTTTCGTTTCACAGCCCAAATATCGACCGTGTGAATTCTTTGTAAAAGGCCGGTCATCAGCGGACTTCTTGTAGGTTGACGGGCACCTCGAAGATATTCTGGAAGGCAATTATTAGCGGTCGACATGGCTTTATTAGCCAGTCGCTATAGATGAACTTGGGGAAACATGCAGGAAACATCCGCGATTCCACTACGAAATCCGGGACTTGTAGCTTAGGTTTCATCAACCCTTATCGGCCATTTTCACAGGCCCGAAATGCATTAGTTGGAGCTGGTCTTGGCACCTTTGAATTTCACGGTTCTGCACATACGCGAATCCCGACCGCACAACCCCCTATTCCAGCAGGAACTTGACGAGCTCAACGAAAACACCGTCGGCCAGATCATCGATGCCGGGCACAACGCAGCGCTGGTTCCATGCAGTGAACTAAGCCTCGAGCAGGTGCTGCAGATTGTTGACGCGGCAGACGCAGTGCTGGTCATGGGCGGCGAAGATGTCGAGCCATCGCTCTACGGATGCACCTCGGCCTACCCCGGAGGTGGTCATCACGAGCTTGCTGCGGACCGGAACCACGTTGCCGCCATCCAGCATGCCATCGCCACCAGGACGCCTTTGCTCGGAATCTGCCGTGGCCTGCAGCTGTTAAACGTTGCCTTGGGCGGCACCTTGATTCAGCACCTGGAGAATGCCGATGCCCACCGCAGCACGGGTAATGATCCTTTTGTCGATACCCGTTTCGACTCCATCGCTTCCGGGCTGGAAGAAGACCTGTCTGCCAAGGCCACCCACAAGTGCACACATCACCAAGCCATACACGAGCTGGGCAAGGGCCTGCAGATCGCAGCCATGTCCACCGACGACATTATCGAGGCGGTCGTGCACGAGTCAGCTCCAGTGACCGCAGTGCAATGGCACCCGGAACATCCCCACACTGCTTCCAGCCAGCTCCGCGCGCTGATCCAGCGCTTGGCCATGCAGTGCCAGGCAGCATCAGGCGTAGCTCCCGAACTCGTCAACGGCTAGCACGCCGGAGAGCTGCCTGCCTGAGGCTAGACTTGGTCTTATGGCATTGACTCAGTTAGCGGTCGTGGATACCGCGGTCGACATCCTGCAACAGTTCGGGTTGGCTGACTTGTCGATGCGCCGTCTGGCCAAGGAGCTGGATGTTCAAGTAGGCGCTCTCTACTGGCATGTGAAGAACAAGCAGGAATTGCTAGCCCAGGTGGCCGCCAAGCTGCTCAACACTCCGCAGCTCTCGGTCAATGCCCAAGACTTCAGCACTCCTGCCGATGCCATTCTTCAACTTTCTCGGCGGCTGTATCTCGCGTTGTTGCCGATTCAGGACAGCCCTGAAGTCATTGAAGTTGCCACCGCAATGCAGGCCACCGAGCTGGCTCCAGTTCTGCAATTGCGCGAGCTCTTGGAAGCTTCGGGACTGTCTGCCGAGAACGCCCGCCACGGACAGCAATTGCTGCTCAACCACATCCTCGGGTCTGTCGCCTTCCGCCAGAACCTCGTGCAGTTGGATGTTGATGCACCGCTAGCGGATGGCTTCGATTGGGGACTGCAAAGAGCTGTTGCAGGGCTGGTCAGCTGATAAGTCAGGTTAGAGCCCTATACTGATTCTTGAAGAAACTGAACTGGTACCGGCTTCGGCCCGTCAAGGTTCCGGGCTCCCGGCGACTGCTGCGGCACAAGGGAGCTTCTTCACCGATTACCCTTCGCTTTTGCTTGGCCCCTAATGTGACTGAGCATTCTCCAACAGCGTCAGAACGCGCTAAGCGCAAATACCACGAAGAAAAATGCGCAGGCCCAGAAGGCCACAAGCGCCCAATTGCCAACGAACTTGTCTTCCTCGGAACCGGTTTCCTTCCGATCTCGGCGTTCCCATTCGAATACACCGATGAACAACAAGGCCAAGAGCAAGGCAATGATTGCCGCGACTATCACTTAGTACCAGCTTTCGAATCGTTCACGCACCTGACAATATAGTTCAGTCCGTCGCTTATCGACGTGCGTTATTTCGGACAGCCCTCACGTACTAACCGCGTCATAGATTTGGGGCACATGGCGTGCCACCAGTCTCTTGAACCGAATTTGTCGTATTCACCATTGGAGAACATCTCGATGCCAGAGGTATCAGCGCTCGTTCGGTAATAGGTGATGATCGGATCCCCTTCAGTAGTTGGCGATAAAACAGCCGACTCGGCATTGCGCTCACCTGTCGCTGCATCCATGCAGTCAATGGCCTCTGCTGGTATCTGTTCACCCTGGGCAAGGGTTATCTCCCCACAGGAATCACGTTGAACATCATCATGGAATGCCGAGGGAGCGCGATCAGAATTTCGGGATTTTTCGAATATGTCTTGGGGCCCCGGCTGTCCATCAGGTGTCGCCCCAGCACACCCGGATAGCATCAGCATCGCAAGAACAACGAGAAGCAAGCCAACCGGAATCTTCATGCACAGAGTCTTGCACACGAGACTTCACCAGAAAATTGGCGTAATCGAAACGTGACTTGGGAGTGTTCGAGGGCTAACTCAGCTTGCCGCCAGAGGCTTCCAGATAGCAGGTCGCACATAGCGACTCGTACCAAACGTCGTCACCGTCGATAGCTACCTGGTCTCCGTCAAAGACCACAGCTTCACCAACCCGTCGGGTGTTAAACATCGCCTTGCGCCCACAACGGCAAATGGTCTTCAGCTCTTCCAAGGAATGGGCGAGCTCCATCAGGCGGGCCGAGCCCGGGAAGGCATGGGTGCGGAAGTCAGTGCGGATGCCATAGGCCAATACCGGCACGTTATCCAGCACTGCGATACGCAGCAGATCGTCAACTTGTTCGCGGGAGAGGAATTGCGCCTCATCCACCAGAAGGCATGCCACCGGTGGAGCATCGACATGCGTCAACAACGCATCGGGGTCATCTCCCGAGCTCTGTGCAGCGAATTGCTCCCTGACATTATCTTCAGGGCTAACGGTGAAGTCGGCGATGCGCTTGATTCCCAGTCTCGAAACGATCGAGTTCTCGCCCTTGGTATCCACGCCAGGCTTAGCCAGCAGGATTCGCTGGCCCCGTTCTTCATAGTTGAAAGCAGCCTGGAGCAAACTCGTGGACTTGCCAGAATTCATTGCTCCGTAGCGGAAATACAACTTGGCCACTATCGCTCCTCCAAGAATCGTTGCGCCAACTAACTAGATGGCACCCTACGATCTTAGTGCCAGCACCCTGATACTGTGGTGGTTACACTCGGGCCCGCACTCGATCCAGCTCAACTCACAGCTGGGCTGTTGGCCTGCCCTACCAAGAACTAAACGGATTCCTTCTGCGCTTTTCTGGCAAAAACTAGCCAGTACAGTACCGACATCACTACGACGAAAGGTACGCCGAAGATCAACGTGAACTTGAACTGGGGAACAAAGTACGAGGTCACCAGCAAGGCAGCCAGCAAGAGAGCGCCAAGGATGGACGCAGCTGGGTACCCGAACAGCTTGAACTCCAAGACTTCCTGTTCGCGTTTCACCCTGCGCCGGAAGGACACGTGGGTTAGCAGAATCATGAGCCAGGTAGCCAGCGCGCCGAAGGTGGCCAAAGACAGCATGATGCCGAATCCTCCATCGGGAACCAGTGCATAAACCACGGCGGCGACGGCAATGCCGCCGGCAGACATCCACACTGCATGAATCGGCGCCCCTGCACGGTTGGTCCGATGCGCAATGCGTGGCGCATGACCTGAATCAGCCAGGGAATGCAGCATGCGAGTCGCGGCATATAGTTGTGCGTTCATGGCCGAGAGCGCTGCAATAATCAGCACAAAATTCAACACGGAATCAGCAAAGGGTATACCCACCTGGGACATCACCGTCACGAAGGGCGAGCCCCCGGAAATCAGTTCGCTGGTTGGCGCGACTGCCAGGATGAGAGCCATGGTGAATACGTAGAAGAGCAAGAGCCTCAGGAAGGAAACCTTGAAGGACTTGCGCACCGCAATCTTCGGGTTTCGGGCCTCGGCGGCAGCAATTGAGATTGCTTCAATGCCCATATAGGAGAAGATCGCAACAATCACCGCACTCCAGGTGCCAAACAATCCGTTGGCGAAGAAACCGCCTTCAGCGCTGTAGTTATGCACGCCAAACTGGTCTTGCGGATCATGGAAAACCAGCCACAGGGCGATGATGATGAAGGCAAGAACCGCAAAAACCTTGATGGCCGAGAACCAGTATTCGGTGGTTCCGAAGATCTTCACGCTGCAGAAGTTCACCGCCAAGAGGACGGCGGAGAAAATGGCCACCCACCACAGTCCGGGAATTTGCGGGAACCAGTACTGCATATATTCGCCGACGGCACTGACCTCGGTACCGACCGCGAAGATCAGAGCGGACCAATACAGGTATTTGGTGAGGTATCCGGCAAAACGGCCCAGATACCGTTCGGCGTAAACGCCAAAGGATCCTGCCACCGGTTGCTTGACCGTCATTTCGGCGAGCGCACCCATCACCAGCAGGGCCACCACGCCACCGATCACGTAGCTGAGGATCACCGATGGCCCAGCCATCATGATCGCCAGCTTGCTGCCGGCAAAAAGCCCGGTGCCAATGGCACTGCCCAGGGCAATCATGGACATTTGCGCAGGGGTCAGTGATTTCTTCAGACCCGACCCGACGTCAGTGGCGCGTACCGGCTGCTTGTCCAACGATGCTCCCTTGAAACTCATACGAACAGCACGGCATCAGAACATGCCGTGCTGCGTATAAGCGTACTCTGGCCATCGCAGGCCATTGGTGGAGCAATCGCAAATTGCCGCCGCTAGTTTCCCGGCTACGTCACGGCATTTCGCACGGCGTACTCTTCACGGTGCCATGCGCCGGTGTGCAGAATTTCACGCAGTTTCTCCACGGCATCCCAGATATCGGTGCGTGTCAGGTACAACGGGGTGATTCCAAAGCGCAGGACTTCGGGCTCGCGGTAATCTCCGATGACGCCGTGGTCGATCAGCGCGGCGATGATTTCGTAGCCATGCTCGTGGCGGAAGCTCACGTGGCTGCCCCGGGCCGTATGCTCTCGTGGAGTCACCAGTTCCAGGCCGTATCCCGCGCACCGGGTCTCAACCAGCGTGATGAACAGGTCCACCAGCTCAAGCGACTTGGCCCGCACCTGAACCATATCGGCTTCCACGGCGATATCGAGTCCTACCTCGACCATGGCCAGCGAGGTCATTGGCTGGGTGCCGCACATGAATCGGCGGATGTCATTGGCTGGCGTGTAGCTTTGCGACATTTCGAATGGCTTGTTGTGGGACCACCATCCTGACAGGGGCTGCCAGAAGCGTTCGTGATGGCGGGCGTTGACCCAAATGAAGGCCGGTGAGCCCGGTCCTCCGTTGAGGTATTTGTAGGTGCACCCCACCGCGTAGTCTGCATCTGCGAGATTCAAGTCGATCGGTACCGCACCTGCGGCATGGGCCAGGTCCCAAATAACCAGCGCGCCGGCAGCGTGGACCGCGGCGGTGATTTCATCCATGTTCCACATCGCGCCGGTCCGGTAATTCACATGCGACAGTGCCACGACTGCAACGCTGTCATCCAAAGCCGCGCGCAATGAATCTTCGTCATCAATCAGCTTCACCTCATAGGCGACACCGGTTTCCTGTGACAGCGAGTTGACGAGGTCGGCCAGGCCTTCGGCGATGTAAATGTCGGTAGGGAAATTATCGCGTTCGGTCAGGATCACTCGACGTTCAGGCGCATCGGCCTTTTGCGTACGCAGAGCGGACGCCAGAGCTTTAAAAAGATTCAGCGTGGTGGTGTCGGTGATTGCAGTTTCGTTCGGCTTCCCGCCGATCATGCTGCCGAGCTTGTCCCCCAGCTTCAGCGGCAGGTCGAACCAGCCAGCGGTATTCCATGAACGGATCAGCCCTTGTCCCCATTCTTCGCTGACCAACTGGGCTGCGCGTTCGGCAGCGCCCTTGGGCAAAGCCCCGAGCGAGTTCCCGTCAAGGTAAATGATGTTTTCGGGCAAGATGAAACGGTCCGCGAAAGCGGTGAGCGGATCCGCAGCATCCAGCTGGGCCAAGGAATGGCGAGTCAACTCGGTAGGCATTTTGCTCCTAAGATTTCGGTTCTCTGCACTGTAGACATCGTAGAATCGAACACGAGATTATGCGACTGAATCCGAACTTTAATAAAGAATGAATTGAGATATCCGTGGAAAATTCCCTCTGGGAAGTGCAAGGCGAAGCTGTTCCGAATCCTGTTCGCGTTGATGCCACCGATCTGGCGATCCTCTCTGAGCTGAGCCAGGACGCCCGGATCCCCAACAATATTCTCGCCGCGAAAGTTGGCGTGGCTCCATCAACCTGTCTTGGACGGGTCAAAGCCTTGTCCTCGGCCGGAATCATTACCGGGTACCACACGGCTATCAATGAAAAACTGCTTGGTGTCACGGTCAATGCAATGATTTCTGTACTCGTATCGCCGTCAGCCCGGGACCGGTTGCTCTCCTCCGCAAAATCCTTGCAACGGTTGCCCGAAGTAAAAGAAGTCTTCGTATTGGGCGGATCCCCCGATCTGCTGGTTCGGGTAGCTACCCGGAGCATCGATGATCTGCGGACCTTTGTCGCTTCGCATCTGGGGTCTAACCGGGCGTTTTCTTCAACCCAAACAGTGATCATTTTTGAGCATCTGCGCTAGCTGAGCCCGTACCGTCATCTATCGGCAGCTCTCATCTAGATCTCATGTGCATCCGGAACAATGGGTGGCATGGGAAAGGAAACGTTGCGCCGCATTGTGGCTTCATTCGCCGTAGTGGCGGTGATCGGCTTGGGCATCTTTGGAATCAGCCGCGCCATGGGCGGACCTTCGGACCAGGATCTAGGCGAAGGATTCATCTTCAAAGAAGATCCTCCTTCCCACACCAGCGGCGTGCCCAACGGACCGACGCAGTCACCGAGTCCGTCAGAGTCTACAACTGCCAAGCCAACACCTACTCCGTCCACAACGCCTAAACCAAGCAGTTCAACGAAAAATCCGTCGCCAAAACCCACCGCAACGGTTAAGCCCAAACCAACAGCGCCCGCTCCGCCTAAGAAAACCGTCACGCCATTGCCTCCCTCAGGTAGCCAAAACTACGATGACGACGACGATGATGATTACGAAGCTGATGACGACGATGCGGCCGACGACGTAGGCGACGATGACTAAAGCACCCGAACGCCGATGGTCCATCCGCGCTCGCGTGCTAACCGGCATGTTGCTCTTGGTCGGCCTGGCTCTTGTTGCTGCTGGTGCTGCAAGCTTCGCTGTGCAACGCCATGAACTCAATGAACGACTTGATGAATCCCTCTCACGGTCCGTCAAAGAATTCGGCGTGCTGACCGAAACGGGTGTTGACCCGCGGACCATGAAACGATTCGAACATGCCGAGGACCTGCTCTACATCGCCATGCAGCGCACTCTCCCCTCCCCTAAGCAAGGAATGGTTTCCTTGGTTGGCAAGGAGGTGCGCTGGACTGCGCCGGATATAGTGGGCATCCGGCTGGAAGACGACCCCGAATTCATCGAATGGGCCTTCCAGGTTCAAGACAGCAACCATATTCGGCTCGGCACCGTAAAGACTGACGTCGCTACCTACCGTGCCGTCGTGGTCCCGGTAAGCTTGCCTGCCGACCACGAGCGCGGCTCCTTTGTCTTGGCCTATGACTACTCGGCCGAGGCTATAGCAAATGACCGGAACTTCATGATCTACAGTGCCGTAGGCGCTTCAGTCATGTTGTTGTCGGCCCTGGCTGCGTGGCTGGTTGTGGGACGAATGCTGGAGCCGATTCGCAGATTGCAGACCACCGCGCAGCAGATCTCCGAAACCGATGTTTCCCAGCGCATTGAGGTCTCCGGCAATGACGAGTTCGCGGATTTGACCGTCACGGTTAATGAAATGCTAGACCGCCTCGATGGCACGCTGAAAGCCCAACGCCAGCTGCTGGACGACGTGGGACATGAGCTTCGCACCCCGGTGACGATCATCAATGGCCACCTGGAGCTCATGGATCCCCATGACCCGCAGGATGTGGAGCAGAGCCGCGATATCGCCATGGACGAGCTGGGTCGCATGTCCCTTCTCATCAATGACCTTGTGACTCTCGCCAAGACCAACCGCACAGACTTCCTGCAAATTGAGCCGGTCCAGGTAGGCAAGCTGCTTGACGACATCCTGGATAAGGCCCGCGGGCTGGGCCAGCGCCAATGGCGCATCGACTACCGCACCGAGGCTACGGTCCGATTGGACCCGGCACGCTTGACCCAGGCCATGTTGCAGCTATGCGCCAACGCGGTGAAATTCTCGGAAGAGAATAGCCGTATTGCCCTGGGAAACGAGATCTTGCGGAACGGCCGTGGAGAGACCACCCTGCGCTGGTGGGTATCCGATGCCGGTATCGGCATTCGTTCTGATGATTTGGAACGCATCTTTGAACGCTTTGGCCGCGGGCAGAATTCTGCGCGCTCCTCGGGCTCCGGTTTGGGCCTGAATATTGTTCAAGCTATCGCCGAAACCCACGGTGGACGCGTCTGGGTAAACTCGGAGCCAAAAAACGGTTCCACGTTCTATATTGATTTGCCGCTGTCGACAGGAAGCAAGGAAGAATGAGCCAAATATTGATCGTAGAAGATGAACCTCGCATCAGCTCCTTTGTCGCAAAAGGACTGCGGGCCGCCGGTCTGACCTCCTCCATTGCCCAGACCGGCCACGACGGATTCACCCAAGCGCTCGACGGCGATCACGAATTGATCATCTTGGATTTGGGCTTGCCGGACGAAGACGGCTTCTCTGTCCTGCGCCGGTTGCGGGCAGCGCACATCACCATCCCGGTCATCATTCTGACCGCTCGCGGAAGCGTTGAGGATACTGTCGCCGGACTGCAAAATGGCGCCGATGACTACATGGCCAAGCCATTCCATTTTGATGAGCTGCTTGCCCGGGTTCGGCTGCGGTTGCGGTCCGACGACCACGCCCCTGAAGCTTCTTCCTTGACTCATGAAAATCTGCACATGGATCTGCTACGCAGACGAGTTACGGTGGATTCAACGGAGGTAGATCTTTCCGCCCGTGAATTCGCGCTTACCGAGGCCTTCTTGCGCAACCCTGGCCAGGTGCTCAGCCGTGAACAGCTGCTTTCACGGGTTTGGGGCTACGATTTTGATCCTGGTTCCAATGTCGTAGACGTTTACGTCCGCTACCTTCGCAACAAACTCGGCTCGTCACGCTTCGAGACCGTCCGCGGATTCGGCTACCGGCTAGCGGCCTCAAAATAGTTGGACGGAGCACGGGTTAGCCCAGCGTTGGATCCGGGACAAAATTCTGCTGCAACAACCTGCTCCAGCGGTTCGCGGGAAGATGCGGATTCAGCAGAGCCACGCCGATGCAGTACTTGGACATTGATACTTCGCGAATGCCCAGCTCTGCCAGTGCCCGGTCTGAGGCTCCTCGACCATCAGCGGACTTCGTCTCGACAACAATGAGATCCGGCCCGTTGATCTGCTTATTGGCGTTGGCGTATTCCAATTCGACATCGCAGGTCAGGCGTTCAGAATCGATCGGGTTCACGAAGGTGGCCCGCGTGTAGGCACTGTCTAGCACCGGATGCAGTTCGGGGACTTGTTGGCCGTATTCGCTGTGCAGCACCGAGCCCAGGAACTGCAGGTTATCCACGGTCAGTTTTCCAGCCTCGTGCATCTCCTGCTGGATCCGGTGTTTCACGGTGGCCCCGCGCAATCCCTTGGTCTTGATTTCAAACATCGACAAGCCGGTATCGGCATAGGTCCGTGAACGAACTTTGTAGCGTCTGCGCCGGCCCTGGCGGTGAGCCCGATACTGCTCGAAGTCCTCGGTATCGAAGTAAACGGATTCATACCGGAAAGTTCGCAGGCCATCGATCTGCATGATTTTGAATTTCTCGCCCAGTCGTTCCGATAATGCGGTGAACTGCTGGGGCGTGAGCACGAATTTCTTGTCAACACGCGTCTGCAGGGCAGCTTCGGAAACGACTTCCTGCAAGCTGATTGGTTCGCGATGCGCCACAGCTTCTTCCAGCGCAGTGCGGGCGCCAGCCGAGATAGCACTTCGAGTGCGGCTATCCAGCGCGGTCATCGGGACCACGTATCCTGCTTGGTTCCGTTCTGCGCCGAAGAATTCCCTGCTGTGCTTTGTCCATTGGCCAGTTCGAATGTTCCCGCGTGGGCGAACCTGCTATCCGATTTGGCAGCGGAAGCGGCATTTGTGCGGAACCGGACATCTACTATGGTCAAATCGCGAACCATGTCCAGCTCGACCACCACGGTGCGCAGAACCTTGGCATCTAGCAGTTCTTCGAGCGCTGCTTGAAGATCAGGCTTTTTCGGGTAGGCCTTTTCCAAGGTGACCGTCTGGCGTTCGGTACGTGGGGCGAAACTTGGGTGATCGGCGAGGAACATGACGAGCACCAGAGCCGCGGTGGCCGAAGGGGCCAACCACGCTGGATCTGGGTGCAGTCCGTTGACCAGTCCGATGGCCAGCGATATGAAGTAGTAGGCAACTTCTTCCTGGGTCAGCGTGTCTGACCGAAGGCGAATGATGGAAAGGATGCCGAAGAGTCCGAGCCCCAGCCCCATTCCTGCCCCGCTGCCGGAAAGAAGCAGGGTCACCGCGAAGATGCCCATGCTCAATGCGATGTACGCAAGCACCAAATCGCGGCGGAAGTGGCGACGGAAGTATACGAAGTACACCAGCACCGTAATGCCGATGACGTTTGAGGCCAGGCCTGTCCAGAAAGACAACATTCTTATCCCTTTCAATGATGTGAAGCGATGATCCCTTCTAAGTGAACTTTAGGTGAGCAGAATGAAGACAAATGTAGAACAGGATGAGAAAGTCCTCATATTACTGATTGCTTCATGACCTGAAGTTATAAGGTTCCAGCTGTTGAAATACGATGATTCGCCGGTGGCGCTGCATGTAGACAGTGCCCGATTAAGACAAACGGCGGCTCGTCCCGTAATGGGACGAGCCGCCGTTTGGCGATACTGCGGTTGCTTACTTGCCAGCTTCGATTTCAGCCTTGGCCGAAGCATCCGAATCGTTCAGGAATTTGCCGATTCGATCAACTTCTTCAGCTTCGCCGATGGCTGCGGCCGCACGACCCAGCGCGTAGAGCGAGCGGAGGAAGCCGCGGTTAGGCTCGTGGCTCCAAGGAACGGGTCCCTGCCCGCGCCATCCGGCCTTGCGCAACGAGTCGAGGCCGCGGTGGTACCCCACGCGCGCGAACGCGTAGGACTCCACGGTGCGGCCTTCGCCATGTGCTTCGTCGGCCAGCAGCGCCCACACCAGGGAAGAAGATGGGAAATTAGCGGCCAAATCAACTGGCTCATCGCCAGCTTCGAGGCGCGCCAAGACCTCAGACTCTTCTGGGAGCAGCGTTTCTGGAATGCCCAGCAGGTTCTCTCCTGCCATCTTTACTTCAGCGACTTTCCGGCCGAGCCCAGCTGCTGCGCAGCTTCTACGATGCGAGCTGCCATGGACTCTTCAGCCTTGGCACCCCAAACGCGTGGGTCATAGGTCTTCTTGTTGCCAACTTCGCCGTCGATCTTCAGCACGCCATCGTAGTTGCTCAGCATGTGGCCGGCTACCGGACGGGTGAATGCGTACTGGGTATCGGTATCGATGTTCATCTTGATGACACCGTAGGCAACAGCGTCAGCGATTTCCTGCTCGGAGGAGCCCGAACCACCGTGGAATACGAGGTCGAATGGGTTTTCCTTGCCGATCTTGGAGCCAACCTGGGCCTGGATGTCCTTCAGGATCTCCGGACGCAGCTTCACGTTGCCTGGCTTGTAAACGCCGTGGACGTTGCCGAAGGTCAGCGCGGTGATGTAGCGGCCCTTTTCGCCAGCACCCAGGGCATCGATGGTTGCCAGTGCATCCTCAACGGTGGAGTACAGCTTGTCGTTGATGGCGTTTTCCACGCCGTCTTCTTCGCCGCCCACTGCGCCGATTTCAACTTCGAGGATCTGCTTGGCAGCTGCGGTGCGTGGAAGCAGCTCTGCAGCGATGCGCAGGTTTTCTTCGAGGGTTTCAGCCGAACCATCCCACATGTGGGAGTTGAAGAATGGGTCGCGGCCGGCCGCAACTTCTGCTTCCGATGCAGCCAGCAGTGGCAGCACGAAGCTGTCCAGCTTGTCTGCTGGGCAGTGGTCGGTGTGCAGGGCGATGTTGACGCCGTAGTTCTTGGCTACTTCGCGGGCGAAGGCCGCGAAGCCCAACGAGCCTGCGACCATGTCCTTGATGGAGGCGCCGGACCAGTAGGCGGCACCGCCAGTGGAGACCTGGATAATGCCGTCAGACTCGGCTTCTGCGAAGCCACGGATTGCGGCGTTCAGGGTCTGCGAGCTGGTCACGTTCACTGCTGGGAAGGCGTAGCCGCCTGCCTTGGCAGCATCAATCATGGCATTGTACTTATCGGGGGTTGCGATAGGCATGCTTCACTCCTGGTGATTAGCGAGGTTTCGCGTCTCCATTGACGGCGGTTCGCCATCCATCCTATCGTCTAGGTCACTATCTCTACCTAAAATCTCATATCGTGACACGGTAAAGAACCGTGTATCTGCAAAGACGGCGGCCGCCGGGAACGAATGGAACACTCGCCCCGGCGGCCGCCGTCTAAACAGTTGCTGGCTATTCACCAATGGATGCTGACAAACTTGCACCTTCGCTCGGATCAATCGAGACTTCAAGGCTCAAGGAATTCGATCCTGAAGGTTCCGACATCGTGGCTGGCGAACTGCTCGTGGCACCGGAACGGGTTGTCGGGCTGCCAGAAGTCCGTTCAGACGAAGGTTCTTCGACGGCCGGCACTGTACTTTTAGGAACGCTTGCCGATCCCTCAGGTGTCACCGTCGTAGATGGTTTCGGCGATGGAGAATCAGGTGTTGTCGGGGGAACCGACGACCCGTCTGGCGACTCGGTGCCTGTTGGCGTCTCCGTCGTCGGAGCAGTAGAGGACGGCGGCCCGCTAGTCGTCGGGGCCTCGGTCTCGCTCTTGGACGGCGAGGTGGATTCGCTCGGGCTCTTCGAACCCGTAGGGCTCTGGCTCTCGTCATCGCTCTGGCTTGGCGTCGGCTTGGCCGACTTGGTCGGCGTAGGACGCGGCTTCGGGGAAGGAACATATGGAGTGTCGTTCTCCGGAACTACGATGTCCGGATCTGGAGCATGATTGGATTGGCCAGAATTCTGCGAACCGTTTCCTTTCGGCGCGCTGTTCGCGTTGACGGTCAGCCGCTGGGAATCGATCATTGCATTACGCTGGCCCGGGATCAGAGGCAGGTAGTTGCGAGGGTCGTGCCAGCGTCCATCGATGATGACTTCAAAGTGCACGTGGCAGCCGGTGGAGTTGCCCGTGGTTCCGGCGAGCGCGATCAATTCGCCCTGCTTCACGCTCTGGCCAACCTTGGCGATCAGCTTTGAGTTATGGCTGTAACCGGTTTGGACGTTGAACCCATGGTCAATGGTCACGCGCATGCCGGAGTGCCCAGCCCATGCCGAGACCGAGACGGTGCCGTCTTCGGCAGCGTAAACCGGCGAACCGCAAGAAATTGGGTAGTCCTGGCCGATATGGATCTGGTTGCCCGGGCCGGTGGGGTTCGCGCGCCAACCGTAAGGGCTGGAAATGCGGCGGGTCGTCACCGGGTGCATCAGCTGCAAGTCCCCGGGAAGCTTGCCAAGTTCGCCAACGGTTCCGGCCAGCAACGCGGTGGAATCTTCGCTGGCGCTGCTCGATTCAGATGTCTCGGCGGCGCCCTCAATCATGCCAACTGGGCGCCCATCAATAGCCAGTTCCTTGCCGGAAGCTCCAAAGGCATTCAGTGGGGCATCGCCACTGACAAAAACGGGACCATCGCCGACCGAGTAGTCAGCGATAGCTTCCATCGATACCGGAACATCGCCCTGACGCGAATCAGCGGGCTGCGCCACGAGGGGAATAGCCAACGCTCCCGTCAGCGCGAAGGCAGCAACTATAGAGGTCGTCCAGATGACCACAGGTTTTTTGCGTCGGGGTAATCCAGGCAGCAATAGATCATGGTTCACTTGATGACGACGATTCACAGCCACTCACTCCCAGATCACATTTTCATAACCGATTAACAGCGTATGCGCAAAAATGTAACTAATCCAGATGCTCGACTAAAACTCTTCAGTAATAATTCCTGCGTTAGCTGACCCGCTGCCCAAATACGTGCCTGCGGATCCATGCGTGCATGGCAATTCCAGCAGCAGAGGCGGCATTGATTGAACGCGTTGAGCCGAATTGCTCAATTGACAAGGTGTCCTTGGCAGCAGCGTGAACTTCCGGGCTCAACCCCGGCCCCTCTTGGCCAAAGACCAAGACGCAATTCTTGGGAATATCGTAGGTTTCCAGCGGCACGGAATCCGGGAAAATGTCGATTCCCAATATCGTGAGCCCCTCGGATTCGGCCCAGATAACAAAATCCTCGACGGTTGGATGATGACGCACATGTTGGTAACGATCTGTCACCATCGCACCCCTTCGATTCCAACGGCGACGGCCAATAATGTGCACTTCCTTGGCCAGGAACGCGTTGGCGCTGCGCACTACCGTGCCGATATTCATGTCATGCTGCCAATTTTCAATGGCGATATGGAAGTCATGGCGGCGCTCGTCTAGATCCGCAATGATGGCATCCATTTTCCAGTAACGATATTTGTCAGCGACATTGCGCCGGTCGCCAAGTTCCAGCAACTCAGGATCATACTTTTCATCTAATGGGAGCTCCCCTTCCCAGGGGCCCACTCCAATGACATGCTGCTCGCTGGGGTCATTGACCGGGTCATGCAATTCTTGATTCACGCTATTAAGCGTAGTTCTTTCTGATCGTGCCCTTGTTCACGGCGCAATTCCCCAAGGCTGTGTAGTCTTTTTATTAGCAGGGGAATCTTTCAACGCAGATAGCTCCCACCACAATTTCATCAGGGAGGACTTCACCTCGTGACGACTACCAACCGCGCCGCACGCACCGTCCATGACATCAAGTGCTGGCTCACTGATATGGACGGCGTTCTTGTCCACGAAAATCAGGCCGTTAAGGGTGCTGCAGAGTTGATGGGGTACTGGCGTGAGAACAATCTGCGTTTCCTGGTCTTGACCAATAACTCCATCTTCACCCCTCGCGACCTTCGCGCCCGCCTGCTCGCTTCGGGCCTGGACGTTCCAGAGGAGAACATCTGGACCTCGGCCATGGCCACGGCAGAGTTCTTAGCCCGCCAGCGCCCGGGTGGCCGCACCTTTGTGATCGGTGAAGCGGGTTTGACCACGGCATTGCACGATGCAGGGTTCATCATGACCGACCAGAACCCGGACTACGTGGTGCTGGGCGAGACCCGCACCTACTCTTTCGAAGCCATCACCAAGGCAATCCGGCTCATTGAAGGTGGCGCCAAGTTCATCGCCACCAACCCGGACGCCACCGGCCCATCGGCCGAAGGGCTCTTGCCCGCAACGGGCGCCATCGCGGCATTGATCTCTCGAGCAACCAATCGCGAACCATACGTGGTGGGCAAGCCGAATCCAATGATGTTCCGTTCCGCGTTGAACCGCATCGATGCGCATTCGGAAACCACGGCCATGATTGGCGACCGCATGGACACCGACATTGTTGCTGGCATGGAAGCTGGCCTGCTGACCGCTTTGGTCTTCACCGGCATCACCGCCCGCGAAGATATGGACACCTTCCCGTTCCGCCCGGACCTGCAGTACCCCTCTGTAGCGAACCTGCATGCAGAATTGGCCAAGGGCGCACAACCAACTGAAACTCCTGCAACGAAGAAGTAGTTCTCGATGCACGCTGAAGGCCGGGCTTTGCCCGGCCTTCAGCGTTTTCCGGGACATCAGCGAATCTGCGCCCTGCGACGTATCCTGAAGCAGTGAGTGAGCCAGTACCCAACGAAGTCCCCGGTGCCCGCAAGCGCGGACGCCCCAAGGGAAGTACCACCGGATCAACAAAGTCCAAGATCCTCAAAGCCGCATCCAAGGAATTCGCCCATGCCGGCTTCGAGGGGGCGAGCCTGCGTTCCGTGGCCCGCCGCGCCTCAGTGGATCCAGCTTTGGTGCACCACTATTTCAAGGACAAGAGCGAGCTCTTCATCCAGACCATGCACCTCCCGGTCAACCCGGCAGCCGTTATTGGGCAGGCGGTAACCGCACCGCTGGAAGAATTGGGCTACTCGCTGACTAGTGCCCTGATCAGCACTTGGCGAAAACCAGCATTTCGGCCGCCTGCGATAGCCATGGTTCGAGGGCTGATTTCCAGCAACAACGCCGCAAAAATTTTAAAGCCGTTCATCCAGAAAGAGATTTTCTCCCGTGTGGGCGCCCGCCTGCCGCAGGAAACTGCGGAAGCGCGTGTTGCCCTGGTGGCCAGCCAGTTCATCGGCCTGATTATCGCCCGGTATGTTGTTGCCCTGGAGCCCTTGGCCTCCATGGATGATGATGAGCTCATCGAACTTGTAGCGCCAACAATTCAGCGTTACCTCACCGGGGATCTTCCTATCCAAAAGCATTGACTTGTCCGCCAAACGGGTCTCTAATTCATTATGTGATGAATAAATCGGCTTGTATCGACGTGCAAGAGCTCAACGTCAAGAGGGGCAAGAATCTGGTCCTGGACCAGCTGAGCTTCCAGCTTGAAGCGGGCAAGATCATCGGGCTGCTCGGTCCCAGCGGAAGCGGCAAGAGCACGCTGCTGCGCAGCATCGTTGGCAACCAGATCATCACCAGCGGCACCGTCACCGTCCTCGGCCTGCCCTCATGCAGCAAGGCCTTGCGGCACAAAGTCGGCTATATGACCCAGGCAGCCAGTGTCTATGACGATCTGACGGTAACGCAGAACGTCGCCTATTTCGCCAAAATTCTTGGGCTCCCCGATGAAGAGGTGAACCGTGTCATCCAAGGCACTGACCTCTCCGAGCAGGCTTCCAGCCTGGTCATTGACCTCTCGGGTGGCCAACGCAATCGCGTCTCACTGGCCATCGCGCTGCTGGGCAGCCCTGAAATTGTCATCCTTGACGAGCCCACGGTCGGGCTTGACCCGGTGCTGCGCGCTGATTTGTGGGGCCTGTTCGCACGGCTGGCCGCCACCGGCTTGTGCTTGGTGGTTTCCAGCCACGTTATGGATGAGGCCATGCGTTGCGATCAAATCCTGCTGCTCCGAGAAGGAAAAATACTCGCACAACTGACACCTTACGAACTCATGGAACGCACCGGCGCCACCGATCCGGAAACCGCATTTTTGAAACTCATTGATACGGGCGCCTCGAATTCTCATGACAATGCCACCTCTGCCCCTGATTCGGCACCTCGGCACCGCGCCAGCTCAGATGGGAGCAAATAATGCGCAGAACATTAGCCACCACCGGCAGGGTGCTGAACCAAGTCCGCCACGACCCGCGAACCATTGCCCTGATGCTCGTGGTCCCCAGCCTGCTGATCGGATTAATGGCTTGGATTTTTACCGATACGCCTGCTTTTCAGCGTATCGGCCCATCCATGATTGCATTGTTCCCGTTCATGGTGATGTTCCTGGTCACCAGCATCGCCACTCTGCGAGAACGGCGCAGTGGCACGCTTGAACGGCTTCTGAGCATGCCGCTAGCCAAGGGGGAATTCATCTTTGGCTACGCACTGGCTTTCACCATGATCGCCGTCGTTCAAACCATCATTGCTTCGAGCTTTGCCGTCTGGGTTTGCGGCCTGGAAATCTCGGGCAGTTTTTGGTTGATGTTCGCCGTGGCAGCGCTGGATGCCCTGCTGGGAATCAGCCTCGGGCTTATGGCCAGCGCCTTCGCCCATACGGAATTCCAGGTCGTGCAGTTCATGCCGGCATTGGTCGTCCCCCAATTCTTGCTGGCGGGAATCATCCTTCCCCGAGAACAGCTTCCAGGAGTCCTTGAATCCATCGGCGATTGGCTGCCACTGTCCCATGCCATTGACGCCCTTTCTGACGTTGCGGCAGGGACCACGGATTCGGACACTGCTTTCAGCATGCTGGTGATCGTTGCGTGGATCGTCGTGGCGCTGCTTGTCGGATCGCTGACCCTGCGCCGGCGCACCGCGTAAAACTCATCCAAAGTGCATCATGACGTTTGTTCCATGGACTCCTGAGGCCAGATGACGCGGACGCGTCTGCAAAGGAACCCTACCTACAACTGTTGTTGATGCGCCTTCCCACCCGCCAAATGCAAACCCGCCATCCCGGAAAGTCGGAATGGCGGGCTGCAGGCAATAGTGCTGGCTGGCTACAGGCCCAGCTCGTCCTTGCCGTAGGCGAACAGGTACGGAACGCCAGCTTCTGCTTCGATGCGTTCCTTGGCGCCGGTATCGCGGTCAACGATCACAGCTACAGCGATCACATTGCCTCCGGCCTTGCGCACGCCTTCAACGGCGGTCAGCGCCGAGCCACCGGTGGTGGAAGTATCTTCCAGCACGATGACATCGCGTCCCTCGACGCTTGGCCCCTCGACCTGGCGGCCCATGCCGTAAGACTTCTGCGCCTTGCGAACCACGAAGGCATCCACGGCGCGATTATTGGCGCGCGCGGTGTGCATGATTGCGGTGCCCACCGGGTCTGCGCCCATGGTCAAGCCGCCAACATTGGTGAACTCGAGTTTCGCTTCATCCAGCAGATCAAGCATTACTTCGCCCACCAGTCCCGAGGCCTCCTGATGCAGGGTGACTCGGCGCAAATCGATGTAGTAGTCAGCTTCCTTGCCGGAAGACAAGATGACCTTGCCGCGCACAATGGCAAGTTCTTGGATCAGTTCTTTTAGCCGCTCTCGGGCGCTGGTTTTGCTCATACTCTCGATTCTAGTCGGCATCATCGCTAGGCTGATTTTATGAACGCACAACGCCCCTTGGGATACTGGCTAAAATTGGTGGATTCGCTGATTGACGAGCAGTTTGCAGCGACCTTGGAAGAACACGGTGTGACACGCCGGCAGTGGCAGGTGCTCAACCTGCTCGAGCAGCAACCGGCCACCGAGGCGCAGCTGAATGCCGGGCTCTCGCCCTTCTTCGCTTCCGAGGATGAGCCGCAATCATTGAACGAGCACCTGGCCGAACTGGTGGAATCGGGCTGGGTCACCGTCCACGACGGCGAGTATTCGATCACCGACCGCGGCCACATCTCCCTGCTGAAGCTCAGCGAGCTGGTGGAAAAGATCCGCACGCAGTTCGGGCAGGATCTGGACGGCTCGGAATATGACGCGGTGGTGCAGACCCTGGAAAAGATTGCACGCAGCCTCGGCTGGGATCCGGAGCAAGCCCAGCAGTAGCCGGTTGCCGTTGCAGCGTATGTTGAGAACAGATTAATTTTCGAGGCAAACGCGGCCCCTGGCCTCCTCTAGCCGTGCCGACTGCCTAGGATTGAAGACATGCGTGAATTGCAAGCAGAGATCATTGAAGAGCTGGGCGTGCGCCCGGAAATCGACGCCGCGCAGGAGATCAGGCGTCGCGTGGATTTCCTCAAGGACTACCTCGCCGCGACCGGCGCCAAGGGCTTTGTGCTGGGGATTTCTGGCGGAATTGATTCCACCTTGGCCGGACGCCTGGCCCAGCTGGCGGTTCAGGAAGTGCGCGAAGCCTCGGGCGAGGCTCGCTTCATTTCGGTACGCCTCCCGCACGGGGTGCAGCAGGATGCCGACGACGCCGCAGCGGCCATGGATTTCATTGCCGCCGATGACCAGTTCGAGGTTAATATCGCCAAGCCGGTGGCTGCCCTGGATGAAGCGATCGCCGATGCCGGCCACCCGAGGATCAGCGACTTCAACCGCGGCAACGCGAAGGCCCGCACCCGCATGATCGTGCAGTATGCCATCGCAGGCGATCGCGGCATGCTGGTTTTGGGCACCGACCACGCCGCCGAATCGGTGACCGGCTTCTTCACCAAGTTTGGCGATGGAGGTGCCGACCTGCTGCCGCTGGCCGGCCTGAACAAGCGGCAGAACCAGGCCTTGCTGCGTGAATTGCAGGCTCCGGAATTGCTCTGGTCCAAGAAGCCCACCGCTGACCTGCTTGATGGCCAGCCACAGCGCGCAGATGAGGAAGAGCTCGGCCTGACCTACGATCAGATCGATGACTACCTCGAGGGCCGCGACGTTGCCGAATCGGCCGCCGAGGCCATCGAGAAGCGCTTTGTGGCCTCGCGCCATAAGCGTGCGGTGCCGGCCACCTACTGGGATCAGTGGTGGCGCGCCTAGGGATTACATCAAACCGGTAATCTCTTTCAGCGCTTGAACATGTTGCGCAAAGGCCTTGCGCCCGGTCGAGGTGAGCTTCGCCCAGGTGCGGGGCCTTTTGCCAACATACCCTTTTTTGATCTGCACGTAGCCGCCAGCTTCAAGCGCGCTCAAATGCCGCGAAAGCACCGAATCGGAGACGCCCAGGGCTTCTTTCAGGGACTTGAAATCAGCCTCGTCCACGGCCTGCAGCGACCCCATGACCGACAGCCGAAGGGGATTCGAGAAATCTCCATTCAGCCGATCCCGGGCATGGGCGCTCATCGCCGCACCATCGCAATTCCAGTTGCGCATAATGGCGCAGCAACAACAACGCCAATGAGCGCCATTGCCGGCCAATCCAGCGGTCCGGCGCCAATCAATGCCACTGACACCGCATAGAGCACCATGCTGGTCATGAATCCGCGCAGGTACATTTTCGAGTATCCCCTCGGAAGCGAACGGTAGAGCTTCCCATAGGCCAGGGACATCGCGAGAACAGCTGCGGCAAACAGCGCCATGATGACGATGAATCCGGCGAATTTCTCATCAGGTCGATAGATCTGCAAGAGCGCCGCGAGGCCGCCGATCAGCAGGCCCAGGGCAATGCAATAGGATCCCAGCAATCTGGCGCCGTACCCGGAGGCGCGATCCATGCCCTGCTGGGCCTTGCCCAGCGCGGCCAATTGCTCCTCGGGGCCCAGTTCCTGTTCCGAGCTCATTTGCTGTCCAATGCCAGGGCCTTGCGCTGCCGCTGCGCAAACAACGAGGCCATTGTCATGGTGGTAGCCATGAAGATCCCCATGCCGATGAAAATCAAGGCCTGTTGGCCGGTGGCGTACGCACTGAGCGCAAGCGCAAAAAAGGCCAATCCCGTCGCGATGATCGCGGTGAGGTACCAAGTGCTGAACGTCGCTTTCATGATCCTGCTCCTTTGCCTGCGAACCTTCGAATACCCCAATACTAACAAGTACTTTCCAAAATGGAAAGTACTTGTTAGTTATTTTATTGGCTTTCGATCCGCTCAAAGCCCGCTACACGAACGCGCTGATGCCTGTCAGCGCCCGCCCAACAATGAGCGAATTGATTTCGTAGGTGCCTTCATAGGTGTGCAGGATTTCCACGTCGCAGAAGACCTTGGCCATCTCGAAATCGCTCACCACGCCATTGCCGCCCATCATCGCCCTGCCCAGCGCCGCAGATTCCCGTGCCAGCCGGGTGGCAGTGGACTTTGCCATGGCCGCATCAACCATCTGCAGATCTCCGCGCTCCTGCTTGCGGGCAATATCGCCCATCATCGACAGGCAGAGGCTCAAATTGCCGGCGATCTGCGCCAGCGGCTGCTGTATCAGCTGGAAGGACGCAATGGGCTGCCCGAATTGCCGGCGCTCAAGGGCGTAGGCCTGGCAGATATCCAGGGTCGCCATCATCGCGCCAACCGCCTGCCAGCCCACCCAGGCCCGGGATTGCATCAGCAACCCGTTGGCGGAGGCAAAACTGCTCGCCCCGGGAAGCTTGTTGGCCACCGGGATCCGCACCTGGTCAAAAGCGATGTCCGCATTTTGCATGATCCGCAGCCCGATTTTATGCTCAATCTTGGTGGCGCTGTAGCCCGGGCGGTCGGATTCCACAAGGTACGCGCCGAGGTCTCCGGTGCCTTCGTCCTTGGCCCAGATCAGTGCGAAGTCGCTTATGGTCCCCATGCCGATCCAGCGCTTGGCTCCGGAAATAACGTATGCGTCCCCGTCGCGCCGGGCGGTGCATTGCACTCCCCCAGCGATGTCAGAGCCGTGCTCGGGTTCGGTGAGCGCAAAAGCGCCGAATGCTTCAAAGGCCATGAGCCTGGGCAGCCATTGGTCCCGCTGTTCCTGGGACCCAAGTTCATGAATCATCCCGACCACCAGCTCATTGTGGATGCCCACCACCGAGGACAGCGAGATATCCGCCCTGGCGATTTCCGCATGAATCAGGCCGCGCAGCAGGTGCGAGCATTCCTCTAATTGCATTCCGGCTAATCCATGCTGCGCCAGCAGTGCCACCAGATCCTTGGGGAATTCTTCGCGGTTCCAGTAGCTGATGGACTGCTTGCGGATTTTGCCCTGCACCAGTTCTCTCACTTCCAGCAGGCGTTCATGTTCGCGATCGCCCAGCTGTTGTGCCACACCCAATAGGTCCATGGGGGTTCTCCTTCCAAACCTTAGGAAGTCCAAGTATATTGTTGGACTAGGTCTTCTTATGGGGGTATTCAAATGACTTCTCCGTTGCCACGCGACCCGATTGCCCAGGCCCGGGAACAGTGGATTTCACATGGATGGACAGCCCAAGCTGATTCCATGGCCGCGATTACCGCGGTAATGCGCACTGCGTCGATCTTCTTGCAGCGCGCCGATGCGATCCTCAAGCCGCACGGACTGACCTTTGCGCGTTTTGAGGTCCTGGCCCTGCTGGGATTCTCCAAGCGGGGATCGCTGCCCATGAGCCAGGCCAGCGACCTGCTCCAGGTGCACGCCACCAGCCTGACCAACTCGGTAGACCGCTTGGAATCCACCGGCCTGGTGCGCCGCATTGCGCACCCGACCGATGGCCGCACCCGGCTGCTGGAACTCACCGCTCAAGGGCAGAAGGTCCTCGGCGCGGCCCGGGACGATCTCAACGAGCAGCTTTTCGCCCAGAGCAAGCTCTCCGGCATGGACGCCATCGAGCTTTTCGAAATCCTTGCCCGCTTCCGCAAGGCCTCCGGGGATTTCCTATAGCGATCCATCGCGGATGGCGTTGATGATGCCGGAGAAATCCGTTCCCGCATTGCCCTCGTCGCTGAATTTCCGATACAGGGCAGCAGCAAGGGAACCGAGCTGGGCATCTGTGGTGGTATGTTCCAACGCGCTGGCCGCCAGCCCAAGATCCTTGGCCATCAGGGCCGCGGCAAACCCTGGCTGATAATCCCGGTTTGCCGGCGAGGTCGGCACCGGGCCAGGCACCGGGCAGTTGGTGGTCACCGCCCAGCATTGGCCCGAAGCCGAGGAAATCACGTCATAGAGCGCCTGATGCTCCAGGCCCAATCGCTCGCCGAGCACAAAAGCCTCGGCCGCCCCGATCATGGAGATGCCCAACAGCATGTTGTTGCAGACCTTGGCCGCCTGGCCTGCGCCATAACCACCGCAGTGCACGATCCTCTTGCCCATGTGCTCAAGGACCGCTGTGATCTCTTCCAAATCCTCGCCCTGCGCGCCGAGCATGAAGGTCAAGGTCCCCGCTTCGGCGCCTACTACGCCGCCAGACACCGGGGCATCCGCGCTGCGGTGGCCAGCTGCCACCGCAAGCTCCGCGGCTTGCCGGGCCTGGGCAACATCAATGGTGGAGCATTCCAGAAACAGCGTATTGGGCTTGGCGCTTTTCAAAAGATACTGCGCATAGGCGTCAAGAACATGCTGCCCGGAAGGGAACATGGTCAGCACTATGTCAACGTCAACAGCGGCTTCAGCGCCGCTGCCCACGGTTTCGATCCCGGCATCCTGCGCGGCCTGCACCGCCGCAGGAACCACGTCGAATCCCTTCAGCTGATAGCCGGCACGATGCAGGTTGATGGCCATGGGCAAACCCATATGGCCCAGGCCCAAAAAGCCGATGACTGGCTTGTCGCTCATGATGCGCTCTTTTCTCCTCGGCTTGCACCCAGCAAGGCGTAGTTCAGTTCGGCACCCGGAAGCGGGCCGAGGTGCCGTTCGGTTCGTTGTTCATGGCTCATCCCGGGCAGAGATTCCGCCCAGTGCGGCGTACGATCTTTATCGATCACCGCGGCCCGGATGCCTTCTGCGAAGTCCGGGTCGTCCAGGCGATGCAATGCCGCCCGGAATTCCCGCTTGAGATCCGTGCGCAGATCATTGCCGGCCTGCCGCATGAGTTCACTGGTCAGCCGCACTGAACTGGGGCAAGCAGCACGAAGTGCTTCGGCCATCTCATGCGCTCGAGGTGCATCGCTGTTTTGCAGCGACAGAAGCACCGCGCGGAGATTGTCCTCGTCAAAGGCCTGCACCCACGGCTCGTGCATGAAGCCCTGGGGCGGCCTTTCCGCATAGCGCCCGATAGCGCTTTGGGCAGCCTCGGTTTCCAGCGCTGCCAGCAACGACGGCAGTTTTTCCTGCGGCACATAGCTGTCAGCCAGCCCAAGGAGGATGGCATCGGCCGCGCCAAATTTAGTTCCGGTCAATGCGGCCAGCCGTCCCGCTGCTCGCGGGGCCTTGCCCAGCAGGTGTGTTCCGCCAACGTCAGGGAAGAACCCGATGCCGACTTCCGGCATGCCGCACTTGCTGGCATTGGTAACAATTCGATGGCTTCCGTGCGCAGAGATGCCGATTCCTCCACCGAGCACGATGCCGTCCATCAAGGCAATGTAGGGCTTGGGATACTCATTGATCAAGACGTTGAGCTGGTATTCGATGCGCCAGAAGTTCTCGGATGATCCGGTGCGCTCCTTGATGTCCTGGTATATGGCGACAATGTCGCCACCGGCGCATAGCCCGCGCTCCCCCGAACCCTGGACGGCGACCTGGCTTATATCGGGGTCATCGCGCCAACCGAGCAAAGCATCAAGAAATATCTGGCACATTTGAGTATTCAAAGCGTTGAGGGCTTTGGGTCGGTTAAGCGTGATGAGGCCTAAGTGGCCGCGACGTTCCGTCAGGATTTCAGGCAACATTGCCTCCTTGGAGTGATTGGCGTCACCTTCTGCACTCGAATATACTCGGACTTCCAAGTAAATTGAAGTGGCACAGGTCAGCAAACTTGATAGGTTGAACTTGTGAAGATTGCAACTTGGAATGTGAACTCGCTGCGAGCCCGCGCCGACCGCGTTGAGGACTGGCTGCGACGCACCGACGTAGATGTCCTGGCTATCCAGGAAACGAAATGCAAAGACGAGAATTTTCCGTGGGAATTGTTCGAGAACAATGACTACGAGGTAGCGCACTTTGGCGTTAACCAATGGAACGGCGTTGCCATCGCCTCACGCGTAGGCCTTGAAGATGTGCAGCGCACCTTCCCGGGCCAGCCTGAATTCGGCAAGGGCGGCAAGAACCCGATCCAGGAGCCGCGCGCCCTGGCCGCGACCTGCGGCGGCATTCGCATCTGGAGCTTGTACGTGCCCAACGGCCGGGCCCTGGACGATGAGCACATGGCCTACAAGCTGAATTGGCTCAACGAGCTCAAGGAACGCTCCGGGCAATGGCTGGCCGAGAACCCGGAGGCCCAGATCGCCCTGATGGGCGACTGGAATATCGCACCGAAGGATGAAGATGTCTGGGACATTGATTTCTTCCTGGAAAACAAGCTCACGCACGTTTCGGCTCCCGAGCGCGCAGCGTTCACCGCTTTTGAGGATCTGGGCTTCAGCGACGTCGTTCGCGGCTACACCGAGGGCCAGTACACCTACTGGGATTACACCCAGCTGCGCTTCCCCAAGGGCGAAGGCATGCGCATTGACTTCTCCTTGACCTCCCCAGCGCTCACCGCACGAGTCACCGCGGCAAGCATTGACCGAGAGGAACGCAAGGGCAAGGGCGCTAGCGACCACGCGCCGGTGATCGTGGAGCTCTCGGACTGACCATGGCTGCTAAATTGACTGGGCCCACCAATGAGCTCACTTCGGCCACGGCGCACCTGCGTGTTTATGAACCGCTGGACACCTTTGAAGACTGGGCCCAGTCAATCATTCTGCGCACGCCACAGCGGACCGCCCAGCAATGGGACGAGTTTGAAAACGAACGCCTTTGGCAGCGCACACTGCGCAGCGTTTCCGACCCTTTCCCGCACAATGAGCCAGAATTCTTCCGGGCCATCAAGACCCTGGATTACCAGGGCACGGAGCACACCCGCTACTGCCCAGGGCAGTTGCAGGCACGCAGCCTGCTAGCGGCCGAACAGGCTGAAGAAGCCATCCGGCCTGAAGTTTTCGACCTTCTCGTTCCTCCAGCTTCCCGGCAGGCCAATGCACAGCGCGTTAATCCCGACCGGCTCGCAGGAGATCTGACGCACCTTCACACCCGCACGTCCTCATGGGGCATTCCACTGAGCTGGTTCGCCCTGTTCCGCGAAGAAGACGAGCACGAAGTGATCCATGAGGGCGACCGCCTGAAGACCGTGCGCATGTACATTGGCTTCGATCAGGCAGTGGAACGACTGGCGTGGGCAGTCCAGACCCTGGTGGCCCACGCGCCGCAGTCGCAGCTCTTCGAGGAGCTGGGCGCCCTGGGCAGCTGGCTGGAGTCCTTTGATGGCCGTGCAGTGATTGAGCTGGACTACGGGCTGTTGGCTGAAATAGTTTGGCCCGACGATTCAGCCAGCGATCTCCTGGACGGCTTGCAGGCATTGGATGACGGGGATATGACTGGAGCCGCTGCGGCCTATCGCCGGCTGAGCAACCGCTGGATCGGTCCACGCCATCTGGGGCGCGCCAACTAACAGGCCCCAGATACAGCAAATGCCCCGGAAAACCGGAGCATCTGTTTATTGGCGACCCTGACGGGACTTGAACCCGCGACCTCCGCCGTGACAGGGCGGCGCGCTAACCAACTGCGCTACAGGGCCTAGTGTTTTGAATTACTTTCAATACACACAGTAAAACCCTCGGTAAACCGAGGGCCTGCGTGGCTCCGACCGGCGTCGATCCGGTGACCTTTCGATTTTCAGTCGAACGCTCTACCAACTGAGCTACAGAGCCTGGTACCACTAAGTGGACACCAAATTTACTAATAGATTAGTAAATCGAGCGACCCTGACGGGACTTGAACCCGCGACCTCCGCCGTGACAGGGCGGCGCGCTAACCAACTGCGCTACAGGGCCTTGCTTTCGCAAGCCAATGGATTTTATCCATCTGACAACTAATGAATTAGTTGTTTGTACCCCCAACGGGATTCGAACCCGTGCCGCCGCCGTGAAAGGGCGGTGTCCTAGGCCGCTAGACGATGGGGGCCTAAGTCGCTTCGGTTTCTTGCGTCTCCGTAGCGGACTCCAATAACTATACGTGGGGTTTTTTGATTTCGCAAAATCGGCTCCCGGGGCATTTTTTCGATGCCAATTCCGAGGTTCGCAACTAGGCTGAAAACATGGCTTTAGAGATGAGTGATGACGAGTTCGAGCAGCTGGTTGAGCAGGCGATCGATGCCATTCCAAAGGCAGCTTTCGCCATGATGGATAACGTCATTTTCTTTATCGAAGACGAATACTCCCCTCGTCCAGGCGAACCAAAAAACCTTGAAATTCTGGGGCAATACGAGGGTGTCGCTCTCACCGAAAGGGATCTAGGCTGGAGCGCAGGCGCGCTTCCCGACCAGATCACGATCTTCAAAAATCCGACTCTTCGAGCCTGCAAAACCCGGGAAGATGTCGTTCGCGAAATAGGCGTCACGGTCATGCACGAGGTGGCCCACCACTTCGGAATCGACGACCACAGATTGCATGCTTTGGGGTGGTCTTGAGCCCAAATCCGCTAAAACTTCTTTTGAGATCTGCCTCACAAATTTTCCTGAATCCGGTGGCCAGAAGGGGTTCCAAAGAGAGCCGGAACACATTGGATCTTCCCGCGCAAGATCGCCCCTTCCCCAATCTTCGGAGAACACGGTTTTGAGCTCCCCGAGAACGCTCCCTTTTAAAGGCAGTTTTTTGGTGGCGGAATTCGGATCAGCTTTGCCCCAGCCCTTTTAGCGCTTCCGCAGCGTTACCGAAGCTTCATGATGAGAGCGTTCAGATAACACTTCCCTGCACGCCTCCAAAAAAAATTTCCAAGGTTTCTTTCAGGAAAATCTGTCGGCACTGTCCCGCGTTCCCGCAGATCACACCCCATAACCGCAAGTGAATTACACGTTTGGGATTCATGTGACTGATGTGAACAGTGTTGCCAAGGATGTTGCAGTTGGCCTAATGTGCTATTTGGAGCCTTGTCCTATTCGTGACCTTTCCTCCTCAGGAAGTCACGGTTTGAACGCTCCCTGTCATCCATGAACTTAGTGAGGAACGATATGGCTACTCGCCACACGCTCGGTGTCGCTGCTAGCACACTGGCCTTAGCAGCATCCTGCCTTGCAGGTGCCTTGCCCGCGTCCGCATCCACACCAGCTACGTTCCCAGCATCTGTCTCCATCGCAGCTGCACCAAGCACTTCGGCTCTGCCCACGGATGCAGAAATCCAAGAGGCCAAGAAGAGCAAAGACTCCACAAACGCCATGATCGCTCGCATCGAGGCTTCCCTGGCTTCAAGCCGCGCTGAACTGCAGCGGGTTGAAACCGAAGCTGCCGAGGCGCAGGAATCCCTGCTGTCCGCTGGCGAAGAGCGCGACCAGCGCACCGCCGAAGCCGAGAAGGCCGTCAAGCAGCTCGATTATGCAAAGACCTACCTAGCTCAGAGCCGCAAGGATCTGGGCGCTATTGCCTCGGACATTTACCGCAACGGCGCTGGCACCTCCACCTTGGGCCTCCTGCTGGATGACAACAAGGAAGGCGACCTCTTCTACAAGGCCGCCACCATCGACGCACTGAGCGAACAGCAGGTCCAGTCGGTCAACACCGCCTCCGAGGCAGAAGCACTGGTTTCGGCCTGGCAGGAATACGCTGACGCGGCCCAGAGCGCAGCCGAAGATGCCGCAGCCAACTACGACTCGGCTGCAGCCACCGCCAACAGCACACTCAACACCTACGAATCAGCCGTGGAGCCAGAGAAGAAGCTCCGCAATGAACTCATCGGCCACCTTGCCACCTTGCAGCAGAAGGAAGAAGCTGAAGTTCGCAAGGCAGTAGAGAAGAAGGAAGCCCAGGAACAGGAAGCAGCCCTCGAAGAGGCCATCGCTACCGAAGACACCACCGAGGTTCCTGAAGAAAAGCCTGCGGCAATTAAGCCACTGGCAGTAGCTGAGCCCCAGGAACTGGAACCTACCGAGTCCGACGATGAGCCAACGATCAAGCCAAAAGCAGTTGAGCTCGAAACCCTGACTCCAACGGCCGTGCCAAAGCCTCCAAAGGCCGAGCCAACCAAGACTGCTGAGCCGAAGCCGGAACCAACCAAGACCGCGGAGCCGAAGCCAACCAAGACCGCGGAGCCGAAGCCGACTCCGAAGCCTGAGCCCAAGCCGACCAAGACCGCAGAGCCAAAGCCGACCAAAACGGCTGAGCCGAAGCCAACTCCAAAGCCTGAGCCAAAGCCAACCAAGACCGCGGAGCCCAAGCCGACTCCAACGCCAACGCCGAAGCCGACCCCTAAGCCAACTCCAAAGCCTGAGCCAACCAAGACCGCGGAGCCACAGCCGGAACCGGACACTGGCCGCAGCTACTCGGCTGCCATCGCCTGGGCCTTGAAGACCGCAGACGACCCAAGCAAGTACTACGTCTACGGCGGCAACGGCCCTAACGCCTTTGACTGCTCGAGCTTCTCGCAGCGTGCCTTCGGCCAGTCGGGCATCAGCCTGCCACGCACCTCGACCCAGCAGTTCTTCAGCGCACCGCAGTACGTGTCGCTGAGCAACCTGCGCCCGGGCGACCTGGTGTTCTCCTCCTCCAACGGCGGATCCTCGTTCTACCACGTAGCCATCTACATCGGCAACGGCAATGTCGTCCACGCCCGCAACCCAAGTGTCGGCATTTCGGTGACGCCATTGAGCTGGGTCAACAACCTGTACTCAAAGGCAGCTCGCTACTAGAAGCAGCCGCCGAACAGCAGAAGGCCACGCACCCATCGGGTGCGTGGCCTTCTGCCATTCGCCTTCTGCAGTGGCCGCGGCTACTGCTCCTGGGCTCGGGTATCGAAGTTCTTGCGATCTTCCAGCCGTGGATCCTCGGAATCGGGAACCACCATGACCGGGCCCTTGGAGTGGTGCAGCACGCCCTGCGAAGTGGACCCCAGCAGCATGCCGGTGAATCCACCGCGGCCTCGCGAACCGGTCACGGTCAACACCGCATGCTCGGACTCGCGGATCAGCACCTCGACCGGAGGCCCGGAGACCACGTCGGTTTCCATCTTCAGCTCAGGGTAGTGCGAACGCAGCCACTTCGTGCCCACGCCCATCTGATAGCGGACATCTTCGAGCACCGCTTCCTGGTCAATGGTCGCCGGCATCCATGCCAGCGCCGCACCCACCGGTGGCACCGCGCAGATCAGGCGCAGCGTCAGGTCGCTGGCCATCGCCGCGTCAGCGGCCGCGAGCACCGCGGAGCGCGCCCGGTCAGAACCATCCACGCCAACCACAATGCACTTGCGGTCAGCGGCCACATCTCCGGTGGCGTCCTGCTCCTTGGACATGCACAAGGGCACGACCACGGTCGGGCACTTGGAGTGGGCTGGCAGGGCCGAGGACACGGAGCCGAGCAGGCGGCCCACAAAACCGCCACGTCCACGGGTGCCGACCACGACCAGCTCGGCGTCCTGGCTCAAATCCAGGAGCACCCCGGCCGGGTCCCCCGACTCGATGTACGTGCGGATCTGCGCCGCACTGCCTTCAAGGTCGATCCGCGCCTGGCGCACGATTTCTTCGGCACCACCGCGAATCAAGTCATCATCCAGGGTCGAATAGCCGGCATCCATGGAGGATGCGGCAAAGACCGGGATGGTGTAGGCGGAAACGATATTCAGCACGCTGCCGCGGCGCACCGCCTCGCGTTCGGCCCAGCGCAGCGCGCACTTGCTTTGCTGCGAACCGTCAACACCGACAACAATTCCTTCGATCTTTTCTGCTGCGACTGGCGCTTCGTCACTCATCTGAATCGCTCCTTCATAACCTCAGATCAACATGGGTGTGATTTCCCTTACCTCCAATGTACTTGCTTTGATAGTTCTTGGTGTGAGTTGGGTCTAAAGATTTTTGATTGCGCCTAGTTAGCCATGAATCAGGTATCATTTGGCAACTAAAACGACATAGAATTTTTGCATGTCCTCCTCCACAAACACCGCGTCCGGGACTTCTGTGGCCGCGCGCATCGACCGATACTTCAAGATTTCGGAACGGCGTTCAACGTTCTCCACCGAAGTTCGCGGCGGCATCGCCACGTTCTTCGCGATGAGCTACATCGTCGTCCTCAACCCGCTGGTGCTCTCCGGCGCCGATTCCTCGGGCGGTGAGCTGGGCATCCAGCGCGTTGCCGCTGTAACCGCTTTCGTGGCTGGCATCCTGACCATCCTGATGGGCATTTGGGCCCGCCATCCCTTTGCCATGGCCACCGGCCTGGGCGTCAATGCCTTCGTGGCCATCACCGTGGCCACCAACCCGGAACTGACCTGGGCCGACGTCATGGGCCTGGTGCTCATCGCCGGTGTGGTCATGTTCGTCCTGGTGCTCACCGGCTTCAGAACCGCGGTGTTCAACGCCGTTCCGGCCGGGCTGAAAACGGCAATCGTGGTGGGCATCGGCATGTTCATCGCATTGATCGGCCTGGTGAACGCCGGATTCGTGCAGCGCATCCCGGATGCAGCGAACACCACCGTGCCGGTGGGGCTGGGCTTTGACGGCGAGCTGATGGGCTGGCCAATCTTGGTCTTCATCATCGGCCTGCTGCTGACCATGGCACTGGTGGTGCGCAAGGTCAAGGGCGCGATCCTGATCGGCATCGTCGTCTCCGCCATCCTGGCCAACATCCTCGAAGCCGTCTTCCACATCGGCGAATTCGAGACCGGCAGCTGGTCCCTGGTGGTTCCATCCCTGCCGGAGTGGACCCTGCCTGACCTCTCGCTGATCGGCCAGGTGAGCATCTTCGGCGCCTTCAGCAAGATCGGCTTCACCGCGGCATCGCTGCTGGCCTTCGTCATCCTGCTCTCGATCTTCTTCGACGCCATGGGCACCATGGTGGGACTGGCTTCCGAAGCCGGCACCATGGACGAGAACGGGCAGATCCCCGACGTGGACAAGGTGCTGATGGTTGATGCAGCCGGCGCCATCGTGGGCGGCGGAACCTCCAGCTCCTCGGCCCAGATCTTCGTGGAGTCCGGTGCCGGCATCGGCGAGGGCGCGCGCACCGGCCTGGCCTCGGTAATCACCGGCTTGCTGATGATCGTCGCGATGTTCCTGAGCCCGCTGATCTACCTGGTGCCTTTCGAGGCTGTGGCCCCGGCCCTGGTGGTCGTTGGCTTCATGATGATCACCCAGGTCTCCAAGATCGACTGGAACGACTGGGGCATTGCGCTGCCGGCCTTCCTGACCTTCACCCTGATGCCGTTCACCTATTCGATTGCCAACGGCATTGGCGCCGGCTTCATCTCCTACGTCTTCATCCGCGCCACCCAGGGCCGCGCTAAGGAAATCCACCCGCTGATGTGGGTTGTCTCCGCGGCGTTCGTGCTGTTCTTCGGCATCGGCCTGATCGAGATGTGGGTCGGGGTCAAGTAATCCCGCGCTTCATGCTGCAGCCCGCCATGCCCTGTCCATGGCGGGCTGTTGTGCATCTTCATCCAGGTTCCGATTGGCTAGGATAAGGAGCATGCGCGAAGAGCACCCGATTGCCGGGCAATGGATCCAAGTCGCTGCCGGGTTGAAGAATCCCGGCATGCGCCAGCTGCTCGGGGCAGTGCTTGCCGGGACCGGGATGCCCGCGGAGCCCAGCAAGTCCCAGCTCAAGGACCTGGCGCGCTGGGAAAAGATCGGCTTGCTCCGCCATGACGGGCAAGGCTGGCAGGTCAACGAACGGCTATTGGAGCGGACCCTGTCTTCGGCGAGCGCGCAGAAGGCCGATCGCAGCGGCATCCAGCGCTTTTTCGACGGTCCACGCCTGGCGGCCCTTCCGGCCAAGCCCGGGGACCGGCACGAGGTGCTGGTGCATATCCGCGACGCGGTGATCAGCCCGGCGGAGCAGCTGCGCGAAGAGCAGCTGAACGAGCGGCTGCGGGTCTTCCACCCCGATACCGCCCTGCTGCGCCGCTATATGGTCGATCATGCCCTGCTGCTGCGCGCAGCCGATGGCTCCAGCTACCGGATCGGTTCCGGAGCCTAGTGCCTAGGCCTGGGGAAGGATCGGGCTGGCCCCTGCGGCAAAGCGCTGCACCGAGGCCCCGGAGACCAGTTGCGCTGGCAGCGGCGCGGTGCGCAGGTTGCGCTCAAAAGCGGCGCCCAGGGTGAGCGGCTCGTCGCTGGCCAGGAAGACGATATTGCCGTAGCGCCGGCCCTTGAGCATCGGCGGGTCGGCGATCATGGCCACGTGCTCGAATACTTCAAGCAGGGTGGCTGCCTCGGCCTTGGCCCCGGCCAGATCGGCGGTGTCCCCGCAGTTCATGATGTACACCCCGCCGCTGTCCAGCACCCGCTGGGCATGGCGGGCGTAGTCCACCGTGGTCAGTTCGCGCGGGGTGGTGCTTCCGGCAAAAACGTCGCGGATGATCACGTCGCGGCTGTCATCGCTCAGGGTGGGCAGCACCTGGCCGGCATCGCCCACGCGCAGCCGCACCAGCGGGGCACGGGGCACGTCGAACGAGGTGCGCACCAGTTCAGCCAGCTTCGCGTCCAGTTCCACCACGACCTGGCGGGCGTTCTCGTAGCTTGCCGCGACCCAGCGGGCCATGGAGCAGCCGCCTCCGCCCAGATGCAGCACGCGCAGCTTGCGGGCGCGCCCGTCGAAGTCGCTGGCCGGGAAGCCGAAGGTGAAAATCGGTTCCATCCAGCGCATGTACTCGAAGTCGAGGTATGTCGGATCATCCAGGTCCACGTGCGAGGACGGGACGCCGTTGACCTTCAGGATGTAGCGGTTGCCGCCATAGGGGTCGGCCTCGATCATGGCGCTTCCGGTATCAATGGGGAATTCGCCGAGCAACGAGTCCCTGGTGTCCCTAGCCATGTGCGCGCACCATCCGTCGTTCTACGAGTCCTTGCCAGGTGCCAACCAGTGCTTCGGTGGTTCCATCGGCGGTGAATCCCTGTTTTTCAAAAAATGCCTGCGCTCGCTGGTTGCCTTCCAGCACCCAGACCAGGGCGTCGCGCTGCCCGAGCACCACCTGCATCAGGTGGGCGCCCAGTCCGCTGCCGTAGTACTGCTCGAGCACGTAGAGCATGCCCAGCTCGATATCGACGCCTGCATCCTGGTCTTCGTCGATGCTCGGGGTTGCCCCGGCCAGGCCGATGATCGTCCCCTGGGGGTCTTCGGCGATGAAGAACTGCGCGCCGGAGGCCAGTCCGCGTTCCCACCACGCAACCTGCCCGTCGAGCTCTTGCTCATGATGGGCGAAAAAGGATGGTTCGCGCAGTCCGGCATAGGCTTCGCGCCAGCATTGCAGCTTCATCTCCAGCGCTTTGCGCACGTCGTTCTCGGTCGCCAGGCGGATTCGGTAGTCGTTCATATGTGGCACATTTATACCCTACGGCAGTGCCCTGGCCTATTTCAGCCAACGCTCCCTGCGCCCCTCCTACTTAAGTAGGATTGCAGACAGTCCAAGTGTTTGAAAAAATACTAGTCGAGGCTCAATCCACCGGGAGCAGAAAAAGAGGCAAGGTTTGCATCAAAATACGAAGTACGCGTGTTTGACTGCAGGACTTGTCGGCTCGCTCACCCTGGCCATCAGCCTCTCTGCGACGCTGTGGGTGATCCTGCTCGGATCCATCATCCTCGCCGCCGGATTCAGCCTCCTGTCCAAGCTCGAGCGCTTGTGGGGCCCAGCCGCCCCGGAACATTACTACTACATCATCCCGATGCTGGTGGGCCCGGTCGTCGCCGGCCTGGTGCGCAATACCGAATACGCGCTGTGGGTGGGAGCCCCGGTGGCCGTGATCTGTGCGCTGGCGGTGCATTACCTGATCATCAAGTCCCCGCCGTTCAGGCATGATCCTGATGAAGAATTCGACCGCGAGTTCCACGATCACCATTCAGCGCGCTAGCCATCGGCTTTGCTCCCTACAGCACCCGCGCGAGCGCGAATCCGTCCCAGCCCTTGGAGCCCAGCGTCTGCAAAGCGGTCGCCGAGATCCGCGGATGATCGCGCAGCCACAGCAGCGATTCCTGGACTCCGCGCACGTCGGCTTCCTGGCTGCCCAGCTGGCCCGGATCATCCAAGATGGCGCCACCACGCACCACATTGTCCACGACCAGCACCGTGCCCGGGTGCGAGAGCTCCAGCGCACGCTCCAGATAGATCACGTTGTTGCGCTTGTCGGCATCGATGAAGATCAAATCAAAGGCTTCGCTGCGCTTGGCAATCAAGGTGTCCAGGGTTCCGCGGGCGGCTCCCAGCTTGATTTCCACCCGGTCCGCGAGCCCGGAGCGTTCCAAATTCTCCCGGGCCACCGAGGCGTGCAATGGCTCGAATTCGCAGGTGACCACCTTGCCGGACGGACCGGCTCCGAGGGCCAGCCAGCTGGTCGAATAGCCGCCGAGCGTGCCGATCTCCAATACCCGCCGGGCGCCAATCATCTCTGCGAGCAGCTGCAGGAATTTGCCCTGGCCCGCGCTGACTTCAATGGGCGGCAAGCCGGCGGCCCGGCCGTGCTCGCGCCCTTTCTCCAGGGACTCGACCTGGAGCCCGAGGGATTCTTCCAGATATTGCTCAACCGCACCGGCCTCTCGGTCGGTTGAATGGTGAATCATGACGATGCACTCCCCTCACTATCCTTGATTGCCTGCTCCAGCCGCTGGATCTTTCCATCCAGTTCGCCTTCGCGTCCGGGACGGATATCGGCTTTGATGACCAGCGAGATGCGCGAGCCAAAGGGTGCGACGGCCTCGGTGGCGCGTTTCACGACGTCGAAAACCTCGTCCCATTCGCCTTCAATTTCGGTGAACATGGAACTGGTGCGGTTAGGCAACCCGGAATCGCGCACGACTCTTACGGCTTCGGCGACGGCGTCATGCACCGATCCGTCGGGATTGCTGCCAGTACCGGATGGGGCTACAGAAAAAGCTACGATCATGCATCTACTTTCCCACCCCGGCCCCGGCTTGTCATCTGCTTTGAGCAGGTGCTCAGGCGGCCAGCCCGGTGGCGCGCAGCAGAATCGCGGCCAGCGCCCCGGCCAATACCACCACCAGGTAGGGAGCTTTGAAGAACAGCGCGATCATCGCGGCCGCCAAGGCGCCGATGCGTGCATCGAGCACCAGCTCCTGGCCGGAAGTGAACGCGTTGACGGTGACCAGGGAGGCCAGCAGCGCTATGGTCAGTGTCGAGGCCACGCGGGTCATGATCGGCGAATCCAGGACCTTGCGCGGAACGAAGTAGCCGCACAGCTTGATGGCATAGGCGGCAAGGCAAGCGCCCAGAACCCACCAGCTCAGTTCGCTCATGTTTGCTCCTCGCCCACGCTGTGCAGCCCGCCATGCTCGGTTGCAGCCGGCGCCTTGCGCACCGTGCATAGCGCATAGATCGCGGCACAGACCGCGGTGATCAAAATCGGCAGGCCAGGGGCGCTGATCGGCACAGCCAGTGCGGTCAGCACCGCGGCGGCCACGGCGATGAGCACCGGCTGCATGGATTTCAGCCGCGGCCACAACAGGCCGATAAAGGCCGCGACCGCAGCACCGTCAAGACCCCAGGCTGCCGGATCCCCCATCTGCTCGCCGAGCAGGGCGCCGGCCAGCGTGAACAGGTTCCACAGCACATAGACCCCTGCGCCCGCGGTCACAAATCCCCGGCGCTTTTCCGAGATCTTCGCCTGCCCCAGGCTCACGGCCGTTGATTCGTCGATGGTCACCTGTGCCATCCACGGCACCTGCTTGCCCAGCGGCCGCAAGGCCTGCTTGATCTGCATTCCGTAGACGGCGTTGCGCACGCCCAGCAGCGTGGCGGCAGAAAATGCGGCCGAGGCCGCGCCGCCGCCGGAGATCACCCCGATGAAAGCGAACTGCGACCCGCCGGTGAACATCAAGGCGCTCAATGCCGCCGTCTGCCACAGGTCCAGGCCCGCGGCGATGGACAGGGCGCCAAAGGAAATTCCGTACAACCCGGTGGCGATCGAGATGGACAGGCCCATTTTTGTCGCCGGGGTCAAGAATCTAGCCACCGTGGCTGGCCTCGTAGCGCACCTTGCAGGCTCCGCGCTTGACCTTGGCTTCGAGAATGGTGAACCCGCTGAGCTGATCGACGTTGCCCACGTGGGTGCCGCCGCAGGGTTCGGCGTTGACCCCGGCGATGGTGACGGTGCGATGCCCTGCGGCGTCCATGGCGCTGCTGATGGCCCCGCCCTGGGCTACCAGCTGCTCAACCCGCTGCTGCAGCCATTGCCTGGCGGCTGCGCGCTGTTCCTCGTCAGCCAGCGGCATGTCGATGCTGTCCGGGTCGAAGTCCAGGCGCGCCTGTCCGGGGAAGTGCGAATGGCCGCGGTGCTGCCAGCCTCGCTGTTCGCCGGCGAATCCCAGCACGTGCCCGGCGGTGTGCAAGGCAGCATGCTTGAGGCGCAGTTCGCGGTCGATCGCCGTGTGCACCACGGCGCCGGCATCCTTGGCTTCTGCGCCGCGCAGGATCACCAGGCCATCCTCATTGCGCTGCACGGTGACCTGCTGCCCGTCAACGGTGCCCGAATCTTCGGGCTGCCCGCCTCCGCGGGGATGGAAAATATTGGGGCTCACCGCCACCCAGAGGCCCTCTTCATCATTGCCGGTGGCGATGACGGTTGCCGTGGTGCTGAAAACATAGGTGTCCTGCAGATACAGGTTGACCTGGTCGATAGTATTGCCGCTCATGATCCTAGTGCTGTTCCAATTCCCTGCGTAGTTCCACCGGCCGGTTGCTGGTCAGCTCCCCGACTCCGAGCCCAATCAAATACTGCGCGTCGGCCGGGCGGTCCACCGTCCAGATCCGGGCCTGCCGCCCTTCATCCAGCCAGCGGCGCACGATCTTCTCATTGGCCCGCGTCCAGGCGACTCCGGAACCGATAATGCCTGCCCCGCCGGCGTTGATCAGCTCGATGCCCTCGGCCACCGAGCGGCAGAGCACCGAGTACACCCCGGCCCGCCCGACCTGGCCGGACTCCAGGAGCTCCTGGATGTACTCGGGGTTCACCTCGGTCATCAGCTGGCACAGCAGGCTGGAATCCACCGTGCGGCCCAGGTAGCGCAGCGAGTCCGGCTCAAAGCTCATCAGGGTCACCGCGATCTGCCCCCGGCTGCCGGCCTTCCCGGTCCCGGGATCAAAGCCGTGGGCGTCGAGCACCTGCAGCACCCGGTCTTCGAGCAGGTGCCCGTAGGGACTGGGGTGCTTGATTTCCACGGCCAGGCCCACCGGCGTGCCGCGCTGCTCGATCAGCTCCAGCAGCTCGCCCAGGCTCAGCAGCTGCTCATTTTCGGTGCCGTATTCTGCCGGCACCTCCGCGGGCACGACCCCGGTGAAGTCCATGGCCTTGAGCTGCTCGAGGGTGAAGGCGGAAACCAGGCCGGAGGCGTCGGAGGTGCGATCCACGGTGGGGTCATGGTGGCACACCACTTCCCCGTCCATGCTCAAATGGACATCGCACTCTATTCCGTCCGCGCCCTCGTCAATGGCCTGCAGATAGGCGGCCCGGGTATTCTCCGAGTATTTGTGCGAACTGCCGCGGTGGGCGAAAAAGAGCGTATCCATGATTCCTACGCTACGCGATATCGGCCCTAATTCCAGCCTTCGGTGGCATCGCGCAGCTTCGCGTAGCCGGCATAGATTTCCGGCCGGGGCCGGGCCTGGTAGCGGGTTGACTCGGCGATATCCCAGACCGGCGGCTGCTCCTGGCCGCCCAAGGCCCAGGCCGCTTGCCGGGCGGCTCCTAGCGCCACGTATTCCGCAGTCCTGGGCACGTCCACGGCCACCCCGAAAATTTGCGGGGCGATGACCCGGACCGCCTCGGCCTGGGCGCCGCCGCCGATCAGCAGGATCCGCTTCGTGGCCACCTTGGTGCTCGCTTCCAGCGCCGCGACCGCGTCCTTCATGGAGCACAGCAGCCCTTCCACATAGGCGCGGGCGATCTGCTCGCGGGTGGTGGTGCCGCGCAGCCCCTGCAGCAGGCCGGTGGCTTCGGGCCGGTTGGGGGTGCGTTCCCCGCCGAGGTACGGCAGCAGCACGACCCCGCCGGACCCCGGCTCGGCAGCCAGCGCCAGGTCGGAGAATTCCTGCTTCCCGACCCCGAGCATGCGTGCACCGAAGTCCAGGACCGGTGCCCCGTTCAGGGTGCAGGCCAGCGGCAGGAATTTGCCATTGGCCGCGACAAAGCCGGTCACCATTCCGCTGCCGTCATGCACGCTGTCCTCGACCACCGCGGAGGCCACCCCGGAGGTGCCGATGGAGATGCAGACATCACCGGGCTGCAGGTCGAGCCCCAGCGCGGCAGCCATATTATCCCCGGTGCCCGCGCCGATCACGGCGCCGGTGGAGGTCCGCCCCACCTGCTCATTGGCCTGAGCCAGCCGCGGCAGCGCCACGCTGTGCCCCAGCGCTGCCGCCGCGAGATCGGGCAAGAAGCGGCGCGCGGCCGGATCGTAGTACCCGGTGCCCGAAGCGTCACCGTGATCGGTCACCGCTTCCTTGCGCCCGCCCAAATGCCAGGTGAGGTAGTCGTGGGGCAGCAGGACCTGGGTGGTGCGCGACGCGTTCTCCGGCTCGTGATCGCGCAGCCAGCGCAGCTTGGTCACGGTCAGCGAGGCCACCGGGACGCTGCCGATCTTCTCGGCGCAGGCCTGCGCGCCGCCGAGCTCTTCGGTCAGGTCCCTGGCTTGCTGGGCGGAGGAGGTGTCGTTCCACAGCATGGCCTCGCGCACCGGCTGCCCGTGCTCGTCCAGGGCCACCATGCCGTGCTGCTGCCCGGCGATGGACACCGCGGAAGCCTGCTCCAGCAGTCCCGCGGTGGCCGATTCCAGCGCGGTGATCCAGTGCTGCGGATCGATCTGGGTTCCCGGCAGGTGGCTGCTGCGCTGCTCGGCCACCACTTCCCCGCTCTGCGCGTCGACCAGCAGGGCCTTGCAGGATTGGGTGGAAGAGTCGATGCCTAGGACGTAGGTGGGTTTCATGGCTGTTCCTTTGCTCAGGTGCTGACGATGTGGATGCGCGGGCCCAGGCCCTGCAGTTCGCTCATGAGCCGCTGATCGAGCTGGTCGTCGATGACCACGTCGTCGATTTCGGCCAGGTCCATGACGTGGTAGATGCCGGCGGATTCGAATTTGCTGGAGTCCATCACCAGGATCTTGCGCCGGCCCATTTGCAGCAGGCTGCGCTTGGTGCGCGCCGCTTCGGCGTCCGGGTGCAACAGAGCCTGGTCCTTGATGGCCGTGGTGGACACGAATACGGCGTCGGCCATCAGCCGCTGGGCTTGCTCGACCACGATCGAGCCGAGGAAGGAATCGGTTTCGGCATAGTACTGTCCGCCCAGGCCGACCATGTCGATATGCGCCATGGCGGAAACCGCGCCCATCAGCGCCAGCGAGTGGGTGATCACGGTGGACGGTTCGCGCTCTTCCAAATAGCTGCCCAGCGCCCCGATGGTGGTGGAGTCATCCAGTGCGATCACCGAGTTGCGTTCGATCAGCTGCGCCGCGGTGGCGGCGAGCTGGCGCTTGACCTCGGCGTTCAGGTGCCGGCGCAGGCGCACATCGCGTTCGGCGAGCCGGGCGGTGATGGCCCGGGCTCCTCCGCGGATCCGCTCCACCCGGCCTTCCTTGGCTAGCTGTTCCAGGTCGCGGTGGATGGTCATGGCACTGACCCCGAAGATCTCGGCCAGCTCTTCCACCCGGCAGCTGCGGGACTTGTTCACATGCCCGGTGATTTCCTCGCGGCGGGTCTCCGGAGGCAGCCCCTGGGCTGCATCGGGAGCATCGTTTTTAACATCAGATTCGTTATATGCCACAACTTCGATGATAGATGCTGCACCCGCACTTACAAAACATCATTTTCAGCAAGTTTTTAACAGAAAATCTGTTGAGTTTGTTGTTTTGGTGTTAGATTAGTTCAATCGATCACACCTGCAAGGCCGTCGCAAAGGAGCGCCATGAATTCCCACCCATTGCCTGCACCACCGAGCACGAGCACCTCGATCCTCGATAAGCTCGGGCTGCCTCGCCCGCTGCTCTGGGGCTTCGTGGGCCTGATGATCTTCATGATCGGCGACGGCGTGGAAACGAACATCCTCGCCCCCTACCTGACCGGCGAACACGGCTTCTCCATCCCGCTGGCCGGAACCCTGGTCACCATTTACGGCGTGGCCGTGGCCATCGCCGCCTTCCTCTCCGCCTCGCTCTCCGACCTCTGGGGCCCGCGCAAGGTCATGTTCATCGGCGCAGGCATCTGGGTGGTCTTCGAGCTGCTCTTCCTGGGCGTCGCCCTGCACAGCTCGAGCACGCCGCTGATCTTCATCGCCTACGGGCTTCGCGGCTTCGGCTACCCCTTCTTCGCCTACGGCTTCCTGGTCTGGATTTCAGCCACCGCCAATGCCAAGCGCCTGGCCGTGGCCATCGGCTGGTTCTATGTGGCCTTCAGCTCCGGACTTCCCACCCTCGGCGCGCTGACCGCCAGCGCCAGCCTGGAAATCTTCTCCCTGAGCTACTACCAGACCCTCTGGGTCTCCCTGGCGCTGGTTGTGATCGGCGCGGCGATCGCGCTGATTGGCGTGAAGGAAAAAACCGGACGCGCCGCCCTGGTCAGCAACCCGGAAGAAGTCTTCAAGACCATGAGCTTTGGGCTGCGCCTGCTGGCGAGCAATCGCAAGGCGCTGCTGGTGATGCTCACCCGAACCATCAACTCCGTCCCCACCTACGGCATGGCCATCTTCTTCCCGGCGCTGTTCGTGGACCGATTCGGCTGGAGCGTCGGCCAGTTCCTGATCCTGACCACGGTGATCTACGCGGTGAATATCCCGTTCAACCTGTTCTTCGGTGCGCTGGGCGACAAGCTGGGCTGGTCCAAGGTCGTGGTCTGGTTCGGCGCGGTGCTCTGCGCGATCTCCATGGCGGCGCTCTACCTCGTGCCTGCCTGGGCCGTCGATCACGGCTATTCCTTCGCCTACGCCCTGACCCTGGTGATCGGTGCGGTCTTCGGCATCGGCCTGGCAGGCTTCGTTCCGCTTTCGGCCATCGCCGTCTCCCTGGCGCCCGAGCACCCCGGAGCCGCCATGGCCTCCTACAACCTGGGCATTGGCGCCGCCGTCTTCGCCGGCCCGCTGCTGGTGGCCCTGCTCTACAACGTCCTCGGGGCCTCGGGCATGGTCTTCCTCTTCGCGGCGCTCTACCTGGTTGCGGCAATCATGTCCCACGCGCTGCGCGGCACCCAGCCCGGCTTCCACGGCCTGCAGCAGCCCGCCACCATCGCAGCACACTGATCCACCCTCGAACTTGCCGACCAAGGAGCAATCAACCATGAAACTGAACAACCGCACCCTGACCCAGCTTGATCCGCAGGTGGGCACCCCGCAGTACGACCGCAACAAGGCCACCGCCGGCATTGTGCACTTCGGCGTCGGCGGATTCCACCGGGCCCACCAGGCCATGTACCTGAACCGGCTGATGAATCAGGGCAAGGCCCTGGACTGGGGAATTATCGGCATGGGCGTGATGGAATCCGATCAGCGCATGCGCGATGTGCTGTCGGCCAGCGATGGGCTCTACACCCTCGTGGTGAAGAACCCCGATGGCTCCCGTGACGTCGAGGTGATCGGCTCGATCCTCGGCTTCCTCTACGCACCCGACGATCTGGACGCCGCCATTGAGCAGCTGGCGGACCCGGCGATCCGCATTGTCTCGCTCACGGTCACCGAGGGCGGCTACAACGTGCACCCGGTCACCGGCGAATTCGACCTGGGCAACCGGGCCATCGCCGCAGACCTTGCCAACCCGCAGGCCCCGCGCACCACCTTCGGCCTGATCAGCGCCGGGCTGAAGCTGCGCCGCGAACGCGGCATCGCCCCCTTCACCGTGATGAGCTGCGACAACATCCAGGGCAACGGCGAGGTGGCGCACAAGATGTTCGGCGCCTTCGCCACGGCGCTGGACCCCGAGTTCGGCGACTGGGTGCAGGAGAACGTGTCCTTCCCGAATTCCATGGTGGATCGCATTACCCCGGTCACCACGGATGCAGACCGCGCCGATGTCGCCGAGCGCTACGGCATCGAGGATGGATGGCCCGTGGTCTGCGAGGACTTCGAGCAGTGGGTGCTGGAAGACAAGTTCGTGGCCGGCCGCCCGCCCTACGAGGAAGCCGGAGTGCAACTGGTCGATGACGTGGTGCCCTATGAACTGATGAAGCTGCGCCTGCTCAACGCCACCCATCAGGGCCTGTGCTACTTCGGCCACCTGGCCGGCTACCGCGCGGTGCATGATGTGGCGCGCAATGCCCTGTTCGCCGATTTCTTGTTGAGCTACATGAAAAACGAGGCCGAACCGACCCTGCGCGAGCTGCCCGGCGTGGACCTCGATGCCTACCAGCACAAGCTCATCGAGCGCTACAGCAATGAATATGTGGCCGACACCGTGGCACGGCTGTGCGCTGATTCCTCGGACCGCATCCCCAAATGGCTCATGCCCGTGGTCCGCGAGAATCTCGCCGCCGACCGGGACGTCACCCTATCGGCCGCCATCGTGGCCAGCTGGGCGCGTTATGCCGAGGGCACCGATGAATCCGGCGAAGCCATCACCATCGTCGACAGGCTGGCCGAAGAAGTGCGTGCTGCCGCGTCCAACCACGGCGACGACCCATTGGCCTTCCTGCGCCAGCGCGACCTCTTTGGGGACGTGGTTGATGATGAGCGTTTCACCGGCCCGTATCTGAAGACCTTGGAATCCCTGCATGAGCACGGATCCCTTGCGACCCTGGCTGAGCTCATGGGCCAGAAGGCCACCGCCCGCTAAACAAAAACCCGCGCCAAAGCCGGTCTGCTCATGAACTCATTGCACGAGCAGGCCGGCTTTACTGCGCGCGGCGATAGTGGGCGGCAATAACGCCATTGCCCAGGCCCATTGTTTCCCGCAACTCCAGCCGGCGCGAAGCAGGCAACCCCGCATCGTACAGCCGCGGTCCATGCCCGGCAATGATCGGGTGAACCAGAAAGCGGTACTCGTCGATCAGTCCCAGCTGGTCCAATGCTGTTGCCAGCTTGCCGCTGCCCAAAAGCACGCCGTCCGGCACACGCTCTATCAGCTCTTGAACCGACGTGCGCAGGTCGCCAATGAGATGGTGGCTGTTATTCCACGGAAAGTCGGCGCGCTGAGCGGAAACCACATATTTGGACTTGTCCTGCAGCTTCAATGCCCAATCGCGCAGCGCCTGGGGCGCCTCGACTTCTCCGCTGGCCACCAGCGGCCAGTACTCTTCCATCATTTCGTAGGTAGTCCGGCCCCACAGCATTGCTCCGTGCTGGTCCATCAAGCCGGTGAAGTACTCGTGAGTCTCATCGTCAGCGATCCCCACTCTATGATCAATACAGCCATCAAGGGTGACATTGATAGCGAACGTTAGATGCCCCATCTGCGGATTCTCCTCGGCCAACGACCAGCGCGTGGGTCGACTCTAGAGCGGCCACGACTCGAGCGTCAAGGGACACCCAGCTAGTTATTGCTCGTTAAACAGGAAAAAAGGGGAGCAGTCCACACCCACCCGACCCCCCACCAACCAGTCAACCGCCAGCCGGCCGGCCATCCCACCAACCACCTGTTGTGCTGGTTAAACAAGCAAGGGCCCCAACACACAAACTGTGTCAGGGCCCAAACCACATATTATTCAAG